>ERZ1034713.4-NODE-4-length-159266-cov-27.700266_pt1 | contig 159266 bp, 139 predicted proteins | sample MGYA00520692_ERZ1034713 | MGnify/ENA primary metagenome ERZ1034713 (study PRJEB33766, sample SAMN09781717) | gut metagenome | biome: gut microbiome | host: Homo sapiens | place: Madagascar | study: EMG produced TPA metagenomics assembly of the PRJNA485056 data set... | reverse complement strand
CACAGCTTGAATGTGATATATCTTGCTGAACGAACTACTTTTGCAGCAATCTTCAGCAGTTTTAAACGGACGGTATCAATACGTTGCTTTCGCATATTTGCTGATAACGCCAATCGTCTAAACCAATTAAATATGTTATACGCAAGAGCGTGTACTTGAAGTCTGTTGGCATTTACAATTCGGGTATGACTGCTTACGGAAGCAAAATCAAAACCGGATTTACTCTCTTTGATAAAGTTTTCCATTAGTCCTCGCTTACAGTAAAATTTGACAAGATACTCTGGTGATGACTCCATGTTTGTAACAATGAATGTGTACATGTAAACCATCTGGTTTTCCGGCTTTTCAACCTTGCATACTATACGTCTTTCATAAGGCCATGAACCTGCTTTGTACATGAATTCACCATAAACTACTGCATTATCGACTTTGTTATCTTTGGTAATCTCGTCGAGTTCATCCACAAGATGGGATGCTTTTCCACGGAGAATACCATTCTCTTTCAGCCGGATTACATAGCTTGTGCCATTTTCTTCGCACTGCTTGTAAAGGTCAGGTGTCGCAAAACCGCTGTCACCACGAAGCAGAATTCGGATTGCCGGATAATCATTCAGATATTCATCAAATATTGGTTGCAAGAAGTCAACCACTCCAGTGCAGGAATACTGTGTTCCGTCACGAAGTTGGATTTTTATCAGATCCCCGGTCATTCCATCATAACAGACCAATGGATGGTATCCATTGCTTTGATAATGAAAGTTAAAGGCTCTGCCTTCCTGTTTACCGTATGCATCAAGAAGAGTGGAATCCAGATCCAGAATGACAGCTTGTGGTATCTGAATATTGTAAACTCTTTTTCTAAGTATCCTGCCAATTGTGAGGAATTGGTTTAAAGTATCTTCATCCATACGGTTAAAGAATCTTGATACCGTAGGTTGTGATGCTAAAGCATCTTTATTTAGCACCGCTTTAAATACTGGATCATTTGTAAGTTCATCTGAAGCATCATCTTCAAAGTAACCTGCAATGATCATATATATCATCTGTAGGAGATTCTCCTTGTCAGTGTGATATCTAAATGATGCAGAATCATTGGTCTTAAATGAGTGACTGAAAAGTTTATCAATGCCAAGTTTACTTACGAATTCTTTGATAAGAAGTAGACCTGCATCAGAGGATAAATCGCCTCCATCGAAATTAATTTTAATTTGTCTATTGCTTTCTAAGGCTAAGGTGTTTACAATACTCATAAAGGGCTCCTTTGGGTATATTTTTTAGATTCGACACCTAAATTCTACCACATTTGGATGCTCTTTTTTAATTCACTTGCCAGATGAAATGCAATATTCAGCTAAAATATAGGAATTATGGTGGTTTCAGCCACTTTCACGACAAAGTCGTGAATAATCTAGGCTAAAGATAACAATTCAGAGACTCAAAAAGAGTCTCTTTTTTATTACAGAAAAATACGGAGGTAATTATAAATGATAGTGAATTTACACGGTGGACATAATCCCAAAGGTAAGATTGCCTGTGGCGCTGTTGGATTACTTGATGAATCTGAACAGGATCGAACCATAAAAAATAAAGTTATCTCAATTCTTAGAGCAAATGGACATACAGTGTACGATTGTACCGAAGACAATGGTACATCGCAGAGTGATGTACTTAAAAAAATTGTTGCAAAATGTAACGCTCATAAAGTAGATCTTGATGTATCTATCCACTTTAATTCAGGAGCAAACGACACAAATGGAAATGGAGCTACAACAGGTAGTGAAGTATGGATTTACAAAGACAGTTCTTCATCAAAAATAGCAGCTCAGAGAATTGTAAATAATTTGGCTTCTGTTGGATTCAAAAACAGAGGCATAAAAACAAGTACAGGATTGTACGTACTTAGAAAAACAAAATCACCTGCTTTACTTGTAGAGGTTTGTTTTGTAGATGATAAAGATGATTACAATTTATATATTAATAATGTAGATAGAATCGCCAAAGCTATTGCGGATGGAATCGTTGGTGCAACACTTTCTAGTGGAAATAGTGTTCCGTCTACACCTAATCCAGCTCCTACAACTACTAATCAGTTGTATAGGGTTAGAAAATCATGGTCTGATGTAAAATCACAGACTGGTGCTTATAAAGACATAAGTAATGCAAAAAGAGAATGTCCAAATGGATATAGTGTATTTGACTCCAATGGCAATGTTGTTTATACCAATGGAACAATTCAAGCAACAAATACTGCTCCAACTGTAACAGTTAAACCTAGTGCGCCTGCAAGTCCATCTTCTACTACAAGTAAATATTATCTCGCAAATGCAAAAGTAAGAGGTTGGCAATCTGCAATGAATAAAGGTTTTGATCTCAAAGGAAATAATAAACTTGTTGTAGATGGTAAATTTGGAGAGGCTTCACAGTCATGTGCCTCAAGTCACAATATGTCAGCTAGACAAACACATAATTGTATTACTGCAATCAATTGGCTAAGAAAAACATTACATGACACATACAGATTTACAAAATTACCAACTACAGGTAAGTGGGATGCATATCTCACAACGTGCGTAAAAGTTTTCCAGAAGAATCGTGGACTAACTCAGGATGGTTGTGTTGGACTTGTTACCACTTATTACTTGTTAAAAGGGTAAGTGTGTAACATAAAATGGATGAAATAAAAGCATTAATGAATTTAGATTTTCCAACCGTCATCTTGGGTGTATTTATTATAATCTTGGGCTTAGATAAGATAATATTTTTACTTCAGAAAGCGAAGAAAGCTTTACGTGTAAAACTTGGTTATGAAATTGATAAAGAGACTCTTGATAAAAGAATAGCCACGCTGGAAAAACATGATAACTGGCAGTATAAAGAGATAACCAAAATTTCTCAAGGAATAGATGATATTAAAAATTCTTTAATTAATAAAGAAATAAAAGACAAGGCTAAGACTGTTGCTACCCTTAGAAGTCAATTATATGATTTGCATAGTAAATTTGTTGAACAGGGATATATTGATAAATCGGGACTTAAAACTTTTACAGAATTAGGTTCTATTTATGAATCCGCAGGTGGTGATGATATCTATCACGATAAATTAAAGCCAGAAGTTTTGTCGTTACCAATTAAAGACGAATCCTAATATTTTTATTATACCATAAAATCCAGTAATTCAACTTATGAATTTCTTCCTTATTATATATGTATAGAAAAACAGATTATACACAGACTAAATACATGAAGAATGAAATAGGCAGATATAGGTATCAACAGAATATTTCAATATCAGAACTTGCGAGACGTACAGGACTATCAGCAACTGCAATATCAAATCTCGAAAACGGATATACTTCTGATATACTACTCTCTCATGCAATATCTTTATCTCATGCATTACATGTTGATTTGTACGATTTGTTTTGTATTAAAAGATAAGGAGAATTGGTATGGAAAAAACATTTTACAACGTAATCTGTGAAGAATTGGAATTATTAGGAGGTAAAGTAATTCATATTGACAAGAACTTTGGAGATATGAATGAAGTACATAATTTCGTAATAAGTAATATAGGTAAATATCCTAATGCACATTGGGAATTACGACCTATCATATTTAAAATTTAATATTAAAGGAAAGAGCAGTTTCTTCGGAAGCTGCTCTTTTGTTATGTAAGGGAGTGAAAGGAAATAGCACAAAATCCAGGAAAAATTTTTGAACAAGCTATAAAAGATTCTGTTCCAAATACATGTTGGATTTATCGTTTTAGAGATAATGCTGCATCATTTGGGAATGGAAATAATACTAGATTTGCTAGTAGTAATATTTGTGATTATCTTCTATTTGATGATGATTCAAGAACATTGTATTTACTCGAACTAAAATCAACTCAGTCAACAAGTCTACCATTATCAATGATTAGAGATAACCAGATTAAATCCTTACAAGAAGCAAGTAAACATAATCTTGTCGCAGGATTTATTTGTAATTTTAGAAATGAAAACAATGACACATTCTTTATAGAAATCGGTGATTTCGTAAAGATGATGGAAGATATAAATAAGAAGTCATTCAATATTAGTGACTTGAAAATTAATAATGCTATTCCAATAAATAGCAAAAAGAAACGAACTAGATATACATATGACATTCAGAAGTTTGTGAATGAATCACACTTATAATCAAAAGGAGAACAATTATGACAGATGAGGAAATCCTTGATTATTTGAGAAAGCATAATTTTCGAGTACATGCCCATAATGGTGTGGATTTATTCAATGGAAGTTATCAAATTAAACATAAATTCTATGATGATGCAACAGGAACAATGACAGTTATCACACCCAATAATATATTCACTTTTGACTGGATATTGGGTGATGGTACACCTAGGAAATAAAGGAGAAAAAGAAATATGAGACTTTTAGAGTTTGTAGAAAAATATAATAACACAGCAAATACATTAAGGGGACAGCTATTAAGCACAATTAAAATCACCCCATACATTTCAATCATTAAAAAAGATGCCTATGCTCAGTTAATCGTAAATAAAACAACATTTGAGCAGGAAGCTTATGATGATAATGGTAAAACAAAATATCGTAAAACAGATAAAATCAAAATAAATTCTGTCGCTCAGTATATACAGTTTTGTCGTGCCGCAATTGAATTATATACTGACCTTGAAATTGATGAGGATGATAAAGGCTTTATTAATGGATATGATGCACTCAAATCATCTGGATTACTTGATATTTTAATGGTTGGCTCTGATAAGGTTGATCCGCTTATTCCTATGACTGAGTTAAGTGAGTTTAAGACCATTTTAACAATGAAACAGTCAGATACTCAGTTTAATGAGACAACTACTCAGGCGTTTATTAGCAAGCAGATTGAAAGAATTTCTGATTTGGCAGATGCTACTCTCATACCACTTGTTAAAGTTATAGGTAAAAAGCTTGATGAGATTCCGAAAGAAGATTTAGAAGGAAAAATTCTTGAGTTTGCAAAGAATGGCAATTTCAAAGAAGTCTAAGTAAATTCAAATTTCCTTGGAGGATTTATATGATAGGTGGAATATTATACGGACTTCTATGTGGATGGATTCTTACATTATTCAATGTAGATAAAATTTGTATTGAAGTGTTGCAACCAATTATTCCATTTGTATTAACCACTGCACATTACTATTTTGTGTTTGGAGTTGTAGGGTTAATATACGGAATTATACATAATGATTAAATATTTAGGCTCTATATGTGTCATAGCGTATAGGGTTTTTCTTATGGAGAGTTAAGTGATTGTACACTGCTCTCCTATTTTAGTGTAAAAATAGTGAAATTATAGTGAAATTTGGGAGGTGGTTGGAATGGCAAAGATAAGCCCAGAATTAAAAAAACAATTACACGATATTGCGCAAAAACAAGCAGAAAAGATAGCAAAAGAATTTGAAGATAAAATGACTGAACATTATAGAAGTGTTCTCGATTGGTATTATGGAGAGCCATATCAGACTAATCCTCCACACTATGATAGAACAAATAATTTAAGAAATTCATATATTCCATACTTTAAATCTACTAATTCAAGTGTGATTAGTGGAATTGAAATATCTGGTGAAAGTATGAATAACTATGGTAAAAAATCAAAAATTTCTGGTGAAGATTATGTAAGCAAATTCTTTTTTAATCCATCAGGAACTTGGCATGGTGGTGATTGGCATGGTGGATATGGTGTGCCAGCTAATTTCAATGCATATAACGAAATGGTTAATTTTTATCATAACACAGTAAAAGATTTTAGAAAGAAATATGAAATATAGGAAGGAGAAGTTAAATGGTTGAAGAATTAAAACTTGCCATAAAAATTGATGATGCGACTATTGAGCAATCACTATTGAAACAGTTTGCTAATGCACAAAAAATGGCTGATAAAGTTGTTCTCGATTTTAAAAATGTAAACTTCGATGATAAACAGATTGAAGCCAAATTTAAGGAAATGCAGAAGAAGGCAGGTCAGAATCCGATTGATTTTAGCATTAGTGGTAATACACTTGATATGCTTGGTCAGATTGATAAAAGACTTATTGAGATATTCAGTATTGGAAAAGGAAAATCATTTATTGACTCCTCTTCTACTGTTGCTGATATAGGCAAGATAGAGAATAAAATAAATGAACTGGACAAGAAGTACGAAGAAGCTCAAAAAAAATTATCATCTATCGGTTCAGGTGGTATTTCTGGGAAAGATGTAAATTTAGTTGACAATAAAGAATTCCAAAAATTATCTGATAATTTTGAAAAGATCAAAGGTGAAATTGATGAGTTAAAACAAAAAATTAATACTATAGATATAGATACAGAATGGCTTAATAATTTTACGACTGGACTAGATGAGGAATTAACTGATACTCAAGCAAAATTGGATAATTTTATCAATGATTTTAATTCATCTTTTGAAAAAATTAATACTTCTACCTCTAATACATTATTTAATGAGGAATCAATTAGGATTTTTGAGAAATTACTTACAAGTATCGAATCAAGTTTATCTTCTATTAAAGGTATTTTAGTTGATGTCGGTGATGGAGAAGAGTTATCGCCATTACTCAGAGAAATCAATAATATACAAACTGCTATTGGAGGATTATCTTCAAGTTTTAGCAATCTTCATTTTAACATGAATATTGATATGGGAACAGATAATCAGATGGATGCAAAGATCCAAGAAAAAGCTGCAAAAGCCCTCAATGCTTATGAAAAACTTTTTAATGGATTAAAAATGTCTGGTTATGGTGGTGAAGTTGTCAATAATAAATTCTTTGATTTTGACATAAATAAATTTGACACAACAATTGGAAAAGTCAAAGCTTACAAAGATATAATCGAAAGATTAAGAAAAGAAGCTAAGGAATATTATGGTGGTACAGATTTATTACGAACTCAGACGGATGATAAATTATGGCGTTCTGCTTCATCTGCTGGTGGTCAACTTACACAAGCAATAAATGAAACTGCTAAAAGCAAGACTGATAATCCGTTGACTGAATTATTTGGAAAAACCGATTTGTCTGGTGTTATTGAACAGTTAAATACCATTATTTCTAAGCTTGATGAGATTTCTGTATCTGCAAAAGGATTCACTGAGACATTTAAAAATGGTTTAAATGTAAATGCTTCTGTAGAGGAAATCGAAAAACTTACTAATAGAGTTAAAGAGTTAGAAGCTGAATTAGCAAAGATTAAAACTCCTGCTACCACTATTCCGTCTGATGACATGAAAGACGCATTTCCTAAGACCTCTGAAAACTTAGAACAGGTTGCACAATCTGAACAAAAAGTACAGCAAGAAGCTGTGGCAACTGACAAGGCACTTGATAATATCAGTTTTACTCCTAATACAGAGGGTTTTGAAGATATAATTGCCAAGTTTGGAATACTTCGTGAGCAGGCAGAACAAATTACAAAGATAGTTAAAACTACTAAGCAAACTGCCGATGGTACACCAAATATTTCGTATAAGGCAACATTGAGAAATGGTAGTTCTTATTATCTTGGTGAGAATAGTACACCACAAGTTTTAAATGCTAGTGAAACAGTATATGATGTAAAAGCAGATAACGCAAAGAAACTTGAGCGAGAAAAACAGATTTGGAACGAACTTACGACTTCTCTTGAGAGATATGCTACTATTCAGAAAAGAATTGCAAGTAATAATGCTTTGAGTACAGATAATGCGGAAGCAATAAAACTTCTTGAGCATATTCGTGAATTACAGAGGAATGATATTCTTCCAACAGAGAAATTAACTGCTTCTAACGAAAAATTACAACAGATAAATCAAACTGTTACAGATTTAAAAGTGAAACTCAAAGAATCTACTCTTGATTCTTTACAAGGTTCTATTGATAAGTATCAGAAAATCTATGATCAAAGAAAAACCTATTCTTCTGATTTTACTCCAAGTGAACAATATACCAAAAATTTAACTGAGCTAAATACAGCAATTGGAAATCTCGTAGAGTATAGAAACACATTAAAAAATGTTAGCGAAGTTACCGTAGAACAAGAGACTGAATTAAAAGGATTGGTTACGGCATGTGAAAAAGCTTCTGATTCTTTTAAGTCACTTTCTGCCTCTGAAAAAGGTGCAAGCCAGATTGCTATTGATAAATTAGTTCAGAGAATTAATAAGGATTTAGATGAGTGTACAAATTACTCTAAGGAAGCAAAACTTGGATTAAGAGCATTGCGAGACGAATTAGAGTCTGCCAATCCAAGGAATCTGAAAGAGATTACATCTGAAATCATTAATATTGAAAATGCGGAAATCAGAGCTGGTCGTGCTGGCAGAAGTTTCTTTGACACTTTAAAGAATAGTGGATTTCATCAATTAGCTGCTCAGATGGCAGGAATGTTTGGATTTTATGATGTTATTAATGTAATTAGACAAGCTGCGTCTACTGTAACAGAGTTAAATACTCAAATAACCGAACTTGCGAAGGTATCAGAACAGTCTTCATCACAGATTTACGCTGACTTTGACAGTTATGCAGATATTGCAAAGGAAGTCAGAGGTACAATTTCTGATACAATTGCAGCCACTGCGGATTGGTCAAAAAATGGATATAGTATTCCAGACAGTAAGCAATTAGCAGAAATATCACAGCTTTATAAGAATGTTGGTGATGGAATTGACATTGACGCAGCTAACGAATCGCTTATCTCAACCTTAAAAGGTTTTCAGCTTGAAGCGGATCAAGCAGAACATATCGTAGATGTATTTAACGAAGTTTCAAACAATGAGGCAATCTCGTCAGGAGGTATAGGCGAGGCATTGCAAAGAAGTGCTGCTTCATTTAATGCTGCTTCCACCTCGCTTGAAAAGTCAGTATCTCTCGTCACGGCAACGAACTCAGTTTTACAAGATCCAGAAAAAGTAGGTAAACAAATACTTGCCTACCTTTACAGTAATGTAATGAAAATAAAAGTAGCTATATCGGTTAAACCCCTGAGAAGGGCAAGACCGAGGAAAGACTATAATGTTTGACATTTATAGAATCCGTAACGACTGTAATACTTTATATGGTAACATTTAAAGTTCCGCTACTCTCCTATTATTTATAGGATGAAGATCCAGTCTGACCTCACGCAATAATCCAAATTAATGAAACGTGAGACATAGCCAGAAATGACTATGCGCCATAGAAATATGGTCAGTAGGTAATAACCGAAAGTAACAGATGTGAACATGTGGCGTACTGTTTCCGCACGTTTAAGGGGTAAAATTGTGCCCATCTATAGTGAAAACTATAGTCTATGTACGTGTTAAATAAAAACATAGCATAACAACTATATAAGTCAAAGGATGTGGGGACATCAGAGACTTAGGAAAGATTTGTATTATTATAAAAACAAAGAGGAATAAAAGGAAATGAAACAATCAAAATTATTTCCCTGCTATTCTATTCCACTTCGAGATTTTTTAACATCTCATGGAGTTAAATATGAGTTAGTAGGATTACATCCTGAAACACATAAAATGTTTTGGGTTTATATCAAAGATGAAAAATTAAATACATTAACGTCAGAGTGGTCAAAGAGAGAATAACTAATTGACTACTCTTTTTTATTGCAAATTTTTAATTGAAAGAGAGGAAATAAAGTAATGAGTTTAAGTTATACATACGAAGACGTTAAAAAAGAATTTGAAAAACGTGGTTTTATTTTACAATCAAATGAGTATAAGAATTGTAAAGAAAAGCTATTGTGCTTAGATAAACAGGGATATAAGTTGCTAACAAGTTTAGATAACATCTTAAAGCATAACAAATCAAAAGCAGGAACAAGAAGATTTCATCCGTCAAATCCATATTCAATCGAAAACATTAATCATTATGCAGAAATCAATAAACTTCCTAGTAGATGTATTTCTAAAGAATATATTAATAGTAAAACTCCTTTAAATTTTAGATGTGAATGTGGAGAATTATTTTGTACTAGCTGGGATACGTTTCATTCTGGACATAAAACCAAATGCGATATTTGTAGCAATAATCCTTTTGCAAATAAAGATTATGATTCTGTAAAAGATACCCTTGCAAAATTAGGTTATTATTTAGATGTTAATAAGGATGAATATTTGGGTGTAACACTTACTCCGTTAATTTGTCATGATAAATTTGGCTATAAGTATAAATTAACATATGACGCTATATTAAGAGGTAAAGTGCCATCACCTGTTGCAAAAAATAATATTTTTTCAATAGACAACATAAATATTTATCTAAAGAATAATAACAAAGAGTTCACATGTATTTCTAACGAATTTATTGATAGAGATCATTTACTTGAATTTATATGTGAGAGATGTGGTGAAACAATATTTGCTAAATGGTCTAATATGTATAAATGTGATAATAGTAATAATACTCGAAATATTTTGCTATGCCCAAATTGTGATGGTCGAACAGAATCTGTTCATGCATTAGTTCTTAAACAAATGTTTAAGTATTATTATCCAGATACAATAGAAGAAGAAAAATCGTGTATTAATCCATTAACAGGATGCATAATGCCAACGGATATTGTTAATCATAGATTAAAAATCGCAATAGAAATTCAAAGTGAATGGCATGATAAGGAATATCAAAAAATAAAAGATAAAATAAAGAAAGATTTTTGGATAAATAAGGGATATAAATTTTATGATCCAGATATACGAAATTTTACCATATTAGGTATGTGTCAACTATTTTTTGATATAAAAGAGTTGCCTGAATGGATTAATTTTGATTATAGCAATAAATTGAATATTAAAAATGCCCAGAATTTATTAGACAAAAATTTATCTCCAAATGATGTTGCGAAGGAACTTGGGATTAATGTACATCAAATTTATGATGCAATTGGATATGGGAAATTGCATTATTCCGATACATATATAAATAAAAGTTATACACCAATTGTGGAAGTTGATAAAAATAATAATATTATTGACTTCTTTACAACTATTAAAAATGGAGCTGAAAAGTATAATTTAAATCCCGGCTCTTTGGCTAGTTCGCTATTAGAAGGAAGACACGATTTTGGGAATCATATTTGGTACTATGCTAAAGATTTAGCTTAAAATAATTATAATAATACAAAAATCCTCAGAGACTGCGGTGACTTATATGTGATAAAAAGCATATTTGTCCAAGTTGTTCCGTTCTTCATAAAAAAGAAAACGGTGATATACAGTCCGATCTCACACAATAATCCCTTAAATATGAAATGTGAGAATACGCCAGAAATGACGTATCGCCATAATATTATTTTATGGTCAGTAGCCTAATAAGGTGAAAGTAACAGAATGTCAGAAACAGAACTTAAAGAGATGGGCGAAGACACAGATGGTCTTGTAACTTCTACATCAAAACTGCAAGCACTTGTAAAAGGAATTACAGGTTTTGATATTATGAAGGACAAAGATACTTACAAGGATATATATGATATTGTCCTTGGTATCGGAGAAAAATGGAAGGATCTTAGTGACATTGATCGTGCTTCGCTTTTAGAGGCTTTGGCTGGTGTAACTAAAAAATGTTTGCCAGAATTTATAGAAATATAAATTATAGAATATATTTAATTGCAAGGGTTGCCTAAAGCTCTACACCACAATAATTGAGAAATCAAATTATGATGGTTTGAAAACGTAGAGATGTAACAATGGCTAGTTTGCAACGAAGTACCCTAACGTATTCCGTAGACCATACGGTACTTAAGCCGAGGGTAAACGCTCATCGACTATTCCCCATGAGGGGGTTGAGAATATCATATTTATATGATTATAAAATAAAGGCGGAAATCCTGAATACTCAACTCATAAGAAGTAGGACACAATCGCAAATGGTGTTGGTGAAAATCCATTAAATCGAAAGAGTATACTCCTAACGCATAATGGTGAGGATGAAAACATAGTCAGTTCTTATATGAAAATATAAGATTTGTTATTATCAACGAATTAAGATATATTGCGAATATCTTATAACATTTAAAGAAACAGCAAAGTAATGCCCTAGCTGCCGCCCTTAGTAATATTGATATCCTTAAGAAGAGCTACGAAGAAGCAACACATGCAGAAGGTTCAGCTCGTGAGGAAAATGAAGAATATAGTAAATCAATCCAGGCATCAATTGACTTAGCCCAAGCAAAGTTGGAACAGCTTGCGAATGACACCTTAAATTCCAATTTCCTCAAGGGTGCAATTGATGCAGGTGGAAAATTAATTGAAGTTTTAGATGGTATTGTAAAAAGTGGTAATGCAATACCTACTTTATTAGCTGCTATTGGAGCAGGTCTTAGTTTTAAAAACATCGGTAAATGTTACGTGAGTGCGTAATTTTTCAAATTATTGTTTTGAATATGCCCACCTAACTCAAGACAACAATCAAGAGTTGGGAAGATTAGGTCTAGTCAACCTATAGATGTTTCAAAATAAATCGTAATTGTGAGTTGCTATCTCATAGTGCTGGGAAGAAATAAAATATACCGTATATATAAAATAACACACTACAACGTGGCTAGAAATGGCGCGCGTGAATGTATTCCGAAAGGATGTTGGTGACAACAAGAAAAGTCAAATCCAGAAATGGAGGTTATTTGGATATATGGGGAAACCCTAATTATCATGTCCTTAATGGACTAAATCGGCAATCAGCAACGGATTCTACTGTAATAGAGAATATTATAGTGGAGGTGTTCAGAGAGTCTAAACGATTTTGAGTTATTACAAAATAGCTTGTGAAAGGGACTCCATACGTAGTTATCGTACTACTCTCGTGACTGAGATATAAAAGCGTAAAAGAGTGTTACTACTCTCACCCTATTAAATAGCACATTGTTAATAGGATAACAGTAGGGTTCGTGTGTACCGTAAGTTTGAAAGAAACACACAACAAAAAAAAGAGAATAATAAAATAGGAACTGCTCTACTCAGTCCCTACTTCATTTCGCTCGTGTAAATCAACCTCTAGTGAAGCATCTTTGCACTGAGCTTTTGCATGTATATCTTTATATTTTGTAACTTTATTTACTATGTATCGGATTAGCCCACAGAGAGCTAACACAGCTTTATATAAAAGCCATGCCATGAATCCAAGCAGAGTACATATCATGAAGAAAGCGACTACATTATATAAAGAGTCACACTCAACAGCATATTTAATTACATCCATGATAGCCACCTCCTATTGTTGTCATTGTTTTTGAATGTCATACTATAGGTTGGTGACTGTTTGAGGATCACCATTTAAAAATGGAAGTGACCACACTTCAATAACGCTGTAAGTGTATTATATATCATATTGGAATATTCTGGTAGAGAGAACATATATTCCAAGTAAATCTCGATTTCAATTAAAAAATAAAAATGACACTACTCTATTTTGAGCAATGCCATTTTGTAGGGAATATATCTTGCTTGATATAAACATATCATAGCACATATTCTGTTATTTGCAAATACTTTTTCTGTTTCAAACAGAGAATAATAAAATAGAGAGTAGAACACTCTACTCTCTTCTATATAAAATGATATAATATTCCCACCAGATTTTCTAACTACGCACAAAGCTTAATGACAATAATTAAAGCCATTACTGCAATGATAAAACCAGCGTTCACTTTTATCTTACATTTCATGGTAATTGTCCTCCTTCCATGTTTATAGACTTCTACGAAATCCGCATTGAAAGGCATAATGCTCAAGCTAGTGCCCGATGCAACGACCATATAGTTATACTCATCTGGCTCTCCAACACTTATCTTTTGGATAAGTATTCCACCCAAGAATATTATATCACTGTTTTTTCAAGTGTAAATCCAAAACATATGTTTTGTCGATCTATGTAATACGAAAAATAATTAAAATTTTTCAAAAATCTTTACAAAAAAATTCATTTGTGTTATCTTCAAAATAGTAAAAATTTTCAATTTTTGAAGGAGGTAACACGATGAAAGTTTCAAGAGAAAATTGTCCAGTTAAGCCATTAATAGGAAAAATGAAACGAGAGAAAATTGTATTAAAGCACAAATTGCAAAGAAGAGAATCTGTTTGGTCTAATCCAAACAAATCATTGCTTATTGACTCTCTTTTAAGAGGATATATTGTACCACCAGTTTATACTATTTCTGAAGATGGTGTACAATATGTTATTGATGGTGTACAGCGATTAAGCACGTTAAAAGGATTCTATAATGATGAGTTTGCAATATCTAAAAAGGCAGAACCAGTTATAATTGAAGGAACTGAATATAGCATTGCAGGATTGAAATTTAGCAAACTTGACCAAGTTGTAAAGGACGAGTTGGACAGTTCTGCTATCACAGTATATGAAATTACGGAATATACAGACAAAGATGTAAGAGAAATGTTCCGAAGGCTCAATTCAGGAAAACCTCTGAATACTTCACAGAAGCTTACACCTGATATGTCGGATGAACTCAGTAATGCTATCTTTGATATTGTCTCTCTTCCATTTTTTGAAAAGAGACTGACATCTGCTCAGTTGAAGAGTTCAGTCGATCAGAGTATTGCACTTGAAACACTGATGCTCTGCTCCACTAATAAAGATAACGATTTTGCTTCATTTAGAGGTAAGGATAAAGAGAATTTTATCGAATTCTATAATGACAAAGTTGAACCTGAAAAGATTGAAATCATCAAAACCGCAATCAATAAACTTGATGAATCTCTTGAAGAAGATGTAAAAATTCCAAAGACAAGTATTTCTGTATTGTGTTTTGCCGCATATAGAATTTGTAAAGACAAAAAGAGCTTTGAGAAATTTGCTTTGAAAGTAAGTGAATTCTTGACAACATACAACGATAATACTGAATACAAGAATAATCTTATGAATGGTACTAATTCTGCCGAGTCTGTCAGATTTAGATTGGATTATTGGAGAGAAATTTTAAAAACATTACAGTAAATATTTAAAGAGTAGTCGGTTGGCTACTCTTCTTTCATATTTACAATATTCCTTCGAATATATGTTTTCTATAGATTTATGGTAAAAATTGGTATATAATAATACAAAGGTCATAGATGACATATAGTTTTAACTAAATAAAGGGATAAGCATGTCAAAAAGAACAAATAATGGGAAACTAAAAAGCCTAAAGGACAAACATGATAAGAAAATTTCAGAAATTGCAGAACTTGAAAAGAACATTGTTAATCAAGTTTTTGATAATTATATAGATCCAGAAGCTCAAAAAGAATTGTTGAACGATGCAAAGACTTTTCACTATTCTGAGACAAAAATATCAAATGTCCAAAAGGTATTTGAAAATTTTAATACGGACACTATCGAATATAATGTTGCTGTTGATATTATAGATATGGAAACACATATACAGCAACATAAAAAAGAAGGGCTGTTCTCCAGAATTGCCAATGTTGTAATGCCAGAAGACGACTAACAAAAGCATAACAAGACATCAGCAAGAGGGAACATATATGAATGAATTAAATATCTATAAAAAATTTAACTATAATAAATTATTAAAAATTTCTAATTTATATTTTAATACAAACTACAAATGGTATAATAAAAAAACGGTCTTTGCTCCTGAAAGGGGGCGATATACCGTTTCAATAAGTAGGTATAATGTTAGAATTTGTTATTGGAATGATACTTCTACCGAATTTGAAAAAGATTATTCTTTAATAAAAAAATACCTATTTGAAATTCTTGAAAATCAAAAAACAAATATTATTTGTTTAGGTGAATGTAATATTTTAGACAACTTTACTTTTATAAATAAAATACAATTAGGATGAGGTTGAGAAATGAGTATACTTAGTAATGTAGAGAATACATTTGCGGAAAAAGGAATAAAATATTTGAAAGGAAATAATTCGAATTCTAATATCTTAAATGTCCCATATAGAGGTATTAATAATGAAAGTAATCATATTAATATTTATATGGATATAGATGAAGAGCAACAAGTAATAAAATTTACTTTTGAAGGAAAAGCGAATAATAATCATGAAATTTCTGATATTAAGTCAAAATTACTAGATATAAATGCTACATTAAATTTTGGAAATTTGTCAATGCGGAATGATAGTGACACCATAGAATATCGAATTGATTACAAAGTTGAGGAAGACTCTTTTTCGTTTGATGAATACAACAAAAATATAATTCGTTGTATTAATGTTTATGAAAATCTTAAGGAAAATGATTTGATCTAATATGCCAGACAATAACAATTCAAGTAAAGACAATTTTATGTACTACCTTTTTCAATTGGTTGTATGGGTTATTATGCTAATATTGATTTTATTAAGAATTTTTACATACAAAACTATATCAAACAATTGGATTTGGATTATTAATTATGCTGGAATGTCAATAGCATTCATAAATATTTTAGTAAATAAATGTTTTAACTTAAAGGAAAAGAAAAGTAAAAAATATAAACCTTTTGTTGGATTTACTGTAGTATTGGTAGTTATAACATGTATATTGGCGATTCCTGTATGTTTATTACAAAGTAATCAATATTCTCAGTCATTAAATGATATTATTACATTATTGGCATTGTTCTTTAGTTTATCTAATGATATATGGAATCGGATTCTTAATTTTTTTGCAAATATAATAAAGTAAAGAGCAGGATTAATCTCCTGCTCTTTTAATATTCTCACTACTCTTCCATCCTATTTAAATTTTGAAACGCTCTATCAAATTCATCACATATTATCATTTTTACAGCAGAATATACAATCAAGTCTTTTTCATTGTCGGTAAGTGTTCTGATGTAATTTTTTAGTTCTTCATCATTCATGTTTCTCATTAAAAATATTTTGTCTGTTAATTTTGACATATTGGTATTCTCTTATTCTTCTGATTTACCCAACTCTTCTTCCATATTATTAAAATCTAGTCCATATCTCTTTTCAAGTTCATTAAGTATATTATATATACCTTTGCCGATGAATAAATGATTAGAGCCGAATACATATTTCATAGTATGAACTTCCGATGGAGAAATAGATGTAATTGAACCACGATATGTTCTCATATTTTCATTTTGATATACTTTTACAGGATATCTATATCCAAGACCTTCGATTCCTGTATAACCATCATATGAATTTGGATTATAGCACTCTCTTCCGACTTCGTATTCAAGTTTGGCTATTAGCGATGCAATGTTCTGTGTATTTTTCATAATGTGTTCTTCTCCTTGCCTTTTATTTTGTTTTTGTATATTCCTTGCAAAATACACCATCATCTATAATATACATTAAAATAGTCCAATTACCATTGGAATCTGCTTGGTAAATGTAATCATCTTTATGTTTGTATTTTATGAATGTACTGCTATCATCAGAACAATTATCATAGTCTGTGCAATAGTGATAAAAACCATCTTTGTCAAATACAATACCCTCATTTGTATCTGAATCTTCATTTTTTACAAATAAATCAAAAGTCTTATCTTCTGGTATTGCTGTTTGATAAAATTTTCCCAACATATTTTTGTATTTATCCAAAGTAATTTCAAATGAATCTCCGTTATTTAATTCTATTTTCATGATATTGTCATTGATATTTTCAATATTATTGATTTTATCGTTGGTTGTTGAATCTCTTAAAATATTGTCATTGTATTTTTCATATACAACGTGTTGATATGAACCGTCTTTCTCATTTAATGTGTAAGTGTCACTTTTTATATAGTCTATATTAGAAGCTTCAATGTTTGATTCGTAAGTTCCATATAAATCTGTATCAAATGAACTATCTTTTTCTGTTTTAGTACAACCAGATAAAAGTAAAACTGTAATAGAAAACAATACCAATAATTTTTGTTTTTTCATAAACCGTTCTCCAATCCATTAAAAATAAAACATATACTCTTCAAACAAGTATAACATATAATAGTACGATATTCAAACAAGACACAGTAAAATCTTGGTTTAGTGGAACAGCATCTACTGTAAATACAGAAATTATTGCTCCATTTTCTAATGCAGAACAGATAATTTATAAATACAATCAAGCTGTTGAACATAATTCATTGACACAGCAAGGATGGCAAAGATTAATTGCCCAATGTGATGATAGATTAGCCTCATATTTAACAAATATAAAAGGTTCTACTGCTTCTATGTCTGCTTATTCTGTTTCTTTACAAGGAAGTATCACAGGATATACAAAGATTACAGCAGCAATGAAACAATATAATGCTTTGGGTGCAGCAAGCCAAAAAGAGCAACAAAATTTTGCTACTGCTGTGGCATTAACAAATACAAAATTAGGTTCATATTTAACTGGTTTAAACGGAGCTAAAGCAAGTTTAAGCGGATATGGTATATCACTTATTGCTTCGACAGCAAAAACTGTTGGACTCACTATTGCTACTACTGCCTTAAATGCAGCATTGACGTTTGGTATTTCTGCTATTATTACAGGAGTCGTAAGTGCTTTTGCAACTTGGATTAATAGTTCTAAGAAAATTACGGAAGCCGCAGAGGAAGCAAAAGATAAAATTTCTTCTATCAATGATGATTTAAAAACCAATACAGAAACAGTAGAAAATGCAAAACAGCGTTATGCGGAACTTGCACAAGAGGTTGAAAATCTTGGTAAAGTAAATCAAAGTCGTGGTTCACTGAGTACAGATGAATATGAAGAATTTCTGGATTTGAGTAATCAGCTTGCAGGTGTATTTCCACAGCTTAGTAAGAATTATGACGATAACGGTAACGCTATTTTAAATTTATCTGGCGATGTAGACACTATTGTTGGCTCATTGGATGATTTACTTCAGAAAGAAAAAGACCTTGCAAACCAAAAAATCATGGATGAATTTCCTGATGTTTATAAAGGTTATGTAAAAGACTTGGGTAAAGCAGAATCAGAAGTTAAATCTGCAAAAGCTGAATTTGATAAAGTTAATAATGCTTATCAACAATTGCAAAATAGCGGTGGTGCAGCGCAGGCTTTTGATTTGCAAGGAAATGGAACTTTTGAAAACGCTGATGGTGAGCAAGTAAAAGTAACATTAGCTGAATATGAACAGGCATTAAAAGACCTCGGTATTGAATATGAAAAAACAAATATTATGGTCAAAAATCAGTTTGGTGGCGATACCCTTTCAGGATATTTGATTAATGCCACTGGTGATATTGACACAGCATTCACAAATAAACTTGAAACTGCAAAGAAAAATCTTGACTATGCAAAGCAACAATTAGAAGGCGAAACATCTTCTATCAGTTCATATTTAAATACTTGGCTACAAACTGAATTTACTTATAATCAGATTGATGATGCTGGATTACAAACAGCAGTTCAAGATATGATTATGAATTTTAATTTTTCTAATCTCCCTGAAAATGTAGACAAGGATAATTGGAATGAAGTAAGTGAATATTTAAGGCGTAATATTTTATTTGCTATTAATGATGTTCAAGATGATCCAGAAATTTCAAAAGCAATATCTGAAGTATTTACAAATCAAGATTTAACGCCAGAAGAAAAAGCTAATTATTTACAGCAGATAAAAGATTACTTTGATAATCTTCTTGGTAAGGATAATGCTATCAGTATATCTTTACAACCTCAAATTGAGGATACAGAAGCATTACAAAAATCCTATGATAATACAATCAATCGTTTCAAATCATCCGAAGAAGCTAATCTTGAAGATTTGAAACAATCATACCAAGAAGCAATTGATAAACGAAAAGAACTTTATTCTGGTGAAAATTATGTAGGCAATGTAGATATTAATAATCGTCCTGTTGTAATAAACGATGATGGCTCGTATTCTACTACTTCTACTTCTTTTCAAGAGAAATGGGTTGGAGATGAAGAAAATGGTCATTACATTATCGCACACTTCACCCCTATTCTTCCTGATGGAACTGTATTAGATGAAGATTCTTTAAATGAATACATTGATAAAATTCTTAATTCGGACGACCCAATGGAGGCTGATAAGGTTGAGAATGGTGGTAAAGGTATTATTTATAAGGTTGATACCGAAATCAATGGAAAAGAAATTAATGATGATAATTTAGAGGATGCTTTTGGAGTTGCCGATGCTTGGGATGTTGACATGCATAATCTTCAAGATAAAATGTACCAGGATGAAGCAAAAATCAAAGGTCAGATTGCTAGATTTGGCAATGACGTCGATAGATCTCAGAAAATTAAAGATTTCTTTGATACAGAAGGTATCAATACTCAGGAAGAAATTGATGCGTTCAATGATGTAACAAAAAATGCAAAGACTGCCGAGGAAGCAATAAAAGCTTATACAGATGCAAAGAAAGAAGCTAATGAAGATTCTTTCTCTATACCAGATACAGAAACTCTTCAAAAACAAATCTCCGATTTAAACTCAGCAATCGACTCTATTCAGTCAGCATATGACACCCTAAATTCTGCTGTAGAGGAATACAATTCCAATGGTGGAACATTATCTATCGACACGATTCAATCACTACTCTCTCTTAGTGATGAATATCTTGCTTGTTTACAAGTAGAAAACGGACAGTTATCACTTAATACAGATGCAATGGCTCAATTAGCACAAGCAAAACTTGATGATGCACAAGCTACTGCTGTTACTCAGGCGATGACAGAATTGCAAGCAATTGCTAATGGTGAAGCGGCACAGTCAACTACAAATTACATTACTGGTAACGCTGCTCTTATGAATAGTTTGGCTCAATTAAGTGGTTCATATGACGGTGTTGCACAAGCAGCTATGACAGCGGCACAGGCACAAGCATTATCTGCTCAGATTTCTTCTGCATCTGCAAAGGATAAAACCGCAACTGAAAAAGTTATGAAAGGGTTAGATGCCAAATTAAAGCTAATTCAGACTACCAAGAAATCTATTTCTGCTGGTAATTTCAAGACTGTTGCAAAAAAAGCATCTTCTTCTAAATCAGGCTCAAAATCAGGTTCAGGATCAGGCAATCACGCAAAGGACGCTGAAAAAGAAGCCGAAGAATATCTTGATAAATTCATGGCTTATCAGAAAGCTCTTCTCGAAGCAGGTAAGATAACATATCAGCAGTATTCACAGTATGTTTCTGACGAACTTGAAAGAATGTATAAGAATGGTGAAATTTCTGCTAGTAAATACTATTCTGCTGTCAAGGATATGATTGATGAGCAAAAATCTATCTATGATGCTGCACTTAAAGGTGTCATAAAACTTCTCGATGATGAAATTGATAAATGGCAAGATAAGATTGATGCTATTGAAAAGAGCAATGATAAACTTAACGAACAGAAAGATAAATACGACTCTATTTTATCAGCAATTCAAAAAGTATATGATGATGAAATTGAAAAAGCTAATAAGAGAAAAGATTCTATTCAGGATATTATTGACGCTATGTCTGATGAAAATGATGAATATGAACGTCAGAAAAAGTTACAAGAAGCTATTTACAATTTAAATAAAGCAAATTCTCAAAAGACAAAATATCTTTTAAAGGATGGTCAATTTGTATATAGTACAGGCAATTCTGCTATTCGTGACGCTCAAGATTCATTACATGATGCACAATATGATGTAGATGTTGCTAATTTAAAGAAACAACAAGACGATATTGATAATTATATTGATACTCTTAATGAATTCAAAGATAAGTGGAGTGAAATATCTGATGCTTTTTCAGAAGCTCAAGATACAATGAATCTTAAACAGTATTTAGGTTCTGAATATCAGCGTATAATTCTCTCAAATAATCTTGCGGATATCGAAAATTTCAAAAATCAATATGTTGCTGTCGAATCACAAATTAATAGTAATGAACAGTTAAAAACAAGCTATGAAGAAAAAGTTGATTATTATAATAATTTAAAACAGCAATGGGAAGATTGTACTTCTAAATACGATGATGAAATGAATAAGCTCTACGCTTCACAAATTCTTGGTGCTAATTGGGAATCTGAAGTATTAAGCGGTAGATTACAAACACTTACTAATTTTACATCAGAGTATGAAAAACTTTGTCAGAGACAAGCCGATGCTGCTGTAAATGCAGCTAATGTGGAAGTGCAAGCTTCTAAAAATGCTGCGGCTGGTGTCACCTCTACTTCTTCAAGTGTTGCAAGTTCAGGTGGAGGTGGAGGTAGTAGTTCATCAACTTCATCGGCACCTAAAGTAACTTATGATAAAAATAATAATCCAAACAAGCCAAATTTAGTTTCTAATGATTATTGGACTTATGAAAAGTTAAGTAAAGGTTATAGCACAAGCGGTCAGGCATCAAGCCATATTAGTGATTATGCTTCCAAGGGTGCAAATGGTTTTACACAAATTGGTAACAAATATTTTATTGTTAAATGGATTGCAAATGCTGGTACACCAGCTAATGCTTCAAAAGCAAAGAACAAGCTCGAAAAAGATCATCCTAAGAAAATAGGTAAATATGGTTACGCTAAACGTTATCATAAAGGTCTTGAGCTTGGTAAGATAGAGGCTCTTCCAAAAGATAAGGCATTTGATTTAGTACAGGATATAGGTACTAATGGACTTGAAGCCGATGAAGTGCCAATTATTGCACAAAAAGGTGAAGCTGTTCTTACTGAGGAACAAATTGAAAATCTTGCCAAGACATTGCATTTAGTTCCAGTGCAGAATGAACTTATGGAGAAAATGAGTAAAATTAGTCTAGGTGATCTGCCAATGAATACGCCTAAGATGAATTTTGATGCTAGTAAGGTTGGTCAAAGTGTTACTAAGAATAACTTTGCTCCGAGTGTAACACTTAATTTAAATTGCCCTAATGTAAGCAGTGTAAGTGACGCAAAAGCTATTACAGATGTAGTCGATAAACAGCTTAATAAGTTTGCTAATGATTTTTATCAAGCTTCATTACATTATGTAAACAAAAAATAATAAATATTTAAGAGAGTGGTAGTAAATATCTACTGCTCTCTTCTATTTGTTAGAAAGGAGGGAAATGAATACTCAAAATTTATTTGTCAAAGGACTTGAAAACATATCTCAAAATAGTAATAATGATGTAAATGACAAAACATATGTGGGTGTCATTATAGATATAATCGGTACAAAAAAATATGTTATTCGATACAATGATGCAGAACGTAAATTTAATACAAAATATAATGGTGCTCTTACTATTGGAGATATAGTACATATTGTATACCCAATGGGAAGTAGCTCCAATGCTTATATGATTGAAGACGTTAAATTTAGTGGTGGGAGTGGAACTGCTGTTTCAGGTGTATCGAGCGTAGATGGGCGTACTGGTGATGTTGATTTATCAGATAAGTATTCTTTAAAAAACAAAGAACATTCACATGATAATAAAGTTATATTAGACAAAATAACTAATGAAAAAATGGCTTCATGGGATTTAAAAGCTGAGATCTCTGAATTTGCTTCAATTTATGATTTTCCTACTATCGGAGAAAAAGGTGTTATATATATCATAACTAAAGGAGATAAAGCTAATAAACAGTATAGATGGGATTCTGTTGATTTAAAATATTATGAACTCTCTCCTGGTAATGATTGGCATGATATTAAAACTGTGAATGGAGGTGAAATTAAGTAATGGCAGATGCAAATACTTTAAATGTCAGAGTAATTATAAAACATGGTACAGCAGCAAATTGGACAAATATAAACCCAGTTCTTCTTGCTGGCGAAATGGGTATCGTAGTTGATGACACAAAAGATAATGGAAAGTATAAAGTTGGTGATGGTGTAACTGCATGGAATAACTTAAAATACAGTTCTTCAAATTCAACTATTGTAAAAAGTACTGCTCCATCATCTTCTGATTATAATTATGATGTTGGACAGTTATGGGTTAATTCATCAAACGGAGTTTTATATTCATTAATTTCAACAAGTGGAACAACTGGTAAATGGCAGAAATTAGGTGTAACATCCGAAGATATTATATCTAATTTTGAAGAATATACTGCAAGTGAAATTGATGCAATGTGGACAGATGTTATAGGTGGAAACACTGTATTAAATGGATATAAATTAATTTACAGCACTGAACAGCCGACCGATGGTGTAAGGGATGATGATGTTTGGATTAATTATTAATCGAGGAAGGAGGAATTATGCCAAAATTAAAATATTTAGGTAAAACTGGAATAAAAGAATTAATATTACTGATTACTTCTACGCTTAAAAAGCATGAAAATAATACAGATATACATATGACAAGTTCTGATAAATTAGCAGTTGCCACTATACCTTCTAAAGCACCACTTAATTCACCAACTTTTACAGGAACACCAAAAGCACCAACGGCAGCACTTGGAACTAATACTACACAGATTGCCACTACTGCATTTGTTAAAGCGGCAGTTGATAATTTATTGGCTGCGAGTGAAGCGATGGTTTACCGTGGTACACTTGGAACTGGTGGTACTGTTACTGCTCTGCCTGATAAACATGTAGTCGGTGATACATACAAAATAATTACAGCAGGAACATATGCAGGAAATAAATGTGAAATTGGAGATATGATTATCTGTGTTAAATCTGGGACGGCTAGTGCTAATGCAGATTGGACAATTGTTCAGAGTAATATAGATGGGGCTGTAACTGGAAGTAATACAAGTGTTACTGCTAATACAGTGCCAATTTTTGATGGTACTTCGGGGAAAGTTATAAAGTCTAGTGGTTTTACAATTGGAGTGAGTGTTCCAAGTAATGCCGTATTTACAGACAATAAAGTAGCTAATACAGCAAATAATTCAACAAAAGCATATGTTACAGGTACAACATCTAGTTCAACAAATATTGGTGGACAGATATTTGATACTGGAATTTATATTGACACTGCGGCTGGTACTTTGGTGGCTACGGTCTTTAAAGGCTCGTTGAGTGGCAATGCTTCTACTGCCACTACTCTACAGACTGCTAGAACTATTGGTATATCAGGTGGTGCAACTGGAACTGCTACTTCTTTTAATGGATCTGCGAATATTACAATCCCAATAACAAAATTAAATACTGATTATTTAGCCAATGGCTCAAACACTTTGATACTTGATGGTGGTACTGTCAAATAGAAAGGCAGGTGCAGTAAATGGCAAATAATCTTATAAATGTAGTATTAAAAATAAAAAGAGGTGTTACTTCTGCCCTTACTGCTTCAAAAACCATACTTGAAGATGGTGAATTGGTAGCAGAGATTACCACTGATGGTAAAAGATATTTAAAAATTGGCGATGGAACAAACACATGGGTTAATTCAAAAAATATCTCTGCAAAATATGCTGACTCGGCAAGCACCTCTACAAAAGCAACTCAAGATGAAAGTGGAAACAATATAAAACAATCATATGCTTCGTCTCTGAGCGTATCAGGAACAACTCTTACTCTTTTATCCAGAAATGGAGATACATTATCAACGGTTACAGTTGGAACAGAAAAAGGTGGAGTTGAAACAATTGTTAAGAATGCTCAACCATCTAGTCCTTCTAATGGATTAATATGGATAAATGATGCTATTTAAAAGAAAGGAGAAAATATGTATACCATACTTATGAGAGACGATAAAAGTTTGATAACTACTGTTCGACAGGTCATATATCAGCGAGATAAACTTGTAGATAAAATCAAATTCTATATTCCTACCTTTTATGATGGAATTAGTCTCGAAGATTTTACGGTTAGATTAAAATATATTGACCAAGATGAGTTAGTACATTCAATCGACCTTAGTTCCGTTAAATCTGATAAAGACGGATTTATGAAATATGTAATAGATGTAGATACTGATTTGACTAGACATGCAGGAACTATTCGTATCCATCTTACTTTAAATAAAGTAGATATGGAAGAAGGTAAAGAATACTCTCTGAATACTGGTGAAACTTCTATAATTGTAACACCACTTGCTGATTATTATGGATTTGTATCTGATTCATCGCTGTCAGTGATTGACCAGAAAATGAATGAGTTAAATGTCAAACTTGAAGCTGTTAACAAAATGGCGACTACATATGATGAGACAAAAGCCGATAATATTAAATTGGATAAGGAATCATCTGAAATCTATCTTACCGCAAATGATAAACAGATTGGTGATAAGATTGCAATTAACGATTTAGGCGATACTATTGCCGATGAAACCAAAGATGGTCTAATTCCGATTATATTATAAAAATATTTAAAGGAAGGAGGCAATCATGGCAGACAATAGAGTAAAATATGCCTATCTTAATTATGGTGATATTTCTAGTAGGATTGAAAATGGTGACGTTGATGCATATGACATTGTATTTACCAAGGATACACATGAGCAATATTTTATTAAAGAAGATTTAGGACTGCTTCGTATCATATCAAAAGTTTATTGCTTTGATAGCATACAAAGTGCAAAAGAGTCTCTTAACAATAACACTGATACATATGCAGGTCAGATTGTAGCAATCACTGATAATGATTCAGGTGCGTATCATGGTTATATCGTCAATAAAGTTGATGAAGAATATACTGTTACTTCATTGGCTGATAGTGGAACACAGATTGATTATGATACTCTTGTACACAGACCAATAATTAATAAAGTCGGTGAAGTCGGAAACCCTATTATTATAGGAAGCCTTGATAATGGATTATATTCTATTTTGGGCAATTATAAAATTTTTGATGAATACGAAACAAATTTCTCTACCTCTACTAAACATCTATTATTAGTAGACAGGTCTGAGATGGATGTGTATGTAAAAGATATTTCTGCAAAAGAAATAATTACTTATACTCTATCTAATGGTGAAGTAACCATATCTAGAATCCTAACCACAGGATATCTCAAAGATAATCACTATATCACAGAAAATGATTTAGATGCAAAAATTAAAACTTTGGATTTAATTACAAAAGCTGAAGCTTCTGAATATGTTAAAACAATAATAAATGAATATTTAGAACAGAATCTAGGCGCTACCATTGATACCAAGATTGATGAGAAAATACAATCTTTAGTGGCAACTGATTCTGATATTGAAAATTTATTTCAATAATTATTAACCGCTAATTATGGCGGTTATTTTTATGTAAAAAATTAATTATTTAGGAGGAAAAATAAATTATGGCAGCAACAGAAGTAAAAATTATTACACTTGCAAAATTAGGAAAATATAATGAGGCGATTAAAAAGTATATTGCTGACGCAGATAAGGTAGTTGACGCAAAGTCAATTAAATCTGTAGCAATTGATGGAAGAACACTAAAATTTTATAAGGTAGAAACTCCTGGTGAGACTGACGCACCTGCATTTAGCGTAGAAGTGCCTGATACAGACCTTTCGGCAGTAAATAATGCAATCAAAGCAGTCAAAGATGTTACTGATAAACTTGATGGAGAAGATACAGTTGAGGGGTCTGTAAAGGCTCAGATTAAGGCACTTAAAACAGAGATCGAAGGTCAGATTACAGCATCAGAGTATGATGATACAGAAGTAAAGAAATCTATTAAGGCTAATACTGATGCTATTGGTATTCTTAATGGTACAGGTGATGGCTCTGTAGATAAAAAAGTTGCTGATGCAGTAGCTTCTATTGTAGCCGATGCTCCAGCCGCTTACGATACTCTCAAGGAGATTTCTGATTGGATTTCAACTCATACAGAGGATGCTTCTGCAATGAACTCTTCTATTCAGGCAAATAAGACTGATATTGCAAATCTTGCTAAGTTAGTAGGTACTCTTCCAGAGGGCGAGGATGCTGCAACGATTGTTGCATATATTGATAAGAAGGTTGGAACAGTTGACTTCTCAAGCGCTATTGCAACAGCTAAGAGCGAGGCAATTAGCGAGTCTAATAAGTATGCAGATGGTCTTGCTAAGAATTATGCAACTGCTGAGCAGGGAACAAAGGCAGATACAGCACTTCAGGAGGCTGATATAACAGACTTAAAAGCTGATATAGCTGCAAATAAAGCGTCTCTTGGCGCAGAAGGTGCTACAACTAAGGCTATTGCAGACGCTAAAAAGGCTGGTACAGATGCTCAGAGTAACGTTGATGCGTTAGCAAAAAGAGTAGATACAATTGAGTCAACTACATATGTTGAAGCAACAGATGAGGAGATCAATGGTCTTTTTGCATAATTAAAACAATTAAGGGCAGAGATATTTTTCTCTGCTCTTAATTAATAAGGAGGTTTTCATGACTAATGAAGAAACAAATGGAATAAGTTTGAGAAGATTAAAAACCTTCTTGACAAATTTGAAAAATATATTTGCTGAAAAAAAACATTCTCATGCAACTTCAGATATAACAGGACTTGATACTGCTCTATCTTCTAAAGCCACATTAGCACAGGGAAATAAAGCCGATAGTGCAGTTCAGAGTGTAAAAATCGGTACTACAGAATATAAGTCTGGTACTACTGTTACTCTCCCATCTTATCCTACAGAAGAAATTGAAAACATAGACTTTTCAAGTATTTGGGGTGATTTTTAAGATGATCATAAATGAAAAAGTTTCTGTCACAGTTACTTCAAAAACAATATCTTATTATGAGAACCTTGGATATGATATACCTAAAAAAGAAAATGGACATTATGATATATATAAAACTTTTGAAGTAAATTCTATTGATTTACAACACGGCTCGTCTCAACAAATAACGGCAATATGTGATAATTGTGAAGAAAATGTAAAAATACATGCAAGTAGTTATTTTTTATCATTGAAAGATAATAAATATTATTGTAGGAAATGTAAAATTATGCTCTTTCATTCAAAAGAAAATCATTGGGCATGGGATGTTACAAAAACGCAAGAAGAACGTGAAAAAAATAGAGATTGCGTTGAAAACGATATATTTATTAGAAAGGTAATGAAAAGAGATAATTATTTATGCAAATGTTGTGGGAAAAAGGGAGAAGTAGTTCATCATCTATTTTCATATTCAGATTATATAGATTTACGATTCGATACAGAAAATGGGGTAACATTATGTAAGAATTGTCATAAGAATTTTCATTCAATATATGGATATAAACACAACATAAAATATCAGTTTGAAAATTGGATAAAAATATCTTTAGATTTTTTAAAAAATCATGAAGATCTAGTTCCAAATAAACAAATAATATGTATTGAAACAAATGACATTTGTGATGCAAAACAATTTGGTAAAAAATATAATCTTAACGATTACATTAAGTTATATGATATATGCAATCATAAAGGGATTTCTTGTAATAAATTACATTTTATGTATTTAGATGAATATAATTCGTTATCATTTAAAACTGATTATAAAAATATTATATCTTATATATTATTATTGCATTATATGAAGACTAATAAAACAGATAAATTCATTGTATGTCTTAATAATGGTATTATATTCCCAGGTGTAAAAAATGCTGAAGTAAATATGGAAATTTTTAATGTTTCTGCATGTTGTAGAGGAAAGATAAAATCTATTAATAAAAATAATACTTTATATAAATTTATATATTATAATGATTATTTAAAATTACCTGAATTGGACAGAAAGGATCTTTGTAATAAAAATAAGCAAACTTGGCAATCAGGTCTTTTAGAAAAAATAGAAAAGGAGGTATTATATGTCTAGTGGTTATATAACAAAAAAATATTTATTAGATAATTTAAAATTATTTAAGAAAAATGTTTTAGATAAAATTTATGTTCCAATTACTAGAACAGTAAATGGCAAAAGTTTATCAGCAAATATTTCTTTGTCTCCAAGTGACATAGGTGCTTCACCAACGAGACACACTCATACAAAGTCTGAGATTGGTTTAGGCAACGTGGATAATACTGCTGATGCTAATAAGAGTGTTAAATATGCTTCAAGTGCTGGTAGTGCTAGTTTTGTTGCATGGAATAATGTAAGTGGAAAGCCTTCTACATTTACACCATCATTACATACACATGATGATAGGTATTATACCGAAAGTGAAATTAATAGTAAATTAAATGGAAAGGCTGAAAGTATAGCATTGGTATCTGATGCTAATTTGAATAATATCACAACTCCTGGTATTTATAGTTGTGGAGGTGGAAATTCTATCTCAAATAAACCTTCTGGAATTGATGCAATTGGCTTAATTGTAGTTCATAATGCAACAGGATCATTCTATACACAAATTTTAACAAATTCAACTAACACAAATACTTATAGACGTACTTGTAATAATGGTACATGGAGTGCATGGACTCAAGATAAATATACTGACACTAATACATGGCGTGGTATTCAAAATAATTTAACATCAGATAGCGCTACGGATTCCTTGTCTGCAAAACAAGGTAAAGCCTTAAAAACATTAATTGACACAAAAACATCTAATACTGGTACAATCACAGGCATTAAAATGAATGGTGCTTCTAAGGGTACATCTGGTGTGGTTGACCTTGGAACTGTATTGACTAGCGGAAAGCAAAGTACAATATCGACAGCAGACGGTGGATCAAATGTTTATACATTCTCTGACGGATCAACAATAACTGTTAAAAATGGTTCTAAAGGTAGTACAGGTGCAGCAGGAAAGAACGGTACAAATGGTGTAACTCCTACAATTAAAGTTGCTTCTGGAACTGCTATTAGTTCTGTTGGTACTCCAAGTGTTACGGCTTCAACAAGTGGTACTACTACCACTTTCACATTTAACTATCTTAAAGGAACAAAAGGTGATAAGGGAGATCCAGGTACAAATGCTACCACAACTGCTGTTGCTACTACAAGTGCAAATGGTCTTATGTCAAAAGATATGGCAACTAAACTTAATGGTATTGCAAGTGGAGCTACTGCTGTTACCTCAACAACTGTTAGTAATTGGGGATTCAAGAAAACTGATACAAACACTTGGCGTGGAGTACAAAATAATCTCACCTCAACTGCAACCGATCAGTCGTTGTCTGCTTACCAAGGAAAAATATTAAAAGACTTAGTAGATAAAAAGACAACTTTTACTTATTCATCAACACAGCCAACTTCACCTGCTAGTAATGCTGTTTGGGTAGGTTAATTTGAAAGGAGAAAATTATGGCAAAGCCTGCTATCAGTAAAATTATACCGTTTGATGCTACGGCTGGTTACGTTTTCTCCTTTTCTTATATAGGAAATCAACCATATAAGAATAGAATTGTAATCAGGAACGCATTAACTAATGAAGTTATAAAAGATGAAACGATTTCAGAAATGAGATTTAGACATCCGATTAGTGGGAATATATTAACTAATGGAACGTCATATACAATACAAATATCTGTTTTTGATGAGAATAATAATGAATCAAGTCTATCTGACAAGATATTATTTACTTGTTATTCTACCCCTACTTTTAATTTTAGCGGATTAAATAATGGGACGAATTATGTAAAGTCATCATCATATAATGTTACAGTTAATTATACTCAGAAAGAAAACAGAAAATTACAATCGTACATTTTTTATTTGTATGATGCCACATATAATGAATTATCTAATAGTGGAACTGCATATAATCAAATTCCTACTTATATATATAGTAGTTTAGATAATGAACAGATTTATTATTTAAGGTGTGTTGGTATTACTGTAGATTCGGTAGAAATAGATACTGGTTTTGTAAAAATATATACTCAGTATAATTCTTCTAATTATTCAGGCATTTTCGAGGTAAAAAATAATTATAAAGGTGGATATGTACAATGTACCTCTAATATTGTTTCAATTGATGGTGTCGCTACAGATTCATATACAATATCGAATGGTGTGTTACAGTTTAATAATTCAAATACTTTTGTAGAATACAATGAGGGATTACTTATAGAATCAGGTCACAAGGTTGGAATTAAAGCAAAAAACTTTAAAACTGGACTTATTTGGTCTGAAACAAATGAAGTAGATAAAATTTTACTGTATCACTATATATATGAAGGTTTGGATTATTTTAAATTGGATGTTTCTAACGGATTAAATCATTATATTTTATATAGCCCAAGACAAAAATTAACTGTAAATCAATTTTATACAATTTACATTACAAGACAAGACAGCTTATTTAAGATAACAATACAGTAGAAAGGAGGAGATGTGCAATGATAATTTTAGGTTCAACTTTTTTAGGGGCAGATTATTCGTACTCTCCTACCCCTACTAATGTAGATGATATAAGACAAACAAAAATTGGTAATGCTGATTTTGATACGTTTGTAATTAGTACTGATAGTAATATGGAAGAATCAAAAGAGATTGATCCCACATGGAATAATAATTTTGTACTATCAGCTAGTTATGAACATAGCTTATCAGCAGGAAATATTGAGTATGTACTTAATAATACTTCTGATATTATTATTCAAAAACGTTTAAAGGGTGATTTTACGTGGACAACTATATATAGAAAAGCAATACAAAAAATTGAAGATTTTGATATTACTTATATTGATAATATTGTTCAAAACAAAAAAACATATGAATATGCTTGTGTTAGTCTTTTAAATGGCGTAGAGAATGGACGAGATATAAAGGAAATCATGGTTTCATTTGATGGTATTTTTATCTCAGATTTGACTCATAATTACGGAACTATATTAGATATAGGAAGTATTGACACGACACGAAATAATTATAAGCTGACAAAGCAGGAAATTCCTATGTATAGATACCCATTTGCTCATACATTTGGCAAGCTAAATTATGACTCTGGCGAAGTAAGTGGATATTTTGTACCTATGAATGATAATTGTGATTTTGAACTTGAAAAGTCTTTTGATTATCAAAAAAATATTATGAATTGGCTTACAAATGGTATGCCTAAAATATTAAAATCATTTGATGGGCGTATGTGGATGATTAATGTTGACGGAAGCCCAACGGATTCGATGGACGGACATTGGCAGCATAGAATTATTGATTTTCAATGGTATGAGTCTGGTGACTATACTGATGAAGAAGATTTATATGAATCAGGACTCAGTAATGTTTCCTCTGAATTTTGGGGTAAAAATGGTAATTATGTTCAAACTCCTTCTGATGAGAAATACAGTAATTATGATAAAGACATCATCATTGATGATAATGAACCATTTATGCCAAAGAATAATCTTGTATGGATTGAATATTAAAGAAAGTGAGGATTTTGTATGTCAAATATAAGTACATTAGATAAGAAACTTGCTTTTTCAAAATGGGTAGAATATTTATACAAGATTTTAGTATTTGATAATAACGATTGCGTTGTGGATGAAATAAAATTTACAACAGATTATGGTTCAGTCTCAATTGACTCAAGTTCAAATACAAGACGTACATATTCTTTTAATATGTTCCCAGTAGGTGATAAAATGACACCTTCTGAACGAGCAAGAATGTGGATGAATAAAAAGATCATGCTTCAAATTGGGCTTAAAACTCCACGAATGTCGGAATATAAATGGTATAATGAAGGCTGTTTTATTGTAACTGATACCAATTCTTCTATTTCAGTGGATAGTAATAGTTTAACTATTAATTGTGGTGATTTGTGGAACAGATTAGATGGCACACAAAACGGACAATTAAGTGCATTAACCACTACTATCCCAGCTTATGAAGAAACTGATGATGGTACTCCATTAGTATACAATACCATTCGAGATTCAATAATATCTACAATAACTCAGCTAGGTGGCATACAACAATTTATTGTTGATGATATTGGTGAGTCCAAGGGATTAGAAGAATTCAACAAGGATTATATGTCATACAGAGCTTCGCATCCATATTGGAATTGTGTGCCATATGATCTTGAATTTTCTGTTGGAGATAATGTATCAAGTATGATAACAGATATAACAGAATTATATCCAAATTTTGATTCAGCCTTTGATGAAAATGGCATTTTTATGACCAGATTAACGCCTTCTTGCAAAGAAGATAATATTATTATGACTAATGATGATATTAAAAATTGTCTAGTTTCTGAATCAATCTCAACCGATTATTCTAATGTACGAAATGTTGTACATGTATGGGGAGAGACATTTGATGTAGATTTCTATTCAGAAGATGTTACTAATTCAAATTCTACTTATACTGTCAATATGAAAGCATATCACAAAGACTATTCTAATGGAGATTTAATTGCAATTAAAATTCCAAGTACAAATTCTTCAACACAATATATCAATGTAAATAATCTAGGGAATATCCAGATTTATGATGAAAATACTGATAAACCTTTAGATGCAAATTATTTACCTGCTGGGAAAGTATATGTTTTTAAATTTAGAAAAACATATCAAAATAAAACATGGATAAAGCGTTTTTATGCACAAGGTCAATGGCAAGCTCACGCCCTCTCAGCTTTAGTAGATGGTTCTGTAAGTTCTGACCAATATACTTGTGTAGATGGTACAGTTACAACTAAATATACAAAAAAATATTTTCAAGATAAATACAATGTTGATACTGTATCATTAAAGGTAATAAAAGATTCTCCATTCACTGTGCAGAGACTCGGTGAAGAGCGTTTAGATGTAAAATCAGGTGATGTATATGAGAACATTTCATCTGATAGTCTTGCTCTTGAAAGAGCTGAGTATGAATTATTTGTTGATGCAAGATTAACTGATAATATAAGTATTGAAATTGGACGACTTGTACCTTGGTTGAAAGAATATATGAAAGTATCTTACGCTAAAATAGGAGAATCAGAAATAAAACAATATATTACGGATAAAATAACATTAAATTTAACAGATGGAACAACATCTATCACAATGCATACATTTTATCCATTATATGAAGAATAAAGGAGAAATCGTATGGCAGATTATACACATGAGTATTCTAATTTTCCATCTGCTGTAATGAACAAAAAAACTTACAGAAATGTGACTAATTCAGATGCGACACTAATTAACAGAATAAAAGAATACCAAAAAAATAAAGACTATATTTCTGCTGCAAAATTAATTAATGCAAATCCTAATATAAGGCAATGTATACCTGATTGCTCGGATTTTAATGCTTTAAATGAAGAAATAAGAAATGCGGAAATATATGCAAAAACAATTAAACAATCAGTATTTTATATGGAAAGTCAGCCTTCTACTCCCAATAATTCAGATGTTTGGATAGGAGGTATAAAATGAGTTATAAAATAGATTCAGTCTTTCCAAATAGTATAGACGATTTACCATTCATATCAGACGTAGATATTCCAAGTAAAAATATTATGATTAGTATTCAGAATTATATTGATCAAGGTGATTATGATAATGCATCAAAGTTATGTAATACGAGTAATATTACCTCAATCAATTCTGATTATTTTAATATGGTTCAAAATAGAATTTACTCTTTACAAAACTATTTGATTACTCTTGATAGATGTAATAGAGTTGAAACTGGTAACGAACCAAAATCACCTACAAATGGTATGATATGGATAGACAATTAAATAAGAACTTAAATCTTGAGACACTAAATGTGTCTCTTTTTTATTATAAAGGAGGAATTTAAATGGCTGTTAGTGAAAAACGAGTAACAGGAAAATTTTATAGAATTTGGAGTGCTGCTGATAAATTGTGGCATAGAATATCGTTTTGGACTCACGCAAATGATGTTGAATTCAATGATGGGAAGACTGCTCAGACAAAAGTGGGCGCAATAAAAGGAATAACTACAAGTACAAGTGCGACTGAGACTGGATATGCTGCTGATGCTACTACTGTAGCTGCATTAAACCAGAGTTTAAGTGGTTTAAAAACTAATGTTGATAATTTAGGTATTGATTATTATATTGCGACTACACCAGGTAATTATGTAAGTTTTTCTGGTTCAATTGCTTTACAAAATAATGGGTTTTACATGGAAGTTTATAAGATAGGAAAACTTGTTTATTTTGTAATGCGAGTTACAATAGCAAATTCTAATGATGGAGCATGGAAAGTTAAAATTGATAAATATCCTATGAAACAAACAACTTGTCATGCTTTTTCGGCATTTAAAGGCACTGGTAGTTATGTCCCGTGCTATAGCGATTCAAATGGTTATATTGTAAATCAAGGTGGAACAGGTAAATATACAATTGTTATGAGTGGTGAATACGTTACTACATAATTATTTCCCCCAATAAAATATTACATATTGAACTCTACAATTCATATTAATTTTTAGTATATCTTTAAAAACTACATACCAATTATTATTTACTACAGTTACAGATTCTAAGTGAAAAGGAAAAGCATTTCCGTCACCATTACATATTGATATAGCAATATGATTAGCAGTGACATTTTGTGAATTAAATATTTTTTTGATTTCTTCCAAGGTGAATAACACAAATGAATTTTGACCTGATTTTGCTTCTTTTACTATGCTGCCAGCATTGATTTTTATGCTATTTAATTTATTAAAATCTGTCTTTAAATTACCTAAACTCTGGTTTAGTAAAAAACACAGCTTCTTGTGAACATCTGTTCGCTTTTACCAATTATTTCCAATTTAAACGGAGAATATAATACCAGAACATATATTCTTTTTGTTGAGGAGGTATTTAAAATGGTAAGTGCGAAAGACGAAATGTTAATGAAGTGTATGAAAGTATGGATGACAAGATTTAATACAGAGGATTTAAAATTTTTAGAAGACACATTTTGGATGGTCAGTTTTAATTTTTCAGTTGACACCATATCTTCTACTGAAGTTACAACGGTTAATGGCGAGACTACAGATAGATTGATGGAGTATTTTAAGATTGGCAAATTAAGCAGTGGTAAAACAGAAAGTACGATTAATCAATATATCAGAGTTGTTCATCAGTTATGCGATTTTTGTCATAAAGAAATCAATATGATAACAACAGATGATGTATTGTCATTTATGGTTAAATATAGGATTCAAAACAATGTAAAAGGTTCGACAATGGATATTAAGCGAAAATATCTGTCTTCTGTGTTTAGTTATTTATATAAGCACAAAAAGATAGCTGATAATCCTATGTCTATTGTTGAACCTGTAAAATATAAAAAATGTATTAAAGTTCCTCTCAAAGACGAGGAAATTGAGTTACTAAAAATAAATACTACAAATTCAAGAGATTTAGCAATAATTCACTTCTTTCTTGATACTGGTGTTAGAGTTAGTGAATTATGTGGAATTAATTTGGAAGATGTAGATTTTAAAAATTATACCTGTAAAGTGTTGGGCAAGGGTAACAAAGAACGAACTGTGGCGTTTTCTGGTAAAACAGCAATGAGATTAAACGAATATTTAAAGCAACGAAAAGATATAAATATGAATGGTACATATTGTACATATGCACCCAATACGCCATTGTTTGCTTCTAGGAAAGGACACCCTACAAGATTATGCAAAACTGCAATAGAAAGTATGGTAAGAAAATTAGGTATGATTAGTGGAGTCACCAGAGTTCATCCACATTTATTTAGAGCAACTTTTGCAACCAGATTAGCAGAACGTGATACAGATATAGGTGTGATTGCAAAATTATTAGGACATGCAGATTTGGAAAGTGTTAATAGATATGTTCTTATTGATCAAACAAAGATAGAAGCTACTATAAGACAAAAAGGCTTTTGTTCGTAAAAGATATATTGCCAGAGTTTAAGTAATATACATTTGGTTCATTTAGAAAGCCAACAAATTAAGGGAACAGGATATTCATTTTCATATATTGGCTATAAACCTGGATACAGACTTGTAAATGTTATAGTTAATTACAATACTTCTAATAAAGGAAATTATCGAGTAAATACAATTCAATATGATGATACAAATAAAGTGTATGTGGTATATTTAAATCAAACACTTGCGTCAGGTAGTTATTTGGTCGCTGATTTAATATATATATCTGAATAAATCTTACTTCTTACCAAATACATGATACATTATAGTAAGATTAAATTTACCACTTGTAGCCGCACCAAGCCAATATTTAGCTACTCCTCTTGGGACATCAATAGTAGCGATTGTACTCGTCATTATTGTACTATTACACATAGGTTGTATTTGAACTGTATAAATTTCACTAAATTTATTTGACAAAACAAGACCATATGGCTGTCCTTTATTATAATATGTATATCCTAAGTTAACAGATATATCAATTGAATTAAAGTCTATAAAACCAATTTCTTCAATATAATCTCCTGATAAACGATACCAATCTTTTCTGGTGGTTGTTGATGTTTTTTGTTTCCAGTTTTTATCGCTTAAACTCTGGTTACAAAATGAATATAAATTATCTTTTCGTTGCGGAAAGGATCTATAATGGATAAATTAAAATTTAATAAAAATGAAACTGTTTCAATTGGAAAATTATCATATATCTCTGATGATATATATAAATTGGAAGTTGAAAACATTACTGAAGATATCGTTCTTTCAGGTTTTTATCTTATTAATGAAAATAATGATGAAATTATGGGTGATTTTTCAAAATATACCACTAAATATAAAAACACAGATGAAGAAAATACATATTATATATCAACAGGTATTGTATATATTGAACCAGAAAAAGAACCCGAAAAGGTGCCAACAGAAGAAGAAATTGCCGAGCAGAAAAAAGCGACTTTAGAATTCACAAAAAATAATAAAATTTCTGAAATGTCTAATGCTTGTGAAACTGCTATTGAGAATGGTGTGGAGGTTAATGGAAAACATTATTCATATACAGTTCAGGATCAGAGTAATATGCTTAATGCAATGAATCTTGCAAAAGAAACTGGAATGGAAGTTCCTTATCATGCTGATGGTGAATCATGTGGTTTATATAATTATGATGTTATTTCTACAATTTATATTCAAGAGACAATGAATTTAACAACTAATCAGACATATTTTAATCAACTTAAGTTATATATTTTATCAATTTCCGATGTTGACAAAACTGATGATATTGCTGCAATTAAGTATGGTGATAAGTTGACTGGTGAATTCCTTGATAAATACAATGAGATAATGAACCAGAGTAAAAAGATAGTTGAGAAAGTTGTAACATTAAATGCATAATACGAGGTAGAATTATGAAAAGAATTATAAAATATTCTACATTATTTATTGTATATGGTTTAATATATTTTATCATTGAATGCCTATATAAAGGTAAATTATCTGATTGGAGAATGTTTGTGTTGTCAGGATTTATAGGAATAATGATTGGATTGATTAACAATTTATTTGACATCAAAACTGATTTTATTCTTCAATGTATAATTGGTATGTTAATTGCAACATTGTCAGAAGCGATTGGTGGTTTTTATTGGAACTTACAATGTGGATTGCATATTTGGGACTACTCTTCTCTTCCATTTAGTTTTATCGGAGGTCAAATAAATTTATTTTTTAGTTTGATTTGGATGTTTTTATCAGGTATTGTTATAATTCTTGATGATATTCTCCGATGGAAATTATATAAAGAAGAAAGACCTGAATACTATGTTCATGGTAAATTGATATTGAAAATATAAAAGTTTAGGGTTGGTTAATTCCAACCCTATTTTTTACGTTATATAATTGTAAGTTATATCTATTTAGAATGTTTTTGTCTTGTATAGCCAGAGTTTAGGTAATGATAAATGGGAGAATTGGGATGGCACTAAACCGCTTAATAATAAAAAAATGATAATGATACTGTTGCAATGTCATAACGTTAGATCTTATGGTTTTTCAACTTTTATTATTCCAATGTCAAGCATAATTAAAGGTAGTTTTATGGATAATACTGCTGTAGTATGTACATCACCTGATGGTTGGATATCAAGTTTAACATTTACAATATCAAAAACTTGCGTGTTTAATCAGATTGCTCTTAAATCAAATAATCAATATTTTGCACCTAAATATGCATTATATTATAAATAATTAAACATATCCAACTGCTATAATGTGTACTGTTACATTTACATTTTGAGTCGATCCATTATACACTTTAATAATAGCTTTAGAAGCAGAACAACTATCTATCGTACATTGTATTACATCAGCCCATGAATGTTGAACAGTTGCACAAATAAAAGGCGTTTGTTTAAATTGACTTTTAAATGTAAATGTTGTTGTATTACTATTTTTAGAAGCAACTGCCAAAGAATTATAAGTACCCTCAATTTTAGTAACTCCTATATTAGCAAATTTGGTATTATATGTAGTTAAACTCTGGAAAATAATTAAGATAATACATATACTTATTATATTTTATTATAATAAATAGTTATAATATTTATATTTATTATCTTAATCGTGATATTTTATATTAAATTGCCAGAGTTTAGCTGATATTATCGACTTTACACCATTAACTAGTACAAATAATGGTTGTATAAAGATCAAGAATATTAAAATTGTATGGGGAATAACACCTACGACTGCTTTTAGTAAAAATACCGCATTAGGATTATATACATATAATATAGATCTTACTTCTTACAAATTTACTGGGAGTCTTTATGCTAATATATCATGTGCTTATGGAGAAGGTATTGCAAGAGTTGGATTTTCATCAGTTTCAAATACTAAAATTAGTTTACTTTGCTCATCTTCTATAAATGGACTTTATGTTAGATGGATTTGTATGGGTGCATATACTAATTAATTTTTAGTGAAATAACTCATATTTACAGAAGCGTAGGTATTGGCACTACTTAAAAATATTTTCATAGTATTAGTTGACAAATCAATACAACTAAATCCATATGCTGAAATAGTTCTTGCATCTGCGCCAATTCCTACTACTGGTGCGTACCACTTACCATCTTGTGCTTCATATGGAAGCTTTAAAGATTTTTCTTTTCCATTAAGCAATATTAGTCCCGTTATAATAACAAGTTTTCCAGATTTAATAATTATAAGATTAGAATGTCCATCTATATTAGATTTTTGGACATTATTAATATTACTTAAACTTTAATTTTATCTACCATAAACCCTGTAAACACACTTACAAGTTGCATCTTTACCGAGTACTACGCTACGAAGCCATGAGGCTCTGTTTTGAATACTATTTTTTGCTGTATTATAAACTATACACCATGAAGTATAATTATTACTGTCATAGTAATTCCCGTCTAAAAATAAAAATTCAAGATTATTAGATTCTGATACTGGGAAAACATAGTCTCTTGTAATATATGAACTCCCCGAATAATAAAGCATAAAATTTACCCTTAATTCTCGATAACTTTTTATATTTGATATTACATGCTCATTAACATCTTCAAATGTTCCGATTGCTTTCCAATCTTGCTTATTTGAAAGATTACCTAAACTCTGGCAATATATTATAACTAAAAATTTTAGGGTACGTAGATTAATTTCTACATACCCTATTTTTTTTTACGATTTTTCCTCTTCTATTATTTGATATTCAGATTCATTAATGATAACTTTGTTTCCATCTAATATTCTTTGAATCTGTTCTTGTGAAGCAACACCATATAAGCAATTCCAGAAATGTCTCTCATGTTGTCGGATATTATTGATCAAATATATCATACATTCTCCTTACTAAAAGCATTATTTAAAACAATGTTACCATTTTTATTTATTGTATCTGTATAATGATTTGTGTATATCTCAATTGTTGTCTGTAGATTTTTATGTCCCAACCTCTCCTTAATATACATAAAACTAGCTCCATTTTCATATAGAATTGTTCCATGAGTATGTCTTAAACTATGTGTATCATACTGAGGAAAGTGCAACTGTTTATGAATTATAGAGGACGTATGTTGTGTCGTTCTTGCACTAATATATGAGCCATCTTCTCGTCTACAAATAAAATCAACTTCATAAGGTGACTTTTCTTGAGATACTTTATTCATTGGTAATATGTCATCAGTTTTGGCATATGTCATTTCATTTTCACAATAATAATGATTATAGTATTCGTCAAAATATGCTCTTGCTTTTAGCTGTTTGTCGTGTTCTTTTTTCAGAGCTTCTAGTATTACATCGTCAAGTTCTATTGTTCTAAAAGAATTATATTTAGGCTTAGAAAAGTACCAATATCCATTAGATTTAGATGTGCCATTAGTTCTTTTCTTCTCTTCTTCTGATCTTGCTTCGCCTGCTTCCCATTGAACTTGTCTATTAACTGAGAGTGTTTTATTCTCAAAATCAATATCTTTCCATACGAGTCCATATATCTCTCCCAAGCGTAATCCTGTATGATAACCAATCATAATAGGGATATAAGCTGACGAGCCTTCTGGGAATCTTTCAAATATTTTTTGCATAACATCTTGAGGAATATATACGTGTTTCTTACTTCTCGTAGTTTTCTTTGGTTGTTTCTTTGTTGGAACTACTAAATTTATTGCAGGTGTTGATACGATATAATGCCTGTCTAAAGCATAAGTAAATGATTTTGTTAATAATCCTTTAACTGAGTTTACTGTATTGATCGAGTAGCCTTCATCGTACATTTTGGTAATGAAGTCTTGCAGAGTATCTTTGGTGATAGTTTTTAGCTTATATGAACCGATTTCAGGTTTGATATATAATCTAATCTTCTTTTCATATCCTACAAGCGTGGAAGATTTACAAGTGAGTTTGCAGTCTTTCTCTAACCACATATCTAGGAAATCAGCATATGACATATCTGAAGGTTCAACAACTTGTCCCACATGTTCATATGCTTGCTGTGCTATCTTACCAGCTTCTCTAGCTTCTCTTTTTGTAGCAAAGCCTGATTTAGTTTTTCTCTTACGCTTGCCATCTACAGATGCAATCTCAAATGCATATTCATATACAGTTTTACCAGATTTAAGTGTTCTAGGTTTTATAAATAATTCGCCCATATTGCTCTCCTTTCAATAAAAGTAATATGTACGACTACATAATAACACCTAAAGTCTACAATGTCTACACGAATCTGAAGTCTACAAGAAAAAATTCTGTAGACTTCTCGTAGACTTTTGCCTAGGATTATCACGTAGACTTAGTAGACATAAAAAAAGAGAGCCTTCGGATTTCTCCAAAGACTCTCCAAAAAGCCTATAAAATCAAGCTTTCTATTTAGAATTTGCCCTCATCAGCAGCCTGCTGAACAGAAACGGCAACTGCTACTGTAGCACCAACCATTGGGTTATTACCCATTCCGATAAGTCCCATCATCTCAACGTGAGCTGGAACTGATGAAGATCCTGCGAACTGTGCATCTGAATGCATACGTCCCATTGTATCTGTCATACCGTATGAAGCTGGTCCTGCTGCCATGTTGTCTGGGTGAAGTGTACGTCCTGTACCACCGCCTGATGCTACTGAGAAGTACTTCTTGCCCTGCTCGATACACTCTTTCTTGTATGTACCTGCTACCGGATGCTGGAAACGAGTTGGGTTTGTAGAGTTTCCTGTGATAGAAACACCAACGTTCTCGTGATGCATGATTGCAACACCTTCCTGAACATCATCTGCACCGTAACACTTAACTGTTGCACGGAGTCCGTCTGAGTATGCATGCTCAGATACGATGTTGAGCTTAGCTGCCTTGTAGTCATACTGTGTCTCTACGAATGTGAATCCGTTGATACGTGAGATGATCTGTGCAGCGTCTTTTCCAAGTCCGTTAAGGATAACACGCAGTGGTTTCTGACGAACCTTGTTTGCCTTCTCAGCGATTCCGATAGCACCCTCAGCAGCTGCGAATGACTCGTGACCTGCTAAGAAACAGAAGCACTCTGTCTCCTCCTCGAGGAGCATCTTTCCAAGGTTACCATGTCCTAAACCTACCTTACGGTGATCAGCAACTGATCCAGGGATACAGAATGCCTGAAGTCCCTCTCCGATTGCTGCTGCAGCGTCTGCTGCTCTTCTACATCCTTTTTTGATTGCGATTGCTGCACCAACTGTGTATGCCCAGCAAGCGTTCTCGAAACAGATTGGCTGGATTTTCTTTACCTGATCGTAAACATCAAGTCCAGCGTCCTTTGTAATCTTTTCAGCTTCTTCGATTGAGCTGATACCATAGCTGTTAAGTACAGCATTGATCTGGTCTATTCTTCTTTCATATGATTCAAATAATGCCATTGTCGTTCTCCTTTCCTCTTATTCCTGTCTTGGATCGATGATCTTAACAGCACCCTGCTCTGGAGTTACACGACCGTATGATCCTGAAGCTTTCTCCCAAGCTGTGTTAGCGTCATCACCCTTTTTGATAAAATCTGTCATTTTTCCAAGAGAAACGAACTGGTATCCAATTACTTCATCGTTCTTATCAAGAGCGATTCCTGTTACATAGCCCTCAGCCATCTCAAGGTAACGAACTCCCTTTGCCTTTGTTGCGTACATTGTACCAACCTGTGAGCGAAGTCCCTTTCCTAAATCCTCAAGTCCTGCTCCAACAGCAAGTCCATCATCAGAGAATGCAGACTGTGTACGACCGTAAACGATCTGTAAGAATAACTCTCTCATAGCTGTATTGATGGCATCACAAACTAAGTCTGTGTTTAATGCCTCAAGAATTGTCTTACCCTGTAAGATTTCTGCTGCCATAGCTGCAGAGTGTGTCATTCCTGAGCATCCGATAGTCTCAACTAATGCCTCTTCAATTACTCCATTCTTTACATTGAGTGAGAGCTTGCAGGCACCCTGCTGTGGTGCACACCAGCCTACACCGTGTGTAAATCCTGAAATGTCCTCAATTTTCTTAGAATGAACCCATTTTCCTTCTTCTGGGATAGGAGCTGGCTCATGTTTTGCGCCCTTAGCTACAGGACACATGTTTTCAACTTCCTTAGTGTAAATCATCTTAAGACTCCTTTCGTTATGGTTTTAACATACCCGATTTATTCTCTCATATTTTTTGTCATAAGTCTAGAGTATCATCGACAAAAAACAACAAAAATACAATATTTTTTCAAACAACATTACTATTTTTTAAGAACTACGTTGTCCTTGTCCTTGAAAATGTGGTTTGCAGGAATGACTCCGCGTACTCTTGAAAGCGGATAAATGTTTGAATTTCTTCCTATTACTGTTCCCGGATTGAGCACTGAGTTGCAGCCCACCTCCACATGGTCACCGAGCATAGCGCCGAATTTCTTGCGGCCGGTTTCAATCTCCTCTTTTGTATCGTAAACATCTTTTACGACTACAAGAGTCTTGTCACTCTTTACATTTGATGTAATAGAGCCTGCGCCCATATGTGATTTGTAGCCCAGAATTGAATCTCCTACATAGTTGTAATGAGGCACCTGTACTGAGTTGAAGATGATTACATTTTTAAGCTCTGTGGAGTTACCTACTACTGAGCCCTTTCCTACAATTGCACTGCCACGGATAAAAGCACACTGTCTGATTTCTGCATCCTCGCAGATAATGAGCGGACCGTGCAGATATGCGCTGTCAAATACTGTTGCGCTCTTTGCTACCCAGATATCCTCACCTCTTTTCTCATAGATTTCAGGGTCGAGTGTTGGTCCTATCTCCTTGATGAAATCACTTATTCCGGCAAGCGCCTCCCATGGATAAGTGAACTGTGATAAATACTCCTTTGCGATTGTTTCATCCAGATTATAGAGGTTTGTTATTTTTGCGTTTTCCATTTTTCTATGTCCTTTCTTTTATTTATTATGTGAAAATTATTGACTATTGTTTTAACTGTCATTTTAATATTTAAACTTAAATATAAGTATTAAACATAAATATAAAAATTCATATTAATTATAGATTTAATAATTAATTATCAACAGAGCTACTCACCGAACAGCTCATGCGCCGCCGCAAGTGCCGCCTCCGACACATCATCTGCCTGTGCGCCCTCTGCTGCCATATCAAGACCAGCCAGAAATTCCTCGGGGATTCCCATCTCATTCAGGGTTGTCTCATCCGGCGCATCATCTGCCGTGCTCTGTGCATCAGCATTGCTCTGTGTATCAGCATTGTTATATGCATCGACTTTGCTCTGTGCATCGACATTGTTATGTACATCTGCCGTGCTTTGTACTTCTGTCTCGCCGGGGTTATCGAAATCAAATGATATCTGGTCATTTTCAAACTTAAGGCATGTATCGAATACATTTCCCGCCTTGGAGGTGAAGCCTGTGACCTTCTTTTTGGTCTTTCCTGTGGTAAACAGCTCAGTGAGGATTTCCTCTGAAAGCTCCACCTTTGCCACTGTATGCCAGACATTGAAGCCGCACTCACACTCATATTTCCACTGTGTCTTTTTGAGTGGTCTGCCACACTTTGGACAGAGCACATTGGTCTCAACCGGCTTTGGCTTTTCCGGGAAATCAAAGGCTATATCTCCGTCCTCTGTGAGCTTTAGCGGTGCATCAAACTTCATGCCTGTCTTTGAAACAAATCCTGATATAACTTCTGTCTTTTTCTTTGTCAGAAGCTCCTTAAGGACCGATTCCTTTATCTTGACGCTTGCAACCTTGCCCACCATAAAGCGGCAGCTCTCAGGATCGTCACGCCTGTTGTTCTCACATACAAAGCCAAACGGCGCCACCTGTATTTTGCCTCCGCACTTCGGACATACCACGTCCTTCACCGTCTTTGGCTCTACATGGTCAAAATCAAACTGGACAGAGAGCTTTTTGTTTTCATCCTCCTTAAGCACCAGGCACGCATCGAAGCGTTTCCCGCTTTTGGACTTGAAGCCTCGTATGGTCTCGGTCTTTTTTTCATTAAGAAGCTGCTTTAGATTTGCGGCTGTGATTGTCTTTCCCGCAATCTGTCCCACTGAAAAACGGCAGCTTCCCGGCTCATCGCCCTTGTAGTTCACACAGCCATAGCCAAACGATGTCTTTTTTATCTGGCCTCCACAAAGCGGGCAGACGACATCCTTTATGATTTCATCCTCCACATTGTCAAAGTCAAATGCCACGACGGTGTGCATTTTTTCACTGCCCTCTGCGACCGGCTCCTTCTTTAACACAAGACATGCGTTGAAGCGCTTTCCCGATTTTGATTTAAAGCCCTTTATCGTCTCGGTTCTGCCGTTTGCCATGAGCTCTAAAAACTGTACCTGCGACAGCTGCTTGTCTGCTATCCTTCCAACAAAGAAATGGCAGCCATCCTCTGTCTGTCTGTTATAATTCGCACATCTGTAGCCGTACGGCGACACATATATGTCACCTCCGCAGTCCGGGCATACAATGCCCTCGACCTTTTGTGGCTTTACGTTTTCAAAATCAAAGGTGGCTGATACCTTGTTCGTCTGTTCATCCTTGTTGAGCTTTAAGCATGCATCAAAGCGCTTGCCGCTCTTTGATTTAAAGCCTCTAATTGTATCGGTGATTCCCTCTTCAATCAGCTTTTTGACCTGTTCCTCCGGAATATCCAGTCCTGCCACCTGTCCGATATTAAAATTACATCCTGATTTATCATTTTTGTAATTAGCGCAGCCGTAGCCGAACGGTGTGGTCACTATCTCGCCACCGCACACCGGACACTTGACACCTATCTTTCGTCTGGCCGCCGCACCTCTGGCATTTTTGCCTGCAAAGCTGCTGATGCGGTCTGCAATCTCAGGGCGCAGATTCTGCTCAATCATCTTTTCTGTCTCTTTGCGGATAAAGCTCTCAAGCTTTCCCCTGTATTCCCAGAAATCCACAGTGCCCCTTGTGATTCCGTCCAGTCCCTTTTCCCAGTTGGCTGTCATCTTTGGATTAAGAAGTGCCGGAACTGTCATGTATACGACCTCAAACACCATCTCTCCGAGGCTTTCAGGTGTGAGTATCTGTGTTTTTTTGTTCAGATTCAGATATCCTATACGGACAAGCTTCTGGATTATCTCTGCTCTCGTTGCCGAGGTGCCTATTCCCGAGCCCTTTATCTGCTCACGAAGCTCCTCGTCCTCGATAAGCTGTCCTGCGTTTTCCATGGCAAGCACCATGGAGCCTGAGGTGTAGCGCTTTGGCGGAGAGGTCTTTCCAAACTTGATATTGTAGCCTAAGCATGCTATCTCATCGCCCGCCTTTAGCTTATCGGCAAGCTCAAGCATCACCTTTGGATTTACGACTATCTCATCATTGCTGCCGTTTGCTGTGCCGTTTTCATCGGTACCATCTGCAGTCTCACTGTTTTTGCCGAGTATACGTGCATTTGCTTCCTCAAACGACTTCTTTTTCGGCGGATTCGCCACCTGTAAATAGCCCTCGCTCTTTAGCACCTTCGATGATGCAAAAAAGCTTTCCTTATCCACATTTACGACAAGCTTCACATTCTCATACTCTGCCGGCGGATAAAAAATACTAAGAAAACGCCTGACAATCAGCTCAAATACCGCTCTTTGAAGCGATGTAAGCCCCGAAAGCTCAGTAAGCTGACCTGTCGGGATGATAGCGTAGTGGTCTGTTACCTTGCTGTCATCCGTGTACTGCGTATCTGCGATATTGGCATATAGCCTCTTTTGCATGATATGCTCAACAAAGTCTGCTGTCGGCTCAAAGCCCTTCAGCCTGCTTATATTTTTGCCTATCTCCTTTGCCACAGCACTTGAGAGCACTCTGGCATCAGTTCTCGGATATGTGGTGAGCTTTTTCTCATACAGATCCTGAGCCACCTGCAATGTCTCATCCGGGCTGATTTTAAACTTCTTTGAACACTCTGCCTGAAGCTCAGCCAGGTTGAAAAGAAGCGGTGCTCTTTTTTTGGTAATATTCTTAACTATAGATTTAACTTTTGCCGGTTTGCCGTTTAATTCTTCAATTAAAGCGAGTGCATCCTTTTCCTCTTTGAAGCCGTTTTCCTTGTATAAAAGCGGTGATTCAAAGTACCTTGAGCCTTCTACAGCCTTCCACTCTGCCTCTACACCGGCATCCGTAAACCTGCCGATTACCCTGTAAAACGGAGTCTCCTTAAAGTTTCTGATTTCGCGCTCACGGATTACTACCATTCCAAGCACACAGGTCATCACTCGTCCGACCGCGATTGCCGTGTACGAGCGTGTACCCGCTGCATCGTTTAGCAGATTGCCGTATTTGACCGACATGACACGCGAAAAGTTGATGCCCATCGCATAGTCCTCGATGGTACGCATGATGCCGCTCTTTCCGAGGTTTGCATATGCACTCATCGGCTTTGCCTCTTTTATGCCTCTTAGGATTTCCTCCTCGGTCTGCGAATCTATCCAGACTCGAAGCTCCTCCATGCCTTCCCTGACACCACCAAAGTTTCTGATATTCTCCTCGATGGTCTGTCCTTCTTTTCCGGCATCACCTGCCCAGTAAACTCTGTCAATGTCCTCTCTCTGCAAAAGAGCGTGCACAATATTGTACTGCTTGCGCACGCTGTCTATCACATCATATTTGTATTCCTTTGGCAGAAACGGCAGATCCTCAAGACGCCATTTCTTGTATTTCATGTCGTAGGACTCAGGGTAGACCAGCCCGACCAGATGTCCCACGCACCATGAAATCACATATTCTCCATTTTCTATATAACCGTCATTGCGTCCGCTCACCCGCAGCACCTTCGCAAATTCCTGTGCCACGGATGGCTTCTCTGTTATTATCAGTGATTTTCCCATAAGCTCCTCTATAATTCATTCATGTTAATGAGCTTGAATCTAGGGTCTCTGACCACATAGCTTTGCAGTGCAGGCTCAAAATCCGTTGCCGAAAACAGATAATAGTCATCAGATGTAAGCCTTGCCTGCTCCATAGCCATAGCCATATTCTCGCACATATCCATGGTCATCATTGGCTTGTCCCAGTTGCAGAAGCCGATGATACTCCTTCTATCCTCGCTCTGAGCCACGATGTCTATGCGGCCTGTCTTTCCAATCCATGTACCCACACGCTTTATGGCAAACGGAAGCTGTCCCATCTGATTTAATATAAGCAGATACTCTGTGCAGACCTCCCTGAAATATCTCTCAAGATACGCATCAAGCTCTTTTTCTATATATGTATCATAAAACTCTTCCGGTGAAAGCAGATACAGATTAGACATATTCGGATAAACAAACTTAAACCAGAAATTAACAAATGTGTCTTTTATCTGATATACGCCCTTCTTGGCATTTTCCCATCCGCCGGTCTCAAAGGAAACTACTTTTTCCACAATATTGAAGGCAGCAAGATTTTTTAAATATACGCTGATTTTGGCACGCGAAAATCCTGTCGCATGGAAAATATCATTGAGCTTGTTCTCGCCTCTTGCGATTGCTGCAAGTATTGTGCTATATGCAGAAAGCTCTCGAAGCTCTGCGGCTATAACAGCATCCGCCTCACCATACAGCGCTCCCGATGGTGTCAATACGAGCCTGCATATATTATCCTTAAAGGATTTAGCTGCATCCCACTTATCCAAGTATGCCGGAACGCCACCGATTGCTCCGTAAATTCTCACGATTTCCGCGACCGGAAGACTCTCAAAATGTCTTACAACCTCAAGGAAATTGAGCGATTCAAGCTTCATTTCGGCTCCCTTAAACTGCTCTGCAGCCTCTTGTGTAGCCCAGACTGTAGATGATGTGGCAAGTATTATAAGTACCGGTCCCGGATACAGCTTGTGCTTTTTAAGCTTTGCAACTGCTTCCATAAATGATGCATCCCTCTTTGCCACAAACTGTGCCTCATCGATTATCACGACAAGCTTGGAAGGGCCTCCTGATTTGATTCTCGCGAAGTACTCCTCATATGTCTGTCTGCTCAGGCTCACCTTGTACTGACGGCTTATCTCCTCCCCCATCATCTCAAGCTGATGCTCTGGCGATGCCTGTCTGCATCTGTAGTAAAAGAATTTCTTTCCGTCACAAAATTCCTTTATGAGCTCCTCCTTTTGACAGCCTCTCCTTCCGTAGAGCACTACGAGCTGGTTGCCCGACTCTTTATAGAGCTGCTCAAGTTTCTCTAAATCTGTGTGTTTTGCTTTCATAATATTCCTCCAAAATAATCAACTGAAAATATTATATCACAATTTAACACATATACAAATAGATTTTAATTATAATTTCCGAGCTCCTATTGTAGCTTTCACTTTATTTCTGACAAACATATAGCAGATAGCCTGCATGATGATTGTCGCTATCCATGAACCGGGATATGATATAAACAGGAAAAACAGCGACCTGTGGCTTGGAAACAGACCATATATCCAGATGATTCTGACTCCGACTGTTCCTATTATAGAAAGTATCATAGGTACAGTTGAGTATCCCATTCCTCTTAGTGCTCCCGGAAAAAGGTCCATGATTCCACACAGGAAATATGGGATTGTTGTAATCGAAATAATCTCAAGTCCTGATTTAATTACCTCGCTATTACTTGTATATATGCCAAGTATCTGTGTTCCAAATATGTATGAAGCACTTCCCATCACAAGTGCTACCGCTGTCGTGAGAAACAGACAGTCTATCAGTACCCTGTCCATTCTCTTTTGTTTTCCTACCGCATAGTTCTGGCTTGTGAAACTCATGCAGGCCTGTGTGATTGAGTTGACAGATACATACAAAAAGCCCAGTATATTGTTTGCCGCCGTATATCCAGCCATGGCTATTGAGCCAAATGAATTGACTGATGACTGAAGCATGGCATTTGAGATATTTATGACTGTGCTCTGTATGCCGGCCGGTATTCCCACCTGAAATATCTGAAGCATATATTCCTTATCAATCGCAAGCTTATTAAAGCAGAGCTTATAGCTGGTATCTGCTTTGCTCAGACAGTATAATACAAGTACGCAGGAAACAAACTGCGAAACAATTGTACCGATTGCAACACCTGCAACACCAAGTTTGCACACTATTACAAAAAACAAATTAAGCAGTGCATTGATACAGCCTGAAATAATCAAAAAAATAAGCGGTCTCTTTGTATCACCGACAGCACGCAAAATCGCCGCGCCATAGTTATAAAGCATAAAAAACGGCATACCGCAAAAATAGATCCTCATATAGATAGTAGAAAGACCTATGACATCATCCGGTGTACCCATGATTTCCAGCGCACCCCTTGCAAAAATAACACCAACCACACCCATCACAATACCGCTTATGAGCGCAATCATAATAGCGGTGTGCACCGTCTTAGACATCTCCTCATCCTTGCCTGCCGCATAAAATCGGGCAGCGAGCACATTCGCACCAAGCGATATACCAATAAACAAATTGACAAACACATTGATAAGTGCCGTAGTCGAGCCAACAGCCGCCAGTGATTTGCTGCCACTAAACTGTCCCACGACAATAATATCCACCGCATTGAATGCCAACTGTAAAATACCTGAAATCATAAGTGGCAACGCAAATGAAATAAGCTTATCCATTATTGAACCGTTCACCATATCAATTTCATACTTATTATTCTTCACTTATATCTACCTCTTAAAAAATATTCTCCTCAACCTATCTATTTTACCACGATAAAATATAAATTCAAGCATAACAATTAAGCCCCCCGAGAATAATAAACCTAACAAAAAAGAGTCCCTTTTAAGGGACTCGACTTTTGAAAATTAAAATCACAGAGTGAGGATTTTCCGTTCAATGCACTGCCTTCACCGGAGAGTACACAGTATGTTCCGAAAAAAAAATATGAACTGCCACGGGTTTCCAATAGGTCAAATGACAGTTTAGACTTGCAAACTGCCATAACCTATCTGTAAATAATCCCGTGGCTAACTTCATATTTTTTCTAAGGAATACTACTGTGTGCTACACCGGTGCCCACAGCCCACAATCGGAAAATCCGCCCTCCTTAATAAATATTCCAATGAATTGCTAAATCTACTTCTTTGTGATGTAACCCTGTGCCTTAAGAAGCTCTGCACAAAGCACTGCTCCACCTGCTGCACCACGTACTGTGTTGTGTGAGAGTCCTACGAACTTCCAGTCATAGACTGTATCCTCTCTGAGACGTCCGACATTGATTCCCATACCATGCTCATAATCCACATCAAGTGCAACCTGAGGACGATTATCCTCTTCACAGTATCTGATGAACTGCTTTGGTGCGCTTGGAAGCCCAAGCTCCTGTGGTACTCCGCTGAACTTCTCGAGTGCCTCGATGAGCTGCTCCTTTGTAGGGTTCTTTTTGAACTTGACAAATACAGCTGCTGTATGACCGTTTAATACAGGAACACGGATACACTGGCATGTGATAACCGGTGACTCTGCAGGAACAATCTGTTTCTTCTCATCATCCACATATCCCCAAAGACGAAGTGGCTCTTTCTCAGATTTTTCTTCCTCTCCACCGATGAATGGAATGATGTTTCCAACCATCTCAGGCCAGTCCTTGAATGTCTTTCCGGCACCTGAGATTGCCTGATATGTTGTAGCAACAACCTCATATGGCTCAAACTCTTTCCATGCTGTAAGAACCGGAGCATATGACTGGATTGAGCAGTTTGGCTTTACTGCTACGAAGCCTCTCTTTGTACCGAGACGCTCCTTCTGATATTTGATAACCTCCATGTGCTGTGGGTTGATTTCAGGTACAACCATTGGCACATCAGGTGTCCATCTGTGGGCACTATTGTTTGAAACTACAGGAGTCTCTGTCTTTGCGTAGTCCTCCTCGATCTTCTTGATCTCGTCCTTTGACATATCAACGGCTGAGAATACGAAGTCAACCTGTGAAGCAACCTCTTCTACCTCATTGACGTTCTTTACGATGATTTTCTTAACTGCCTCAGGCATTGGTGTGTCCATTTTCCATCTATCACCAACGGCGTCCTCGTATGTCTTGCCTGCACTTCTTGGGCTGGCTGCAATTGTTGTTACCTCAAACCATGGATGATTCTCTAAAAGAGAAATAAATCTCTGTCCTACCATTCCTGTTCCACCGAGGATACCTACTTTAAGCTTTTCACTCATTACTCTAATCTCCCTATCTTCTAGATTTTCTTCGACCTTGTCATACGTTTATTTTTAATATCGACTATTTTCATCTTGTCCGTCCGTCACGTACAACTGTCTTTATAGGAAATATATTACTTGAAACTCTAATGAAAAACAAGGAAAAAACTATATTAAATTAATAATATTTCTCCCTGTTTTTTATAAAATATGCACAAAAACTACACTTCATCCTGCCAATTTGACTTCATATACTCGTCGTAAACGGCAATTACCTTGTCCATTGATGTCTTTGATGGCGCTCCAACTGTACACCTTGTGCTGACACAGGTCTCCATTGAAATGGCATCAAATACATCCTCCTCAAATACCGGAGAGATAGCCTTGAGCTCGTCGATGCTCATATCGTCGATTGCAATGCCCTTGTCGATGCAGTAAAGCACTATTCTTCCTACAATACCATGTGCATCTCTAAATGGTACACCCTTTTTAACGAGATAATCAGCTGCATCTGTGGCATTTGTAAAGCCATTGTTTGCACTCTTTCTCATCACGTCCTTGTTAAACTTCATTGTATTAATCATTCCTGTAAAAAGTGCGATACATCCCTTTGCAGTGTCGAATGCATCAAATGCCAGCTCCTTATCCTCCTGCATATCCTTGTTGTACGCAAGCGGAATACCCTTCATGGTGGTGAGAAGCGACATGAGCGCACCGTATACACGGCCTGTCTTTCCTCTGACAAGCTCTGCTATATCAGGATTTTTCTTCTGTGGCATGATTGAGCTTCCTGTGCTGTACGCATCGTCAATCTCAACAAACTGGTACTCATTTGAATTCCATATGATAATTTCCTCAGAAAAACGTGACAGATGCATCATGATAGTTGAAAGAGCCGATAAAAACTCAATCAGATAATCCCTGTCTGACACACCATCCATACTGTTAAGTGTCGGTCCGTAAAAATCCAGAAGCTGTGCTGTATAGTCCCTATCAAGCGGATATGTAGTGCCTGCAAGTGCTCCTGAGCCAAGCGGACAATAGTTCATTCTCTTATATATATCGCACAGTCTTGATCTGTCTCTCTTAAACATCTCAAAATATGCGCCCATATGGTGAGCCAGAGTGATTGGCTGGGCCTTCTGCAGATGTGTAAAGCCCGGCATGATAGTCTGTGTGTTTTCCTTCATAATCTTAAGGATAACAGCTAAAAGCTCCTTAAGCTCATTATCAGTCTCCTTCACTGTCTTTCTGGTGAAAAGACGCATGTCAAGAGCTACCTGGTCGTTTCTGCTTCGGCCTGTGTGAAGCTTCTTTCCTGTGTCACCAAGCCTGTCTATGAGTGTAGCCTCAACGAAGCTGTGGATATCCTCATACTTTGAGCTGATTTCAAGCTCCCCTGACTCTACCTCATTAAGTATCTGCTTTAGGCAAGCCACTATATCGTTGCTCTCTGCCTGTGAGATGATGCCCTGCTTTCCAAGCATCGTGACATGGGCGATGCTGCCCTCTATATCCTCTTTATAAAACTTCTGATCAAATGAAATGGACGCATTGAAATTGTAAACGAGCTGATCTGTCTCCTTTGTGAAACGTCCTCCCCATAACTGTGCCATGAGATTCCTCCTTGATTATTAAATGATGATTTATTTTCCCGGTATCATAAAACATTGAACAAAACCAAAATGCGATACCGCCGTCTGCCCTACACAGCCGCTTTACTGTGCTAAATTATATAATAATTTTTGCTGTCACGCAACCACAATTTCACCCACGCGCTGCTATCTCCCTGTCACGCTGCTCCTTGGAAAATACACAGCCGCAGTAGTACTGCCTGTACATATCATACTGCTTTGATATCTCTGTGGACTTTTTATAGCCCTCTTTCTTCTTAAAATCAGAGAAAAGATATCGCACTCCATATTGGCTCTCTAAGTCTTTTCCTATCTCATTGAGCTTTTCGGCATTCTTCAACGGGCTGATGGAAAGTGTCGTAGTAAAAAAATCAAAGCCATGCTCCCTTGCATACTGTGCACTCTCCTCAAGACGCAGCCTGTAGCACTTAAAGCACCTCTCCCCGCCCTCAGGCACAGCTTCCATGCCGCGTGCCATATCGTAAAAGCGCTTGGTGTCGTACACACCCTCCACAAAGTGAACCGGATTCTTCACCGGAAACTCATCTATAAATCGCTTCTGCTCCTGTGCTCTCATGTGATATTCCTCTGGCGGATAAATGTTTGGATTATAATAGAATACCGTCACTTCAAAATACTCTGAGAGAGTTTGTATGCAATACGTGCTGCACGGCCCACAGCAGCTATGGAGCAAAAGCCGTGGAGTGCAGTTATTGTCAATGCAATTTTCTTTTATTAAATCTTCCATTAATTTTTGATAATTTATTTTGTTTGCCATATTATATTATTTCTTTCTTTTCTGCATATTTACTATTCTGATTAATTACTATTTCTGATGTAAGCCGCATAATACGAACAAGGGCCGGAAGTCTCCTCCCGGCCCGGCTCATACTAATCCTCTTCTTCATATCCGAACATTAGTCTAAAAATCTTTTTTCCTGTTTCAGTCTTGAATATGCGCTTGTATGCCTTGTCGATTGCACGGTTTCCCGCATCATCCTCATACAGATTTACGAGGAAATCAGCCTCAACGAGTATCTGATAATCAAGACCATCTATATTGTCATATGTGTGATGGTGACCTATGAGAAAACATATTCTTTCAACTATGTAATTCTCGAAGCCAAGCTGTGAGAGCATCTTCTGGGCGATTATCGGTCCCTCCTGCTCCTGAAGCTTTCCATCGCACCTGCCATACTTCTCCTCCGCCACACGTATGCCGATATCGTGTGTGTAAGCCGCTGCCTCAAGTATAAAGAGCGAGGCATCATCAAGCTCCTCTCCTATACCGATAAGCCTTGCATAGCTGTGCACCTTGGTGAAATGCTGGATTCTCTTTGGATCGCCATCATAGTAGGCAATCATATCCATAAACAAATCGTCTAACTGTTGTTTACTATAACTGTCACTATCCATTTAATATATTTTTCTCCTGATGATATGTTAATTAGTCTCATTGCCGGCTTTTGCACCGACAATGATAACATACTACAAAGCGATCATTTTTTCAATATTTTTACACAAATATTTCTTATTTTTTGCGAACACTACTTTGCATCACGGAAAAATCCCCTGAATGCGAATTCAGACAAAGGCTTCTTGTAAAGCAGCTCTCCTATCAATATCTCAAGTGCCCCACCGACAAAAATAGCAATATAACCAAATAAAGCAATCACCGGCAGACCAAGCGCTGCAATAGTATCGGCAAATCCCATAAATGCCGTATTATCAAGTGCCATAAATGCCGCCATGAACGCAACCATAAATAATATAAAGCCCAGTACAAAGTACTTATAGCATATGCTGGTGTACAGATAAGTTATAAGAAGAATAACATCAAGCATAAAAAGCGTATAGATAATCTGCGTCTTATCTGCCACTCCCATCTGTATCAGAACAACTCTTTCCACCACAAAAATTGTAAATAAAATCAGGTTTATCACTGTGCTGGCAAGCACCGGAATGTATATCTGCAGCTTTTTTTTCAGCGATGTGGACTGGATAAGCTCAGATACATCCATAGACATAATAAGCTGAAACGTGAACATACCACTCATCATAAAGTATACACCGCCTATGATTGAGGTCCCTTTGCTGAATATCTCTGATGCTATTCCGAATATTGCAAAGAATACAAGCATAATCACATTCAGTTTCAGTTTATAACCATATCTCAATAATTTAAATCCTAATTTAATATCTTTCAGCATAATATTCTCCTTTTCAAATATACTTTCAATTTAAAATACCTCTACACATCAACATATGATCTGCGGATACGCACCACCATATGATAATATGTCGCTGCAATCACACAAACGTGCGCTGCCGCAAGTAAAGGTGCAATAAACTTCAGTGTACCGCCATAAATCAAAACAGCTATACTGCCTGCAATTGCCGGTAAGATAACTATAAGCGCAAGCAGATAAATATACATTCCCATATCCATGTATCTGAATATATTTAACGAGCCAACCGACACAATTGAAGATATCATAATAATGTCAAATATCGACCAAATATTAACTCCTAAATTAATAAACGGCATTGATGCAATGAGTACCGTAATTCCGATACGAATCGGCCTTACAAGTATATCCACAAGAACTGCATTCTCAAAGTATCTTACTCCGTTAAAACCTGTCTTTAAAAAATGCATGCCAAATGCATTCTTCTTGCACATACAACCGAAGCAGAAATAGTCCTGCACCACCTCGCACATCATATAAAAATCATAAACAATTACTATAACTCCAATCCATGCCCAGACTGTTTTTGAACAGGCAATTAGCATTGATGTAAAAATTGCTAAAACCGGAATCAGTATATTTGTTATAAGACGATACTTGAGATTAGTCATAACACGGTAATCCCTGATGTATGTTAGAACTTCATTCTTTGCTTTGTTATCTTTTTTATTAATTGTTCTTTCAGTATCATGTTCCTGTGAAAACATTTTTTCATTCATACTTCCTGACTTATTTTCCATAACACCTTACCTCTCACTAGCGCATCACAATTTTTGTATTATTTTTCATGACCGCAACGCTTATCTGGTAAAGTGTAGGAATCTCCTTTGTCACATTAAGTCCTGCAAGCTTATCTATATTTTCCGCCAAGCATATGCCCTCAAAACCGTACGGATTTCTGGTCATTGAATAAAGTACCTTACCGGCAGCCTCTGTATCTGCTGCATCTCCTTTAATCAGGATATATTTTTCCTTCAAATCCTCAACAAAGCCCTGCTCCACAATCTGTCCATTTTCCATTATAATGGCATAATCGGTGATATTTTCCATATCAGAGATATTGTGTGTAGAGAAAAATACGCTGCGCTTTCCGTTGCCCTCATGGATATACTCGCCAATCATCTGGCACAGCTTATCTCTCATCAGCGGATCAAGCGGCGATGCCGGCTCATCCAGCAAAAGAAGGTCTGTCTTTCGCGCCATGACTCCTGCCAGCATGAGCTTCATCTTCATACCATCCGAAAATGAGCTGTTGGCTTTCTTCATATCAATGCTGCCATGTGAAAATATTGCAAGCTCCTCACAATATCTGTGAAAATCATCTGCTGAAAAATCATCAAACATCAGCTTACTGATTTCCTCGATATCCTTAACTGTCCACTGTGGCAGATAGTATTTGCCCGGTCCTGTGTAGCCTATGCGGTTTTTAATATCTCCCGATTTTTCCTTCTGCTTGTCGGAATACTGTCCGAAATAAGTGATTTCACCTTTATAGTCAAGCCTGATTCCTGCCAGGATATTTAAAAGTGTTGTCTTTCCTGCTCCGTTTTCTCCGATTAATGCTGTGGCAAAGCCCTGCGGTATTGCGAAATTCTCCACATCCAGTGTGAAGTTTTTAAGCTTCTTTGTGATTTTTGCTGCCTCAATTGCATTCTTTGTTGTCATTTTCATTCCTCCTGACTCGTTTTCATATCATTATTTAAATATGAACTAATTCTTACTTAAATTTTGCCCTGTTTGTAACTACCCATAATCATTTATTAAATAAATCTGGATATAATTTGTGCTACAAACTCCATTAATAGCTGACCTAATGCTGTCATCACTATGTTTATCATACTCATAACCAATCCACTCCTGTCATTCTACATCAAGTAATGCCTCAAGCATCCCTTTAAGCTCGTCGTTTGAGATTCCGGCTACCTCAGCCGCGGCTATCGCGTCTGTCAGCGACTCCTCCACCTTGCGCAGGTGCTGTTCCTTTATCATCTCACTGTCCTGTGCATTGACATAAAAGCCCTTGCCCTGTGCCGCTGTGATGAGTCCCTCATCTGCAAGCTGCTCATAAGCCTTCATCGTGGTTATCACACTGATTTTCAGGTCCTTCGCCAGCCCTCTTATCGACGGAAGGAACTCCCCCTGCTCATACCTGCCGGCCAAAATATCTGTCTTGAAGCTGTCCGCTATCTGCTGATAGATGGGCACTCCTGAATTTTGCATCAGCTTCATATGCTACCTCCGTACTGTATTTACCAACTGTTTATGTGTTATATATACACTATATACATTTTAATGTCAATACCTTTCTATAATTATCTCTCTAAAGATTTCACCTCAAAATTTTGATTTGACATACACCCTTATATCTGATACTATAATATAGCTTGCCGATATGGCTCAGTAGGTAGAGCGACGCACTCGTAATGCGTAGGCCACCGGTTCGATCCCGGTTATCGGCTTCATACATAAAAAACACCTCATTCAAAACTGAATGAGGTGTTTTTTTATTACAAAAATCCCTCTTGACATTTATAAAAAATATATTAAAATTATCTCGTTGGTTTATTTTTAGTAAACAAAAAATCTATTATTAAACCTACAGTAAATATAACATAAAATGTATTAGAAAAGGAAGTAAAAATGGATATCGGACATCGTATGAAGGAGCTTCGTATCCAGTACGGACTTACCCAGCAGGAGCTTGCTGACAGGGCTGAGCTGACGAAAGGATTTATCTCCCAGCTCGAGCGAAATCAGAATTCACCGTCAGTAGGCACACTGCTTGATATCATCCAGTGCCTGGGTATGACACCGGCGGAGTTTTTTACGGATTCGGAGCCTGAGCAGATTGTATACAAGGCAAACGACTATTTTGAGAAAATTGACGAGGGAAAAAACAGCAAGGTAGAATGGATCATTCCAAACGCACAGACCCGCTCCATGGAGCCTGTCAGGCTCACTCTTCATCCGGGTGGCAGTTCTGAAATATATCTGCCTCAGGAGTGTGAGGAGTTTGGATATGTGATAAAGGGCACAGTGAAGCTTTGCTATGGTGGCAAGGTGCACACCGTAAAGGCCGGTGAGTCCTTTTATTTTAAAGCCGGTAAGAAGCATTTTATTGAAAATAAGTCTTCAAAGGATGCCATGCTCATATGGGTCAGCAATCCTCCAAGCTTCTGACGCTTCCCCTGCAGAAGCTCTTTTATAGGGCTGTAATTACTGCCGGCCGCATTTTTAGTGTGTACAGCAGCAAATTATAAACATACAGTTCCTACCAGTACTATAATTACATGAGAAAGGTTTACACCATGGGAAAGAAATTAATTGATTTTATCGATATCACAAAGTCATACAACGGCAATGTTGTACTCGACGATTTAAATCTATACATCAGGGAGAATGAGTTTCTGACGCTGCTTGGACCATCAGGCTGCGGAAAGACCACCACACTTCGCATGCTCGGTGGCTTTGAGACCCCGGACAAGGGAAAAATCATGTTTGATTCAAAGGACATCACAAATGTGCCTGCAAACGAGAGAAATCTGAACACTGTTTTCCAGAAATACTCTCTTTTCCCTCATATGACAATAGCTGAAAACATCGCGTTTGGTCTTAAAATAAAGAAAAAAAGCAAGGCTTACATAGATGACAAAATAAAGTATGCATTAAAGCTCGTCAATCTCGACGGCTTTGAAAACCGCTCTGTGGATTCTCTTAGCGGAGGCCAGCAGCAGCGTATCGCTATTGCAAGAGCTATTGTAAACGAGCCTAAGGTACTGCTGTTAGACGAACCGCTTGGCGCTCTCGACTTAAAGCTGCGCCAGAGCATGCAGTATGAGCTTATCCGCTTCAAAAATGAGCTCGGTATCACCTTCGTCTACGTCACACACGACCAGGAGGAGGCACTTACCATGTCTGACACCATCGTAGTCATGAATCAGGGCTATATCCAGCAGATTGGCACACCGGAGGACATTTACAATGAGCCTGAAAATGCCTTTGTCGCTGACTTTATCGGGCACAGTAATATCATCGACGGTGTTATGATAAAGGATAAGCTTGTCGAGATACTCGGTGTAAAGATGCCTTGTGTGGACGAGGGCTTTGGTGAGAACACGCCCGTCGATATAGTCATCCGCCCGGAGGATGTGGAGCTGGTGCCTGCGGAGGACGGCTACATGCAGGGCGATGTTGTGTCAAATATCTTCAAGGGAGTGCACTATGAGCTTGAGGTAAAGGCAAACGGCTACGACTGGATGGTGCACACCACCAAATATGTAGAGGTCGGCAGTCATGTGGGTATCAGGGTGATTCCATTTAATATCCAGGTAATGCACAAGCCTGAGTCCTCAGATGAAAAGGCGGTGGAGATAGATGTCTAAAATAAAGAAACAGCTGCTCGCAGGGCCGTACCTCATATGGATTATCGGATTTATCATACTTCCGCTTTTCATGATTGTGTACTATGCATTTAAAGGCCCTGACGGAGGCTTCACATTTGAATATGTGGTTGCAATAGCACAGCACACCAATATCAAGGCACTGCTTTTATCCCTACGGCTTGGAATCATATGCACCATAATATGCCTGGTGCTGTCCTATCCGCTTGCGATGATTTTAAACGGCTTAAAGATTAAAAACCAAAGCTTTGTGGTATTTGTTTTCATGCTTCCTATGTGGATGAACTTTATGCTTAGAATACTCGCATGGAAGCAGCTTTTGTCCAAAAACGGTGTCATCAACTCGATACTCACCACTCTCGGACTGCCGGGCTTCAACATCATGAATACCTCCGGAGCAGTCGTGCTTGGCATGGTCTATGACTTTCTGCCATTCATGCTGCTGCCTATATACAACTCCATGACCAGAATCAAAAACGACTGGATTGAGGCGGCGCTTGACCTCGGTGCAAACAAAGTCACAATATTTTTCAAGATTATACTGCCACTTACAGTTTCCGGTGTCATAAGCGGAATCGTAATGGTTTTCGTGCCATCACTCACATCCTTTGCCATCTCACAGATACTCGGTGGCGGCAAGGTCCTGCTCATCGGAAATATCATAGAACAGGATTTCGTCCATGGCTCGCAGTGGGGCGCAGGAAGCGGTCTATCACTCGTGCTCATGGTATTCGTATTAATCAGTATGGCACTCGTCAATCTGTTTGATAAGGAAGGAGACCAGAGCGCATTATGGTAAAAAAAATAGCATCAAGGATATATATGGGACTGATTTTTTTGTTTCTGTATCTACCTATCGTTGTATTAATAGTACTCTCCTTCAACAACTCCAAATCCAAGGTTAAATGGGGAGGCTTCACGCTCGACTGGTACATAAAGTGCTTTCAGAGTGAGCGGATTATGTCGGCATTTTCTACAACACTGCAGATTACGCTGCTTGCAGCTGTGATTTCTACAATAATAGGAACTCTCGCAGCCATGGGTATAAGCGCCATGAAGAAACGTAACCAGACAATCTATCTGGGCGCTACAAACATCCCGATGCTCAATGCAGATATCGTGACCGGTATCTCAATGATGCTTTTGTTTGTAAAATTCATGAATCTGGGCTTTGTGACAGTGCTTATCGCACACATCACGTTCAATATCCCTTATGTGATACTCAATGTGCTCCCAAAGCTCAAGCAGACCAACAAATACACCTATGAGGCCGCACTTGACCTGGGCGCATCACCTCTATATGCATTTTTCAAGGTCACCTGGCCTGAAATAAGCCCCGGAGTGTTCTCCGGCTTTATGATGGCGGTCACAATGTCACTCGATGACTTCTCCATCACCTACTTTACGAAGGGTGCCGGAGTAAACACACTCTCAACCATGCTCTACACAGAGCTGAAAAAGGGTGTAAAGCCGGAGCTGTATGCTCTGTCAACCATACTTTTCTTCACAGTGCTGCTGCTTTTGGTTGTGGTAAACATCAACTCAAACCGGATACCTGTCAGCGCCTCAAAGAAGCCTGCAAGGGCTAAAAAGCTGCGCATCGTAAAGCGTAGTGTGAGCATCGCAATTGTTGCAGTACTCGTAATCGGCTGCTTTTCGGTATTTACGATAAGCGCCGGAAGCACGAACAATGACAATGCCATAACAGTGCTAAACTACGGTAAATACATCGATGAATCAGTAATCGACAGCTTCGAGCAGGAAACCGGAATCACCATTAAATACGAGGAATACGAGGAGCCTGAGGAGATGTACACAAAGTACAAGTCCGGTGCCATCGATTACGATGTCATCTGCACCTCTGACTACATCATCGAGAAGCTCATAAGTGAGGGTGAGGTCAACAAGATAGACTACAGCTCAATGCCAAACTATCAAAATGTAAATCAGGATATAATTGATATGTCCGCATCCTTTGACCCGACACATGAGTATACTGTGCCTTATTTCTACGGCACACTTGGCATACTATACAATAAAAAGATGGCTGATGCATCAGACCTGAATACCTGGGACTGCCTGTGGAACGGCAAATACAAGGACAACATGATTATGATTAATTCTGTCCGTGATGCCTTTACTCCCGCCCTTCGCACACTTGGCTACTCGATAAACGAGACAGACACAGCAAAGCTTGATGAAGCATTTGATATACTGAACAAACAAAGCAGTGATGTGCTCGCCTACTACGTGGATGAAACCTGTGATGAGATGGTTGCTGAAAATGCAGCAATCGCAGTGTGCTACTCCGGTGAGGCTGCTGCAGCCATGGCTGAAAATGACAACCTGGACTATATCGTGCCAAAGGAGGGCTCAAACCTCTGGATTGACTCATGGTTCATTCCAAAAACATGCAAGAATAAAGAGGGTGCGCAGGAATTTTTGAACTATATCTGCAGTGATGAGCCGGCACAGCTCAACTTTGAATATGTATACTATGCATCACCTATCCAGTCTGTCATCGACAGCCAGGATGAGGAAACGAAGGAAAATGAGGCGATTAATCCTCCTTCCGATATGCTCAAAAACTGTGAAGTATACAGAGCTTTAAATGATGATGACGCAACTCTTTACAACACACTGTGGCAGAGGCTCAAATCGGATTAAAAATGGATTGCACAGCTATATTTTGTATGATGTCACAAAAATGAAGTCTAAAAATTGTACAAAAATACATATTGCAAACTTCAACAAACAATGATAGAGTAAAACCCACGAAGCGCCCTGCTTCGTGGGTTTTACTTTTCCACGGGATCCGATATTTTTATGCTCCGCAAGGAGATTCATGAAATACACGGAGTTTTTACATACTATAGAAACAGAAATAACCGCAAGACTTGACAATAATTTCAAGCTTACCATCCATCCTGTCAAAAAGAACAACGGGATGATCTACGACGGATTGGTGATTATCAATCCCAAATTCAATATAGCACCGACTATTTATCTCAATCCTTACTACCATTGGTATCTTGATGGTGTATCCATTGATTCTATTCTCGATGCAATTTTATCCACCTACAATGATTTCAAGCCAACTGAAGATTTTGACATAAGCTTCTGTGATGATTTTTCCAAGGTAAAGGAGAAAATAATTTTCCAGCTCATAAGCTACGACAAAAACCAAAAGCAGCTAAAGGACGTGCCCTATATCAAATATCTGGATTTTGCCATCATATTTGAAGTATATGTAGGAGCGCAGCTGCCTGAATTTGGCACCATTACAGTCACAGATGCGCTTCTGTCACGCTGGGGCATAGATACAGAAACACTAATCCGCGCCTCAATGCAAAATACCCCAAGGATACTTCCATGCTCAATAATCAACATGGCAGAGTTTCTTGCCAAAAAATGTCCGGGCTATGCCAATCAGATGCGCGCAGTCTGTGATTTTGACAGCCTGCCTATGTATATCCTTACAAACAGCAGGCAGACAAACGGTGCATCCGCCATACTCTACCCGGGTGTGCTAAGCTCGCTGGCAAAAAAGCTCGGCGGCAATATGCTGCTCATACCAAGCAGTATCCATGAGTTTCTGGTAATGCCGCTGGATAGCGATATAGATGTCTGCAACCTAAGCGAATTCATCTGTGAGGTAAACTCTACAGAGGTACGCGACGAGGAAGTACTCGGCGAGAGGTACTACATATACGATAGTAAAACAGACACTGTCTACTGATAATCATATAACCTTATAATCATACCCGATAACACAAAATACCGGATATCATATCATAGATATGTATCCGGTATTTTACTTTCTAAGAACATAGTTGGAAATTCAAGAAAGTTATTTGGCCTGTTATTTGCAGAACGATGTACTAGCTGCCAAGCAGCATGTCGTAAAGCTTCTCATACTCTTTCGCAGATGCCCTCCATGAGAAGTCATGCCTCATGGCGCGCTGCATCATCTCATGCCATCTGTCCTTATGGTTTTCAAACACATCAAGGGCATATTTGATGACATGCAGCATATCATGCGCATTATAATTGGCAAAGGAAAAGCCATCGCCCGTATTCTCATACTCATTGTACGCTGCTACAGTGTCCTTAAGACCACCGGTCTCCCTGACTATAGGCAGCGTACCATATCGCATAGACATTAGCTGGCTCAAGCCGCACGGCTCAAAAAGAGACGGCATGAGAAATGCGTCACAGCCTGCATATATCTCATGTGCATTTTCCTCTGAGTAGCCGATAAATACTCCAAGCTTCTGCGGATACCTGCCATGGAAATAATTAAACATCTCCTCGTACTGCTGCTCTCCTGTGCCCTGCACTATAAACTGTACATTCATGGTGGAAAGCATCTCCTCCATCACATATGCCACCAGATCAAAGCCCTTCTGATTTGTCAGACGCGAAACTATTCCAATCAGCATGACATCCTTATCCACAGCCAGACCATACTTCTCCTGCAGCTGACGCTTATTAACGACCTTTCCACTCAATTCCCTTACAGAAAAATGCTTATCCAGATATGTATCCTTCATAGGATTAAAGACTTCATAATCTATACCGTTTACAATGCCTCTCAAATGCCTGCGCCGCTCAAGCATCAGGCCATCCAGGCCCTCGCCACCCTCAGGTGTACAGATTTCATCTGCATATGTCGGACTGACAGTCGTAATCTCATCTGCATATACTATGCCGCCCTTTAAATAATTAGCCTCACCATAGAACTCCAGCTCCCCTGAATTAAAAATGTGCTCCGGAAGTCCTGTAACATCAGCCACCTCTTTAATCTTCCAACGCCCTTGAAACTTCATATTGTGAATGGTAAAGACTGTCTTTATACCGGCATAGAAATTGTCTGAGCCGTACACAGTCTTTAGAAAAACCGGCAAGAGTCCTGTCTGCCAGTCATTACAATGTATCACATCCGGGGCAAAATCTATAACCGGCAAAGCCTCAAGCACCGCCTTTGAAAAGAAAGCAAACTTCTCCACATCCTCATATATATTGTTGTATGGCTTATCTCCTGCAAAGTAAAACTCATTGTCCACAAAATAATATGTCACACCATCATACTGCGATGTAAAAATCCCCACATACTGTCTGCGCCAGTTGAGATTGACATAAAAATGACAGACGAACTTAAGCTGTGGCAATAATTTATCATCCATACATTTGTACTTCGGAAGTATAACTCTCACGTCATATCTGTCCTTGTCAAAATATTTTGGTAAAGATCCCACTACGTCAGCCAGTCCACCTGTCTTCATATAAGGTATTGCCTCTGATGCGGCCATTAATATTTTAATTTTGTCCATGCTGAAACCTCCCCAGATTACAGTTATTTAAACAACGATTAATCTGATAAAAAATATAGTATACATCCTGAAACCAATAGAATGTATACTATATTATATCACGCGGGAGTACATTTTGCCTAGTAAATTTATCAAAACGTGGTTTTCTTTGTCTATAATGACGATTTTTACATTCCTAGACGTATTTTGTCTGTAATCAGGGCAATAAACTCCGAATTGGTAGGCTTGCCCTTACCATAGTTTACAGTGTATCCAAACATGGAGTCTATCGTATCCATCCTGCCTCTGCTCCATGCCACCTCGATAGCATGCCTTATGGCTCTCTCCACCCTGCTTGAGGTAGTCTTGTACTTCTTTGCAATAGTTGGATACAAAAGCTTGGTGATAGAACTAAGCATTTCCATATCCTCAACGCACATCACTATCGCAGTCCTAAGATACTGATATCCCTTTATATGAGCCGGAACACCTATCTCATGAATGATATCCGTCACCTGTGTCTCAAGAGATTTTTTCTCCATATATGTATCATCAAGTGGCTCAGTGTCACCGGATGCTCTCTTTACATACACAAGTATCACATCAGAACCGGCATTACCGTTTATCATGCTGTATGCTTCATCACTACTTCTTGCTGTTCCTAAAAACTCCATGCCTTTTAATAAACTCTGCATATTTTTCTTTTCGTCTGCTACTGCGACATTTAAAGTGCTCATCAAACTCTCCTATGCCGCCAATTACTGTCATGTCAAAACAAATTTTATGTTTTTATGATAACACATTTTGTCGAATTTTGTCGAGAGCGTATTTTTTTTTTAATTTTATGTAACCATTCAGCCCCACTCATATTCGCAAAACCGCACGATACCCGTGCTTTCTCTATTCTTCAAACTGTGAATTATACAGCTCTGCGTAAAATCCGTTCTTTGCAAGAAGCTCATCATGTGTACCCTGCTCGATAATGTCTCCGTCCTTCATGACAAGAATCATATCTGCATTCTTTATAGTAGACAGCCTGTGGGCGATGACAAAGCTTGTTCTGCCCTTCATCAGATTGTCGAGTGCCTTCTGGATACGGATTTCTGTACGTGTATCGACAGAGGATGTGGCCTCATCAAGGATAAGGATTGGATTGTCTGCAAGGATAGCTCTTGCTATTGTCAAAAGCTGCTTTTGTCCCTGTGACACATTGGATGCATCCTCGTTGAGCTCCATATCGTAGCCACCCGGCAATGTCTGGATAAAATGATGCGCATGTGCTGCCTTTGCTGCCGCGATGACCTCCTCATCTGTGGCATCCAGACGTCCGTAGCGGATATTTTCCATAATGGTGCCCTTAAAGAGCCATGTGTCCTGCAATACCATGCCGAATGCATCTCGCAGATCGGCTCTGTTGTAATCCCTGATATCATGTCCGTCTACAAGAATGGCACCTGAGCTTACATCATAAAATCTCATAAGAAGCTTGACCATGGTAGTCTTTCCCGCTCCTGTCGGTCCAACGATAGCAACCTGCTGTCCCGGCTTTACCTTTGCAGAAAAATCATTGATGATGATCTGGTCAGGATTGTATCCAAAGTGTACATGCGAAAACTCTACACTTCCATCGATATGGTCTGGCTTTACAGGATTTTCCACTGTTATATCCTCTTCCTCCTCCTCGAGGAACTCAAATACACGCTCAGATGCAGCCGCCATCGACTGAAGCTGGTTTGCCACCTGCGCTATCTGCTGGATAGGCTGTGTGAAATTCTTCACATACTGTATAAATGCCTGGATATCACCGATTGTGATGACATTCTTTATGGCAAGTATACCTCCTGAGATGGCAACTCCCGCGTATCCTAAGTTTCCTACAAACTGCATGATAGGCATCATAAGTCCTGAGAGGAACTGTGATTTCCAAGCGGATTTGTAGAGCACATTGTTGGCCTCCTTAAAGGTCTTTACAGTCTCTGCCTCTTTATTATATGCCTTTATAACGAGGTGGCCTCCGTACACCTCCTCGACCTGTCCGTTGATATGTCCCAGATACTCCTGCTGCTGTCTGAAGTATTTCTGTGAATGCTTTATGACAAACGAAATAAGTATCATCGAAACAGGCAGGATAACGAGTGAAATCAGCGTCATGAGCGGTGAAATAGACAGCATCATGACCAGTGTACCGACCAAAGTGGCAACAGATGTGATAATCTGTGTGATACTCTGGTTCAAGCTCTGTCCGAGTGTGTCCACATCGTTTGTGATACGCGAAAGTACCTCACCGTATGTCCTTGACTCGAAATACTTCATCGGCATACGGTTGATTTTGCTCGTAATGTCCTTACGCATCCTGTAGCAGGTCTTCTGCGTGATGCCTGTCATGATAAGTCCCTGGGCAAACATAAAGATGGCACTCACCACATATAAAGCCAGCGTAAACAAAAGAACCTTTGCAATATAATCAAAATCTATGCCGCCTGTTCCTGCAATCTTGTTCATGAGTCCCTCGGCAAGCGCAGTGGTGGCTTTACCCATGACCTTTGGTCCTGCAACGGAGAAAACAGTCGAAACTGCTGCAAAAATCATAACTGCAATGATAGCAGCCCAGTATCTGCCGAGATACTTTATGAGCTTCTTTGTAGAGCCCTTGAAATCCTTGGCCTTTTCTGTGACCATTCCGGGGCCATGTCCCATTGGCCCTCTTGGCCTCTTAGGAGGCATCTTGAACTGTTCGTTGTTATTCTCACTCATCTTACATGCCCTCCTTTTCATTATCTAAGCCTGATACAGCCGAAGTATCTGCTGCTTTATCTGTTGCATTTTCTGCCGCCTTATCATCAAGTCCAAGTTCCTTGGCTGAAAGCTGTGACTGTGCAATCTGCATATATACATCGCAATTTTTAAGAAGCTCCTCGTGTGTGCCTTTTCCTACGATTTTACCGTCATCGAGCACGAGAATCTGGTCAGCATGAATAATAGTGCTGATACGCTGTGCCACGATAATGACGGAAGCCTTCTCTGTAACCTCTGCTAAAGCTGCACGCAGACGCGCGTCGGTCTTCATATCGAGTGCTGAAAAGCTGTCATCAAACACATAGATATGAGGGTCCTTTGCGATAGCTCTTGCTATGGCAAGCCTCTGCTTCTGGCCTCCTGACACGTTTGAGCCGCCCTGTGCGATTGAGCTTTCATACCTGTCATTCTTTGTCTCGATAAACTCAGAAGCCTGTGCGATATCCGCAGCCTTTTTTATCTGCTCATCACTCGCGTCTGCTTTACCAAAGCGCAGGTTTGAGGCGATGGTTCCCGAGAAAAGAATACCCTTCTGCGGAACAAAGCCTATTGACTCGCGAAGCTCGCTTAGTGTGTAGTCTCTGATATCGTGTCCATCAAGCTCTATTGAGCCTCCCGTCACGTCATAAAAACGCGGAATCAGATTTACAAGTGTAGACTTTCCACAGCCGGTACTTCCGATGATAGCTGTGATTTTGCCCGGCTCCGCCATAAAATCAATGTCTGAAAGCACATTCTCCTTTGCTCCCGGATATCTGAAATCCACATGGTTGAAACGTATAACACCTCTGTGATCAGCCTCAGTAACAGGCTCTTTCGGATCATTTACGGTGCTGTTTGTCCTTATAACCTCATCAATACGCTCTGCCGCAACACCTGCTCTCGGAAGCATGATGGACATGGCTGAAAGCATAAGGAATGACATAACAATCATCATGGCATATGTAATAAACGCAGTCATGGTACCTACCTGCATAGAGCCCTTGTCTATTCTGCCTGCTGCAACCCACACGATGCCAAGTGTGATGCAGTACATGATCATGGACATACCCGGCATCATAAAGGTCATGACACGGTTTGTAAACAGCTGTGTGCGTGTAAGCTCACGGTTAGCCTCATCAAACCTCTTTTCCTCCTCCTTCTCACGGCCGAAAGCCCTGATAACGGAAAGACCTGTAAGAATCTCACGAGAAACAAGGTTTACCTTGTCTACAAGACTCTGCATAATCTTGAACTTTGGCATCGCAATGCCAACCAGTGTGAAAATAAAAACCATGATGGCAGCAACCGCAATGGCAATCACCCACTCCATGCCGGATTTGGTCTGCGCCACCTTGATGATACCACCGATACCAACGATTGGCGCGTAAAGCACCATACGAAGCATCATAGTAGTAACCATCTGAATCTGCTGTATATCGTTCGTGCTTCTCGTAATCAGTGATGCCGTAGAGAATTTGTTAATCTCGGCATTTGAAAAACCTACAACCTTTGAAAAGGTCTTCTCCCTCAAATCCCTGCCGACAGCGGCACCGACCTTTGAAGCCGCAAAGCCTACAACACATGCTGCTATAAGCATAATTGCTGCAAAGGCTGCCATCTTGGCGCCTGCCTTCCACAGATAAGCAACCTGATTGGCATCCACGTCGATTCCTGCATTCTCATCACACTTTGTCGCAAAAGTTACACCCATGGACTTTAAAGTAGATGAACCCACCGCATCGATTTTGTCCTGCATCTTGCTTCTTATCTGCTTTATCATGGTATCATCAAGTGCTGCTGACTGCGGGATAGCTGATGCATCCACATCCATCTGCTCCCCCGACTGAAAAGCCTGATATGCCATGACAAGAGGAACCAAAAGCTCCTCATCCCGCTCATCAAGTGTGTCAGAATCAGCTGTCAGCTTGTATTTTGTCACACTGTCATCAGATTTTGAAGCATCCTGTGCCTCATAACAGTCCGTAAATTTTTCTTTCTCGTCAGACAGCATAAATGTCTGTGCCATCTGATAATCCTCCGATGTAATCTCCTTTGGCAGGATATGCTCAATGCCGTGATCCTGAATACCCACATCAATGATGTCTGATGTGTACGCAGGCAAAGCCAGATCACAGTAAGCCTGTGCAATGAGGAAAACAAAAATTAATATGATCCATCGCCAGTATGGAATCAGATTCTTGAAAATTTTACTCATAAACGTTTCCTTTCTTTCCGGTTAATTATCCCCCATACACGAATGCAAAAAAATATCCGCAATCGTGCGCATACTATCTATTTTATCAATTAGCGCGGATAATTCAATAAAGAAAGTATAAAGAAACGGTAAAAAAACAGAGACTATATAAATGGTTTATATAAGTCTCTGTTTGATAAATTGTGCTTAATCGAAAAGTATGTGATAGCCAGGAGCCTTTGAAAACTAATCCAAATCGGCAAGACCTACACGCTGTATCTGGAAGGTCTTGTATGCCTTGGCTGTTGTGGTCTCTTTATCCCCACCACTCGCCAGTGACTGATAAATCTTACTATATCCTACGGCATAAATCTTTATAGAATTAGCTCCCTCCGGTAAAACACTCAATGGTACCTTTACCTTATATGTCTTGTTATTTTCAAAGAAGTTCCTTGGATCCTTATTTAATTGACTGTTTTCTTTACTGTTATTTATCCGTTCATTTTCAGTTCCGTCATTATTCAGTGAATAGATATCCCAGTCCACCTTCTTTAAGTAAATCTTATCATCTCCGGTGCCAATCGTTTCATCTTTTGGATTTTTTTGCGGATCCTCGATATAAAAGTCCATATAAACAACAGTTTTATCATCAATCTGATTACGTACGAGGTTTGAATCCTTTACCGTAAAATAAACATCCTGCGTACTGTCTGCACCATCTAATCTGGCATCTGCTTTATTAGCTGCATCTTCTTCAATGGCATCATCAATAGTTGCATATAATGTAGATATGTCATTTGAATCGGTATCAGCATTCTCCTTAAGATAAATTGACGGCTCATGAACCGCTGCACTATATGCAGCAATCATAGTGTTTATATAAAGCTTCAATTCATCCTCATTTTTTGAGAAATCGGAATGTCCTACACCTGAGTATGTTACATTTCCCATTGTGTAAATATAATAATTATTTCTTACATCCTTTGGAGACTGCTCATAAATTCCCTGGTTTGACAAGGTATACCATACAACAATATCACTCTCACCATCACCATCAGCATCCTGATTCATATCCAGCTGGTAGTACTGCTTATGAGTGGTAGCTATATTTATTTCGTCAGCAATCTTAAAAGGATATGTGGTAATCTGTCCTGAATTAACCTTGACTGCCTTATTAGTCTTAGCTTCAACATCATAATTATCAAGCCCTGAATACAGCCTGTACTCGCCATGATCACTACCATTATCTTTCCACTGATACTGATTTAAATCCGCATAAGTAAATCCCTGATTCTGTCTGACAATAACTGTATTACCAGATTTTGGCTCATATGCAATATCAGTGTTATTCTTTTCAGCAGTCTGTACAGCTTTGTCAAAATCCTCATCAGTACTCTGTAATCTATTGCCCTTCTTTAAATACTCATTTGACAGTATTCCATACCTATCCAGTCCGACAGTATCACGAATTATAGAGTTAAACTTATATCCCCAGACATTATTATATTGATTATCATTTTTATTATTACAAAATGACGTTGTATCATGAGAAAACAATACCGGTTTTCCTGACTGGATATATGCTTTTATTTGATCGAGATGTCCATTTGTATTATCAATATCATAACAATCACCAAATCCAATTACAAGCATATCGTATGTCTGCAGCTTTTTACATACCTCATCCATTTTCTCTACGTTGTCATAATAAACTGTTTCTATATCCAGGTCAAAATCCTTCACTTTATTAAGCAATTTATGAAACTTTGTATTGCTATCATTCTTCTGCGCCTGCATATCAAAATTTCCCCTAAAGCCCTCATTATGCTTCAAGGTTGAATTAATCTGAAGAATCTTGACTTTTGTAGGACTGCCTTTTGAATTTTTGGCATACACATATCCGGATTTCTGATCATATCTGTAGCTATTTGTAGCCTGACTTACACGAAGCTGCCAAGGCATAACTCCTACATAGCCATTCGGCAAATCATAGACCAGTTTATAATTATAATTGCCTGCATTCAGACTATACATATATTTACCATTATCACCCATTACCGGATTCACAATAGTGCCATCACAATATATTTTTATCTTATTTGCATCTATTCCTTCATTGGTTGTCGAAAACTTACCATCGGAATTCGAATCCAAGAACAGCTGTGCATTAAAACTCGCTTTGGAATCCGCACCGCCTGCATTGTTTATTGAAAATTCCAATGTGATCTGATTATTACTAATCTCAACATAATCTGTATCTTTTACTTTTTCCTGCTCCTTGAGTAATATTTCAGGTTTTTCAGTAGTCAGGTAGGTAACAAGCACCGCTGTCTCATTTGACTTATTTTTTAAGTCTCCCTTGTTGTCCACTTTAAGAACATTATCTTTATCTTTTACATCACATAATAAGGTAAAAACATTTGAACAGTTATCAATGTAATCCTCATTAATTCCACTTTTATACTTGCTATCATTGCTGAAAAAGCCATCTGAAAAGACGACAGGAAAGCCCGCCTTTATATAATCCTCCAATTCTGAAACCTTCTGCTTAGTAATATCATTGCCTGAACCTCTGTATGTGTTTGGAGCAGTTAAATAATCAGCATTATTTCCATTTCCTCTTAATGTAAGCTGAGTATTAAGCGCCTCTCCATTATTTATATAATCAGTATCCAGCAATCCCGCATGACCATTCTTGAGCATATCATATCCCCAATAATTTACCACATCTTTCGGATTTATAACAACAATGTCACCAACATTTGAGTATTTAAGCCCATCCATTTTCCAATCATTATATACTGTATGACCATCTCTATAATTCAGATTATCGGCTACAAGTCCCATATATATCATGTCATAGTTATTAAGGTCCTCTATTCTTCCAATAAATTCTGCACTCGTAACCCTTGTTATCGTAACCTTTTTTTCCTCCGGACATCTTGTTCCAAGCCATTTTTTAAGCTTATCATAATTTAAAGCGTCAGAAGCATTTTTTACAGTTCCGGGCTCTATATCCAGTATGTTCAGACTATCTGTCGGATTTATAATGTCTCTTTTATCAGCATACGATATGATATAGCTTAAAACTATCGCCTTTGAAATCTTCTTGTCATAATACGCATACTCGTCCTTTCCAAGAGTACTATTTTCTTTTTTCCTGCTTGTATTCTCTGAGTTGATGTACTCTGCTATCTCGTCAAAATTCTCATTTTTAGCATCATTGACAAATTGTGTTTCATCTTCATTTGCAATAAATGCAGAAGCAAAATCATCTCTTAAAACAAATGGCACATCCGTATCAGGAGAATAGTTTCGTGGAATGACATATTCGTTGCCGACCACATAGCCATGTGTACGAGTTGAACTGGCAACTTTGTAATACGTTATGACATTTTTATCATTCCAGTTAATAAAATTATCAGTAGAGTCCTTTGTAAAATTCAAGGAACTGAAATTGTTACAGCTCAAAAGACCTGCAAGCTTTTTAATATTACTTGAGTAATCTGCAGATGAAGAAGCCCACACAATACCATTATCCACTATAACAGGCATCATGATACCACTCTGATGTACACGCTGGACTATCTGCTTTACCTTGTCCCATGAAATGTCATTATCAGTATTATATGTTACAGCATCGTTTCCTAAATCATTTGAAAGGACGGACTTTGAGCCGGAAAGATAGAGTAAATCAATTGTTGACACATCTATCTGCTCAAGCTCCTTGGGTGTGACCGTTTTTACCTTGAAGGTCATATTGGCAGTCTTATCATCATCGCCTGTCTTGCCCTCCTGATTGAATACACCTGTTCTGAACCAGTTATTGTTCTTGAAACCACCCTTATAATATATGTGTGTAGTATTTACAGGATAATCAAGCGAGCCTTTTTTATCAGCCTCCATGATATAGTCACCTTTTCCCTTACCCACATAGGTATATGTCTGGCTGTCCTTAACTATATCAAAATATCCGTCTGTATCGGTGAGGATTACCCTGCCTGTGTTACCATCATTATTCTCTGTAGCAGAATCAGCTATTGAAGCATCATCTGAAATATCATCTGCGCCGGTCTTGCCTGCCGGCTGATTGTTCGTTGTGCCATCATCTATCTTCTCGTATGGATTCTGTGAATCAAGCACTGCTCCATACTCGCCGGTCTCATCGTAATTAAACTCAATAGGTACCTGAGTGTCCACCTCGTAGTAGGTCTCGTCATCAGTGATTTTATCTGCAGGCACATACTCCATCTCAACCGTACAGTATGTATACTTCTCATAATCCGGCTTACTGCCATCCGGCAGACCTGCCATCCGGTCAGCTCTTGCAACAAATTTATATGGTGATGTGATATCTGAATTGTCTTTTCTGTAAATATATGCCTTTGGATCATATTTTGCTATGTTTTGCATGCCCTCAGCAGAACCAATGGCATATGCGCTCTTTATAGAATAAACCACATGCTTCTCAACGGTATCGTCACCTGTGCCTGTATCTGTCGTATTGTCTGTGCTGCTATCGATGTTACCATCTGTACCACTGTCTGTATTTCCATCAGCTTTCTGTGAATTATCAGACGGTACCAGATACTGCATGTTTGTCATGCCATCCGGCAATTCGACCGCAGTAAAAGCAACACTGTAGTAGCCTCTTTTGCCGGGTGCCTTAATTTGATTGCCATTTTCATTCTCTGTATCAGAGCCATCTTCCGTCTCATCCTCGCCCTGCATGAAAACATAATGGTCAACATTTTGTCTGTAATGACCTGTAGGCAGTCCATCTTCATTTACAGCAAGCTGGTAATCGGTATTGAACTTATAATCTCCCTCCGCCTGCTCTGTCATCTTATAACCGGTGGTACCCTTGTTTATTCTGTCCATATCTACAAGGGCAAGCTCTGTCCAGTCATTGCCCAGACTGACATAGCTCTCCTCATACTGCTCATAGTACAGAGGCCTTGTGTTATCCTTTTTCTCGGTAGTAATAGGCGCAAGCTTTGTTTTGAGTCCTTCCATATAGTCAGACCTGTTTTTTACACCGGCACCATCTTTGTCAGACATCTTTGACAGTGTTCCAAACCAATCGTCAGGCTCCTGACCGTCAATCAGATAGCCAATGGATGCCATTTTCTTGTCAGGCACCACCTCCACTATGTTGAAGGGCTTGTCCTTGCCATGTGAGCTGACTATATCCGATATTCCATTGAACGCTACATTTGCATCGACCTTTGTAAGGCTGTCATTCAGCACAAAAGCTGCCACAACGAGACATCCTGTAAGTGTGAGCGATATTGGAACCACTATTTTTTTTCTTAATTTGCTCATTGCGATTGCTCCTTTGTAAAAAACTACTCTGTTTCTTAATATGTATAAAACGTAACTGTATTTGACTTAAACTCCGGCATATCCTCAAGTCCAAGCCAGACGCTGATATTTAACTTTTCTCCGACAAGAAAATTTTTTCCGAGAGTGATATGCATTTCTTTATTTTGATTACCATCTACAATATAATAATTAAGATAGTTCCTATATTTAGGATCACTTGCTTGTTCTTCGGAAATCTCATTTGAACTAAAGTTAAATATTCCATCAGGCTCACCATTGCCCTCCGTGCCATAAATCAGCTTGCCATCATCACCCATTTTAAAGGATATATCCCCCTTGTACTCGGTTGCACCTGTTGAGCTGACACTTTCTACCTCCATATGCCATACAAAATCCTTAACATGATATTTGTCTTTTAATGGAGAACTCCTTAACTCATTTTCATCAATATCCAAATGATGAGTCTGTCCTAAATTGAAATGCTTATCTGCATCACAATGCAGAATATTAATTGGATGTGCTACGTTTACAGTTACCTTTGCCTTAAGGTCTTTGTTTTCATCAGATTGTACATATACCTCAAACTGTGTTATGGTAGTACTCTTGATCAAAATATTATAGACATCACCGGTTTTTTTGCCCTGATCATCAACATCTCCATTTTCAGCTGATACTGACCAGGTAGCTTTTGTTGCATCATATTTTCCGCCAAGAATCTTATCCGTAAACTGTAATCTATTATTATTTGGATCATTAATCATCTCATAGTATACCGTTCCGTTGGTTACATCCTTGCCTTTGTAATATATCCTTATTCCTTCAGGCTCTGCCGGTGCCACATACTCCACATCTGCTCCGGTCGGTACCTTATTGCGCATAGTGAAGTTCTGCTTTGAAGTATACTTCTTGTCCCCTGCCTTAAAGTCCACGACAATTCCGACAGAGTTCTTGCTTTCTGCCTCGCTTAAATCAGGGGTAAAGCCTGTGACATTTTCTGCCATAAGAGATTCCTTGCCCTGACCATCTGCCTTCACCACACCTGTTGCAGGATCCAGTGTATCCTTTCGCAGATAGATTTTGTGTTCTGACGGTCTGTATATGATATAGTATGTACAATCCTTGTTGTAGATGATCAGCTTGCTATCGGATGAGGTTTCCTCAGATGAGGTTTCCTCAGATGACGTTTCTTCTGCCTGTCCCTCTTCTGCTGATGCAGTTGCAACATAACCGGCCTCAGGGTTTGCTGATGCCACCTCCACCGGTGCTGCCACTGTAGCAGGCTCATACTTGACACCCTTTTGCGCATCAATTATCAGGTTTCCTATCTGATTCATGGTCAGCTGTGCCTCATACTGTAAATCTACGTCCTTTGAAGCATACTTATACTGCTTCGTGCTCGTACCAATAAAGCCTGTAACAGCCAGACCGAGTATTCCCATTATCGCCATAACAATGACAAGCTCAACAAGTGTAAAGCCACTGTTTTTCCTATTATTTGATTTGTTCATGCGCCTTAAAAGTTTCATGGTTCATCTTCCTCTCCGATTTCATCATACAACCTTATAACAGCCTTGCGTCAAAATAAAATATAAAACATCAAACTATGTAAATCACTCACATACCACCTTGCCGGTCTCCTTGTATATCGTGATAACCTTCTCGGTGCTGTTTTTTTGAATCCAGATACGGCTGCAGCACTTACCATTGGCATCAGGCTTTTGTGCACCTGAGCTTCTGTCAAACTGAAGCACTATACTGTCTGAGCCGTTCAATTGTGTCTTGTCGCTATAATCATCCTTCATGGAATAGTAAACATCAATCCGGCTCTTTCCGATTTTGCTTGGATCAGATACCACGCCATTTATAGTCGTCTTATAATAGTAGGCACCATCTGATGCATTCTTGTATATCTCAAGAACTGCGCTGTCCTTTCCCATAGTGGTGACCCTTGTTTTGTTAATTATCGATTCAATATTTCTGGCACACTGCTTCACCTCAACACCCATGACCGAGCGAATGGATATGGTTGCCGCACCTATGAGTACGACAGATATCGCTATCACTACTATAAGCTCTACCAGAGAGAAACCACCATTATTCTTTTTTTCTTTTACAGACATATTGGATTCCTCCCTTGTATATATCGTCAAAATATGTCAAATATAAATATTTCGCAGCTGTTTTGTGCCTTAAAAGCCGCTTGTTTTCTACTCCTTGGTCCAGTTCTGGTATGTAATGAGCGTAGCATAATCTATTTTTGTATCTGCCTCCTTCTTATTTGAAAAAGAAGAAACATTACCCAGATAGTTGGCACCGTCCATGAACACATCATACAGGTGCAGTGCATCGTCTGCATCACTTACCTTTTCAAGAAGCAATGCCTTAAATACCTCCTGAGTACCATTATCAATCTCGCACTGGTCTTTGTTTACAATTATCCTGCCCTTTGCAACTATGGTACCTGTAAAGTCAGCATTCAGTGTCACATCTCCCGTAGCAACAATTATATCCACATTGTGTGATTTGTCATTTGCATCATAGGTGTAGTTACCGTTTTTGACAATTGCCTGGTATTTTTTTCCCTGATACTCAGTCTCAAATATATGTTTATTACCGGAATTTGGCACTATTTTCAGCAAATTGGTATTGTTAACTATATTTGTAAAAAGTGAAACACTTGCTGCATTTGCCGGTAAATCCGCATAATTTGTCAAAAGCTTTGAGTTTAGTGCGGTATACGTGTGCTGTAAGGCATCCGACTGTGCATCCATGTCCACACCATCAGCTATGCCCTTCAAAAGGTTTAAATTGCTGCCATCGTAGATGCTGTAATTGCCGGCAGTATAGATGCTTGCAGCCTCATTTACCTGTATGCTGTCAGTATAGAACTTAGTGTATCTATTGAGCTTGTCACTGTCTGCACCAAAATAGTCACTGTAATACTCAGTAGCCTTATTCGTTGGCAGATTTACATAATAGTATACAAGTCCATCATCACTATTATCAGTAGAAGGAACAAAGACTTTCTTTATACACTTATCGATTGTCCTGCCCTCCGGCAGATATGCCGATAGCGCCTTGCCCGTCTTTGTGCTGACCACATTGGCATTTATTTCAGTATACTTTGTCTGATCCTGTCCTGTTGCCGTAATATCCTTGTACTCCTTATAGGAGAGTGGATTCTTGTTATAAAGCGATTTGGCATCCGCACCATCTCCACTTGTGCCTATGCACTCAGGCGGCACAAGATATGCTATCTGGTCACCCTTTACAGAGATTGACTCACCCATAGCCACATTGCTGTTTTTTGTACCACTTGAGTTTACAATAGCCTGGGTATTGATATATGCGGTTCCTGCTAACATAAGCTCCCTGATATTTGACATATCAAGAGATGCCTCCCTGCCGTTTATGATAATAGCAGAGCTATCGCCTGCGACAGGATTTTCCTTATCATCGCCTCCATTGCCGAAGCCTACGTACTTCGCATTGTTATTCTTATTATTCTTTCCAAGTGTGACATTTGAGCCTGTACCCTTTAAGGTCATGTCATCTGCCACATATGTCATGCCATCTAAATTGACTGTTGCACCATTTACATTTATATTGCTTGTCCACAGCTGACACTGTGAATCAACAGAAAGTGTACTGTTATTGTGTACACCCGCCATGTTCTTTTTTATCGTAGCAGTATCTTTTCCGGCAAAGTCTCCCACCTCTATATCGCCCTCTGCAATCATATAGCTGGTATCCTTTACATCAAGTGTGGCATTGTTTGGAATGGTAACACTCGTAGTAGAAGTTCCTGTACCTGCCGCATTTTCACAGCCGGCATAGAGATTACCGGATAGATTTACTTTATTAAGTCCTGATGTAATTTTCAGTCCTTCATTTCCTACAAGAGAATATGTAAAAAGCTCCGGAACTCCTCCCGATGCTGTAAAGCTCATGGAAGGAACCCCCAGAGAAATATCTGTTTCTATTATTGATTTAAATCCCTTTTCATCGGTATACTCTACCCTTAGTCCGTTCAGCACGACACGGTTTTGGTACACCTTGAGCTGTCCATTGCCGTTTACATCGGCATTGGTCGATTTGATAATAGCATGTGGCTGATTGTCTTTTTTCTCGAGAAGCTTAGGGTCTACATATTGTATGAGCTTTCCCATATTAAACGTCATACCTGTACTGTCATACTCCAGGCTGGTCTTTAAACTCTTCAGATACTCCTGCGCAAAGTTGCTCTGTCTGCCGGCCTCATTTATGCTGCTGTCAGAGTAATTCTCCATAACCTTTGTATATCCTGCTGAGTAAGCCTTGGAAATATCTCCCTGCAGACCGGTGCATATCTGATCCAGCACTCCCTCTGCCGAGTAAAAGTTATCTGTATTTTTTTCGTCCGTCACCTTCATCTGGAGGTTCATAAGTGCTATCCACAGCACAGTCACAGCTAAAACAGCCACTATAGCCATTGCAACTACAACCATCACAAAGGAAGCACCACGGTTATCATTACGCTTCATAATTAATACCCCATGCTTCCGGTCATCGTAACAACCGGGTCTTTATCATTAAATATATCATCCAGTGAAGCCTTGCTATCGTATACAGCCACCTTCACATCATACAGCCTTTCAGATGCATTGCTTTTTGTCAGATTCTTTATATCGACAATTGCCTTTACATCATTCTGAATTACATTGTTATTAAAGCCATATATAGCTTGATCGGGCTGTAGTGGATTATCCGGTGCTCCCATATTTACATTCAGATTGGTGGCTATATGAGTATAAGCATGACCTGTACGATTTCCCGGCTCACTTACCTTCACATATGCCTTATATGTACTCTCCTTCGTGCTCAACTCTGACTGATCCGATATAGTCTTTTGCTTTACAATATTTACCGTGCAGTCCAGCTTGCCCTTATTATTGATTATAATGACATCGTTGCAGGTATTGTAAAGTGCTCCTGTAGATGTGTACCATGGATTGTAAAACAGATAGACATTCCTTAAATTATGGTTCACAGTATCTGAAGAATTGTCGTAAATCACCATGGTATAATCATCCTTCAGTGCACTATTCGGATCCGGAAAAGTCTTTCTTACTCCATTCTTATTGATAGAATATGAATACGACACCGTAACCTTGGTAGCCTTATTGCTCTCAGCTCCATACTTTTCTATATCTATGGTGATAGTTCTTTTGATATCCTGCTGAGTGATGCCGCTGACATCCGGCATATTATTAAATGCAGATATAATATTTGTAGCAGAATACTTGTCTGCACTCATGCAGTCAAAGTTTGCATCCATGGCCGACATATCTGCCACCTCGTCCATGTTGTACTCTTTAACCTTATCTATATTTGATGCATCCGATTTTGCATCCACTGTCACAAGAGCATTGTATTTCTTTGTGCCTGACTGCACGCCTGACATATAGAAATAATACTTGTGCGCATCCGACTCCCTGAAATCCCAAAGCGATGTATCGCCTATTTTGGCAGATGCATCAGTCTTGTGGATACAGCTTGTGATGACATCGTCCTTGTTTACAATCTCAGCACTGATATCCTCAAGCCTCTTTACATTATCAAACTTGCCCGACTTCTTAAGAAGCTCACATGCACTGCTTCCATCTGATATATTAAAGCCGTCCGCAATGTCAAAGCACTCTGACGGATAGTTGAACTGATATGCCAGTGTCTTCATGGAGTTCTTCTCAATACCCTCCATAATGTTTGTCGCCAGATGTGTGGCATTCATCTCGTTTTTAGCCTTTACATTGGTCTTTGTAGCAGTAACAAATGCATTCAAAAAAGGAAGCACGATTATTGCGAGAATAGCAATCGACACAATAATCTCCACAAGTGTTACTCCTCGATCATCGTTTTTTAGCTTTCTCAAATCTGCTTCCTCCCCTCTTGTATTTTGTTATCTCATAACTCAATAATCTAACATTTAATATTTATCACTTACTGTATTAATAACCCTGTAATCTAATAATCTAATATTATAATAATCAGTTAGTTTGTTGTACCGAACAGATTATTTGTACCATGTGGTACTGCAGGTATGTATGGTGCCTCATATGGCTTATCAAGTCCATACAGGAAATATGAATCCACAAGCATCTCACCTGTCAGCTTGCCTGTAGAATCATCAAAGCTCACATTGAGTGTGCTGATGGTCTTCTTCTGTGATGAACCAATCACCTCTCCAAGCATAGCCTTAAGACCATGATACTCTGTCTTGAATGCCATAACTGTGCTGACATCATAAAGCTGATAGCCTGTAACCGTAGACTTTGCAGAGCCTGTTGATGTGCTGCCATCAGCTGCACTGCCGTCGCCTGTCTGTGACTGAGAGCTGTTGCCATCAGCGGTCTGAGAGCTCTGCGAATTGTCTGCATTACTGCTGTCCATTGTACTACTGTCAGTAGAGCTACTGTCCGTTGTGCTGCCGGACGAAGAATCTGTGCCGGCATCGCCGGTCGGATTATTCACATCAATAGCAGTCGGTGAACCGACTGTAAGCTCTGTAATATTTGTATTGGTAGATTTTTCAATTGCAACTGCGTCCATGATGCCGTTTTCTATCTGCAAATATGAAGGAAAATTATCATACACCTGCTGCATGGCATCAGACATTTCCTTTGTCTTATTTGTGTAATCGTCAGCCTTTGCCGCAAGTGCTGAAAGCTGATTGTACTGTGACTTCAGGTTCATATTTTCATTCTTGAGTGAATCCCTCTTATTGGACTGTGGAATAAAAATCAAAAAATATGTCAGTGCTAAAATGGCAACACCCGCTAATATAATAAGTAACTTTTTATCTCTTGTCGACATCCTAACACCCCCTACTGATTTGTACTGTCTGTATCTGATGACGAATTACTATCCGTCTGTGCCTGTGATGACGCATCTTTTGATGTATCATCTGGCTCACTGCCTGTGCCATCAGCCGATTCAGAAGCCGCACTGTCATCTGCCTTTACATATGTACAATCCACTGTGAACTGAACCTTTGAGGCACCGGTCTCATCAACCTCCTCTGTGATGGTTGACACATTGGATACCATGATACTCTCAAATGTACGAAGCTGTGCAATCACATCAGCCGCTATATCCTTGCTGCCTGTCTTGATGGTCATTGAAACACCATCAGTCGTAACAGACATATTCACAAGCTTGGCCTCTGACGGAAGCTTCTGCTCCAGTTCATCCACAAAGCCTGTTATCTCATCATTCTTGTTGGATGAGGCGCTCTCAAGAAGCTTGGTCCAGTCATAGTCCTTCTTGGTCTGGTTGTACACATCATATATATTCTGTGCATATGACAAATCAGAAACACGCGCTTTAAGCGTCATATTGTCTGAAGTTAAAACAAGATTTGAAAAAATGCTGTATGCCGTGATACCAACTGCAACTACTACACACAAGCCAAAAATGAGAAGCTGCACCGCAAAAGAAACAGGCTTTTCAGCTGTCTCCCCTGCCGGTACGGGAAGAGGCTTCCCATCAGGGCCAACAGGTGGATTTCCCTGCATCCCTGCCTGTGCGCCGCCGGATGGCATAGCACCTGCAGCTGTTCCTGCCATAATCGGAGCACCGATTCCCTTGTTTTTCTTACTGTCAAGTATATCAAGCGGGTTCAGTGAACATCCGACACAGTTGAAATACTCTGCAAGCTTTGCCTCTGCGAGATTTATGCTCTTTGCCACATGTATGCCGTCAAACTGCTGGAGCGGAACCACCTTGACATTCAGCTCATTGGTCAAAAGCTTTGAGAGTCCGCTGAAATCAGCACCTAAGCCAATAAGGAAAATTCTCTCGATAGGAGTATCTGAGTTTCTCGACTGATAATAGTCTATCACTCGTCCGAGACTGCTTATCAGATTTGAAAGTGAGTATGACACATTCAGACGAAGCTTCTTAAAGCGCTCCGAATCAATCTCATGCCCCATAGGATCCATGCCACCGCCCGCTGGCTCATCCGGTACTGTGCCATCAGGCCTTATTGCAAGACAGGTCTTTCTGCGTGCCACATCGACTGCATCGGTAAATGACAGGTACTCTCCGAAAAGCTCACTATCCTGAATCTCCTCTATAGCATCAGCAAGTCCATAGTTGACATTGCGCTGCAACTTTACCATGCTTCCATCCATTACAGTCAGTGTGGTAGAAACCTCATCCACCTTGACAGTCACCTTCACATCTCCGGGAATCTCTCTTCTCATGAGCTGCTTGATGGCATTTCCACTATAGTCAAGTGCTACAAGCTGCAGCCTGCAATCAGCTGCAAGAGCACCATACGACAAAACAAGATCATTAGGCACAGCAATAACCGAAAGACGTAATTTCTTTTCTTCCGGTCTGTCAATTTTCTCTATAATCTGATGTACCAACTTGTACTGGCTCAAATCCACCGGAAAATAATCCGATGCATTCATTGCAATCATTTCCCTAAGCTGCTTTTCCTTAACAAGCGGAAGCTCAATATCCCTGCTTGCTATACGCGCTGAATTTAAAACAAAAACAGCTTTTTTGGTGGAAATCTTCTTTTCCTTCAGCTTACTGTATAAGATAGAACGAAACATCCCATCCGGCTGTACCACTCCATCATTAATCATCCCCGGTGGTGTTGGAAAGCCGAACATATTGTAAATCTTGGGATTTTTTGCTTTGTAATCAATCTCAACTACTCTGGTAAGGTTCTCCCCTATTTCAATACCGAGCACCCTATTTGCCATAACCTAGTCCTCCATGTTTATCTTTGTTTTACACTGCATACGTTTGTAAAACATTCTATATATATTTCGGTATATCTGTGCTTTGCTCTGCTTTTGGCTTAAAACCGGCTGTACTGCCTGTCTTTACGCTAAGCACGCTATATTATAACATACTTTTTAAAAGCCTGCGAGTGTCAAATATGCCGATATCATTTTCTCACCCCATAGCATCGAAATAAATATTCCGGCTGCCAAGTACGGTCCCATTGCAAGCCTGTTGCCTGCGTTTGTTACTTTCATACGAATCAGATGTATCACGGAACCTATGATGCATCCCAGGAAAAATGCTAATGTAATATTCTGCCAGCCTATCGCAAGGCCAGCACATGCCATGAGCTTGACGTCTCCGCCACCTATGGCTCTTCCCCCACTCACAAGAAGGAGGATTTCAAGAAATATACTGACGCAAAAGAATCCTATCACATATTCAGACCAGTTGTCACGGTCTATAAACACATGCAGGATTCCAAGCACCAGTATAAATATATTGATTCCGAATGGAATTTCATATGTTCTCCAGTCTATCACACTCAGAACTATGAGTGCAGATGTAAGAAAGCAGTAGATGATACTCGTAAGCTCAAGTCCATTTACTGCAAAAACTACTATGTATAATATACCGTTTAACGCCTCAATAATAGGGTATTGAGGTGATATCGGTTCTTTGCACTTGCGGCATCTGCCACGAAGAAACAGCCAGCTAAAAACCGGCACCATATCGTACCACGCGAGCTGATACCCGCATCTCATGCAGTGGGACCTTTCGGTCACCACTGTCTCATGCTGCGGTATGCGGTAGATACAGACATTTAGGAAGCTGCCTATAACTATACCGAATGCAAATATTAAGATGTAGATGGGTATCAGTTCTGTGGTCATGGTTGGTGGTCCTTAAAAATAAAATGTAAGATTTTTAGTTATGGAGTTTGCTGTCCACCACCTTGTTGGTTACCACCTTGGTTTCCTCCAGCTGGTGCAGCTGCATTTGTAGCAGGAATAAGCTGTGTAGCATCTCCATTTTTTGTATAATATGGAGTTTTGCCACTTGCATTTGTAACTGTATATTTTACAACACCTGTGCCTGTGTTAAACTCCATTTTAATTTTTGACCAATTTTTTCCTTTAAGTTTTGTTTTTTCAAGTCCCGCATCAACTAATGCTGCATCTGTGCTACCAGTTGTAATGCCATTTCCCTCAATCTCAATTGTTATATCTGTTGCAGTTTCTTTATCAGAATAATAAGACTTTAAAGCTGAAGCAATACTATCACAGTTTTGAATATCTGTAGCCTCTCTAGACTTCTCAACATACTTGATAAGCTGTGGAGCAAGTACACCTACAAGCACTGCCATGATGGCAATTACAACAATAAGCTCTACGAGAGAGAAACCTTTGTTGTTCTTCTGTTTCTTTCCTAACTTTTTAAATACATTCTTTACCATAGTTCTTTTCTCCTTTTCATTATAACATGGTTTTTGTGCAAAGAGCTGTGCCCTATCAGCATCTCTTTGGTTTGTATGCGGTCATTGTACCATAAATCAAAGCATAATGCAAGTCATTTTCTAGTACAATAGTATCATTGTTTCATAATTATTTTCGCCTTTTTTAGCAATTTTAACCAAATTTTAACCGTTTTATTGCAATTAAAACATATTTTTTCAAAAAAATTATATTTCAGGCTATATTTTGGCACAGTGTGAGGGGGGTTCATCACATGTGACCGCCTAACGCATACACTCTCATGAGAGCTACGCTACACTGCCAAGATACTGTAGGAATTATGCTTTTAGATTTTCTATGCTTGACGAAACCGTCGAAACGCGCCGTCCGTGGCGCGGTTCTCCTTGCCCATTACTGCTCACACCAGCAGTGTGACCAGTAACGATTACAGCCCATTAAAATTGCCTCTACGAGGCAGGGGCTGTAATCTGACAATAGTTGACGCATTGGCGCATAGCTTGACAGCGTGGTGTCAAGCTTGCGTTTGAACAGCAACGATATATTACATCCCAGTGGCAGAGCATTTCTGTGTATCGTGTGCATAATTCAACAGTATCTAAGCAGCTTCGCTATTCGCTCACCCGAGAGTATATTCGCCAGCCGTTCGTAGAGAATGAAGCCCCATCCTACTGTCAGCAAAAGAGGAAGTAACCTCCGAGTTCTCGCCCAAAGATTGCTTCCTCTAATTTACATTTCACTACACTATTAGCTCACAAGCCATTCTTTTACTGTTTCCTCGTCAAAATCCACACATTCAGCTATATCTTCTATTGAGTGACCTTTTTTCTGAAGTTTCAAGGCTGTTATTTTTGCCTGACGAATTCTGCCTTCTTCTCGACCTAATTCTCTGCCTTCTTCTCGACCTAATTCCCGACCTTCTTCTCTGCCTAATTCTCTGCCTTCATTTTTCTGTTCTTCCCACGCCTTACACATATCAATCACCTCTTCTTTCTCATCTATGTCTATATCCGTTCCTGCAAACAGGTTGATTGCCTCGACTGTCTCTCTGTCTACCATGCTAAATTTTTCATCATTCTGCAACACTTCCTGCATCTTATCCTTATCATACGCATTCTGCAGTACCTCGAAAAGTTGCCTGATGGATGTCCTGAATCCGGTAAAGTCCTTTATCTCCCTCGGTGCCAGCAGATTAATCCTGTAATCCGGTATAAACGGCAGAAGTTCCTCGTCTACTTCACCAAACATATCCGACAGCCTTCTTGGTCCATCCCATTCCTTTGTTCCGAGATATACTGTAATCGTAATCACCGGTATCAGCTTATCAGTTTTTGTAAATCCTGAGAGAAATTCATCCGATGTTGCCGTATCCTTTTCCTTGCGATGCTTTTTGGCTGTTTCCTTTACCTGATTGCCGTATGACATCACATCATAAAACATGTTTTTTACCGGAATGGCATAGTGTATATCAGACTGATTCTCTACTCCTATCAGTACGACATATGATTTGCCGGTATATTTGATGCTGGCATTTTTGAAGATGTCCCTCAGCTTCTGCATCGCTATGGTCTTTTTATCAAGCCCCAGTGCGGTCAGTACCTCCGTGGTGTCCCTTTCCTTAAGGTTCTCCGGCAGGATGACCTCTCTTCCTCCATACAGTATATTGTTGCACAGGTCAGCAAACCTGGCATTGTCAGCAAAGTATTCCTTTGCCATTGAGTCTTTTGCGCTCAATCCTTCTCCTCCTGTTCTCTTGTGTGAGCAGGAAAATTTGGTGCCAATGAGGGTACAGTGGTACAGTTTATGAAGTATACATATGCAGTCCCTCTTTATGTTATCTATATGTTTACATTATGATTATCACACTGTATACAGTTCATCCGCCTTTTGACTACATTTTCTGCATTCTGTCTACATACGGCATTTCAATTTTCCTGCTGTTGATTGGTAATTAAAGCATCGAAAACTTCCATGTCCTTTGTAGAATGATGCGAAGTGGTCTGCCCTCTTCAAAGTGGTGTGCACCTGTAAAAATTGTTATGTGGTGCCGCTTACAGAAATATAATGCTTTGAGTTGATTGTAGCATAGAGGCAGTGCTTTGTCATCACATTTTTTCTTTTTTGCCACAGCGTAAGGGACTTCATCCCCTGAGACCGGCTAAGGCACGCTCTCTCTCGTGAGCGAATAGCGAAGCTGCCTAGATACTGTTGAATTATGCACACGATACACAGAAATGCCCTGCCACGGATGGCAGGGCAAGGAGAACCGCGCCACGGACGGCGCGTTTCGACGGTTTCGTCAAGCATAGTAAACCTATAAAGCATAATTCCTACAGTATCTTGGCAGTGCAGCGTAGCTCAAGCGAGAGAGTGTGCCACTGCCTGTCTCGTGGGACGAAGCCCCGGGCTATTGTCAGTACCCTCAGACAAAGAGGAAGCAGCCTCAGTGCTTTCGCTCAAAGACTGCTTCCTAATTGACTATTTTATTTTTCAACTACAGCTGCTATGCCAGCTTCTTATTTTTCTCAAGAAGTTCATAGATTTTCTCAACGTCATAATCCGGCTTCATTGACAATGCCGCTTCGTAAATTGGAGCGATAACCTCCTCTTTTTCTTCCAGGTCATCTGCTATTTCCGCCACGCTCTTGTCCTTTTGCAGCTTTTTTACAACCAGTGAGATTACCTTTTGTTTTTCTCCGATTTCCTTACCCTCTTCTGTTGCAACCTCTTCCCAGTAATCACTCACATTACACATCTCGCTCATCCTCCCTTCGAGTTCCATGCTCATTTTAAGTCCATAGTCTTCTTCAAGTATCTTCTTTTTCTCGATAAACTCTGACTTTGAGAACAGTTCTTCCAGCATTCCTATGAGTTTATTCTTAGACTGCTTTTTATTTTTTGTTGCTCTCGTCCGGACATTTATCAGTGCACCGTTTAATTTGTCAATCTGTGGTATTTTCTTTATTTTACCATAAATCAGGCTGGATTTCATCCCAAATTCGATTATTGAGTCCTCTGATTTTTTTGTATCCATACATATCCATATGGTATATACGGATTTTAAATCATCATAATTCGAATTTACAAACTCCGTTCCCTTCTGCTCTGATATCATTCTGCCCATGTAATAGGCAATCCTGTTTTCCAGCCGGTAGCCCAGCTTTGATTTTTTACTGCTCTTCTGAGCTTCAATATTGATGATAAATTCTCTTCTTTTTCCATTATAATACAATGGAAATTTGATGTCGTAAATAATTTTCCCATCATCCTCATCAACTGACTCATTATTTACGTTCTGGATTTTAACTCCAAGCCTTTCCGGAAATCTGAGCATTACTGTCGGCTCACCAATGCACGGAATTATTTTCTCGGCTTCCATTTCCTTAAATTCCGGCACGAGCGCCTGAACTATATAGGCTGCTATCTGCGGATCTGCCAGAATACACTTCACGTAGTCGTCACTGGTTGCCTTGTCCTGCTCTATAGAGCTGAGAGTTCTGGACAAATTTGTCTTCACTTTTCTGTATATCATACACTTCTCCTGTTTCCACATGAAATCTGCATACACATCATTTTTTATAGTCCCATTTTTTGTGCATACATAATTTCAAATGATAATAACCCTTTATATTCCTCAAATAAATGCCCGCCACGCATAGAAACGAATAGACTGGTACTTTAGCTGATATTTATTTTAACACACAATCGGATTTGTTGCTGACACAGCATGATAAATCAACGGGTAAAGAACATACCCGAACCATGTATTCGAATTGTAGCCTATTGTATAACAGTTGTCAATGTATTTTTTCGCCACCGCGTAAGAGGGTTTATCCCATGAGAACGGCTGGTGCACGCTCTCTCTCGTGAGCGAATAGCGAAGCTGCTTAGATACTGTTGAATTATGAACATGATGCACAGAAATGAGCTCCCACGGATGGGAGCTCAAGGAGAACCGCGCCATGGACGGCGCGTTTCGACGGTTTCGTCAAGCATAGTAAACCTATAAAGCATAATTCCTACAGTATCTTGGCAGTGCAGCGTAGCTCACGCGAGAGAGTGTGCACAAGCCAGAGCTCATGGGATGAAGCCCCGTCCTACTGCCAATGTCTCTGCACCAAAAAAGCAGCCTTTGAGCTTCACACTCAAAGCCTGCTTTTTTCATTATTATAAGCTGTCCATAGCCTGATACATGGAAAGCATAGGAGCCATAACGGCTGCCACAAGCACACCAACAATAAGCGCCAGAACAAGGATAATCATAGGCTCAATAGCTGCCATAACTGTCTGGGTAGCCAACTCAACTTCCTCATCATAGTAGTCTGCCAGTCGCGTAAGCATGCCCTCCAAGTCACCGGTCTCCTCACCGATTCGTGTCATGTGTGAAACCATAGGCGGAAACAATCCACACGCAGTGATTGGCTCAGACAGTGGAACACCCTTACTTACCTCTTCCCTCGCACTTTTCAGTGCTTTTTTGTAAAGCGCATTCTTCATGGTGTCAGCAGTGATGCCAAGGGCTTCAATCATCGGAAGTCCAGAGTACACAAGTGTGGAAAGTGTACGCGCATAGTTACTGGCCGCTGTCTTGATGTTTAGCTTTCCGAAAACCGGAATCTTTCTTGCGAGATTACCAAAGAACATCTGGCCGCTGTCAGTCTGCTTGTAAAGCTTGATGGCAATAACAATCGCTACTATGACAGCAAGCACAATATACCAGTATCCGGTGACAAAATCACTCATCGCAACAACTGCCTTTGTGATGCCCGGAAGCTCTGTTCCCAGATCATTGAACATCTCTGAGTAGCTTGGGATGACCTTTACAAGCATTACAATAACAACCGCAATAGCTACAATCACAACGATAATCGGATAAACTGCCGCTTTTTTTATCATGCCGTTAAGCTTTGCTGATTTTTCGAAGTGTGCAGACATTCTGTCAAAAGCTACATCAATCTTGCCGGATGCTTCTCCTGCCGCAACCATGCTCACCATGATATCAGGGAAAACATTCGGGTATTTTTTGAGACCATCCGAGAGAGTCTCACCTTTTTGAATCTCGGCATGAACACCTCTGATAGCTTTCGCCATGACCTTGTTCTCAGTCTGATCGGATAGCATATCCAGCGTATCAAGAATCGTAACACCGGCATTGACCATACTGGTGAACTGGCGGCAGAATACCGATAGGTCTCTCGGCTTTACCTTTCCTCCTACACTGAATGAGATTTCCTTGGTCAGTGCTGTTGCCTTGGTGAGGCTTATGACCATGTTTCCATCCATCTTAAGCTTATTTTTTGCCTCTGCTTCTGACTCGGCTACTATATTTCCTTTTCTTTCTTTTCCGCTCTGGTCTATAATCTGATATGTCCAGTCAGCCACTTTCTTCTCCTCCTTATCCCTATTCTGAGCAACTTCCAGATAAATTAAATCATAATTTATTAAGACTCCACAACATTATACCATAATAGTAAAATACATACGATTATGCCATCAATAGTAAAGGTGTACACGGCTAGCCATGCTTACCGGATCATGTGCATATGCAACTGCAGTCTCCGGTGCTATAAGACCCTGGCTGTAATACTGTAAAATACAGTCATCCATCATCATCATACCCTCTCTCTTTGAGGTCTGTATGATAGATGGAATCTGAAAAGCTTTTGCCTCACGAATCAGGTTTCTAATGGCATTATTGGCAAGGAGCACCTCAAATGCTGCAATTCGTCCGCCATTTACCATTGGAAGCAGATGCTGTGCAACAATTCCCTCTAAAACTCCTGAGAGCTGCACTCGTATCTGTTGCTGCTGGTGTGGTGGAAAAACGTCAATCATACGGTCAATTGCGTCGGATGAACTGTTGGTATGCAGTGTAGAAAATACAAGATGTCCTGTCTCCGCCGCTGTAATAGCTGTAGATATAGTTTCAAGATCTCGCATCTCTCCTACAAGTATTACATCCGGATCCTGTCGCAATGCAGCTCTTAGAGCTGCAGCATATGAGAGTGTATCCTTTCCAACCTCTCGCTGTGCCACTATAGAGCGGCGCCTTGTGTGCAGGTACTCGATAGGATCTTCAAGCGTGATTATATTTTTGGAATCTCTTGCTGCAATGACATCTATAAGACTTGCCAATGTAGTCGACTTACCACTTCCTGTAGCTCCTGTCACGAGGACAAGTCCTCTCATCTTTGTGGTGAGATTGACAACCGACTGTGGTATGCCAAGCTGCTGCGGTGTAGGCACATCATATGAGAGAATACGAAGTGCTGCTGCATATGACCCTCTCTGTCTGAACACATTGGCTCTGACTCGTGAAAAGCCCTCCACCGAAAAAGCAAAATCAAGCTCTCCATTTTTCTTTAGCACATCTTTAAGCTCCTGCGGAACAATTGGAGAAAGCAGGTTGTCCGTCTCAACATTGGTAAGAACCTGGTTTCCCTGCGGTACAAGCATTCCGTCAATTCTAAGCATAACCGGATTTCCCGGTGCGATATGTATATCCGATGAGTTCTGTTGCTGCGCTGCTTTTAAAATGTCTACTATCTGCATTTTCTTTTCCCCCTTAGTTTTCAAACGTGGTCTTTAACATTTCCTGGAATGAAGTAACTCCTTCGAGTACAAGCTTCTCTGCACTCTGTCTAAGTGTATGCATGCCCTCATCACATGCAGCCTTGTTTATATCCTCTATATCAACACCTTTTGAAATAAGTGACTTTAGCTTTGGTGTTATGGTCATTATCTCATATATACCGATTCGTCCCTTGTAGCCTGTATTGGCACATTTTTCACAGCCACATGGCTCATAAATCTTTACCGGACGGAATGCCGGTATATTCATAAAGGCCTTTTCCTCCTCTGTCAGCAGATGCTCTCTCTTACATGCCGGACAAAGTCTTCTTACAAGTCGCTGTGCAATGATTCCCTTTACCGAATCCGCAAGCAGATAACTTTCAACTCCCATGTCCTCCAGTCGTGAAATAGTACTTGCCGAGCTGTTGGTATGCAGTGTGCTGACCACAAGATGTCCTGTGATTGACGCCTGTACTGCAATCTGTGCTGTCTCCTGATCTCGAATCTCACCAATCATAATGATGTCCGGATCCTGTCGCAGAATGGAACGAAGTGCTGATGCAAATGTCAGGTCAGCTTTATTATTTACCTGTACCTGGTTTATTCCGTCTATATTGGCCTCAACCGGATCCTCAACTGTGATGATATTTACATCATCCCTGTTGAGCTCGGAAAGTGCCGTGTAAAGTGTGGTTGACTTACCACTTCCTGTAGGTCCTGTAACAAGGATGATACCATTTGTATTCATCAGTATATGATCAAAGGCCTTAAGCTCTTCGTCTGAAAATCCCAGCTCCTTTTTATCTCTTGTAAGTGCCTTTTTCTGCGCAAGTCGCATAACGCACTTCTCACCGAATACTGTCGGAAGGATTGATACTCGGATATCATACTCTGTCTTGTCTATCTCCATAGTGATACGGCCGTCCTGTGGCTTACGTTTCTCGGAAATATCCATACCACCTATAATTTTAAGTCGTGTAATAATTGCAGAAAGCAGATGTATACTATATGCTGCCTTCTCATAAAGCGCACCATCAATTCTGTATCGCACCCTGACTTTATTTTCCAGTGCCTCTATATGTATATCTGAGGCCCTGAGTCTGGCTGCCTGCTCAATGATAGAATTGACAAGTAAAACTACCGGCGAATTGTTGACGTCCTTGCTGGTTGCCTCCTCAGCCTCGGCATTTTTCTGCTCACGCTCTTTTCTCTCCCTCGCATACTCCTGAGCCGCTTTCATGGCCTCTGTATCACCGTAATATTTGTCAAGCGTCAAAAGTATGTCTCTGCCTGTCGCTACCGCAGGCTCAGCCTGCAGATTGGTAACAATTGAAAAATCATCAAGCGCAACCATATCCATAGGATCAGCCATGGCCACATGCACTATATTTGCATTATTCTTGTCAAATGCATATGGTATCATAACATGCTTTCTAAGCACTGTCTCACTGACAAGGTTTTGCACCTCCTCAGGTATGTTGATTGAGCTCACATTAACAAGCTCCAGTCCCAGCTGCTGTGACAATGCCTTCGCTATCTCAAGCTCATTGGTGAACCCAAGCTCAATGAGTGTTTCTCCTATCTTCTTATGCTTTTCTTTGGCTATAGGCAGAGCCTTTTCCAGCTGCTCCTGAGTAATTACATTTTCATTTATAAGCATATCACCGATACGCTTTTTCTCTCGTCTAAAAGCCATAGTGGCTCCCCCTCTTTCATCATTTAGTAAAATACTACCATTATGATGGCTGTATTTCAAGGGTTTTTATATAAAATATACAACAAATTTATTTCAATACTAAAAAGTAACGATTCCCAGTGCCTGCAGCAACAGTATAAGCAGGAATGCCGGTGCAATAAATTTAACCATGATTATATAAAGTCCTTTTCTGGTAAATTTGCTGCCTCCGCGTGTCACCTCATCTATTATTACCTTTGGACTTACTATCCAGCCAACGAGGATACATGTGGCAAGTGCCACGATTGGCATGAGCACATTGTTGCTGACATAGTCCATTATATCAAGTATCTGTCCGACTGTGCCGTTTGGAAGCTTAACCTCCATATAGAGCTTATTGTAGCCAAGGCAGACTATTATCTCTGCAATCAAGGCGTATACCGTGACTAAAATTGCGCTTTTTCTGCGGCTCCAGTGAAATCTGTCTATAAGACTCGATACAATAGCCTCCATAATTGATACAGACGATGTAACTGCTGCGAATGCAACTATCATGAAGAATATCAGTCCAACGATATCTCCTGCTATTCCCATTTCATTAAATACCTTTGGCAGTGATATAAACATAAGCCCCGGTCCTGCTGACATACCGTCACGGCCCATAAATACATATACTGCCGGAATGATCATAAGACCTGCAAGGAATGCAACAAGTGTATCAAAAATCTCGATCTGGTTGATTGAGCCCATGAGCTTTGATTCTTTCTTGACATATGAGCCGTATGCAACCATGATTCCCATAGCTACACTGATTGAATAAAAAAGCTGACCGAGCGCATCAACAAATACGGTGAAAAGCTTTTGCATTGTAAGCCCCTTGAAATCCGGAATCACATAAATCTTAAGTCCCTCAAGACCACTTCTTACTGTGCCCGACGCATCCTTATAATGAAGCGTCAGTGAGAAAATTCCGATTGCAAAAATAAGCACAACAAGGATAGGCATAAGCACCTTGCTGAATCGCTCGATGCCTTTATTGACTCCACCAATGACAATTGCTGCTGTTAAAAGCAGATAGACCACTCCGAATATGATTGGTGCCCACTGGCCTGTGATAAAACCTGTGAAATATCCATCAGTAACCGCATTCTTACCGCTTCCTGTAATGAAAATTGTAAAGTACTTTAAAACCCATCCACCTATAGTACAGTAGTAAGGCAGAATAATAGCCGGTACTATACACGCAAGCACACCGATAAACTTGCCCTTTGGATTGATAAAACCATACGCGGTGAGCGGTCCCTGTCCTGTCTTACGTCCTATTGCAATCTCAGTGGTAAGCAATGCAAAGCCAAATGTCAGAACAAGTATCAGATACACCAGCAGAAAAAGTCCTCCTCCGTCCTTTGCTGCCAGATACGGAAACCTCCATATATTTCCAAGTCCTACCGCACTGCCGGCTGCCGCAAGAACGAACCCAATGTTGCCGGAAAAAGTGCTTCTTGATTTTTCTTTCATTTTATACTGTCTCCTTAATATATTATATAATCTAATTTCGATTTAATATGGACATTGTTTCCATTTACAAATCTAATATACCTATTATAATCATCTAGAGTACTTTTTGCAACGGTTGATATTTTTTATTCGCATTTGCAGTGTGGTGGCACATGGCAGGTGTCGTGAGTGCTACGCTATACTGTCAAGATACTGTACGAATTATGCCTCAAAAACTTTCTTAACTTGACGAAACCGTCGCTACTCGCCCTCCATGGCTCGATAGCTCCTTGTCCCGGCGTCCATGCCGGAACATTTCTGATTTTCATCTGGCATAATTCAACAGTATCTAGACAGCTCCGCTATTCGCTCTCACGACACCTGCCATGTGCCACCACACGTAACGCGAATTCACCACAGCGTAAGGAACGTAAGCCCCGGGTACCGCGGGCGCACACGTACTCCCGCCGGAGCGCATAGCGAAGCGGCTTAGATACTGTAGAAATTATGCCCACAAGACGCAGAAACGCCCCTGCATGGACGCAGGGGCGAGGAGAACCGCGCCACGGACGGCGCGTTTCGACGGTTTCGTCAAGCATAGAAACCCATCAAGCATAATTTCGTACAGTATCTTAGCCACGCAGCGTAGCGACGGCAGGAGTACGTGTGCGCCCGTGGTACCCGGGGCTTGCGTTCCACACTATTACCCTAAATAAGGTTCTTGATTCCCTCTGTTAAACGCTTTGCAACTCTCACATTGTTCATAGTGTAAAGATGAATTCCCTCCACATCATTAGCTAAAAGCTCAATTATCTGACTCTCGCAGTAAGACATTCCGGCATCAAAAAGTGCCGCCTTGTTGTCTCCGTATCTGTGGACAATCTTCTGGAACTTCTCCGGGAACTTTGCTCCGCACATTGTGACCATTCTCTGAATCTGAGCCGCATTGATACAAGGCATGATGCCCGGGATAACAGGCACATTGATACCTGCAAGCCTGCAGTCCTCAGCAAAATTGAAGAAGGTATCATTGTCAAAGAAGAGCTGCGATAAAAGAAGCTCTGCACCGGCATCAACCTTTTTCTTAAGATTCTTAATATCATCTACCTTATCAGCTGCCTCCGGATGGATGTCCGGGTAGCACGCACCTGCGATACAGAACTGATCACCTGTGGTGTCCTTTATGTATTTAATCAAATCGCTTGCATGGAGAAAATCCTCCTTTGCGGGCACGTTCGGATTTCTATCTCCTCTTAAAGCGAGGATATTCTCAATGCCCTCATATGAAAGCTGTCTGGTGAACTCATCTATCTCTGCCTTGTTATAGCACAGACATGTAAGGTGCACGACCGGCTCCACATTGTACTGGTTCTTGATTTTCTTCGCAATCTCGATAGTCTTGTTATTGTTTGAGCTGCCGCCTGCGCCAAATGTCACGCTGATGTACTCAGGATGACAATCACAGAGTATCTCAAGCATCTCGTCTATATTTTTGAAGTCTTCCTCCTTCTTTGGTGGAAATATCTCAAAGGAGAGCGACTGTGGTTTGTTTGTATGTATCTGTGTAATCTTCATGTTATCCTCCGGTATATATGGTTATTCAATAATTTGTAATTTTTATATTCCATATATTACTGTAGTTTTTTGTCATTGTAAAATATATTTTTCTTTTAGTTTGTCATAAATAAAATCTATATCAAAACTTACTGAGCATTTGATTTTTTTATATGAGGTGATATAATGGGCGAAGCAAATCAAAAAGAGGTTTCACAATGAAAAAAATAGATTTTGATAACGATTCGATAAAGAAAAATATATTGCAGGCTGCTCTGCCCATGCTGGCAGCCCAGATTCTAAGCCTGTTGTACAATATAGTAGACCGCATATACATTGCCCGCATACCGGATATGGGAACCACTGCACTCGGTGCTGTGGGGCTTTGCTTTCCTATTATAATGCTGACAATCGCTTTCTCCAATCTCTTTGGAAGCGGTGGTGCTCCGCTTTTTTCAATAAAAAGAGGCATGAGTGATGACAGAGCCGCCAATACTATAATGAATACAAGCTTTACAATGGTCTGCACATTCGCAGTCGCTTTTACAGCTTTGTGCATGATTTTTGCAAAGCCTCTTTTAATCGTGTTTGGCGCATCTGAAAATGCTCTCAAATACGCTCTGCCATACCTGCTCATTTATTTGATAGGAACACTCCCATCCATGATTTCAACCGGCATGAATCCCTTTATCAACGCTCAGGGCTACTCCACTACCGGCATGCTTTCTGTGGCAATCGGAGCCGTTGCCAATCTGGTTTTAGACCCACTTTTTATATTTGGATTTAATTTCGGTATCAAAGGAGCAGCTATTGCTACGGTCATCTCACAAATACTGTCTGCTCTCTATGTGCTTCACTTTCTTAGGAAAAAGGCCGAGCTTAAGGTGCGCCTTATGACACTCTCTGAATTTGGTGAAAATACACGCTATGCAAAGGACATCATAAGCCTTGGAACCTCCGGCTGTGTCATGCAGCTCACAAACAGCCTGGTATCTATATGCTGCAACAATGTGCTTTCAGTGACCGGTGGCGATTTGTACATATCGGTAATGACCATCGTATCAAGCATCAGGCAGATGGTCGAGACTCCAATTTATGCAATTGTGGAGGGTTCATCTCCTGTTTTAAGCTACAACTATGGCGCCAAAAGGCCGGCCCGGGTGAGAAAATCCATTTTCACTATGGGACTGCTCGTGCTTCTATATACAGCTGTCATGTGGAGTGTAATCATACTTGCTCCTCATGCCCTGATTGCTATTTTCAGTTCCGATGCCACCCTTATGGATGATGCGGTAAAGGCTTTAAATATCTACTTTGCGGCATTCATATTTATGGATCTGCAGTACATCGGACAGACCACCTTTAAATCACTGAACAAAAAGAAGCGGGCTATATTTTTCTCCCTGCTTCGCAAGGTGTTCATCGTTGTACCGCTGACATATATTCTGCCTTACTCCTTTGGTATGGGAACCGACGGTGTATTTATGGCAGAGCCTGTATCAAACGTGATTGGCGGAAGCATCTGCTTTGTAACCATGCTTAGCACTGTTCTGCCGGAGCTTCGCAGGATGGAGCAGTAATTACAGCATCTCATCAATGCAGATGCCGTAGCCTCCGGTCGGATCATCTACAAACACATGGGTGACTGCTCCTATTATTTTACCATCCTGTATGATAGGGCTTCCGGATGTACCCTGCACTATGCCACCGGAGAGCTCTATCAGCCTGTCGTCTGTCACCTTAAGCTCCATTCCCTTGTTTGTGTCTGTCGCTTTTTTGTCTATATTTGTTATTTCCAGATTATATTTTTCCAGTTTTCCTGATATTTCCGATATCATCTGTGCACTGCCTGTGTGTATCTCATCCTTGTCGGCGACCGGATAATACGTATCCTCTGCGGCATATTCCGACAATTCATCGCTGTCAAGCTGTCCGTAAATTCCCAGATTACTATTGCAGTCAAGTGTGCCTATATGGCTTTTTTTGCCAAAATATACCACTCCGCCTATCTCGCCCGGCGCGCCGGCTTTTCCCTTTTTGATTTTTGTAAGCTTCATGCTGTACAAATCACCACTGTTTGCATACAAGAGATTGCCGCTTTGCGTCCCGTCTCCTATTCCATGCCCTAGCGCTCCAAAACGGCCGTCCTTTGTATAATAAGTGATAGTACCGATTCCTGCCAGATCGTCCTTCACCCATATTCCCATATAGTATCTGCCATCATCCATCCTCACAGGCGTGATATCCGCTGACATTTTCTCACCGCCTCGAAGAAATTTAATGTTTACGGTACTTTTATCTTCATTACTTTCATCTTCATGCCTTTCATTATATTCCTTCATGATATCATTCACAGCTTCAGAAAGCTCCTCCTTGTCTGCCACAGTGCGTCCATTGACAGATAGGATATAATCACCGCACTGCACCTTTTTATCTGCCGGATTGACTTTTTTGCCATCCTCGTCTGTCACCTCCGTCGTATTCACTACAAGCACGCCCTCTGTCTGCTCATATATGCCGGTCAGCCTGCCACAGGCATATACGCCCTCAACACTTATTCCATCACTTATTTTATCTGTCTCTTCATAATCTCTGTCAGTAGCTCTGTGAGTTGATGCTGTATCTGCTGTCTGTCCTATGTCTTGTTCGGTTCCGCCATTTCCACCGTTTCCACTGTTTTCACCATTTTTACCATTCTCGCCCGAATCAGCCAATACACTGGTCGCCTGTCCCGGAAGCCCTGTCGCATATCTTCCATATCCGGCCTTTGATTCATTTAAAAAACTTCCTAATGCACTTTCATCAAATGCCATATCTACCCTGCTGCACCACTTATCATCACTGCTTAGTGCAAACATAGCTATCACTGCTGCAGCCAGCGTGACACTCACAAATTTTCCAAAAAACTTCCGCATACTATTACCTCCATTTGGATTAGTATGCTCCTGTAATTTTTCTTTTATTCTTTTAATATCTTATTATCTCATTCTAACTATTCCAAATTATTTTGAGCAAAAGCCGGTATAGTTTGACAGTTTAGGTGTTTTCTTATATAATTTCGATATATTTATATGATTATTATAGATTTCACATATAATTCTCACGTTGTCAGCTACAAATTAATATTGTAATAGCTTTATAATTCTTAAATCACCATTTAATAAAGGAGGGATTCCATGAATACATACCTGCTCATCACATCCATAGTAATCTTCTTATGTATCCTGCTAAATCGTGTCTCCAACCGCATAGGCATTCCGGCACTTTTAGCCTTTATCGTGCTCGGCATGCTTTTTGGCTCTGACGGAATAATGAAGATAGATTTCGACAATTACGCGTTCGCTGAACAGATATGCTCTACCGCGCTGATTTTTATCATGTTCTATGGTGGCTTTGGCACCAACTGGCAGCGTGCAAAGGCTGTTGCCGTTAAGTCTGTGCTTTTGTCCACCATCGGTGTTATTATCACATGCTTTCTCACAGGTCTGTTCTGTCGCTTTGCCCTTAATATGAGCTGGGAAATAAGCTTTCTCCTCGGTGCACTTATTTCATCAACTGATGCGGCGAGCGTTTTCTCCATACTCCGTTCGAAAAAGCTGAATCTGAAATACAATACCGCCTCTCTTCTTGAAGTGGAAAGCGGTAGTAATGACCCATGTGCCTATATGCTCACAGTTGCTTTTATAGCCATATCCCAGGGCAGCGCAAGCCCGGGAAATATTGCCATACTCATAGTAAAGCAACTTGCCTTCGGCATAATCTTCGGCGTCCTGATTGCAAAGCTTTCCATCATGCTCCTTCGATATATACGCTTCAAAAGCGCGGGGTTTGATGCGATTTTCATGGTGGGAATTGCTCTGATATCGTATGCCCTGCCTGCTTACTTTGACGGAAACGGCTTCTTAAGTGCCTATATAGTCGGCATTATACTTGGTAACACTGAAATAGAAAATAAAAAGAATCTGGTGAATTTCTTTGATGGCATAACTGGACTCATGCAGATGCTTATTTTCTTCCTGCTTGGTCTGCTTTCTTTCCCATCAAAGCTGCCACACGTCATAGTACCGGCACTTTTAATATTTATGTGGCTGACCTTTGTGGCAAGACCTCTTTCTGTCGCACTTGTGCTCACACCATTTCGCAGCAAAATAAAACAGCAGCTGCTTGTCTCATGGTCCGGCTTAAGAGGAGCCGCATCCATAGTGTTTTCCATCATGGCATATACCGCCACCAATGATGACCTCGACACCTTCCACATAATATTTATGATGGTACTCTTTTCAATACTGCTTCAGGGCTCAATGCTCCCATGGATATCGCGAAAGCTTGATATGCTCGATAAAACAGCCGATGTAATGAAGACCTTCAATGATTACTCCGAGGAAGCAGATATCCAGTTCATACAGCTTACCATACCTGAAAATCATCTGTGGTGTGGCCACAAACTAAAGGACCTGACGCTGCCTCCTGAGACACTGATTGTGCTCATACGAAGAGGTGAACAGAATATAATACCGGACGGTGAAACAATAATTCTGCAAAATGATGTGCTCGTGCTTAGTGCCATCACACCTGATGAGGTGCATGGTATAAAGCTGGTGGAAAAAATAATAGAAAAAGACAGCAGATATAACAATAAACTGCTGTCTGAAATATCAAAAAAACACAATGAGATTATAATAATGATCCAAAGAAACGGACAGGTAATCATCCCAAACGGAAACGTACGGCTGACCACCGGTGATATACTGGTAATCAACCGCGCCGTAAACTGATAATGTCAGATTTTTTCTCCATGGCAAGTGCTTTCATCTCGCGTGCGCTCTCCATCACGGTATCCGTGATTTTTGCACCGCCGAGCATTCTGGCGAGCTCAGCCACGCTGTCATTGTCACTTAGCCTTCGAATCCTTGAAACCGTGGATTTGTTCTCGACTGCTTTTTCAATAAGGAAATGTGCATCTGCCATAGCTGCTATCTGTGGCAGATGTGTGATACATATAATCTGATGGTTGCGGCCAAGCTCATTCATCTTCTCAGATACCATCTGAGCTGTACGTCCACTGATTCCAGAATCAATCTCATCGAAAATAAGCGACTCAATGTGGTCATTTTCTGCCATGATTGTCTTGATGCCAAGCATGATACGCGACAGCTCTCCTCCCGATGCTACCTTGCCGAGCGGCTTAAGCGGCTCTCCGGGGTTAGTTGATATGAGAAACTCCGGCGCATCGATGCCGTTTGCCGTATAGTCAGACAATCTGTCAAACTGCATATCAAACTGTACATCAAGGAAATTCAAATCATTAAGTGCTGATTTAATTTCTGACACAAGCTTTACAGCACTCCTTTGTCTGATTTCTGATACCTCATCCGATATCTGTGCCAGCTCCTTTTCCTTTTTCGCAAGCTGCTGCTCTAATTTCTGTAAATAAGAATCATAATCATTCAGGACACTGATACGCTCCCTCTTTTCATTGAGTGCTATCAGTATATCATCAATTGAGTTGCCGTATTTGCTCTTTAGATGATTTATCTCATCCAGACGCTTTTGTGTCTCATAGAAGGTCTCCTCGTCAAACTCAGCCTGTGATATATATACTGATATCTCGTGATTAAAATCAGAAAGCAGACTGTCTATCTCTGACAGCTGACTCTCAAAAGCTTCCACATCCGTATCATAGCCTGATACCAGTGACAGCTCTCTTACCGCCCTGCCAATAAGCTCTGAGGCACTCTCCATCTCGCCTCCTGTGGCAGAATATGCAGCATTTACGCCTTCCATGATTTTCTTTGAGTTTGAAAACTTCCTAAACTGCGCCTCAAGCTCCTCATCCTCACCCGGCACAAGGGAAGCTTCTTCTATCTCCTTCACCTCGTACTCAAGGAATGACAGCTCACGGCTTCTTTCTTCATTGTCGATATTTGACTTTTCATACTCATCCTTAAGCGCCCTATATGCTTTGTATGTGACTGAAAGCTGCTGCTTTTTATCTCCAAGCGGCTGCTTTGCGTACTCATCAAGTATATCAAGGTGTTTTTTCTTTGATAAAAGTGACTGGTGCTCATGCTGACCGTGGATATCTATGAGATATGAGGCTATTTCCTTCATTCGTGAAACAGACACGGCTTCACCGTTTACCCTGCCGACTGCGCGCGACTGTGTGATTTTACGGCTTAAAATCACGCATCCGTCCTCGACCTCCACATCAAGCTCCCTTAAAGCCTCTATAATCTTTGGGTCCTCGACTGAAAAAATAAGCTCCACAAAAGCAGGCTTTTCATTGTCTCTTAGCATCTCCTTTTGCACTTTTTCACCAAGCGCCAGATTGATAGAGCCTATGATGATTGATTTTCCGGCTCCGGTCTCTCCCGACAGTATATTTAGTCCGTCGGAAAACTCAACCTCACACTCATCTATGAGTGCCAGATTCTTTACATGTAGATTTTGTAACATATTTTCTCCTTCCTCTCCCAGGCATGACGATATATGTTATTTTCTGTTACAGTTCAGCAATAATCTGATATTCATGTAACATTATTCCACAATTCTGCGGATTTTTTTCATCACCGCATATGTATCATCAACAGTCCGGATTGCACACATGATTGTGTCATCTCCTGCAATCGAACCGACGATTTCTCTCATCTTCATGGCATCTATTGCAGCACAGACAGCGCTTGCCATTCCCGATACAGTCTTTATAACGAGGATATTCTGTGCCATATCCATTGACAAAAAGCCCTCTCTGAGTACTCTTTCGTATTTCTTTGAGAGATTCTCAGGTGCATCCGTTATCACGGCGTACTTCTGTCTGCCGCCTGCAGTAGGAATCTTTGTGAGCTTAAGCTCCCTGATATCCCTGGATACTGTTGCCTGAGTCACGCGAAAACCATCTTTTTCAAGAAGCGCAGAGAGCTCATCCTGCGTCTCTACCTCATTCTTTTGGATTATCTCAATTATCTTGGATTGTCTGTTTGTTTTCATGTCCTGTCACCTCATAAATATTATTTGTAACTATTCATTATAACAATCCTTATCTGTGTTATGAATAATTTCCCATCTTTTTGCGGAGTATCTCCAAAAAGCTTCTCTGGTGAAGCTTGCAAATCTTTGTATGATTGGCTGCCTTTGAAATAACAAAACGGTCTCCCACAGCCAGCTCTGCCGTGGTGTCGCCATCATAGCTGACACACGCCAGCTCATCGTTTTGCTCCCTGCGGCTTAGAATCTCTATCTCTATCTCATCATCGCCTGAAAGCACAATGCTCTTTGACGTAAGATTGTGAGCATTGTTCGGTGTGAGCAGTATCATATCGCCCTTCGGATCCACAATCGGACCTCCCGCCGACATACTGTAGCCTGTAGAGCCCGTCGGAGTCGCAACAATGATGCCGTCAGCATGGTAATTGTTTAAAAACTCACCGTTTACATACACATTGAGGCTTAATATCTGCAAATTGCCCTTTCTATGGATGACTATATCATTTAATGCAACTCTCGGGGTCTCACTGCCTCTTTTATGCCCTGTGAGCATAATACGATCCTCTGTCATGTATTTATCAGCCATGAGCGAATCAATAGCGTCAAATACCGTAGCTTCCTCCACCTCACACAGATAGCCGAGTGTGCCGAGATTTACTCCCATAAGCGGAATCTCAAGTGTCTCCACCCTTGTAGCTGCACGAATCAGTGTACCATCTCCGCCGAGCACAAGAATACACTGCGTATCCTGTGGTATATCCTCCAGCTCAAACTCGTTATCGGATATAGCCTCGACATTGCTCATAAGCCCCTTTGCCGTGCCGCCCTTTTGCTTTATGTATGCCACTATTTTATTTGTAAGTGCAAAATCCCTGTCCTTATAGGCATTTGCTATCACAACAAAATGTTTCATAGTCTATTTCCTGTCCAGCTCTCCATGCGCGGCCTCGACCACACTATGAATATCCACTGATTCCTCCTTTATAGGATCATCTGTCTTTTTGATATGTACGAGGTACTCTATATTGCCCTCAGGTCCCTTGATTGGCGAATACTCAAGGTCTAATACGCTAAATCCATTTGAAAGTGCAAAGGATATGATACTGTTCACTACCTCCTCATGCACGCTCTTGTCACGGACCACGCCCTTTTTACCTACCTTTTCCCTGCCTGCCTCAAACTGTGGCTTGATAAGACAAACCATCTCGCCACCGTCCTTTAACAGTGCTCTTGCAGGACCTAACACCTTGGTAAGTGATATGAATGACACATCAACCGATGCAAAATCCAGCGCATCATCTATGTCATTGGGCGTCACATACCTGATATTGGTCTTTTCCATGCACACCACGCGCTCATCCTGACGCAGCTTCCATGCAAACTGGCCATATCCGACATCCACGGCATACACCTTTTTAGCACCATTTTGAAGCATACAGTCTGTAAAACCTCCTGTTGAAGCACCTATATCCATGCACACCTTGCCGTCCATCGTGATATCAAAGTGCTTCATAGCCTTTTCAAGCTTTAGCCCTCCACGGCTCACATACTGCAGTGTCTTTCCATGAATCTCAATATTGCAGTCATCAGGAAATGTGCTTCCCGCCTTATCCTCACGGTTGTTATTTACAAAAACATTGCCCTCCATAATCATGGTCTTTGCTTTTTCCCGTGATGGTGCAAGGCCTCTGTTTACAAGTAATACGTCTAATCTTTCTTTCATACTGTATGTTACCTCTATCTATAATGCTGCTATTATACGCTTAGCCACCGATTCGGCATCCACATGCAGCTCCTTTTTGAGCACCTCGACATTGCCATGCTCCACATAGCAGTCAGGAAGTGCAACTGTCAACACCTCTAGAGCTATATCGTTAGTCTTGACATACTCCGTCACATGCTCACCAAAACCGCCGCTTTGCACGTTTTCCTCCATAGTTACAAGCAGACTGTGTTCAGCCGGCAGCTCCTTAATTGCATCCTTATCAAAAGGCATTGCAAAACGCGCATTGATAAGTGTAGCAGAGATTCCCTCTGCCTCAAGCAGCTTTACCACATCAATGGCAGTCTTTACCATACTGCCTAGTGCCATGATAGCCACCGTGCTTCCTTTTCTGATCAGCTCACTCTTTGCAAGCTCTATCGGCTGTCTGATTTCCTTAAGGTCGTCATAGGCTGTACCTCTTGGATATCTGAGTGCAATCGGACCGTCATATGCCACTGCAAACTTCATCATATCAGACAGCTCCCACTTATTCTTTGGAGCCATGATTGTCATATTCGGGATGACCGACAGATATGATATGTCAAATATTCCCTGATGTGTCTCTCCGTCACTGCCTACAAGCCCTGCCCTGTCGATTGCAAAGATGACATGCAGATTCTGTATGCACACATCGTGAAGTATCTGGTCAAACGCCCTTTGTAAAAATGACGAGTACACCGCAAATACCGGGATAAGTCCTGCCTTTGAAAGCCCTGCCGCAAAGGTCGTGGCATGTGCCTCGGCTATTCCCACATCAAAAAATCTATCCGGGAAATTGCGGTGGAATCTGCGAAGCCCTGTTCCATCTGCCATGGCAGCCGTTATCGCAACTACCTTTGGATTTCTCTCGCCCAGCTTCTTCATGACTGTTGAGAATACATCTGTGTAATTGGCCTTCGTGCGCTTATTCTTTGGAAGCCCTGTCTCTATAACAAACGGCTCTGCCCCGTGAAATCTGGAAGGATAACGCTCAGCCGGGCCATAGCCTGCTCCCTTTTTCGTGAGCACATGCACAAGCACCGGACCATCCACACGCTTTGCCTCATCAAACACACGGCACATTTCCTTTATATCACTGCCATCCACAGGTCCCAAATAGATAATGCCCATCTCCTCAAAGAACATACCCGGAATAAAAAGCTGCTTTATGCTGCTCTTTGTATTCCTGATATGTTTTACCATACGCTCTCCGTAGATAGGTATATGGTTTAGGGAATTCATGACATTATTCTTAAAATCCCTGTATGCATCCGCTGTGCGAAAGCCTGAAAGATACTGGCTGATGCCCCCGACGTTCTCTGAAATCGACATATTGTTGTCATTCAGCACTATAATAAAATTGCCCTTCACGCTTGAAGCGTTGTTGAGCGCCTCATATGCCATGCCTCCGGTCAGCGCGCCGTCTCCGATGACTGAAACCACATGGTAGTCATCTCCGGTCACCTGTCTGGCTGTCGCAAGCCCAAGTCCCGCTGAGATAGATGTGGAGCTGTGTCCTGTATTAAAGCAGTCACAGTCGCTCTCATCCGCCTTTGGGAAACCGCTCATGCCTCCATACTGTCTGAGCGATGAAAATCCATCCTTTCTGCCGGTGAGTATCTTGTGTGTGTACGACTGATGCCCTACATCCCACACTATCTTATCCTTCGGCAGATCAAAGCACAGATGCAGCGCCATGGTAAGCTCCACAACTCCGAGGTTTGATGCCAGATGACCTCCTGTCACCGATATGCTCTCTATAAGAAACTGCCTGATTTCATCCTTTAACAGCTCAAGCTCCTCAGGTGTCAGTTTTTTTATATCATTTTCCTTTTGTATCTTTTCTAAAACCATCCTATTTCTCCCGATGGATCAGATATTCAAATAACTCCTTAAGAAATGCATCGTCGTATCCCAAATCATCAAGCTGCTCCTCTGCCTCCTTGGAGATGCGCTCCACATCAGAAACCGCTTTATCCAATCCCTCAAATGTGACATATGTCGCTTTATTATTTTTCTCGTCACTGCCTACCGGCTTTCCAAGCACCTCAAGTGTACTTGTGACATCAAGCACATCATCCTGTATCTGAAACGCAAGCCCCAGCTTTGCCGCTATCTGCTCCACGCGTGATACCTCATCAGACGATGCCCCTGCAAGGATCGCTCCTATCATCATCGAGCTCTCTATAAGTGCGCCTGTCTTAAGCCTGTAGATAAAGTCAAGCTTTTCCCTTGTGATAGGACAGTCATCGGATTTCTCGCTTTCCACATCGACCACCTGTCCTCCGACCATGCCATACACGCCTGCCTTTTTTGCAAGCACTGTAAATGCCCTTGCCACACGCGCATCAGCCACTTCCATGCCAAAAGCCTTTGCTGCGGTCTCATATGCCAGGTTTAAAAGTGCATCGCCTGCAAGAATACCCATAGCCTCACCGTACACAGCATGTGTGGTCTTCTTTCCACGCCTGTACTCATCATTGTCCATGGCAGGCAGGTCATCATGCACCAGCGAGTAGGTGTGTATCATCTCGATTGCTGCCATAAATGGCTCAATCACTGCACTGTTTCCGCCAAACATATGGTAAGTCTCTTCCATGAGGATAGGGCGAAGCCTTTTTCCACCGGCTCTCACACTATAGTTCATGGCCTCAAAAATAATCCTCTGCTGTCCCTCCTCAGCGGGAAGAAACTTCTCAAGCACATTATTTATATGCTCTACCTTTTGCTGCAGTTCTTCCATGAATTGTGACTTATTTAAATTCCCATTTAAGCTCATCAGAATTCCTCCAGTTGTCCGTCGCTGTTTAGCACAAGCATGGCCTTTTCCATGCCCTGTACCATATCATTGGCACTCTTTACCTCATCAAGCCCCTTCTTATAGAGCTCAAAGGCCTCATCCAGGGATACATCCGCATCCTCCATCCTCGCCACTATCTGCTCTAAGTGTGCAAAGCGCTCCTCGAGTGTCAGTGTTTTTTCATTTTCTTTGTTCATCGTTAATAACCTCCGAAACTACGGCCCTTGCATGACCGTCTATCAGATATATATTTATGTCATCGCCTGCATTGATATCGGATACACTGTGCAGTGCCCCCTTCTTTTCCACCTCGACATACGCATAGCCCTGTGCCAGCTTTTTGGCCGGTGAATATGCATCCAGTGTACCTGAAAGCAGTGCCAGACGCTGTCTGCAATCCGAAAGCCTCTGCTTCATAATCCTTTCAAGTGCATCCTCGATATCTGCCAGACGCCTTTTATTCTCATTTAGTTTATTCTGTGGACTAAGGAAATTAAGTCTTGTTTTAATATGTGACAGCTTTTCCCTGAAAAAATCAATCCGGCCTGTCAGATTTCTGTCCATCCTGCGGCGCAGATTGTCAAGGCGCTCTAACGTCTGTCTGTAGTCACTGACTGCAAGCTCTGCAGCCGCTGAAGGTGTGGGTGCTCTCCTGTCTGACACAAAATCCGCTATCGTCCAGTCAGTCTCATGGCCTACTGCAGAGATAATTGGCGTGCGGCAGTCAAATATGGCTCTCGCCACAATCTCCTCATTAAAGGCCCATAAATCCTCTATGGAGCCTCCGCCTCTGCCGACTATTATCACATCAAGATTCATCGCATCCAATGTCTGTATGCCCTTTGCTATGCTACCAGCCGCACCCTCTCCCTGCACAAGTGCCGGATAAAGTATGACCTGTACATATGGATTCCTGCGCGATGATACATTCCTTATATCCTGCACGGCCGCGCCTGTCGGTGCTGTAACCACACCAATACGGCCGGCATACTGCGGAATGGGCTGCTTGTACTCTGCCGCAAACATGCCCATTTCCTCAAGCTCACGCTTTAGCTGCTCGAATTTGAGATACAGATTGCCCTCTCCGTCAAGCTCTATCTTTTTGGCATAAAGCTGATATGCGCCGGTCTTCTCATACACCTCAACGGAGCCTGTCACAATAACCTGGTCCCCCTCCTTCATGTGGAAAGAAAGTCCTGCCGCCCTGCTGCCCGCAAACATGATAGCGTTCATGGCTGCTCCCGCGTCCTTTATTGTGAAATAAATATGACCGCTCGTGTGATACTTGCAGTTGCTCACCTCTCCCTTTATGCTCACCTGTCTGAGCATAAAATCCTGAGCGAACATATTTTTAATATAGCTATTTACTTGTGCTACCGAATATATATTTTTCTTTGTCATATTAATGCTCTGTATCGCTGTTAGCTTAAGCTATGCAAACTTTGCAAGCACTCCGTTCACAAATGCACCTGACTCATCTGCGCCATACTTCTTTGCAAGCTCAACAGCCTCATTTATTGAAACCTTTGTAGGAATATCATCCTCAAACTTTATCTCATAAACGGCCAATCTGATGATTGCCAGATCGACCTTTGCCATACGATTGGTCTTCCAGCCTGTAGACTTCTCATCGATGAGTGCATCAAGCTCAGCCATGTGCTCAATAATCGCACTGCACTTTTCATCAATATACTGCTTTTCCTCGTCTGTAGGATTTGTAAGCTCATCATTTAAAAGCTCCATCTGCTCTGCAAGCTCAGACTTATCATGAAACTCAACCCTGAAAAGCATCTTAAAAACGTTTTCTCTTATTTTGCTTCTTGTCATTTAAATTCCTCTCGTGAATAGTATTTTATATAAATTAAGGATGTCTGTACGACATCCTTAATTATACTACATTTGTGCTCATTTAAAAAGAACTATTTAATTCTCTCCCATATCAACACTTGCTATACGAACATTGATAGTAGCCACAGAAAGCCCTGTCATTGTCTCAATTGCAGACTTAACCTTCTCCTGTACCTTTGTAGAAACCTCAGGGATGCTGTATCCATAAGCAATATTGAGTGCTACATCAACCACTACCTCATTGTCTGCTATCTCAATCTGAATCCCCTTTGAGAGATTCTTCATACCGAGCCTGCTGACAATCTCGTTTGTGATATTGCCTGCCATGGAGCTTACTCCCTCAACCTCAGTGGCAGCAAGACCTGCTATGATAGCTACAACCTCATCTGCTACCTTGATCTCGCCAGACTCATCTGATTTGATATTTATTGTGTTTCTATTCTCTGCCATGTCCATGTTCCTCCTTAACCGGCTATACGGTCTGTCCCTTTGCCACGTAAACCTGGAATGAGTCATTACCCGTAAGTGATCTATTGCTTGATACGCGAACATTCTTATCCGTGATCACGTACTCCAGATTGGCGCCATCCTCAATTACCGTATCCTGTAGCAGGATGCAGTTCTTGACCTTTGCATTCTTTCCTATCTTGACGCCTCTTGATAGGATGCTGTTTTCCACGGTACCCTCGATGACACAGCCATCAGCAACCATGACATTCTTGGCTTTTGAGCCATTTATGTATCTTGTAGGGTTATCATCCCTGATCTTTGTATAGATAGAATTGCCACTCTTAAACAATGCTTTCCTGTTATCCTCATCAAGGAGCTTCATATTCTCCTCGAAATAGCTCTTCATATCTGTAATCTGTGAAGCATAGCCTGTGTACTCATATGCCTGGATATTGAGTGAATCAGTGTTTGTAGCCATCAGATCCCTTGTAAAATAAGAATAACCATGTACAAAAGCGTCATCCACTATTCTAATGAGCTTCTCCTTCTCCATGATATAGATATTCATGCCAAAGTTTACCTTGCCAATATCCCTGTCATTGATATATATCTTTTTGATACGTCCATCATCTATATCAAATGTATAGTACATCTCATCATTGTTGCCGTTTGGTCTTAAGAATACCTTCGGTACCTCCTGCTTGCGGTACATTGCAGTGATATCAGCCCCTGTGTTCTTATGTGCCTCAATCAGCTCCCTGAAATCAAAATTGAATACATAGTTGGCATCAGCCATGATAACATACTTCTGAGTACACTTTTTCAGATAGCCCTTAAGGCTTTCGATTGCCTCAACACGTCCCTCATACACCTTAATCTGCTTCTGTGCATAAGGCGGAACTATATTGATACCACCATTTTTTCTTGCAAGATCAAACTCCTGACCTGAGCCCAGATGATCCATCAGAGAGTGATAATTCTTCTTAACTATGAGAGATATATTGTCGATTCCGCTATGCACCATGCTTGAAATCAGGAAATCGCAGAGTCTGTAACGACCTGCAAACGGAATGGAAGCCATAAGTCTCTCGGATACCATCTCAGGAATGAGGGCATCGTAGCTGTTTGCAAAAATAACGGCCAAAGCCTCTTCGTTGTTCATGTTTAGCATTGTTCCTGGCCCTCCTCAACATCATTATATACCATTGCCTTTGGTCCTATAACCGCTCTGTCGCCAATTGTAACTCCCGGTGCAATTGTAGCAACATCACCTGTCACGTTCTCCGCCGGCTTTTCTCCAATAACTGCATCACAGCCTACTGTAACACCCTCTGCAACTATACAGTGTGTGACCTTAGCGCCTCTTTTTATCACAGTATCACCCATGACAACTGCATCCTCTACCACTGCGCCCTCTTCTACGATGACACCGCCAAAAAGAATTGAATGCTTTACTGTGCCCTTCACTACACAGCCATCGGTAATCATAGAGTCTGTAACCTCTGCGTTGTTGCCGATGAAATGTCCTGTATGACCGCTGTTACGGCTGTATATCTTCCAGTTCTCATCAAACAGGTTGATACCGCTGTGCTCAGGATCAAGCACCTCCATGTTTGCCTCCCAGAGTGCAGGTATTGTTCCTACATCCTTCCAGTAGCCGTTAAAGTGATAAGCATACATCCTGCGGTCATCCCTCAAAAGATTTGGAATGATATTGTTACCGAAATCATTCTCTGAATCCGGATCATTTTCATCCTCTATAAGATACTTCTTAAGTATATCCCAATTGAAGATATAAATACCCATGGATGCAAGATTAGACTTAGGATTCTTTGGTTTCTCCTGAAACTCTGTGATCTTGTCGTCATCATCTGCTACCATGAGACCGAAACGTGATGCATCCTCCCATGGAACCTCCATAACCGCTACAGAAAACTCAGCATTTTTCTCCTTATGGAACTTAAGGAAATCGCTGTAATCCTGCTTACAAATCTGATCTCCTGAAAGTATGATAACATACTCAGGATCATATCTCTCGATAAATGCAATATTCTGATAAATCGCATTGGCTGTTCCCTTGTACCAGTCTGAGCCTGAAGCCTTCTGATACGGTGGCAGCACATGCACTCCTCCATATAATCTATCAAGATCCCATGGCTGTCCATTTCCTATGTACTCATTCAGCACAAACGGCTGGTACTGTGTCAATATACCAACTGTATCTATACCTGAATTAACACAATTGGAAAGCGGAAAATCAATAATTCTGTATTTGCCTCCAAACGGAACTGCCGGCTTTGCAAGTTTCTGCGTCAGTGCATAAAGTCTGGAGCCCTGACCACCGGCAAGAAGCATCGCAACTAGCTCTTTTGCCATATTAAAATCCCCCTTGTTTAATTTTATTAAATTTTTGTTAGCTTTTGCAATTATTTTGGTTTTTTATAATGGTTTATAGTTATATTTTACCACACTTTGGCATTTATGCAATTCAAAATTAACTAAAAAATACTATAATTTTTGTCATTATTTTCCAATTATCTCGCGGTTGTTTATGAACTCGTACGGCACTTCCTGGTACACATAATAATTGAGCCAGTTAGAGTAAAGTATATTGCCGTGAGACCGCCACTGTAAAAGCGGCTTTTGTGTATCATCATTATTCGGATAGTAGTTCACCGGCATATCTATATCAAGTCCCTTTTTCTTATCCCTCTCGTACTCATTGTGAAGAGTATATCTGTCATACTCAGGATGTCCCATCACAAAAATCTTTTTACCGTCCTGATCCATCAGAAGGAATACTCCGGCATCATCCGACTCCGCAAGTATGGTAAGCTCAGGATGCTTTAATATATCCTCCTTTAAGACCTCGGTATGTCTTGAGTGCGGTGCGTAAAACACGTCATCGAAGCCTCTGACAAGTGGGATTTTTCTGTTCTTTACACGGTGCGCATACACACCAAACTTCTTCTTTGGAAGCACACGCTTTGGTATGCCGTAGTGATAATATAATCCTGCCTGTGCACCCCAGCACAGATGAAGTGTGGAGAAAGCATGTGTCTTGCTCCACTCCATTATACTGCATATCTCATCCCAGTAGTCTACCTCCTCGTATTCCATAAGCTCAACCGGTGCCCCTGTGATTATCATGCCGTCAAAGTATCTGTCCTTTATATCATCAAAGGTCTCGTAAAATTTATTCAGATGACTGAGTGATGTGTGAGTGGCCTCGTGAGTAGATGTGGTCACAAACGTTACATTGACCTGTATAGGGGTATTTGACAGCGAGCGCAGTATCTGAAGCTCTGTGTCCTCCTTTAATGGCATGAGATTTACAATCGCAATCTCCAGCTGTCTGATATTCTGATGTGATGCCCTGTTTTCGTCCATCACAAATATATTTTCTCTCTCAAGTATTTCCTTTACAGGTAAATCATTTTGTGTCTTTATAGGCATTTTATAACCTCTTTTCTAACGCCCAAACATCTCTATAAATGTATCCTCCGAGATGATAGGTATTCCTAATTCTTTTGCTTTTTTATTTTTTGATGAAGTAGATTCAGTGTCGTTGTTTACCAGATAGTCTGTCTTTTTTGACACGCTTCCCGTCACCTTGCCGCCCTGTGACTCCACATAGGCCTTAAACTCGCTTCTGTTGGCAAAATCATGCACATCGCCTGTGATAACAAAGGTCTTGCCGTTTAAGCTGCCCTCCGACATATCCTTTATATCGACCTTTTCTATGTCAAGCTCCTTAATCAGTGCTTCAAACATCGCGCTGTTTTTTGGATTTGCATACCATTCAAGTATGGAGCCTGACTTTTCCTGGCCTATACCGTCTATATCCACAAAATCTGTGGCATTTCTCATCCTGTCCGCAAAGCCATCAAAGCCTATGGCGCCTACAATCTTCTTGCCTGCATCGGTACCTATAAGAGGTATACAGAGTGCAAATATCAGATTGACCGGGTGGACATGTCTGCTTTTTTCGATGGCAGTCTGCATATTCATGCACGATTTTTCTCCAAAGCCTTCCATGCTGCTTATCTTATCAAAATGCTCAGGCAGATGGTATATGTCAGGGAACTGTTTTATGAATCCCTCATTTATAAATTTTAGCATTGTCTGTACCGAAAGTCCATCTATATCCATTCCGCTTTTGCTGACAAATCTTGAAAACTTTTTAACGTTCTTGGCTGTACAGTCAGGATTTGTACAATGCAGCGTCTTCACACCGCTGTTTTTACTTACAAATATGCGTGTCGGATGATGACACACCGGACATTCCTTCGGTATCTCAACTGCTCCCACCGCATCCTTTACAGCTATGCATTTCGGAATAATCTTGTTGGCTTTTATCACGGAAAGTGTACACTCTTTCCCCACTCCAAGCCTTTCTATTTCAGTCAGATTGCAAAGCGAAGCTCTCGAAACCGTCGTACCCTCTATCTGCACCGGCTCAAAAACCGCCACAGGCGATATTGTCGAAACCGCACACGACCATTCAATATAACGAAGCCTCGTATCTACAGCCTCATCCTGCCACTTGAAAGCAAAGCCGGCTCTCGTAGCATGATGCCCGGTGACGCTTCCGCCTGCAGCGTAGGCAGTGTCATCATAGCATATGACAAGTCCGTCCACAGGCACATCCATCCTGCCACTCTCGACATCCCTTGTCCAGCGTTTTACAGCCTCCTCAAGGCCTGCCGCATCTGTTGCCTCCCTTTTGACAACATTGAATTTCATATCACTAAGATAGCTCATTCTATCCCCCCATGATATGATATCAGCATCTATATGCACGAGTGTAAACGCATAAAACACTACATGTCTGCGCTTCACCTCTTCCACATCATCGAGATTTAATGTACCGGATGCAAGGTTCCTTGGATTGGCATATTTCTCATCATCGTCCTCGATTGTATCATTTAACAGCTTAAAATCCGTGTAGGAAATTGTCGCTTCCCCTCTTACAACCATATGTCCCTTGTATGGTATCTCCTTTGGGAAGCCGCTTATGGCATCCTGCAAAAATGTGATGTTACTTCCTACAGTTCCATTTCCTCTCGTCAGTATTTTCACAAGCCTGCCACCATCATATGTGAGCACAAGTGTCAGTCCATCAAGCTTCCATGAAAGCCAGATTGGCATATCACCTGCCCATTTCTTAAGCTCCTCAATACTCTTTGTCTTTGCAAGTGAAAGCGCCGGATACTCATGTGGCTCACGATTTCCTGCCTCTGCCTCATAGCCTGCATTATGTGTCGGACTGTCCGGACGGATATATCCTGTTTTTTCCTCAAGCTGTGTAAGTTCATCAAACAGTGCATCCCACTCGTAGTTTGGCATTATTTCATCTGCGCCGTTGTAGTAAGCCCTGGACGCGCGGTTAAGACTTTCAACAAGCTCATCTATCTTATCTTTTATTTTGTTATTCTCCATGCTGTAATAATCCCCTGTCTGCTTTACTTTACTCTTCTATCCGGATATTTCTTATCCGTATATTTCTTATCAGAATAATTCTTATTCGTATCAGGCATAACCGGCTGATTCGAGGAATCCGCAATCAGTCTTTTGAGCCCCTTGTATTCAAGTGGTGTCACTGCCCTGTACTTTCCTCTTGGCAGGTCACCAAGCTCAATATTCATGATTCTCACTCTCTCAAGCTTAACCACACGGTAGCCAAAGTATTCACACATCCGTCTTATCTGCCTGTTGTAGCCCTGTGTCAGAATAATCTTAAACTGCTTTGAGGACAGCTTTTTCACATGGCACTTTCTGGTTGTCACACCAAGCTCTACAAGTGGTACGCCTCCTGCGAGCCCTCTGATGAAGCTGTCAGATATTGTTTTGTTTACTGTGACAATATACTCTTTTTCGTGTCTGTTGCCGGAGCGCATCATCTTGTTTACTATCTCGCCATTGTTGGTCAGAAGTAAAAGTCCCTCTGAATCCTTATCCAGCCTGCCAATTGGATAAATGCGCTTTGGGTAATTAAGATAATCTATCACGTTGTTTTTTTCCCTTTTTTCTGCTGTGCAGACTATACCGGCCGGCTTATTGAGGGCAATCAGTATCATCTCTTCTTCCTTTGATACTACCTGTCCATTATATGTGACAGTCTGTCCCTTTAGAACTCTGTCACCTGTCTTTGCTGTCACGCCGTCTATTCCTACTTTGCCGGCTTCTATCTGCCTGTCTGCCTCACGCCTTGAGCACACGCCCGCTTCACTGAGGAATTTATTTATTCTTACACCATTTTCTTCCATACCATATCCTCTTTTTAGATTGCTTTATCCGATATACATAAACCAGGCTGCAGCCTTTTCTACTCTTTACAGCAGCCATTTGCCATGTAGATTAAAACACGGAGACCTTTAAGCCTCCGTGTTGCTTCTTATGATTGTATGCACATCTGTTACTTTGTATTGCTTTTACTGTCCTACTGTCTGGAGATTCTCTGTCTTGATATAAGCTCTGCCATTTGTTCCGGCGCTGTAGGATACTATAGTCCAGTCGCCCTCTGTGCCATATGCTGTAAGTGTTACCTGTTCCTTTAAGAGACCAAGCTCCTTTGCATCTGTGCTTGCACCGTCACGCACCTTTACAACATCCTTTGTCACTACCTGATACTCAGCCGGTGCCTGTGGCTGCTCGGCTGTCTGCTGATTGGCTGCATTTGTATCCGTGGTCTGTTGGTCCGTGGTCTGCTGGTCTGTGGTCTGTCCTGCATTTGCATCCGTGGTCTGCTGGTCTGCGGTCTGTCCCGCATTTGCATCCGTGGTCTGCTGGTCACCACTTAGTGATGCATCATCGGCCTGCTGTGTATCTGCCTCTGTAGTCTGTGTGTCTGCATCAGACTTCTTTAAATTGGCAATGCCCGACGATGTGTACCACTGCTTTATAGCACCTGTGAGTGTTGTCTCAAGCATAGTCTTTAAATTGGCATCAGAACCGACCGCCTGCTCATATGCCTTTTGTACCTCCTCATGAAGGTCTGCAAACTCAGATGAAGCAGTATACTTAGAAATAAGCTCCATAATATCGTCATCGAGTTCATTCTCGCAGTATGTTCTGTTGAAATTACTGTATACATTATTTATAAAGAGCTTTCCGTCCTTATCTGTCTCTACATAAAAGAAGTCAAGTGTAGGTGCCTGTGTATCAACTCCCGTAAACTTTATGCTGTTTTTAACAGACACAAAGTATGTTCCCTTTTTCAAGCCATTCTTGGTGTAAGGTGTAATGTCATTGACTGACTCATAGTACTGGCTGACAACACCAATATAGCTCTTCTCGTTGTCGCTCATAGGTGTCGCAAGCTTGCCAAGTGTATCAAGGTCATCACCCACATATGCCTTGTAATAATCAGCAAGTAATGTGCTGATATCGTCCTTGGCGTCATTTGTGTAATCCTTTTCAAACTCAAAATCCTTCACCGAAATCTCTGTCTGTGATCCGGCTTCAGTATTGGATTGTCTGCCATTATTGCCTCCTGCGACAACTACTATAAGTATAAGTATGAGTCCTACAAGTACACCTGCTACTCCAACGTATTTTTTATTTTCTGCACAAAATTGCTTTATATTATCCAATGTTTCCTTGTTAAAAAAGTCCTTCATATGGTTCCTCCATTAACCCAACATATCAAAATCAAAGTATGTGACCGACGCGAATCGAACGCGCACTCGCCGGAGTCGGAGTCCGGAATTTTATCCATTAAACTACGGTCACAAAAAAAGTTACCAACTATTTATATCACATCTTTTACTTTTTTTCAATGTTACTTTTTTCTTATTATAGCCTTTTAGTGTTTTATTATAACTTTTTATGCATACTATTATAATTGATAAAAATTTGACAATATATTTCATTTATCTTATTATTTAACTGTTTGGGCATTATATATTGGAAATTTTTTCCGATATGCCATAAAAATATACCATTTAATTAATACAATTACTATTTATATAAGGAGCAGTATTATGAGTTTCACATTTTTAAACCAGCTTCCAACTCCTGCACAGATTAAGGAGGAATATCCTCTGTCAAAGGAGCTTACCGAGCTTAAAGCGAAGCGCGATGCAATGATTTCAGATGTTATCTGTGGAAAAGATGATAGATTTCTCGTCATTATCGGACCATGTTCAGCCGACAACGAGGATTCAGTCTGTGACTATGTCAGCCGTCTGACAAAGATTCAGGAGGATGTAAAGGACCGCGTAATCATCATCCCTCGTGTATATACAAACAAGCCAAGAACAACCGGCGAGGGCTACAAGGGAATTGCCTCACAGCCTGACCCTGAGAAGGCTCCTGACATGGTTGAGGGTCTTATCGCCATGAGAAAAATGCACATCCGTGCCATCGCAGAGAGTGGACTCACCTGTGCAGATGAGATGCTTTACCCTGAAAACTGGGGCTATGTTGAGGATCTTCTCTCATATGTGGCAATCGGCGCTCGTTCTGTTGAGGATCAACAGCATCGTCTCACCGTCAGTGGCTTCGATGTGGCCAGCGGCATGAAAAACCCTACAAGCGGTGATTTTTCCGTCATGCTCAATTCTGTTTACGCAGCACAGCACCCACATCATTTTGTTTACAGAGGCTATGAGGTTGAGACACCAGGAAATCCTCTGACTCACGTTGTTTTAAGAGGTGCTGTCAGCAAGCATGGCAACACTACAACAAACTACCATTACGAGGACTTAATCCGTCTGCACGAAATGTACGACAAGATGGACGTTGTCAACCAGGCGGCTATCATCGATACCAACCATTCCAACTCCGGAAAGAAGTTCAAGGAGCAGATTCGTATCGCCAAGGAAGTTATGCACAACAGACAGCTTTCCTCTGATATCAAATCACTTGTCAAGGGTCTTATGATTGAGAGCTATATTGAGGAGGGCAGCCAGAAGATTGGTGAGCATGTCTACGGAAAATCCATCACCGATCCATGTCTAGGATGGGAGGATTCAAAGAAGCTTATCTACGATATTGCAGAAATGAATTCTTAAACCACAAATTATACACACATTTTTTACAAAACACAAGCCACAGGAGTATATATCCTGTGGCTTGCATTATTTTGTCGGTTTATTATTTAATCATATTGCTATAAGCAAGAACTGCACTGACTGTTTTGGAATCCTGGATTTTTCCGGCATAAATCATGTCGCACAGCTCCTTTAGGGTGTATATTTCTACATCGATTGACTCGGCATCATCGAGATGCTGCTTGCCCTTTTTCAGGTTTTTGGCAAGATAGACATCTACTTCTTCGTCGCAAAAGGCAACTGTTGTGCGAAGTGAAAGTAAAAACGAGATATCATCAGAGCTGTAGCCCGTCTCCTCCTTAAGCTCCCTTTCTGCACACAGTCTGGTATCTTCTCCCACAAAGTCTCTGCAGCCTGCCGGAATCTCTATTGTCTCTCTCTCGAGAGCATTTCTATACTGACGCACCATGATTATCCTGCCATCATCAAGCACCGGAAGCACTGCCGCAGCGCCCTTTCTGTGTGAGACAAAATCCCATTCCTCAGTCTTACCGTTTGCAAACTGCATTGTATCCTTGTATATATCAAGTATTGAGCCCTTATATACAAGCTCTCTTTTTTGCCGTTTCATTTCATCAATCATTTTCCTGTTTACCTTCTAAATAATTTAAATTCAGAGTTACCGTTTTGATTAGAAATCCACCTCTGTGTCATAATAGCAGCATTTGAGAAGCTTCTCCATCTCCTCCTGGCTTGGCTGGCGAGGATTTGAGCCTGTACAAGCATCAAGGATAGCATTTGCAGCAATCTCAGGAAGTCTCTCAAGGAATACCTCCTCCGGTACAAAGCCCTGCTCTGTTGGATAGCTGTCTGCTCCGTAATTCTTGATGCAGTGTGGGATATTCAGATCATCATTCATGCCACGTAAGTATTTGATAAGAAGCTCAACCTTCTCATCAAGTGTCTCTCCACCCAGTTTCATGAAATCTGCTATTACGCCATAGCGTTCCTTCGCTGTCTCATCCTTTGCATTAAAAGCAATAACCTTTGGCAGATACATGGCATTGGCTGCTCCGTGGATGATATGTGCACCATAATCTGCAAAAGCTGCACCTGTCTTGTGTGCCATTGAATGAACTATTCCAAGTAGTGCGTTGGAGAACGCCATTCCTGCCAGACACTGTGCATTGTGCATCGCATCTCTCTTTGCCATATCACCATTGTATGAATCAATCAGGTCATGCTGTATCATCTCTATTGCATGGAGTGCAAGTGGATCTGTAAAATCACTGTTGGCTGTTGATACATATGCCTCGATGGCATGTGTCATGGCATCCATTCCTGTGTGTGCAACAAGCTTCTGTGGCATTGTCTCTGCAAGCTCAGGGTCTACGATTGCAACATCAGGTGTAATCTCAAAGTCTGCGATTGGATACTTGATACCCTTCTCATAATCTGTGATGATTGAGAACGCAGTAACCTCAGTTGCTGTACCTGATGTAGATGAAATAGCACAGAAATGTGCCTTCTTTCTAAGCTTTGGAATACCAAATACCTTGCACATATCCTCGAATGTGATATCCGGATACTCATACTTAATCCACATAGCCTTAGCTGCATCTATAGGTGAGCCACCACCAATTGCTACAATCCAGTCCGGTTCAAACTCAGCCATGGCAGCCGCACCTTTCATGACTGTCTCAACTGACGGATCCGGCTCAATTCCCTCAAAAAGCTTTACCTCCATGCCTGCTTCCTTCAAATAAGCCTCGGCTTTGTCTAAAAAGCCAAATCTCTTCATTGAGCCTCCGCCCACACAGATAATAGCCTTCTTGCCCTCAAAGCTCTTTAATGCCTCAAGCGCACCCTTTCCATGATATAAATCTCTTGGTAATGTAAATCTCTGCATTGTAAAACCCTCCATATGATATTTTTTATATAGTTTCTCCCTTGTAATATTTATAAATATTGCAGCAATCAAATACTGAATAGTTGCTAAATATTACACTTACCATTTTATAACATTTTACTAATTTTGTCACGTACCATTATCCATTTTTGTGAATACAAGATATCTTATACATATATTTTTATGCAATATATACAATTTTCTTCAGTAGTAATGAACAGTTGCCGATAATTTATTTCATACCATAAGCACTACATTGTAAAAATCGGCTGCATTTACGTTTTTATTTTTTGCAAAAAAGAAAAGGCTTCATACGAAGCCTTTTCAAATGTACATGTTATTATGTCAAACCGACAATACGCTAATGCTCTACTTTGCGTAATCCACTATACGTGACTCACGTATTACATTAACCTTTATCTGACCCGGATACTCTAACTCAGACTCAATCTGCTTAGATATATCTCTGGCCATGATAACCATGTCGGCATCACTGACCTGCTCAGGAACTACCATAATACGAATCTCTCTACCTGCCTGAATAGCAAAAGATTTCTCTACCCCTTTATAACCATTTGTAATGTCCTCTAACTGCTGAAGACGATTTGAATATGTCTCCAAAGTCTCTCTTCTTGCACCCGGACGTGCCGCACTGATTGTATCAGCTGCCTGCACGAGACATGCAATAAGTGACTCCGGTTCAACATCACCGTGATGTGATTCTACTGCATTAATCACAAGTGGTGACTCTTTGTATTTCTTACATAATTCGGCACCAAGCTGGATGTGTGAACCCTCCATCTCGTGATCTACTGCCTTACCTATATCATGTAATAAGCCTGCACGCTTCGCCATTCTGACATCCTCGCCAATTTCAGCAGCCAGTAAGCCAGCCAGCTGTGCAACCTCGATAGAATGCTTTAACGCATTCTGACCGTAGCTTGTTCTAAACTTCATCTTTCCAAGAAGACGCACAAGCTCCGGGTGAATACCATGTATGCCCACCTCAAGTGTGGCAGCCTCACCCTCTTCACGAATCATATTATCGACTTCTTTTTGAGCCTTCTCAACCATCTCCTCTATACGGGCCGGATGGATTCTTCCGTCAACAATAAGCTTCTCAAGAGCTATTCTTGCAACCTCTCTTCTAATTGGATCAAAGCTTGACAAGATAACTGCCTCAGGTGTGTCATCTATAATCAGATCTACACCTGTCATAGTCTCGAGAGTACGGATATTACGTCCCTCTCTTCCTATGATACGTCCCTTCATCTCATCATTCGGAAGCGATACTACTGAAATAGTAGTCTCAGACACATGATCTGCTGCACATTTCTGAATAGCTGTAACCACGTAATCCTTAGCCTTACGGTTTGCCTCTTCCTTTGCTTTGTTTTCCATTTCCTTAATCATTTTTGCAGTATCAAGTTTTACATCTTCTTCAATGGTCTTTAAGAGATATTCTTTAGCTTGCTCGGAGGTTAATCCAGAGATTCTTTCAAGTTCCTGTAAACGCTGCTCGTTAAGCTTTGATATTTCAATCTTCTGCTTCTTGAGTTCCTCTTCCTTAACTGCAAATCCGGCTTCACGCTTCTCGATAGCTTCGAGCTTCTTGTCGACATTTTCTTCCTTCTGAACGATACGACGCTCATTACGGGAAATCTCGTTTCTACGCTCTTTGATTTCCTTATCCAGATCATTCTTAGCCTTAATAGACTCTTCCTTGATCTCAAGCATAGACTCGCGCTTCTTTTCCTCCGCAGTCTTTACAGCCTCATCAATGATTCCTCTTGCCTTCTCCTCAGCATTTCCAATCTTGGAGTTAGCAGATTTCTTCTCATATGAAGCGGCTGCAAACCATACAACCAATGCAGTAATAATAATAGAAACTACAGCAGTAATGATATACGGTAGCATTACAGGAGCACCTCCTTTATTAAATTTTCATTGTATTTCACAAATTACAACAATTAAATTCTATACTTTTTGGTGCAAATTGTCAAGGTAATTGTGACCTCATTGCAGAAAGAATCTGGCTGCTCTTAAAGCCCCTGCGCATAAGAAACTGGTATATCCTGCGAAACTCCTTTTCATCACAGTTATCAGGATCATAGTGTTTCTTTTCAAGCAGCTTTGCTATATGTTTCTCTTCATCAGCAGTGTATTCGCTGTCTATGGCACAATTTATATCATCTCTGCCTATGCCCTTTGTCATAAGCTTCTGCTCTAGCTGCCTGCGGCTTAAGCTGTCCTGATGATACCTGACATATGTGGAAGCAAATCTGTAATCATCAAGATAATGAAAGCTCTTGACATAATCTATCGCTACATCCACACAGCAATCCGGATATCCGCCCTGTGTGAGCTTTTCCCTAAGCTTTCTTTCACTCCTGTCCATCTGTTCAAGCAGATGCAGTGCTCTCTTTTTGGCTCTCTTTCCTACCACCTCAGTTATCAGCTTTTCGTAATCCGCTTCACTGATAAAGGCTCCCTCCATAATAGAGTACCGCACGGCCTCTGTACGGTACAGCACACATGTCGTGCCATTATCAAAGGTCGTGCGGTATTTGCCTTTACCAATATTCTCATATCCGGTAATCTCTATCATATATAACCCTGCTCACTTATTATTCTTCTGCTTCAGGCTTTTTTGAGTCTTCCTGTACTGTAGCATCTTCATCCTCAGGCTGTGTAAAGTAAAAATCCCTTACCTTTGCCTCAAGCATATCAAAAAATGCCGGATTCTCATGGATATAAGTTTTTGCATTCTCACGACCCTGTCCTATCTTGTCTCCCTCGTATGCATACCATGCACCGGATTTATTAACAATGCCAGCATTAACTGCAAGATCAAGCACATCACCCTCTCTTGAGATACCCTGACCAAACATGATATCAAACTCTGCCTCTCTGAAAGGCGGAGCTATTTTATTCTTAACAACCTTTACACGGACATGGTTGCCGACTATCTCACCGCCCTGCTTGAGTGACTCAGTTCTTCTGACATCAAGACGCACTGATGAATAGAACTTTAATGCCCTTCCACCTGTGGTAGTCTCAGGATTTCCAAACATCACTCCTACCTTCTCTCGAAGCTGATTGATGAATATAACGATACAATTTGACTTGCTGATAACTGCCGTGAGCTTACGGAGCGCCTGACTCATAAGTCTGGCCTGAAGTCCGACATGGGAATCCCCCATATCTCCGTCAATCTCGGCCTTTGGTACGAGTGCCGCAACTGAATCGACAACCACGATATCCACGGCGCCGGAACGTACCATGGTCTCTGTTATCTCAAGTGCCTGCTCACCGCAGTCCGGCTGTGAAATATAGAGATTGTCAATATCAACACCTATATTTCTGGCATATACAGGGTCAAGCGCATGCTCTGCATCTATAAAGCCTGCGATGCCGCCTCGCTTCTGTACCTCTGCAACACAGTGGAGTGCAACCGTTGTCTTACCTGATGACTCCGGTCCGTACACCTCAATAATCCTGCCCTTCGGAAGGCCTCCGAGTCCTAATGCAATATCAAGACTTAATGAGCCTGTAGGTACTGTCTCTACATTCATATTGGCTGAATTGTCGCCAAGCTTCATGACAGAGCCCTTTCCGTATTGTTTCTCAATCTGCGCGATGGCAGCGTCTAATGCTTTTAATTTATCTTCCTTTGCCATAATAATCTCCTATCCTCTCGCGAACAAACGTTCGTTCTGCTATTATAATAATACACTTCTATTCAATTGTCAACAAATAAATTGGAATAATTACAGAATCATATAGCTGCCCGTGATGCTGTTTGTGCCTCACGCTATGCTCTAAAACAGCTATAGCTAAAATACTCAAAATTATACAAATAAAACATAATTAAAAAGACAGTTGCTTTCACAACTGTCTTCATTATACACATAATCTCTCACTAACGTCAAGTCCAAATTCAACCTTGAAATCCTTGAAATCCTTACCTAATTTCTTCCAAACTCAGTAAGCACAAGTCCGTCATTTCTATCGAGTGTCATGCCGATGCTCCACTCATTGATGAACAGAAGAAGTGGATTTCCCTTCATGTCAACAACCTTCTTCATATCGCTTGTTCCGTTAATTGTATCTACATTGACCTCATCCTTGTTCTCAATCCATCTGATATGCTCATATGGCAGATTCTCAAGTCTGATCTGCACATTGTACTCATTTTCAAGTCTGAATTTAAGCACGTCAAACTGAAGCACACCGACCACTCCGACTATGATCTCTTCCATGCCGCCCTTGTACTCCTGGAACATCTGGATAGCACCCTCCTGCGCTATCTGTGTGACGCCCTTCACAAACTGCTTTCTCTTCATGGAATCAACAAGTGATACCCTCGCAAAATGCTCAGGTGCAAATGTCGGGATGCCCTCAAACTCAAATTTATCCTTTGCTGTCGTGAGTGTATCTCCTATAGAGTATACGCCCGGGTCAAACACACCTATGATGTCGCCCGCATATGCCTTGTCCACTATTTTTCTCTCATCTGCCATCATCTGCTGCGGCTGTGAAAGCTTTAGGCTCTTGCCTCCCTGCACATGGTATACCTCCATGCCGGCTGTAAACTGTCCGGAGCAGATTCGCATAAATGCTATTCTGTCCCTGTGATTTTTATTCATGTTGGCCTGAATTTTGAATACAAATGCAGAAAAATCCTCTGAAAAAGGATCAATCATTCCGATGTCAGATTGTCTTGCTGTCGGTGCATATGTCATCTTAAGGAAATGCTGTAAAAATGTCTCAACACCAAAGTTTGTGAGAGCAGAGCCGAAAAATACAGGTGAAAGCTCTCCCTTTGTGACAAGCTCCATATCAAAATCGACACTGGCGCCATCCAGCAGCTCAATCTCATCCATGAGCTGGCTTTTAAATTCCTCTCCGATCTCATCGGAAAGAGCCGGATCATCTATATGAATAATCTTCTCCGAGCCCTCTTTTGTACCCTTTAAGGTATCTGCAAAGGTCATAACCTCCTTGCTGTTTCTGTCATACACGCCCTTAAACTGCTTTCCTGAGCCTATCGGCCAGTTGATAGGACATGTCGCGATGCCCAGCTCTTTTTCGATGTCATCGAGAAGCTCAAACGTATCGTTGGCATCACGGTCCATCTTGTTTATGAATGTAAAAATCGGGATATGTCTCATGACACAGACCTTAAAGAGCTTTCTGGTCTGTGCCTCAACACCCTTGCTCGCATCAATTACCATGACGGCCGAATCGGCTGCCATGAGTGTACGGTATGTGTCCTCTGAGAAATCCTGGTGTCCCGGTGTATCAAGGATATTGATACAATATCCGTCATAATTAAACTGTAATACAGATGAAGTAACCGAAATACCTCTCTGCTTTTCTATCTCCATCCAGTCCGAAACAGCATGCTTTGCCGTAGCCTTTCCCTTTACCGAACCGGCCTGGTTTATTGCCCCTCCGTACAAAAGAAACTTCTCTGTCAGAGTAGTCTTTCCTGCATCCGGATGGGAAATTATTGCAAATGTTCTTCTTTTTTCTATTTCCTGTCTTAAGTTATCCACTGATATTTCCTCCAAACAAAGTCAGAGTATAGTATAGCTTAAAACGGTTCCCATTTCAAGACACTAAAAATTTATGTATCAGTCCATCGTCGATATGACAATATTTGATGCCCCGATATTTGTCTTGCGCTTGATAATGTCCTCTATCTGAGCTCTCTTTTCATCAGTCACATCGTCCTTTCCCACAATCACATCACAGCATTCATCACTGAGACTTACAACAGCATTCTTAAAGCCCTTTGCCTCCAGCATCATCTGGGCATCCTCCTCCATCTGTGCATTTTCTGTCAGCTTCACCATGGCATCGACCGCGCTCTTCTTCTCGGCCTCTGACACACCTTCATCATCGATAATCTTCTGCAGAGCCTCCTTGTTCTTTGAGCGCACCTGCTCGCGTCCCAGCTTCACCTGTGCCACACACTCCTCGCTCTCTGTGGATGCACTTGTCAGTACCGTTTCGCCGGCATTTAATATTTCCTCTGTCGAGTCTGTCTCAAGTGCCACCTCATCCGATACCTGTGTATCTGCCTTTCCATTTACAGCTTCGATTTCAGTGGAAAGCACATCCTTTGCATTCATAAAGGTATCCCTGTTATCGTAGCTTATGTAACCGACCACTGCCAAAAGAAGTGCAAGTGTCGTAATAATTATCTGATTTTTATGGCTGCCTTTCTTCACTTTTATTCCTCCCTGGATATCATTTTTGCTATTTTTATTTTATGCATGGGCACATCAAATAATGCAGAAACCGCATTAGAAATATCGTTGTTTACCTGTGGGTTTCCTCCACCCTGCGCTACCACAAGCACTCCTGAAACAGTCGGTTTGTCCGTGCTTGTGACATAAGGTACGCTTGCATCCTCGTCATCGTATATGACCGTAGTCTTTTCAATGCTCTCCGAGGTCTCCTTGGTATCCTTATCCACTATCCTTGTGCCATCGTCTGACAGCGTAATCATCACAGATACCTCACCCACACCGTCCATCCTTTCAAGAATACCCTCAAGCTTTTTTTCAAGCAGCTTCTCATATTCTTCATCATCGCAGGTGCTTTCACTTACTGACTTAGCTTTCTTTTGTGAATTACTACAGGTCTTTTTATCCTCTTTTACCGGAAGCACCACAATAAGAAGCAGTACTCCAACAAGTAAAATCACTATATAGTCAGTTTTCTTCAGCTTCGAAAGCCGTAAACAAATCTGCCGTATCCGCGTCATATTCATACGAAATCCCCTCTATTTTCTTTGTAAGCTCAGCAAATCTCATGTCATATTCATACCCTGCCGCAAGAGGCTTTAGAATAATGACCGCCAAAAACACCCCAAGCATAAACCTAAAGTACCTCCTGTACTGCTCCTTTGGCGTTAAATATGTCATTACCATGAAAAAAAATGCCAGATACAAATAACTCTTCATGCCCTATCAACCTCCCATAAAGCTTGTAGATGCACATACTATCGCAATCACTATAAAAAACAATATAGATGCATCTCTTATCACGATATAATACAGATTTCCTGCCCTGGCAACGGCTTCTATGCCCTCCACAATCCTGTTGTCTGAAACCGGCTGCAGCGCAGCGGAAAGCAATCTGTACATCAGCGAAAAGATTAGTGTTTTCACAAGCGGGGTCAGCACAATGAAAAAAAGCACGATAATCGCCGCCACACCAACACTGTTTTTTATAAGCATCGCACAGCCGAGCATGATTTCACCTGCACCCTGCCCAAGTCTCCCCACACCCGGTATCGCCTGAAAACTTTTTAAGATAAGGCTTTCCGATATTTTGTCCTTTGCGGGAGCAATCATGGCCTGGACTATGCCTATACCTGCCACTATCTTTATGGATGCCTTCATTATTTTTGTAACTGCTGATTCAATAAACTCGGCAAGCTTTTCAAGCTTCTTTTCACTTGATATGTGATTGAGCACCTCAAGCACCAGAAACAGATGAATTCCCGGTATGAGCACCAGCTTTATAAGCCACTCCACTACATAAATGAGCACAAATGCCAGCATGTAAAAGCCTGATGCCGAAAATCCTTTTCCGGACGCAAGAAGTACTGTCGCATATGCCGGCACAAGCGCTGTAAGATAAGTCAAAAGCACATCAATACAGCCCTTTGCCACATCAGACAAAACAAAAAAAGATGCCATAAGCATTGATATAACCGATGCATACATAAACAGAAAGCTTACATTGTATACATAATCCTGCCGCCAGAAAATAAGCCTTGAAAACACCATAAAAAGTATCGTATAGCACAGCACATTTATAATAACAGGCTTCACCGCCGCTATCTCATAAAAAAACAGCTCATAAATATACTCACAGATTTTTTCACCGGCCTTTTGATCTCCTGCCAGAATGGCATCCACTATATCCGAAAACGATAGTCTGTCCGGCAGATAATCCTTTGAATATTTTTCAATCTCTGACATATCTATTTTTTCAAGCATCTGCTGCTCAATTTTATCTGTGATTTCGGTGTCCGACGCATACACAAAACACTGCGGCAAAAACACTACAGCCAATATGATTATTATCAAAATATATTTTTTACAAATCAAAACAGCTCTCCAATCAGCTCTATCAGACAAGACATCACCGGAATTGACATCACAACAATTGCTCCCTTCGCAAAAAGCTCTATCTGCGATGCAATTGCGCTATGACCGCAGTCCTTACAGATTGAGGATGAAAACTCCGCAATATATGCAATCCCAAGCATCTTTACCATAGTGACAAAAAATGCCGGTTCCACAGGAAGCTTTGAAATAAGTCCTTTAAAAAACTCAATTGTTGTGCCGAGCCGCTCCAATGCAAAAGCAAAAATTATAGTGCCGCAGGCCACTGAAAGAAGCATTGAAAGCTCAGGTCTGTCACGCTTTAAAAGCACTGCAAAAAATACTGCCGCAATTCCTATTATCCCAATCTTCAACATATTACAAAGAAAACATATCCTGCATTGCCTTAAACAGCTCACTTATATATGGCACAATCCAAAACAATACAATAACAAGCCCGGCCAGACTAAGCAGGAAAGTCATTTCCTCCCTTCCACTGTGTTTTAAGACCTGTCCAAGCACCGTAATCACTATTCCAAGTGCTGCTATCTTAAAAATAATCGAAATCTCCATCATCAAGTCCTTTCATCGCATACAACATTATGTTTAATCGGATTACCACATTTTTATATAAGCATTATTGATATCATAATCCCTCCCAAAATACCCACCGGACAAATCACCTTCATTTTTTCAACATAATCTTTCCTGTAAAAATCTATCTGTTTATGTATGTCCAAAGCACATTCCTTAAGCCGCTGCTCCATCGCGGCCGCATTTTTTTCAAAGAATGCACCTCCCATTTCAACTATAATTATCTTTATTTTTTCATCAGATACCCTGCCGCAAAGCACCTTCTCCCACACAGCCCTCCAGCCCTCATCCCCGCTTTTACAGCTCCTGTTTGAAAGCACTTCTCCCATTCTCCTGCATCCCTCATTAAACACCTCGCTCTTTCCTCTTACGCTGTTAAAAAACTGTGGTGCCTTCATTCTTTCTCCTGCCAGATAAAATGCCCCCTTTTCAAGCAAAAGCATAAAATCATACAGCATCGCTATATCTGCCTTTTTTCTTTTGCTGTAATCGTTTATCAGCCCCGATACCGCAAACAGTACTATACAAAAGCCTGTAAGCTTCATCATAAATGCTATAGCGCCTCACCCCTTTTTCATTATGGTCTATAAACACAAACCGTTCTATGGCATGTGGCAGAATTTTTCTTCGCAGATCATCTGCATTGGTGCCATGTACACTGCCAAGTATCCTTATTCCGCAACTCACAAGCTGGTTTAATGCCTCGATATCACTTTCTCCTCCCAGCTCATCCACCGCAATCACATCCGGTGACATAGAGCGCAAAAGCATCCTCATGCCAAGTGACTTCGGACAGTTATCCAGCACATCACTGGAATTGCCTATATCGTTTTGAGCCACTCCCAAGTAGCACGCCGCTATCTCCGAGCGCTCATCGACCACCGACACCTTAAGAGCTTTTTTTCCGTCACAGCCATCTGAAAGTATCCTTATGCAGTCTCTTAAAAATGTTGTTTTTCCTTCTCCCGGCCGTGATATAACCAATGTATTGTAAATGCTGTTTTCATCCCGGATATAAGGCATCAGTGGCATTGCAACTCCCCTTATCTGATGGGCAATTCTGATATTTAAGGACGCTATCTCACTGACTGCTGTAACCTTTCCTCCATCGCAGCCCATCTGCCCTGCAATTCCCACACGATGACCTCCCTCCACTGTAAAATAGCCTGCTGCAAGCTGCGGTGCTATCGCGTGGAATGAATATCCGCTCAGATAATTTATCATCTCCTCAATATCGCTATGTGAGATATACACTCCGGCTCTACATCCTCCCGCAAACATATACTGCACCTGCTTTCCGGCGCGCACCCTGATTTCCTCCAGACCACACGGCATGTACGCTTCTGCCTCAGCCTTCATCTTTTGTGGCAGATAATCAATTATATCCATATTTTTCACTCCTTATCGCCGCTTCGGTGGCAGGTCGGGATGGGCTCACGCGTGTGGCTGCAGTGTCGCAGAAGCGTATAGCGGAGCTATTTAGAGTCTGTTAAATTATGCTTTGAAGCACAGAAATGCCGAGGCATGGACGCCGAGGCAAGGAGATATCGAGCCCGGACGGCGAGTATCGACGGTTTCGTCAGGCATAGAAGTACTTACTGCATAATTTATACAGAGTCTTAATAGCACAGCGTAGCTTCTGCGACACTGCAGCCACACGCGTGAGCCCATCCCGACCTGCCACCGACAGTTATTCAAATTAAAAAGGACACAGACGATTCTGATAAATCATCTATGTCCTATTTATATTACATGTCCAATTGTTTTAGAACGTGAAAATTATTATTTTTTACATCCTGTCAGGAGCTGAGAATCCAAGCATATCGATACAAGCCTCAAGTATCTCCTTTGTGAGCACAAGCAGCGAAATATATGACTTCTTAAGCTCCTCATTCTCCTCAGAAAGAATCTTTGTGTCATGGTAGAAGCCGTTGAATGCGTTGGCAAGCTCGTAGATGTATGCACATATCTTGTGTGGTGCAGACTCCTCGTATGCACTCTCAATTGTAGCATTAAACTTTGCCAGAGAGAGCATGAGATTCTTCTGTCCCGCATTGACTGCCGGCATGATTGCATCCTTCAGTGCGCTGATGTCGCCACCCTTTGCCTCATACTTTGAGAGGATTGACTTGATACGCACGATTGTATAAAGGATATATGGACCTGTGTTACCCTCAAAGGATGTGAATCTGTCGATATCAAAGATGTAATCCTTGCTCGCCTGATTAGACAAATCACCATACTTGACTGCTGCAAGCGCTACAGTTTTGGCTGTCTGCTCAGCCTCCGCCTCGTCTATATTCAGATTCTCTTTTTCCTTCTGGTTTTCCTTAATCTTATTGAGCATCTCATCGTCAATTTCCTTGAGGAGGTACTCAAGACGCATTACTCCGCCGTCTCTTGTCTTGAAAGGCTTGCCGTCCTTACCGTTCATGGTTCCAAAGCCGATATGTACAAGCTCTGTAGTATCAGGTACTATGCCTGTCTTTCTTGCGCAGCGGAACACCTGGATAAAGTGCATTGACTGACGTGCGTCTGCCAGATAAATCACACGGTCAGGGTTGTTCTCCTTCATACGCATAACAAGTGTTGCAAGGTCTGTAGTGCTGTAAAGTGAGGCTCCGTCAGACTTTAGGATGATACATGGAGGAATCTCCTTTGTATCTGTATCCTCCTTCACATCCACAACCAAAGCGCCCTCACTCATATGTGCAAAGCCCTTTTCCTTCATCATTTCAACCATCCCAGGTACATATGGCTGCGCATCCGACTCGCCCTTCCACAGCTCAAAATGGACGTTCAGATTCTCATAATTTCTCTTAAGATCTGTTACAGATACATTCATGATGTGTGAAAGCAGCGCCTGATAGCCTCTCCTGCCTCCCTGAAGCTCCTTTGTTGCAAGAAGTGCTGCTTCCTTGAAGCTCTCATCTGATTTTGACTTACCGCTGGCTGTAGGATAGATGTCCTCAAGCTCTGATATGGTAAATGGTGCCTCCTTTGGGTACTCTCCTGTATAGCTCTCATCAAAATAAACGAGGTCAGGCTTTCTCTCGCGAAGCTCTGTGATGATAAGTCCCATCTGAAGTCCCCAGTCACCGAGATGCACATCACCAATCACATTGTGTCCCATGAACTTTGCGATACGCTTAACGCTCTCTCCGATTACAGCCGAACGAAGGTGTCCTACATGAAGAGGCTTTGCGACGTTTGGTCCGCCGTAATCCACTACTATAGTGAGTGGCTTTTTGGCCTTCTCCAAGCCGTATCTGCCCTCGTCATCCTTCATATCGTTCATATATTTTGCCAGAAAAGCGGTATCCATTTTGATATTAAGAAATCCCGGCTTTACTGATTCTACTGACTCAAACATCTCATCTGACTCAAGGAGCGCCGCTACCTTGTCTGAGATCATAAATGGTGCACACTTATACTCTTTTGCCGCTGCCATTGCTCCGTTACACTGGAACTCACAAAGGTCCGGTCTGTTTGAAAGTGTAACCTTTCCGTACTTCTCGTCATATCCTGCACTGACGAATGCCTTTGTCACTTCCTCTGATATCAAATTAATCAGTTTTTTCATTGTATTCCTCCTGATATATAGCTGTTTTGCGTCAAACAGCGAATATACTTATATTAGCACACAAATGAATTGCTTTCAATATCAACCGTCATTTTTGCCTTCTGAGTAAATATTAACCGGCAACGTAACCTTGCATTTGCACCCCCAAAGGAGTATGATTTCATATGAAAATCTAAAGGAGGTCTTATCAATGAAGATAAAAACTAAACAAATAACAGTCACTGCAATTATGCTTGCAATCTGTCTTGTCAGCCAGTTCTTTAAGAACTTAAGCGTATACATCACAGGTCCAATCATTAATGCAGCTTTAATACTTACCGTGCTCTATGCCGGAATGGCATGTGGCATTATCCTAAGCATTATCACACCTGTCACATCATTTTTCATCACAGGAAGTCCTGTTATGGCGGCTATCCCTGCGATGTTTCCATGTATCATGATAGGAAATATCATTCTCGTGGTATGTGTGGGACTGCTTCGCAAAAAATGCGGCAAAGCTGCCGGTTTTCCTGTATCAATTGCAATAGGTGCCATACTAAAGGCTCTTTTCATGGGAATAGCCATTGCTCTTATCATTCTACCTGCATTTCTGCCTGCACCAATGCACAAGATGCTGCCGGTATTACAGCTTCAGTTTTCAGTGACACAGCTTATCACCGCTGTTATCGGAGGTGTATATGCAGTCATAATTACGGCTGTGCTTAAAAAAACTTCTTTAGCACAGGCAGACTAAATATTCAATTATCTGCTTATGCTTCCAGATATCCGTGCATATTTTTAAGCGCATTTTTCTCAAGCCTTGATACCTGTGCCTGAGAGATATTTATCTCCTCTGCCACCTCTATCTGTGTCTTGCCCTCGAAAAAACGCAGCTTAATGATCTGTCTCGCTCTGTCATCAAGCAGCTTTAAGGCATCGTCGAGAACCAGATTTTTTACCCATGCTTCCTCTTTGTTCTTTTTGTCCGATATCTGATCCATCACATAAAGTGTATCACCACCGTCAGTATATACAGGATCAAAGAGGGAAAGCGGTGTCTGGATTGCATCAAGTGCGTATAGTATATCGTTTTCGGGGATACCGCAATCCTTTGATATTTCCGCTAAGGACGGGTCATGCACCAGCTTTCTCGATAGCTTTTCCTTTGATTTAATAGCCTGATAAGCTGTATCCCTGAGGGAACGTGGAATGCGGTATGCACTGTTGTCACGCAGATATCTTCTGACCTCACCGATAATCATCGGAACAGCATAGGTGGAAAACTTAACACCTATAGTCGGATCAAAATTATCAATTGATTTCATAAGTCCGATGCATCCTATCTGAAATAAATCATCCATATTTTCATTATGGTTTGAAAACCTTCTGATTACCGAAAGCACCAGCCTTAAATTTCCACGAATATACTTTTCTCTTGCAGCCTTATCTCCCTTTTTTATTTTCTCAAACAGTTCTTCTTTTTCATCATCCTTAAGTACCGGCAGTTTTGATGTGGTCACTCCACATATATCAACCTTATATACAGACATGGGAATCCTCCGGATAAATTTCTTTATCTAAAGCATTCCCATTTACAGTAATTTTATTCAATTAATCCGCGTATATAATTCTACAGCACTGCCGCTATTTTTATATCCTTTTCATCCTTAAGCACCAGCACACTGTTGTCTTCAAGCAATGTAACTGTAGGCCTTGAATACTTCTGTGTCACAAAAATTATTTTGGCCTTTTTGCCGTTTGTCAAAAGCACAGTGCTTCCGATATATGAGCTTGCAATCTTCTTCAAAAACATTCCTATATACTTCGGATGATACTTTGATATGCCATCATACTCAAAATCTGCTATCACATCAAACGGACACATCCCATCACGGTAACAGCGCTTTGATGTCATTGCATCGTAGACATCGGCTATCGTAATAATAGCTGATATATCATCGATTTTATCTGATTTATATCCAAACGGATATCCTGAGCCGTCAAACTTCTCATGATGTAAAAGTGCAGCACGCTTCGTGCTTTCAAGAATCTTGAAATTATTAAGTATCTCATAGCCATATACCGTGTGCTTCTTTATCACCTCAAACTCTTCCTTTGTGAGTTTTCCCGGCTTCAATAATATCTCATCCGGTATCTTAAACTTGCCTATGTCGTGCAACAGACCTGCCATTGAAATCTCATCCAGCTTTTCTGTATCAAGCCCTGCCCACACACCAATGAGACGTGCAATAATTGATACATTCATGGAATGCGCCATAGTAGATACATCTGTCTGCTTTAATACCTGAAGTGCATCAAAGAGCTCATATGAAGTCTCAAACCTGTCAAAAATCTCTACCGAGTCCCTGATGAGCGTATTCTTATCCGGGATGATATTCCTGTATAGTATGTCATTCATATATTCATGCAGGTTATCGATGGAATCACGGTATTTTTCCTTAATGATGGCATATTTTTTATTCCATTCTTCTTTTTCCTGTGCTGAGCTTCCCTCAACATAAACCGAAGCTATATTGTAGAATCCAAACTTTGCTATATCAAATGCCGATACAGTCTGATGTCTTTTAAGTATAAGCTGTCCCTTTGGTGAAAACACATCTACTGCCGTAGTCATTCCCTCTTTTAGTTCATTAACCTTTATTTCTCTCATAATACTGTTTCCCTCTTTTCACTTACGCTCATTATATCATACATCTCCAAATATGGCACTGACTTTATGTACTTCTTGACATTCAAAGCATTTTTTGTTAACATAGCAAGGCGAAAATAAATGCGTCAGTTCGAAACCTTCCTGACGTAAAACAAAACTAAAGGAGAACTAAATATGAGAAACAAAAAAGTATTATTTGCAGTACAGGCAGCTATGATTGCAGCACTCTATGTTGTGCTCACGTATATCACCAATCTGCTTGGTCTCGCATCAGGCACCATTCAGGTACGCTTTTCTGAAGCGCTTTGCATCCTTCCGGTTTTTACACCGGCAGCCATTCCGGGTCTTTTCATCGGATGTCTGATTTCCAATCTTATCACAGGCGGCATCATCTGGGATATCATCTTCGGAAGTATCGCTACACTGCTCGGTGCACTCGGCACTTACTTCCTTCGAAAGAAGAAGTTTGTATACACCCTTCCACCTGTCATCGCCAACATTATTATCGTGCCACTCGTGCTCAGATACGGATATGGTTTTACAACTGTATACAAGGGTGTTGATATCTCTCTTCTTTTCAATGCAGTTACAGTCGGAATCGGTGAGATTATCTCAATCTGTGTACTTGGAAGCTTGTTAAAAGGAATACTTTCGAAATACAGAAATGTAATTTTCAAGCAGGACGAGGCGTAGTTACATACATAGCACTTTCAATAAGCTGCGCGTCATAAAATAAAAGGCTCTGTGTCATACACTTATATGTATGCACAGAGCTTTTTACTTTATTAATTACTTTAATATGCTGTGATTACATTCTATCTATCCCACTTATCACACAGCGCATTTATCTGGTCTGCAAACTTGCTCAAGTCCTTATTAGCCATACCCTGGCACTTCTGGATAACAGATACAAGCCTCTGGCCTGCTGCCACAAGACGGTCAAATATAGTCTTCTCTCTGCTTGCCATGCCATATGCAGCCTTTTTCTCCACAAGCTTGCGGGAGCCATCTGCCACCTTCTGATTCGTGATAAGATCATAGGCATCACCACTGTACGGTGCCACTGCATCATAGCCGAAGGTCTCATGCACGTGGTTTGCAAAGGACTCTGCTGTGGACTCCTCTCCATGGACTATAAATACATGCTCCGGCTTGTTTTTTATTGCGCCAAGCCACTCGGTAAGCTGATTTTTGTCTGCATGTCCACTGATACCCGGCAGATTTACTATGCTTGCCCTTACTTCTATTTCCTCACCAAAAAGCTTCACCTTTTTAGCACCGTTTAAAAGTGCATAGCCAAGTGTTCCCGGAACCTGATATCCTACAAATAAAACTGTTGAATCACTTCTCCAAAGATTATGCTTTAAGTGGTGTCTGATACGTCCGGCCTCACACATACCCGATGCTGAGATGATAACCTTTGGCTTCTTATCGAAATTAATCATCTTTGACTCATCCGATGATACTGCCACACGAAGTCCGGGGAACTTGATTGGATTGATGCCTGCCGAAATAAGCTCCATAGCCTCCTCATCAAAGCAGTCCGATATATTCTCATGAAATACATTTGTCGCCTCAACAGCAAGGGGGCTATCGATGTAAACCTCAAAATTCGGATGCTCCGGCAACAGATTCTCAGTCTTTATACGCCTGATAAAATAGAGCATCTCCTGTGTCCTGCCAACTGAAAATGCCGGGATTACCAGATTTCCACCTCTTGTAAAGGTCGCATTGATGACCTTTGAAAGCTCCACCGCGTAGTCAGGCGGCGTATCATGCAGACGATTGCCATATGTAGATTCCATAACCACATAATCAGCACTGTCCACATACTGAGGATCCTTGATGAGCGGCCTGTTGTGATTTCCGATATCACCTGAAAAGACAATCTTTTTGGTCACATTCTCCTCAGTCACCCACATCTCAATAGATGAGGAGCCAAGCAGATGACCTGCATCCACAAATCTCACCTTAAGCCCCGGACATATCTCATACACACTGTTGTAATCACACGGTGTAAAGTGCTGCATGACATTCTGTGCATCCTCCACATTGTACATAGGAGTCACTTCCGGTCTTCCGGCTCGTCTTGCCTTTCTGTTCTTCCACTCCGCCTCAAATTCCTGAATATGCGCAGAATCCTTTAGCATGATGTTACATAAATCTGTTGTCGCCTTTGTCGCAAAAATGGTGCCCCTGAAACCATGATTGTATATGAGTGGCAAAAGACCTGAGTGGTCAATGTGTGCGTGTGTGACAAACACATAGTCTATGAGTGAAGGATTGACCGGTATCTCCTGATTCACGTACAAATCAGCTCCCTGCTCCATTCCACAGTCAATAAGTATATGTGTGTCCCCAAATGTCAGATAGTGACAGCTTCCAGTAACCTCTCTGTCAGCCCCGATAAATTCCAATACCATACTACCATCTCCTATTCTGTTTTATAATAGAATATTATACCACACTTATGCCATTTTCTGTATTTCTTTCTTCAATCTTGCCATTATTTTTTTTTCGAGCCTTGATATGTATGACTGTGAAATTCCCAGAATATCTGCCACCTCCTTCTGCGTCAGCTCCTTATTCTCCACACGGTTTACTCCAAATCGAAGCTCTATTATCTGCCTTTCACGCTCGTTCAATGACAGCATGGCTTTTTTTAGCAGTGAAATCTCAACCTCCGTCTCAAGATCCTTATATATGACATCCTCATCCGTCCCCAGTATATCTGATAAAAGCAGCTCATTTCCGTCCCAATCCGTGTTTAGTGGCTCATCAAAGGATACCTCAAGCTTCACTCTGTTGTTGCGGCGCAGATACATAAGAATCTCATTTTCTATGCATCTGGATGCGTATGTGGCAAGCTTTATTTTCTTCTCAGGATTAAATGTGTTTATCCCCTTTATGAGACCGATTGTGCCAATTGATATAAGGTCCTCCACGCATACTCCCGTGTTTTCAAATTTTTTTGCCAGATACACCACAAGCCTTAGATTGTGCTCTATAAGCTGCTTTTTTGCCTGTTCCTTTGACATTGCCCCATTTTTATCCACCAGTGCAATCAGACAGCACTTCTCCTCATCTGTCTCAAGCGGAGGCGGCAGCACCTCCGTCCCTCCTATGTAAAACACCTCATTTGTGTGCGGCTTGCTTCCCCAGAGTATTTTCCATACCCGTTTTATTACTAAAAACAGCTTCATTCAAAATCATATCATATGCATTGTCCTCAAATAAACTATCCGATGCTCTTCCCACCAGCACATTATGTAAAATCAGCTTACCATTTTCCTTCATGACTGTCATCTCATCAAATTCACACACTTTAATGCTTCCACCATCATTTCCCAGGCTCTTGTACGGCACATCAAAAAAGCTGACATCATCTCCTACAATATCAAACAATGCACTCCCGCCTATGTGCACCGGAATCTGCTGTGGCTGTTTTTTTAGCAGATTTCCCGTATCATACAAGGCTGTGGCACAAGCTCTTTTACCATCCTTTAAAAGTGTGACCCTATATAGTCTTCTGCTCTCATTACTTCGCTCACAGAAGCACTTTAACACTATGTATGATATGACAAAACCAAAGCATATCATAACTGTCGCATCAGAGCAAAAAAAGCTGTCCAGAGCTGTTACTATGCCTCCGGTCAGCACTGTTACAAACATACATAGTGCAAAAAGTCTTAGAAACGGGATTTTTCTGCCAGCCTGTCTGCCTATTGCAAGCCTTGCCGCAAGCGGTACGACCACCAGAACAGAGGTCCATTTATAAAACGCATAGCTGCCTGCCAAAAGAAGCAGTACACATTCACATACCGATGCACCAACCGCAGAAGCAATCAGACGTACCACCTTCCCGGTCAACGGGATTTTTAGCATATATATGACAAATATAAGTATGAGACAGTTGGTGATAAATGTACGAAGAAGAAAAATATCGAGATAAAATGCATAGATAATTTTTCACCTCACTTTCACAGACAAGAATAGCGTAAAAGCAGGTTTTTAAGTGCCGTAATATGTCGACAATAAGCAAAAAAGACATGCAGCCCAAAAGCTGCATGTCCTATAAACTATCGTCTTGAATTCTTAAGGAAATCCGGAATATTAATCTCTACAGGCTTAACCGTGCTCTCAGGCTGGCGTGGCTTCTGGATACCTGTATATGCATGTGCAGGTGCTGTCTGCTGTGGCTGGGCAGCTGTATGAAGTCCGCTTGTGGCTGTTGTGTGAAGTCCTGCTGTTGCTGTGGATTGTGTTCCCATGCCTGAAACAGGTCTTGCAGCTGTCTGATTCGGATATACCATACGGTTTTGCATACCGCCTGCCATTCCTGCACCAGGCGCTGCCTGTTTGCCCGGCATATCTATCTTCTCTGAAACATCCTCCAGTCCTGTAGCAATAACAGTTATAGAAGCCTGATCCGTCATGCTCTCATCAAACTTTGCACCAAAGATAATATTGGCATTCTCTCCTGCCAGATCCTGTACATAGCTTGCTGCATCGTTTGCATCCATAAGAGAGATATCTCCTGAGATATTGATAATGACATGTGTTGCACCATTTATCTTTGTCTCAAGAAGAGGTGAAGCAACCGCAAGCTTAACAGCTTCGATAGCCTTATCATCCCCCTGTGCACTACCGATACCGATATGTGCCATACCCTTGTCCTTCATGACAGTCTGTACATCTGCGAAGTCAAGGTTGATAAGTGCAGGAAGATTAATAAGATCAGTGATTCCCTGAACTGCCTGCTGCAATACCTCATCTGCCTTCTTGAGTGCATCCGGCATTGTTGTACGACGGTCTACTATCTCGAGAAGCTTATCATTTGGAATGACAATAAGTGTATCAACGCTCTCCTTAAGTCTCTCTATTCCTGAAACAGCATTAATCATTCGCTGCTTTGCCTCAAATTTGAATGGCTTTGTAACAACACCAACTGTAAGTATGCCCTGATCCTTTGCTATCTTTGCAACAACAGGAGCTGCACCTGTACCGGTTCCGCCTCCCATACCACATGTGACGAATACCATATCAGCGCCCTTTACTGCTGCCTGAAGCTCCTCTGCGCTCTCCTCAGCGGCCTTCTGACCGATCTCAGGCTGCGCACCTGCGCCGAGTCCCTTTGTGAGCTTCTCTCCAATCTGTATAAGTGTAGGAGCCTTACAAAGCTGTAAAGCCTGCTTATCTGTATTGATACCGATAAACTCTACTCCACCAATATTCTCATCAATCATTCTGTTAACTGCATTGTTACCGGCTCCTCCGACTCCAATGACAATAATCTTTGCGCTGTTATCAGCCTCGTTACTTCTTATCTCAAGCAAGGTGATTCCTCCTCTTTCTTTCCCAAAATTTAATTTTCTATATAAAAATATCGAATATTCTTAAACTCATTTATTCTATAATATAATTTTTCTCCAAAATAATCAACTATAAAATATGATTTTTTTTATTTAGTTTTACATTATTCTGACTTGTCAAACACAATATTTGTGGTTTCTTCCGTCCAGCTCTCTAAATGTAGTGTACCGGACTGTCCCTCAAGCGATGGCATGATAGCCTTAAGCCTCTCTATTTTACGTGTAAGCTTTGTCGTGTCACCAATTATCACACTCACATTACCATACTTGACTACCGGTGCATTTTGCGCACCATAATCCACAGAATCCGGCACAAGGTCCTGCCTTTTTAATCCCTGGGTAAGCTCAAGGATATCTTTTAGCATAGTCTGCTTTATAGGCAGCTTCTCATAAAGCACTACCTTGTCACAGCTTATGCCGTCTATACATGGCACACCCGGCACCGTGTCCGAGGATGTTTCCACCACAAAGCCATCCTTATCAAAATATGCATTCTCATTAATTCCCGGAATATATATGTATCCAAGCATTCCTTTTTCATAAACTGATATATGAAGAGTATGCGGACTATCCAGGCTTATGCTCATTGTATCAATAAACGGTATTTTTTTAGTATCCTTTACCTTATATTTCAGATAGACATACAGTGAGTTCCATGAGTACTTATCATTAAGCACCGCATCCTCTATAGTCTTTTGGTCGTAAAGCTCATTGCCCTCGACAACTACCCTTTTTACCGTAAACAGCTTAAGTGCAATGAGAAACAGTATCGCAAGCACTGCTATCGTAATTAGCAGTCCCATAAAAAAATGCTTTAATCTCTTTTTATGTTTTCTTTTTTTCTTAATCATTATATTTCACGCCTTAATCTACACATTTTCAAGCCTGATGCCTCTTGACACAGACAAAACAAGCCCTATTTCCGCCATCAGGAATATGATTGACGTACCTCCATAGCTTATAAACGGCAGAATAACACCGGTATTGGGAAGTGAATTGGTAACTACCGCAATATTCAGTATCACCTGGATTGCAATATGACTCATCACACCAATCACTAAAAGTGAGCCATACAAATCCCTTGCATTGTTTGCAATGACCATCATACGCCATATAAGCAGTATAAAAAGTAAAATAAGGCAGATAGCTCCAAACAATCCAAGCTCTTCACAAATAATTGTAAATATCATATCATTTTGTGACTCCGGCACATTGCCAAGCTTCTGTAAGCTCTCTCCAAGTCCTTTTCCAAACAATCCGCCCGAGCCTATCGCATAAAGCCCCATCATAGTCTGGAATACTGCGTCTGTTCCCGCAGTCTCCGGATGTAGCCACGCCTCAATACGTGTACTTCTATAGCCTGCCAGCATGACAAACGCCACTGCAAACACAACTACCGCCACTGCTACAATAATAAACTGCAGATACTTTGGGCTTGCGACAAACAACATACAGACCGAAATGCCTATGATGATAACTGCCGTACTCAGATTGCTGATTGCAACAACTATTATGAGCGGAATAAGCATAGCAAGCACCTTTACCAGACTTAAAAATTTATCAAACTGCTTGGGTATCTTGTCTATAATCATAGCCATAAACAGTATGACCGCAATTTTAGCCACTTCTGAAGGCTGGAACTGTATTGGTCCTATGCCAATCCATCTCGATGAACCATGTGAGCTTGAGCCTATTTTCGGCACAAACACAAGCACACACAGTATAAGCGATGCTATATACGCAAAAAAGCCAAGCTTTTTCCAATATCTGTAGTCGACCTTTGCCAGAAATACCATAGGTATAAGTCCCAGTACAATATTTCGTATCTGAAGCTTAAGATAGTGCATGCTGTCATGATTTTTGATGGCCGATGTGTATGCACTCGAGCTATATAGCATAACAAGACCAAAGCAGAGCAGAAATATAACTATAAACAACAGGTTGTAGTCGAAATAAGGTATTCCTTTTTCTTTTTTTTCTTTATTCTTGCTACTTCTTCTACGCTTTCCTGCCAAAATATTTACTCCTTAAATCCTTTTACTATTTCCTTAAAGATACGTCCGCGCTCCTCATAGTTAGGAAACATGCCCCAGCTTGCACATGCAGGTGATAAGAGCACTGCATCACCTGAAACAGCATGCTCATAGCAATAATTTACCGCATCCTCAAACGTATCCTTCTTTACAGTATTCATGAATCCGTGTCTGTGTGCACACTCTTCGATTTTATCTGCAGTCTGACCGATAAGCACAAGCTCCTTTACTTTGCCGTCAAAGGCCTCTATCCACTCATCATACTCCGACTGCTTATCATATCCACCGCCAATGAGAAGTGTCGGTCTGTTCATGGCACGTATACCCTGAATGGCTGCATCAGGATTGGTGCCCTTTGAATCGTTGTAGAATCTGACTCCACGCTTTTCGGTCACGTACTCTATCCTGTGCTCAACTGCCTTAAATACCTTAAGCACCTCGACAATCTTATCCATCGGTACCCCAAAGCTTATAGACATGGCACACGCTGCCATCACATTCTCAAAATTATGCTTTCCAAGGAGATTCAGCTCATTTACATCAATTACCTCATCGCGTACACCGTCGTGTGCGTATATGATGATATCTCCGTCCAGATAAAAGCCCTCTGAAAGCTCAGACCTACTGCTGAAAAATATAACCTTAGCAGGGCACTTTGCTGCAAAATCTCTAAGCACCTCGTCCTCGTAGTTTAACACGCAGTAATCATCTGCTGTCTGATTTTTTGTGATATCCTCCTTTGCCCTGATGTAATTTTCCATAGTATGGTGTCGATTCAGGTGATCGGGTGTGATATTTAAAATTGCGCTTACATGTGGCTTAAAGGTATCTATTGTCTCGAGCTGGAAGCTTGATATTTCTGCAACCGTTACTGTCTCACCGGTGCTTCCTGTGACCATTGATGTATAAGGAATTCCGATATTTCCTACCACTCTCACATCCTTAAAGTAATTCTTCATTATCTCACCTGTCAGAGCTGTAGTGGTCGTCTTTCCGTTGGTTCCTGTGATAGCGATGATCTCACCTGCCCCAAATGTGTATGCAAGCTCTATCTCACCCCATATTTTAACGCCCCTGTCACGTAAGGAATTGACCATAGGAATGTCTGTTGGTACTCCCGGACTTAGCACAGCCACATCAAACTCATCAATCTGTTCATCTGTCAGGTCGCCTAAAATAAGCGGCACCTCCTTAAGCTTTGGTGCTTTCTCATAAAGTGTTTTTGAATCCAGTTCTTTATTTCCATCAAACAATACTGTATCGATGCCATTTGCGCACAAAAGCTCTGTCGCTGCAATGCCACTCTTTCCTGTTCCGACAACAAGTACCTTTTTTCCTTGTAAGCTCATTTTTATTCCTCCATCTTTTATTGCAGCCATCCGTATGGATATGTTTAACAAATCAAATTCTCCAAACGACTGCCTTAATCATTAAATTATAGTATACGTTATTTGGTTCTATTTCGCAAGAGCCCGTAAATCAGTTACACACTCCTATCTCCTGTGCATACGGTATGATTTCCCTAAATATTTCAGCTGCAACCGGTGCAGCGATTGTTCCGCCATAGTATGCACCGCCCTTTGGATTATTTATTTTCACAAGCACCATAAGTGCCGGATCATCCACCGGATAAAACCCAAGGAACGAGGCTATATATACATTGTCACTTCTCGGAAGTGTCTGCGATGTAGCAGTCTTTCCTCCTATCGCATAACCCTCAACCTTTGCATTTTTTCCTGAGCCCTCTGCTACCACGCCCTCCAAAAGCTTTCGCAGTGTATCAGAGGTCTCTTCACTGCATATACCTGAGGTCTGTTCAAAGGACAGCACCTCTTTTACCGTGCCTTCGGTGCCATGAATCTCCTTACCTATATGAGGAGTAATTCTGTTACCACCATTTATAAGCGATGATACCGTTGTCATAAGCTCGATGGGTGTGAGCTGGAATGACTGTCCAAATGAAATTGTTGCAAGCTCCACCTGGCCTATCTTATCCGGCTGATGCATTATAGTGGCGGCCTCTCCCGGCAAATCAATACCTGTCTTATCAAGCAGACCAAATCTCTTGAAATCAGCATAATACCTCTCACTGCCTATTCTAAGGCCTAAATCAATAAAGACCGGATTGCATGAATTCTGTATTCCCTGCACAAAGGTCTCGCTTCCATGTCCTGTTCTCTTATGGCAGTGTATGCGTCTGTCCTCCACAGTAATATATCCCGGGCAGTAAAAACTGTCATCAAGGCTCACCACATCCTCCTCCAGTGCGATTCCTGCCGTAATTATCTTGAATACGGAACCGGGCTCATATGTATCACTTACACAGCCGTTTCTCCAGGCTTCATCATGGTTTTCACATGAAAAAGGATCATTCAAATTATATTCCGGGTAGTCGGTCATGGCATATATTTCTCCATTTTTAGGGTTTAAGGCAATTATACTCACACTGTCTGCCAGGTTTTGTGCATATGCCATCATTGCATTTTTCTCACATACTCTTTGTATATTTATGTCGAGTGTAGTGACAAGTGTGTCTCCTTTTTGGGGAGCTTCTCTTCTCTCCTTATAGCCCTTCACCTCCACACCTCTGCCATCACATACAGTGTATATCCGCCCGGGTGTGCCACGCAGAATCTCATCATATGTGGTTTCAAGCCCAACAACACCCTGACCATCTGCTCCTGCAAAGCCTATAACCTTTGAAAACAACTCATTAAGCGGATAGTACCTGACACTTGACTCGTCAACCTTTATCCCTGCCAGGCCATATGATAGTATTTTATCGCCTGTTTTTTTAGAGACATTGTTCTTTATTTTTTCAATGGATGTAACCTTATCCACCTTACTGCGGATAGTCTTTTCGTCAATCGAAAGCTCACTGCTTAAAACAGAGATGACTGCTTCCTTGTCGGTTATCTGATTGTGTATAACGCTTATGTTATATGCAGTTTCATTTGTCGCTATTATCCTTTCATTTCTATCCACTATATCTCCGCGTATTCCTGCAATATCACGCTCTCTTTCCTGAAGCGCACTTGCCTTTTTACTGTAATAATCGCCTTTTACTATCATGAGATAAAACAGTCTGAAACACAAGGCGATAAGAACAGCTGTCAGCATACTGCAAAATACGCATATTTTTCTTCTGTAGCGCGTATTGTTAAGTATCATAAACAAAAATGCCTCAATATTTTTACACTAATATATGCAAAAAATATTGAGGCTATTCTCTATTCGCCCTGCTCACCCTCCTGTGTGACCTTTTCTCCTGTCGGAGGATTTGCGCCTGTTATCGTAAGGTCAGCATTTACACCGGTCTGTTCCTCATCAGGGTATATATTCATATACGGAAGTACTTCCTTTAATATCTCTCTGGTCAGGTTCTGTGCATAGTTACTGTGAGGCTGATCCTGTACATTCGGCTGGTCGATTACAGTGTAAATAACAAGCTGCGGATCCTGCGCAGGCACACAGCCTATAAATGATACAAGATAGCTGCCCCTCTTTCTAAGGTGCGTTGTCTCATCATACATCTGCGCTGTTCCTGTCTTGCCTCCCATTGAGTATCCGTCAACCTTTGCCACCTTACCGGTTCCGTTTGCAACTACGTTCTGCAGGTAGTTTTTAAGTGTCGCACTTGTATTCTCTGACACTGTCTTTTTTAGCAGTGTAGGCTCAATTGTCTTTACTGTATTGCCGTTGTCATCTGTGATTTTCTTTACTACGTGCGGCTGATAATAATTTCCGCCATTCACCAGTGAGGAAAATGCACTGACCATCTCTATCATGGTACAGTTATAGTTCTGTCCGAATACGTTTGTCGCTAAATCGACAGGCTTTATATTGTCGAGTGTATATATGAGCGTTGATGTATTTGCCTCACCCGGCAGGTCAACACCTGTCTTTTGACCAAAGCCAAATACACTCTGATAATACAGAAAATTTTCTGCACCAATCTTATATGACATCTGCATGAGTGCATCATTACATGAATCCATGAGTGCCTTTTCAAGTGTCTCTATGCCATGTCCGCTACGGTTGACGCATGATACCTTTTCACTGCCAAACATCTCGTATCCATCACATAAAAATGTCATATCAGTAGTGAGCGTGCCTGTATCCAGTCCACATGCCACGGTAAAAGGCTTCTGTACAGACCCCGGCTCATATGTATGTGTAACACAGAAGTTCTGCCACAGCTTATTTAGTGCATCCATCTCCTGAGTACTGTCCTTTTTAAATGCCGCAAGCTGTTCCTCACTGTAATATGCACTCATATCCCTTGGATTGTTCAAATCAAAATTCGGATAATTCGCCATGGCCAGTATCTCACCATTTTTAGGATTTTCTATAACGACTGCAATATTTTCTGCGCCAAGTCCTTCTCTTGCATTATTTGCATAAGTATCTGAGAACAGTTTTATCTTATCCTCAACAATCGACTGGATATTTGCGTCTATAGTTGTGTACAGTGTATTTCCGTTTTGTGCAGCAATTACTGTTTTTTGGAAATCATTGTCTGCATTCAGATAACCGTACTCCCTGCCATTTACACCATTTAAAGTGTCATTGTAATAGTTTTCAAGTCCGGTTGTACCTACATTTCCGGCGGAGGTAAAGCCGATAACTGAGCTTGCCAGTGTTTTAAACGGATAATTTCTCTGATACTCTGTCTCAAACCACACACCCTTGATGTTCGGGTTCTTCAGATTGCCCTTTTCGTCTGTTGCATCCTGCAGCTGTACAAATGGCTGAATTGCATCATATGACAGCTTTTTTAACAGTACAATATATTTGTTATCCTTGCTGTTATTTGCATAATCCTCAAGTGTTGCCCTGTCTAAATCCGGAAAGCACTGTGTCAGTGCATCTATCGTCGGAGTTATATACTCTTTCTTACTGGTCATAACCGAGCAATCAAGTACAACATTATAAACAGCCACACTCGTAGCAAGCACTGTGCCGTTTGAATCTACAATATTTCCTCTCTGAAACGGTATTGTTTTGCTATCATATGACTGTAATGATAGTACCTTTTTAGTATATGCGTCTCCGCTTGTATATTCAATAAACATCAGCCTGCCAATGAGTCCAAGCATGGCTACAACTATTAACATAAACAACGCAAACAGCTTTGTTTTCATTTTGCGTCCGATTTTTCTTACCGGTCTTTTTCTTGTCCTGGCTGCCAATATGATTCCTCCAATTTATTCAGGGATATCACTGTACTGATCCATATAGTTGTTCTTATCAACTGAGTAATAAACTATCTGATCCTGTGAAGCATATTTCATACCAAGTCTGTTGATAGCTGCATCCTTGATTGCATTTAAATCGACAGATGTAGTAATCTGCTTGTATCTGGCATCATTATCAGCCTTCATATCATTTATCTGGCTCTCAAGTGCTGCAACCTCCTTCATCTGCTGTGTCACATTTGACCTTATCTGAATAAGTGAAACAGATACAAGGGCTGAAGCTGCCACACACGCTGTGAGAAAGGCTACAAATGCCCTGTTCATTGAGAGTGCTCTCTCCTGATTTCTTCTTGCAGATGTTCTTCTGTTTTTCTTTCTTCTTATTTCCTCAAGCTCTCTTGTCGATTTCTGTGGTCTTCTGACCGGTGCTGCCTCGTCAAGCTCTCTTACGGCATTCCCATTTATATAATAAGTAGTTTTATTCATTTAGCTGCTCCTTTTGCTGTCATTCTACAATTCATTCTTTTCAAACACACGAAGCTTTGCACTCTTCGAGCGTGAATTCTCTTCAAGTTCCTTTTCTGACGGAAGGATAGGTTTTCTTGTGATAACCGTTCCCTTCGATTTATTACCGCATACACATACCGGAAAACTCGGTGGACATGTACATGGATTTTCGTTTTTTTTGAAATTGGATTTTACTATTCTGTCCTCAAGCGAGTGGAATGTGATTATACATATCCTGCCGCCCGGATTAAGTAAATCTATCATGTCATCCAGGTTGTCCCTTAGCACATCAAGCTCATGATTCAGCTCAATTCTTATAGCCTGATATGTTCTCTTCGACGGGTGACCACCGGTAGCTCTGACCTTTTGGGGTATCGCTGCCTTTATTATCTCATTGAGCTCGCCTGTTGTCGTTATCTCTTGCTTTTGTCTTGCTGCTACAATGTGCTTTGCAATATTCTTTGCAAACTTGTCCTCACCGTAATCCCTGATGATACGGTACAGATCATTTTCGCTGTAGGTATTTACTATATCCCTTGCAGTAAGGGCATTTCTGTCATCCATACGCATATCAAGCGGTGCATCCTCACTCCTGTAGGTAAAGCCTCTCTTTGGTGTATCAAGCTGGAAGGATGACACTCCAAGATCCAGCATAATACCATCCACCTTTTCAATTCCGAGTGAATGAAGCACATTCTTCATATCAGAATAATTGCTTCTGACTATCGTTACCCTGTCTCCAAACTCCGCAAGTCTCTCTCCTGCCGCCTTTATGGCATCTGCATCCTGATCTATGCCTATCAGCCTGCCCTTGTCCGAAAGTCTCTTTGCTATCTCATATGAGTGCCCGGCTCCTCCGAGAGTACCATCCACATATATCCCATCAGGACGGATGTTTAAATTTTCAATTGTCTCGTCCCTTAAGACTGAATAATGCTTAAATTCCATGTGGTCTCTCCATTTAATATCAAATGCCTATGCCAAGCTCTGCCATATGATCTGCTATCTCATCCATATCGTCAAAATCAGAGTTTTCAAGGTATCTGTCCTTGCTCCAGATTTCTACTCTGCTGTATACTCCGACAGATACAACTTCCTTATCTATACCTGCGTATTCTCTTAAGTTCGCCGGTAAGAGGATTCTGCCCTGCTTGTCCACCTCACAGGTGGCTGCTCCTGCAAAGAAGAATCTCATAAATTTTCTTGCTTCTCTTGATGTGAGTGGTTTGTCGCGAAGATTTTCCTCAATGCGATGCCATTCTTCGTTGGAATAGACGAACAGACAGCCATCTAAGCCCTTGGTAACTACAAACTCATTACCAAGCTGTTCACGGAACTTCGCCGGGACAATCATACGGCCCTTGGCGTCTATTGAATGATTATATTCGCCCATGAACATGGCATCCATCCTCCTTTTCCTCATTTTGAAGCTTTCCACCACTTCACTCCACTTATATGGTATTTTGCTCCACTTTCCACCACTTGAATACAATATTACACCTAACAGCCCACAAAATCAAGGCTTTAAGCCAAATTCCCATAAAAAAGCAATAAAAAAGACGCTCAGTCTTTTCGTGGACTTTGCGTCTTTTTTATAAAATACATATGAAATTTACTCTTTAGTGGTGGATTGTGGTGGAGTGTCCACCATTTTGCCCATTTTCATCTGCTTATATCTGACAATTCCTATCCATATGGCTGATACTGCCACCAAAGTGGCGGCAAGTGCCATAGACACCGGATAATTGATATGCGGGATGAGAAGCTGGTCTGTACGCAGGCTTTCTATCCAGAATCTTCCGATACCATAGCCTAGTAAATATAGAAGAAACACCTCTCCGTCAAACTTTCTGTGCTTAAAATAAAGCATCAGCAAAATAAACAGGCACAGGTTCCAAAAGGATTCATACAAAAATGTAGGATGCACCGAGATATACTCCACTCCGTCTACCACAGTTGTATGTGACATAAGCTTTTCAGTCAGATCCGATGTCCTGACGGCTGATACCGGAAGCTGCATGGCAAAAAGTCCGTCATAATAATCGCCAAATGCCTCCCTGTTGCAGAAGTTTCCCCATCGGCCAATCGCCTGTCCCAGTATCAGTCCAAGCCCCGCCGTATCACACAACAGTGGAAACGACAGCTTTCTGACCTTTGCAAAAACGAATGTTGTGATAATTGCTGCTATCACTCCTCCGTAAATTGCCAGTCCTCCCTGCCTGATATTGAATATGCTAAGCAGGTCATCCTTGTACAGATCCCACCTGAATACCACATAGTATATTCTTGCGCCTATCACCGAGCAAATGATTGCCACAAGTGCCAGATCAAAGTATGTATCAGGATTTTGTCCTGATTTTTTGGCCACATAGCAGGCCACACCCAGCCCCGCAAGCATACCACATGCTATTATTATGCCGTACATCGCAATATCAAAGCTTCCTATTGATATGCTCTTTATCACATGCTGCAGATATATATGAAGATGTGGGAAATTTATATTATAATCCATATTTTTCCTTTCCTGACTGTAATTGCTGTCTGTCACACCATAATATATACGGCAGCAATCACAAATTACGAAAATATATGTACCCGGAGCACCATAAACCTGATGCTCCGGGCAACTGTCATTATGCGCTTCTTAGTCTACGCCTGACACTCAAAGCTTGCACACTCTGTACTGCACTTGTTTGGTGTACAGTTTTTCTTGATGCCAATCTGATTGGCCATGCAGCTATTGTGGTCATTGTACTTACACTTTGCTGCATCACAGTGTACATCCGTTTCCTTGTGAATAGCTAACTCTGCAGATACCTCACAGTCACAGGCCTTATTTGAAAAGCTGCCACACTGTGTATCGCAGGCTTTCTTTGCCTTAGTTCCTTTCACATCGATTTCTCTGAGCTTACAGCAGTTATCTGCATTATACGCACATTTTTCAACATTACAATCAAGTCTTGTCATACTTTTGCCTCCTTTGCTTATGCATAGGCTAGTATGTCCTGATTGATTTTTTTTATGCTTTTTAATTGATTATCTGTGTTTTTCCTCTTCCGGAAGCTCCACTCTGATTTCCTTTGTACGGATTTCCTTGCAAATCTGGTCGATGAAATCTGAAAGTGGCTTAACACCCTCATTTCCTTCAAAACGGCTTCTTACAGATACTGTGCCGTCTGCCTCCTCGTCTGCTCCGACAACAAGCATATATGGAAGCTTATCCATACGAGCCTCTCTGATCTTGTATCCGATCTTCTCAGCTCTGTTGTCAACTGTCACATCGACATCATTGCGCTTAAGCTCATCTGCTACCTTTTTGGCATAATCAGCATACTTCTCTGAGATAGGAAGTACTCTTACCTGCTCAGGGCAGAGCCATGTAGGGAACTTGCCTGCGTAGTGCTCGATAAGCCATGCAAGTGTACGCTCATAGCAACCGAGTGATGTACGGTGGATGATGTATGGACGGATTTTATCGCCGTTTTGATCAATATAGTACAGATCAAAATTCTCAGCAATAGCACAGTCGAGCTGTATTGTTACCATGGTATCCTCTTTACCGTATACGTTCTTGGCCTGGATATCAATCTTTGGTCCGTAGAATGCAGCCTCGCCGTCGGCCTCAACAAAAGGAACATTTTCCTCAATAAGGATGTTACGAAGAACCTCCTGTGTTGAGTTCCAGTACTCATCATCTCCTAAATACTTTTCTGTGTTCTTTGGATCCCATTTTGAAAGACGGTATGTCACATCATTCTCGAGTCCCAGCACCTTAAGGACATATCTGTTAAGACTGAAGCATGCCTTGAGCTCTTCCTCACACTGGTCAGGACGGATAACATTGTGTCCCTCTGAGATAGTAAACTGTCTGACACGTGTCAGTCCGTGCATCTCTCCCGAATCCTCGTTTCTAAACAATGTGGAAGTCTCACCCATTCTGTAAGGCAGATCTCTGTATGAGTGCTGCTTTGCCTTGTATACATAATACTGGAACGGACATGTCATCGGACGAAGTGCCATAACCTCTTCCTCGCCGTCCTTCTCAGGATCTCCGAGAACAAACATGCCGTCAAGATAATGATCCCAGTGTCCTGAAATCTTGTACAGGTCTGATTTTGCCATGAGTGGTGTCTTTGTACGCACATAGCCCCACTCCTTATCCTCGAGGTCCTCAATCCATCTCTGCAGCTTCATAATCATCTTTGTGCCCTTTGGCATCATAAGCGGGAGTCCCTGTCCGATTACATCTACTGTTGTGAAAAGCTCCATCTCACGGCCAAGCTTATTGTGATCACGCTTCTTAGCCTCCTCCATTCTCTCAAGATGTGCCTTTAAATCCTCTTTTTTATTGTAGGCTGTTCCGTAGATACGATGGAGTCTTGCCTTGTTTGAATCACCTCTCCAGTATGCCATTGATGATGCTGTGAGCTTGAAAGCCTTTACTCCCTTTGTGCTCATAAGATGTGGTCCTGCACATAAATCTACAAATCCACCCTGGTCATAGAATGAAATCTCCTCACCCTCAGGAAGCTCCTCGATAAGCTCTACCTTGTACGGCTCATCCTTTTCCTTCATGAATTTGATTGCTTCCTCTCTAGGGAGTGTAAATCTTGTTATCTCATGACCCTGTTTGATGATTTTCTTCATCTCTGCCTCAAGTGCATCGAGATCCTCTCTTGAGAATGGCTGTGAATCGAAATCATAGTAGAAACCATCGTCAATTGCCGGTCCGATTGTGATTTTTGCATCCGGGAACAGATTCTTTACTGCCTGTGCCAGTACGTGTGATGCTGTATGTCTGATGACACGGAGTCCTTCCTCATCACTTGCTGTGATTATATTGAGTGTGCAGTCCTTGTCAAGAACTGTTCTTAAGTCAACAATTTTTCCGTCAACCTCTCCTGCACAGGCTACTCTTGCAAGCCCCTCGCTTATATCCTTTGCGATTTCATATACGCTTTTTGCTTCACTGTACTCTTTTGATGAGCCATCCTTCAATGTTATCTTCATGGTTATCTCTCCTTTATTTTTAATATAAAAATCCCCGACACCGCATTGCTGCGACATCGGGGACGATAAGCTTTGTTACCGTGGTTCCACCCACATTCTTTCCGCCTGAAAACATACTGCTTGTCTGTATCCGACAGAAACTCATTTGACTATAACGGTGTCACCGGGCTTTATTGGAGCCACTCCAAGCTGGTGTTCGGTATATCATCCACCGGGGAGCTTTCACCACTCTTTGGACTTTGATTCTCGTCTTCCAAGGCTTCCCTCTCTGCTGCTTTTAATATACTTACTGTGCTCTTCAACGTATTGTTATTATGCTGTTGCACATATGTATGTAATATACGCAAACATGTGCCATACATATCTTTGGAACAATTAATGTTCCTTTCAAAAAATGATAATATACTTATTTTTCTAATCTGTAAAGTACTTTATGCATTTTTTCCGCAACATTTTTTATATTTCTTGCCCGAACCGCATGGACATGGGTCATTTCGGCCGATTTTCTTGCCTACTACCACTGTTCCTGACTTCTTCTGCTCGAGGTAAAGCGCATGCTTTGTCTCTGCGTCAAAGATTTCATCCCATGCCGGGAGATTGTAAAGCCAGTCTGCCTTTGCATCTACCATGTTCTTATAAAGCTTTTCTTTATCGAATGCAAGGCTTACCTTTGTGTCCTCATCCATCTCCTCGATTGGGTTTGGGGTGACAAGGCTGTCATTGATTCCGTCTAAGAAGCCTGTCATCTCCATGATTGATAACTCATATTTCTCAGCAAGCTCTTTGACTGTTCCCTCTACTGCCTCATCCGGATTTGCAAGGAGCTTCTCATATACACCCTTCTCCAAGAGGAAATAATGCTGCCAAAAACGCTGTAACTCTCCCTGATCTGCTTTGTCATTGTAGGCAATCTTGTGCCACTCTTCTAATAAAGCCATTTTTACTACCACCTTTATCTTTTATAAACTGATATGAGGCCAAACAGCCTCAACTTCACATATGGATGTATTATACCAAAATAACAGCTTGACGTCAATTTTGTTTTTTTATATTATAATTATTAAATAACTATTCAGAACCACTGAGGACAAGAAAAACTGATGCGTCATGCTCGCATGTAAGCAGCAGATTTTCTTGTTCTCAGGGTGGCTCGAATAGAGCCACCCCACACATATGAGCAAAATTAGCTGTGTAGCAGCTAGAAAGCACGAGTATCGTGCGTTTTTGCGAATGTGCGTGGGATGGTTCTGAATTGTTACATTATTAAAAACCACGGAGAACAATTCATGAAAAAGACAAAACGTATTCTGGCACTGATTGGCGCCATCCTTTTATTACTTTTATATGTTGTGGCATTTGTTGCCACTGTGCTCGATCACACAAGTGACATGCGCTACTGGAAGGCTGCCGTTGCCGCAACTATCATTATCCCGGTGCTTATCTGGGCGTATTCATTTGTATACAGACTTTTAAAAGGTTCTGATAAAGAATCTGATGATGTAACCAAAAAACCATGAAACGCAAAATCACACCTGAATTATCATCTAAAGACTGGAAGGAATTCTGCAGCCGTTTTCATTTTGATAACGATAAACTGCCGCTTATCCGGGCAATATACACCGCAATGCTTCCATTGGTGGATGCCTTTGCATATTATTCCATAAAACAGGATTTACCCGGGGTATCCCTGGCACACTATGCCTACGGTCTCGTGACACTCGGAAACGGTGCAGACGAGCTGTCAGAGCTGTATTTAAACCATGAGCAGCTTGAGGAAGCATACATCGCAGACTGTTTAAGCCTCATGCTTTTGTCAAACGCATATGAGCGGTTTGCAAAGGCTGTCGAAGAAGAAAGCTCTCTTTATGCCATTGAGCTGTCATTTTTAGGCGATGAATATCCGCTTGAGCTGCTGCCTGAGATTTTTGAGCACGTAAGCCCTGATGGCATACATCTCACCGGTTCAAATATGCTCATGCCACTTAAAACAGCTGCCCTCATAATAAAGCTTGACTCACAAAAGCAGAAAAATATCAAAGAGCTCTGTAATACCTGCGCGAACTGTAAAAATCTGTCGTGCCCATCAAGAAAGGCCCCTGGTCCTAAGCTGCCACACACCTATGGTGCCATGCAGATTTTCAACATCAGGCATTGAAGCCCAATGTCATTAAGTTAAGATGACCAATCAAGATCTTAGCATCAAAAATGATGCTAGGGTCTTTTTATTTTGTAATAAATGCTTGACATATGATTCGAAA
>ERZ1034713.2-NODE-2-length-194251-cov-26.703676_pt1 | contig 194251 bp, 163 predicted proteins | sample MGYA00520692_ERZ1034713 | MGnify/ENA primary metagenome ERZ1034713 (study PRJEB33766, sample SAMN09781717) | gut metagenome | biome: gut microbiome | host: Homo sapiens | place: Madagascar | study: EMG produced TPA metagenomics assembly of the PRJNA485056 data set... | reverse complement strand
CAAATATGATGTGTTTTATAATTATGTCAAAATTCTTAACTTAATGACATTGCCCGAAGGTTCCTTTTGCAAATTAAATCATATAGTAGTTGTAATTACTGAAGGAGTGAGAGAACGCCCTGGTTAGACTGATTAGCCTGTGCAAGCATAGACTGTCCAGCCTGAGCAAGAATGTTGTTCTTGCTGTAGTTAACCATCTCTTTAGCCATATCTGTATCACGGATACGAGACTCAGCTGATGTGGTATTTTCAACAACGTTGTCGAGATTGTCAATTGTGTGCTCAAGACGATTCTGAACAGCACCGAGTGAAGATCTCTGGTCTGAAACCTTCTGTAATGCATCAGAGATAGCATCAATAGCGTATGTTCCTGCGATTCCTGAGTCATCATTTACGTTAAGACCTTTGATACCAAGATATGAAGAGTTCATTGTCTCAATACCAACAGTAATCTTATTTGTCATATCAGCGTCTGATCCAACATGAAGACTGAAAGAAAGCTTGTTGGCAACCTCAGCTGACCCTTTATTAATTTCGAAAGTAACTCCATTGTCCTTATCATATGCAGGTGTTCCTGTAATTGTTACAGTACCATTTGTTACACCAACTTTATTCGCTGCTATAAGCTCATCTTTCATTAAGCTAACAGCTTTTTCAGCTGATATAATGGATGGATCGGCTTTGCTGACGCCATTGTCCATTTCGGCAGCAGTGTAACTAGCAGAAGCACCAGTTTTTGGTGTAGTTGTAACTTTATCGCCATTTACGATTGTTAATGTTGTTCCTGCAGTTGATGTTTTATCTCCATCTAACACCCATCCGGCTGTAGTTACGGTCTGACCTCCAGGAGCCTTAGAATTTGCAGCTACATATGTATATGTCTTATCATTAACTGTAACCTTATCATCAGCTGTAGTTAATTTATTTACTGCATCTTGAACATCGTTAACTGCACTACCGATGGTATAATCTTTTCCACCGATTGTTACAGATTTACCTTCGTCAAGCGCACCAGCTGCAACCTTAAATGTTGCTTTTGTTGTTCCATCAGTTAGAACACCTTTAAGACCAGCATCATGCCCTTTCATATATTCTTGTTTTGTGCCATCTCCACCCTTAAGGAGATATGTTTCATTGAATTTTGTTGTCTCAGCTACACGATCAATTTCAGTTGTAAGCTGTGAAATCTCATCCTGAATAGCACTTCTATCTGTAGTAGAGTTTGTACCATTAGCCGACTGTGTTGCTAGTTCATTCATTCTTTGAAGCATTGAGTGCACTTCAGTGAGAGCACCTTCAGCTGTCTGTACAGATGATACGCCATCCTCTGCGTTTGAAGAAGCTTTGTCTAGACCACGAATCTGCTTTCTCATCTTCTCTGAAATTGAGAGTCCTGCTGCATCATCTGCTGCACGGTTGATTCTGTAACCAGAAGAGAGCTTCTCTGTAGATTTAGCCTGCTGACCTGTTGTTACGTTAAGCATTCTGTTGGCATTTGCTGCCTGCATGTTATGTTGTACTACCATAATATGTACCTCCATGTATTGTTATTTTGTTCCGGGTAAAATCCATTTTATCCGGCATGTTATGAAATTTTCACTATGAACACGTGCCTAGGTTCACATGTCCATGTATGGTGAAACACAATGGATAATGTGTTTCATCCATTAGATAACAACGTCCCTAAACACAGAATCGCGTTCATCCTGCTCAATTCCCAGATATCGTTTTGTGATTTCAAATGACGAGTGCTGATATATGTCCATCAAAAGAACCGGTGATGTGCCTTGCTTCCATGCATAGTAGCCAAAGGTTTTGCGCAGGGAGTGCGGACTGATTACACCCTCGATTTCACAGGAAACAGCTGCATTATGTACAATTCGGTATGCTGTTGAGCGGGATATATGCTGATTATCAGCATTTGAGAACAGAAATGTTTCAGGTAAAAATTTGATCAGTTCCTTTGATTTGTACCAGCTCAGAGAATTGATTATCCTTGAATTCAGAAAAATAATAGATTGCTTTGTGGTTTTTTGCTCGGTCAATATAACATGAGTGCGAAAACAACAGTTATCAAAATTGTAGACATCATTCCATGTGAATTTCAACAAATCAGACACTCGAAGTGCAGTATTTAGCCCTAATGATATAAACATATAGTTTCTGGGATTATATTCTTCTTCAATATAGAAATTTTTAAATCTATCAAGCTTCTCTTTGTTTTTAATGGGTTGTGATTTATTCATTGCGAACTCCTTTGTGTAAAATATAATGGTTTTGGTTCCATATTACGACAAAAAAGAATTGCAATTTGGATAGATTTGGAGATGTTAAAAATCTTTAACAGAAGCTAAATACCCGAAAACACCGTATTTTCACTTAGTTTTAGAAAAAATTAGAAATATATTTCAAAAAAATAGTACAAAATTTCTAAAAAGGGGTTAAGCATTTTGAATCTATGCCGAAATATATGGTGTAAACGGAATGAAACACATTATCCATTGTGTTTCACCATACATGGACATGTGAACCTAGGCACGTGTTCATAGTGAAAATTTCATAACATGCCGGATAAAATGGATTTTACCCGGAACAAAATAACAATACATGGAGGTACATATTATGGTAGTACAACACAACATGCAGGCAGCAAATGCCAACAGAATGCTTAACGTAACAACAAGCGCACAGTCAAAGAGCACAGAGAAGCTTTCATCTGGTTATAAGATTAACCGTGCAGCTGATGATGCAGCCGGACTTTCAATTTCTGAAAAGATGAGAAAACAGATTAAAGGACTTGACAGAGCTTCAACAAATGCTCAAGATGGTGTTTCTGCAGTACAGACAGCAGAAGGTGCCCTCACAGAGGTTCACTCAATGCTCCAGCGTATGAATGAGCTTGCTACACAGTCTGCAAATGGAACAAACTCTACAACAGATAGAAAAGCTATTCAAGATGAGGTCGACCAGCTTACAAAAGAGATTGATCGTGTATCTGCAACAACAAAGTTTAATGAGACATATCTATTAAAAGGTGATACAAAAACTGCTGATAAAGCTTCCTTTATGAAATCAGGCTATGCAATTGCCGATGGAGTAACTTTATATGCTGAAGGTGACGCAGGCAAAACAGCTCTTGACCAGAACACTCTTAAAGCAGCTCTTGATGCAGGAAAAAAAGTATATAAGGATGTAGCCGGAAAAGCGACTTTAGCTGTAAAAGATACTGATTATGCCTATGTGACTAAATTATATGATGAGACTGGTAAAGCCTTATCTGCAGAAGACGCTCTTAAAGCCATTGTAAAAAAACCTGATACAAAATTTTATGCAAACGACAAAGGAAAAGCTGCTGGTGGATTTGAAGTTAAAGATGCTACTTCAACATATGACGAAGCCACAAATAAAGGATATATTCAGCAGTTTGATGTTAATGGTAAATTATCATTCAATCTGCATGTAGGTGCTGATTCATCCACTGATAACAAGATATCTGTTGACATTGATTCTATGAGTGCAGCAGGAATTGGTGTGAAAGGGCTTAAAGTTGATACAGAAGAAGATGCTACAGGTGCAATTGACCGTATTTCTGATGCGATCCAAAAAGTATCTTCACAGCGTTCATCTCTCGGTGCCGTTCAGAACAGACTTGAGCACACAATTAACAACCTCGACAACGTTGTTGAGAATACCACATCAGCTGAGTCTCGTATTCGTGATACAGATATGGCTAAAGAGATGGTTAACTACAGCAAGAACAACATTCTTGCTCAGGCTGGACAGTCTATGCTTGCACAGGCTAATCAGTCTAACCAGGGTGTTCTCTCACTCTTACAGTAATCATCCACACTTACATGTTGTACAATACAAAAAGAGCTCTCGCAAAGAGCTCTTTTTATATTGCCTTATAACGCTTCAATTATTGAATCAATCCATATCCCTTTTGTGCTTTCACATAGCTTCTATCCTTCACCGCCAGTACGATCACAAAAATCACATCCAGAGTAAAAAAGAACTGGAATATGCCTGCAAATACAGACAGTACCTTTCCTTGTACTCCCTCGCTGCATGCCCTTACAATATAGGCAATTGCAAAAGGTGCTGCACCTAACAGCCCCAGCCAGCCAATAACTGATAGCACAATCGCAACGGTCGGTCCTACAAATATCATGACAACAACCGGTGTTAGCATTAAGAGAAGTGCAACTATAATGCAAAATCCGCCTATTACATAAAACGGTATTAACGCATATTTTATAATCCTTGTGCAAATTAACAGCTGTACTCTGCTTATTCTTTTCCCAAGGATAAGCACCACAGCCAGATTAATCAGTCCCAAAACAATCGGCAGCACCATTATCCAGCCTGCATCAAAGCTTTCTGTTGATTCCTGCATATTGCATATTAACCAAAATAAGACCGGCATCATGTACATGCCCAGCACATATATAACAGGAACTATGTAAACAGCTCGTGATACTTTATTTGATTCATTCATTAATAAATATCCTCCCTTTTATAAACATTCATTTTCTAATACAAGCTCCCTGATTGTGGTACCCTATTCTGCCTTCTCAACAGATATTATCTTTCCCTCAAACGGATCCACCTCTGAAATAGTTCCGGTATATTTTACAGTCACCTTGTCTCCGCTTGTGACACTCTCAAGTCCGTCAGGCTTCTCATCGAAGGTAAAGCTGTATGGTGTATCCTTATCATCAGTCACTACAAACATGAAGTCCTTTATGTCATCGATTGTTCCTGTAAGCTCCTTCTCTTCCTGTGAGCCCTTATCACCTTCATCCTTGGTATCAGCCTGCTTTGCATTTTCAGTGCCTGCTGCTGCCTTATCCTGCTTTGTATCACTTTGTCCGCAGCCTGCAAGCAAACCGGCGCAAAGCATAGCTCCTATTACAATTGTAATCAGTTTTTTCTTCATTATGATATACCTCTTTCTTTATTTATAAGCACTACTATGAGTACGCTTTCTAAAGAGTACTCTTCTATCCACCTAAAGTAAATAGAATACATAAAATATTAAAAAAATCTTACGAATTACTGCTTTTTTGAGCCTCTTGCTAGCCTTGCAGGATACCATTTTTCAAACCATCCGGTAAATATGCCCATCAATACAGGCATCAGATTGTTTACGACAATAAGTGCAGCTCCAACACCTGCCTTTTTCAGCAGAAATGTCCACACTGCTGTCAACGCGTATAATACTCCCCATGCCGCCGCAAGTATATAATTCGTCTTCATAAAGAGAGGATTTTTATGTGCGGCTTCACCGCCATAATTGTATTTCACATATGTTGCGCATAAAGGCTCCTTTGTCAGGCATGAAACCAGCCAGAACAGCCCAAACACCAGATATCCGATATCTGTTGATATGTCACCTGCTCCTGTCAGGCTTGCAATCGCAGAAAGTATAGCAACAGCAACAATTGAGAGCTGATCCCATATTACAAATTTATGTTTTCTCATAATAAAAGGAATAGCGGATGCCACCAAAAGAGCAATCACAGAACCCTTTTCAGTATTGACAGAAACTGCTATCCAAAACGTAATCCATGGTATGAGCATTGTCATCATGGATGGATTTTTCTGTACCTCCACACCTTGTGATGTTTTTTCTGCCTCTTTGACTGCCGATGTACTTCCAAAAAATTTATCCCAGTTTACCATCAAGGAAAAATCACCTGTCACCGTATACATCTGCTTTCCCAATGCCTCTGCGCCACCTATCTCGCCTCGGGAAATAGCCGACCATACCGTAAAAGGCGTATCTATGCGTGTAGTCGCGGCAAGGCTTTGGTCAGTAAACACCTCACTACCTTTATCATCAAGCTTTATTTGGTATGTATGCTTCAAATCGGTATAGCATATCTCAAGCACGCGTTCCTTTCCGTCATAGGTATCCTTATTGTATAATGCAGCCATCTGTCTGGTGAAAACAAGGTCATCCGCTTCCTTTTCTCCTGTTGTCCTGCTGATTCCCCAGCTGGCATCTGCCATACTTTCAAATACATCCCTTGGATATAAAAGAGTATGGAGCGCCGCTTCTGTTTTTTCAGATATTTTTCCTGTGATGGCATATTCTGCCCCGGCACTTTTTACCGTAGCCAGATATTCGTCAGTCCTCTTTGACAGCTCTTTTACACGAAACAGCTCACCCTGACCACAAAATATGGTTGTATAATGCCCTTTTCCCAGGAAATGGTTAAACATCCGAAGTACACTGTCATAATTTCCCTCTGCAGAATAAAAACCGCAGGTAGAGATCAGCACATGCCTTTTGCCTTCCATGTCATATCTGCAATCATGGCTGCCGCTTCCGTATCCGTCCTCCTTTGTGCTCATAAACGGCAGACTCATGGGAAGCTGCCTGTCAATCACATTCTTTAGTATTCCCGGTACACTAAAATAGTACAGAGGAAACGACCACACAACAATATCCGCTTCAAGCATTTTCCCAATAACAGTCTGCATATCGTCATTTATGCAGCACACCCCCGGTGTCTTCTGCCAGCATGCAAAGCAGCCCTTACACGCTCCTATATTCATTGAGGCTACATGCATTTCATCAATGGATATATCTTCATTTTTGCTCTTATATCCTTCTTTGAAGCCTTCTATAAAGCTGTTTGCAAGCTTTAACGAATTGCTTCGGTTTCCCTTTGGGCTTCCGTTAATCAGAAGTATGTTCATGCTTTATGCCCTCCTGTAAGTATATAGTTGATTTTAGTATAGCGGATTGACAGGCAAAAAACAATTAAAGTTTAGACTCAGAAACAATACCATAATTATACATTCAAAATTCATTCAAATTCTTAAGTGTACCTTGTAATTATAGTACTATGATAGTACAATAGAGCTATATTATTACGAATCAGGAGAATTCATATGGGTTACGATGAAAAAATTTTTAAAGCAAAGGCGAATATCAAGGCCCGCAGATTATGGCTTGTTTTTGCTATTCTGCTGACCGCAAATTATGGTACCGACACAGCAAATGGCGCTTATTCCATGAGTAATTATATCATTTTTGTTATTTTGTGCTGGCTGCCTTTCATGTGCGGTGACATACTTCTAAAAATGAAGGGGAAGGATAACGATCATTACCGGCTTGCATTTGTCATCGGATATGGTATTTTTTACGTATTTCTTTTGTGTACGACAACCTCACCGATTGCATTTACCTACATACTTCCGATCATCAGCCTTATTGTAATATTTAAGGATGAGAAATTCATGATTTACTGCGCTGTTGCAAATATGCTAAGCCTTATTGCAAGTATTGCATTTCACATATTAGTACTGGGTCAGAACACTGCTGTAGACCACAAAAACTATCAGCTTCAGATAGCATGTCTTTTGCTTTGCTACATAGGCTATATCATGTCGGTGCGACACCTGACTGAGTCCGATGCTGCACTCACCGAGAGCATAAAGTCTGATCTAGACCGTGTTGTCACAACAGTTGAGAAGGTTAAAACTGCTAGCAACACTATAATGGACGGTATAACAGTGGTCCGTGAGCTGGCTTCTGAAAATAAGCATGGCTCTGATGTTGTCGTTGATGGAATGAATGAGCTTACCGGAAATAATGAGCAGCTTCAGTCCCACACTGCTTCTTCCCAGGAAATGACTACCGATATAAGCGCGCAGGTTGAGAATGTTGCAGCCATGATAAACGATATGGTTTCCCTGACAACCGAATCCGGCAAGCATGCCAAAGTAAGCTCTGAGGACCTTGAAGGTCTTGCACAGACGGCAAAAACTATGTCGGAGCTTTCTACAGAGGTTGAAAACATCCTGACTACATTCAGAGACGAATTTGAGATGGTTAAAAATGAAACCGGAACAATTGACAACATTTCAAACCAGACAAATCTCCTCGCTCTAAACGCTTCTATCGAGGCAGCGCGTGCAGGTGAAGCAGGTAAGGGCTTTGCTGTTGTTGCCGAACAGATCCGCACTCTAAGCACTGAGACGAGAAATTCATCCGGTCAGATCAGTGAGGCGCTCTCTCGTCTTGACGAAATTTCCGGAAGGATGACCTCATCCATTGAAGAAACGCTCCGTCTCATCCAGCTCACTCTTGAAAAGGTAATGCAGACCGGTGAAAATGTAGAGAAGATCACAAAGGATTCCAATAAGCTTGGAAGCCATATCCGTGAAATCGACACCGCAATGCAGGAAGTTGAAGCATCTAACCAGCAGCTTGTCGACAATATGGAAAAGGTATCTGACATCGTAGAAACCATGACCTCATGTATCGATGCATCTGACGCGATAAGCCGCAAGATGCTCAGTAAATATGATGAAAGTGCAACAAATATCAATAATATCGAAACTGTTATCCAATCTCTCATGCACGAGCTCGGAGTTGGTGGATTTATGGGACTTGATGATATCCGCCCGGGTATGAAGGCAAAAGTGATCCTGACAGATGTACAGACCGGCAACGAGTTCCATTGCGAAGTAAAGGCTGTTGGCGAAAACAGTCTTAAGCTTGTATCAGGCGGCTTATCTGTAGAGTCATCCAGACCTTGTAATCTGTATGTCACGGTTGGCAATGTAATGTACTGCTGGAAGGATCTCACAATCACAGATGACCTTGTCGTAGCGGTCAATACACAGCCTGAAATTTTAAACCGCAGGAAATATCCTCGCATGGATTTATCAAACAATTGCACTATAAAGCTCAAAGGAACTGATACCACATTCAAGGGCACACTTGACAATATTAGTGCAAACGGATTTGCATTTTTGACAAAGGATCCTTATTTCGTGGATAATAAGGGTGCGAAGGTTACTATCTCGATAGAGGACTTTGCTCTTGCTGACCACTCAGTGTTGGATGGATATGTAATCCGCTGCTCAAATAATGACGGAACATATATCGTCGGCTGCCAGATGCCTGAGGATAATTATTATATCCAGACATATGTCGATGAACAGCTTCGTGCTCACTCATAAAAAAAAAGCTATGAAAGCCTTTAACCGGGCTCTCATAGCTTTTTTTATTGATAATCTTCTATATCCTATTATCTTCTATCTTCATGATGTTTTTCCTTCTCTGCATACATACGTCTGTCTGCTATCTTTAGCAGGCTCTCAACCGTGTCAGCATCGGACGGATAAAGTGCATATCCACAGCTTACTCCGATTTTTATTTTATGACCATGTATGTTATACGGATTGCATATAACTCTTTGAAGTCTTTCTATGCTCTCTAAGCAATTTTCTTCATCTGCATTGCCATCTATTATACATGCAAACTCATCGCCTCCAATACGGAATGCATAATCAGCTCTTCGTATGCTGTTTATAATGCGCTTACCTACATTGCAAAGGACCTTATCTCCGACCGGATGACCATATGTATCGTTGACCGGCTTGAAAAAATCAAGATCCATGAAAATCAGTGCAAATGCTTTTCCTCTCTGGACTCTCATATTCATAATGGTATCAAAATATCTCTTATTATATAGCTCTGTAAGCATATCCGTATTTGCAAGATCTGCCATCTTATGCTTTTCTCCTATATTCTGTGAGACAAGCAGATACTGCGTCAGTCTGCCATCCTCCCATCTTGCCGGAATGATTGTCATTGAAAGAAAAAGCTTGCTGTTCTTCTCTGCACATTCAAATTTGAAAAAATCATGCTCATTTTTAATTTTTCCATAAATATTTTCAAGAGAAAGAAGCTCTGAGATATCCTTATTCTCCTCCTCTGAAATCAGTGTATACCTGTTCGATATTGCTTCCACAAGGTCTCTGTAGCTGCCACGCTCAGGATAAAGCCTGCGTGCCAGTCTCTCATGATATTCGTACGTATCATTTTCGATATCGCACAATGCGTATCTGTCCACTATCCTTGCCAGGCTGTTCAACAGCATATCAGAGATTTCCTTTTCATGAGATACTGCCATGACAGTGAGCTTCTCCTTCTGAAGCTTAAGCCTGGTATTCTTCAATACATACATAAAAATAAGCAGAATTACACAGATGAACATTATGCCAATAAGTAAAATTGTGCTGTACTGTACCTGAAACATGAACGAGCTGACAGCCTTTGCTTCAACAATACCGACTATAGACCAGTCCTTTATGCCGGTAGGCTGATATGTCATATAATAATCCTTATTATTGTATGTAAAGGAAAAGCAGCCATCACTGCCATCAGCTATTTTGTTTTTTACATCTTTAAAATCAGATGTATCGTAATCTGTTGCGTTATCACCTATGAAATCAATCAGATTATCAACCATATCATAAATCTCTGTCTTCGGTTCGATTGAGAATATGACATTGCCTGCAGAATCAACGATATAACAATCACTTTGGTCTTTATAGGCCTCGTCTCCGAGCATCCTTTCCACGTCTGTATTGTCATAGCTCACAGCAAGCCCGGTATAGGTGATTCCATCCACAGTTATCCCATCAGATGGAAATGCAAAAAGCACCTTTCTGACACCCTTTGTTGATATATAGCTCGATATCACAGGCTCATTTGCCTTAAAAAGCTCATTGAATGCATCTTTTGCATTGTCAGCCACTCCGCTTCTGCCCTCTATGGTGATAAACTGATTCTGCTCATTAAACAGATAAAAATCACTGTAATGCCAGGTCCCTTTTTCCCTGACAAAATCATTCCACTGCAGACCACTGTCGCTATTTAGCACCTTGGTCAAATAAACATTCCAATCCGATAAAACATTCCAGTTGCGTTGCGCAAACATGTTAAAAGTCCGGTTCACCTGACTGTATGAGGCTTTGATATTTGATGTGCCCTCATTATATATCTGACGGCTCATATATACATTGTAGCTATGAATGCTGAATATTATGATACCTAGCAATGCACAGGTTATCACAATTGTACGGATGTTCTTCTTTTTTATGATCATAAATGTGTTCTCCATACCTTAGTACCTACATCGTATCTGTGCTTCGTTCTCTATTCATATCACATATACTTGTATTTCTAGTACCAATTATACAACATATAGTGCCTACAATCTATACTCTTGGCGCGAAATGTAGTTTTCAGGGTGTGAAATGCAGATTGGCAATAAAAAACAAGGGAAAGTACTAAATACTTTCCCTTGCAAAATCTTATATATAGACTTTTAAATTAGAACCTTTGTCTATTTTGCCTGCTCTGCGATAGCAGCCTGTGCTGCAGCAAGACGAGCGATTGGTACACGGAATGGTGAACATGAAACATAGTCAAGTCCAATCTTGTGGCAGAACTCAACTGATGAAGGATCTCCACCGTGCTCTCCACAGATACCAACGTGAAGTTTAGGATTAACTGGCTTTCCAAGCTTAATAGCTGTCTCCATTAATTTACCAACACCTGTCTGGTCAAGCTTAGCAAATGGATCGTTCTCGAAAATCTTGTTGTCATAGTAAGCGTTAAGGAACTTACCTGCATCATCACGAGAGAATCCAAATGTCATCTGTGTAAGGTCGTTTGTACCGAAGCAGAAGAAATCAGCCTCTGTAGCGATCTCATCAGCTGTAAGAGCAGCTCTTGGGATCTCGATCATTGTACCAACCTCGTACTCAAGGTTTACACCGGCAGCAGCGATCTCAGCATCAGCGGTCTCTACTACGATATTCTTAACATACTTAAGCTCCTTAATTTCACATACAAGTGGAATCATGATCTCAGGCTTAACTGTCCAATCTGCATGCTCCTTCTGAACTTCAATTGCCGCACGGATAACAGCCTTTGTCTGCATCTTGGCAATAGAAGGATATGTAACAGCAAGACGGCATCCTCTGTGTCCCATCATTGGGTTGAACTCATGAAGTGATGCACAGATAGCCTTGATTTCTTCTACTGATTTATTCTTAGCCTTAGCAAGCTTCTCAATGTCAGCGTCCTCTGTAGGAACGAACTCATGAAGAGGTGGATCCAGGAAACGGATTGTTACCGGGCATCCCTCAAGAGCCTCGTAAAGAGCCTTGAAGTCAGACTGCTGATATGGAAGAATCTTGTCAAGAGCAACTTCTCTCTCTTCCTCTGTATCAGAGCAGATCATCTCACGGAAAGCAGCAATTCTCTCTGGATCGAAGAACATATGCTCTGTACGGCAAAGTCCGATTCCCTCTGCACCAAGCTCACGAGCCTTCTTAGCATCTGCAGGAGTATCTGCATTTGTACGAACCTTAAGTCTTCTGAACTCATCAGCCCATGCCATAACACGTCCGAACTCACCAGCGATTGAAGCATCAACTGTTGGGATGATTCCAGCGTAGATGTTACCTGTTGTACCATCGATAGAAATCTCAGATCCCTCTGTGAATGTCTGTCCTGCAAGTGTGAACTTCTTGTTCTCCTCGTCCATGTTGATGTCACCACAACCAGATACACAGCATGTTCCCATACCACGTGCAACTACGGCTGCGTGAGATGTCATACCACCACGAACTGTAAGGATACCCTGAGCAGCCTTCATTCCTGTGATGTCCTCTGGAGATGTCTCAAGACGTACAAGTACTACCTTCTCTCCTCTTTCAGCCCATGCCTCAGCATCGTCAGCTGTGAATACAACCTTACCACAAGCAGCTCCCGGAGATGCTCCAAGACCCTTTCCAAGTGGAGTTGCAGCCTTAAGTGCAGCGGCATCGAACTGTGGATGTAATAATGTATCAAGGTTACGAGGGTCGATCATTGCAACAGCCTCAGCCGGTGTCTTATGTCCCTCATCTACTAAATCGCAAGCGATCTTAAGAGCAGCTGGAGCTGTTCTCTTACCATTACGGCACTGAAGCATATAGAGCTTCTTGTTCTCAACTGTGAACTCCATATCCTGCATATCATGGTAGTGATTCTCAAGAGTCTCACAAACCTTAAGGAACTCAGCGTATGCCTCTGGGAACTCCTGCTCCATCTGAGCGATTGGCATTGGAGTACGAACACCGGCAACAACGTCCTCACCCTGTGCATTGATAAGGAACTCACCCATAAGCTTGTTCTCACCAGTTGCAGGATCACGTGTGAATGCAACACCTGTACCTGACTCGTTATTTAAGTTACCGAATACCATTGGCATTACGTTAACAGCTGTTCCCCATGAATAAGGGATATCGTTATCTCTTCTATAAACATTTGCACGTGGGTTGTCCCATGAACGGAATACAGCCTCGATAGCAAGCTTTAACTGCTCTACAGGATCTGAAGGGAAATCTGATCCTAACTGATTCTTGTACTCAGCCTTGAACTGCTCTGCTAACTCTTTAAGGTCAGCTGCTGTAAGGTCTACGTCAAATTTAACACCTCTGTCCTCTTTCATCTTGTCGATGAGCTGCTCGAAGTATTTCTTTCCTACTTCCATAACAACGTCTGAGAACATCTGGATGAAACGTCTGTATGAATCATATACGAAACGCTCGAATGCTGGATCTGGGTTACCAGCGATCATAGCTGCAACAACATCATCATTAAGACCAAGGTTAAGGATTGTATCCATCATACCCGGCATTGAAGCTCTGGCACCTGAACGAACAGATACGAGAAGAGGATTCTTAAGGTCACCGAATTTCTTTCCGTTAACCTCTTCCATCCATTTTACACCTTCCATAGTCTGAGCCATAATCTCATCATTGATCTTACGTCCATCCTCGTAGTACTGTGTACAAGCCTCTGTAGTGATTGTGAAGCCCTGTGGTACAGGAAGTCCAATCTCTGTCATCTCAGCGAGGTTAGCACCCTTACCACCGAGAAGATTACGCATGGTCATGTTACCCTCTTTGAAGGTATATACCCACTTGTTTGCCATTTTGCAATTCCTCCTAAACTTTATTTCTGGTATGGTAAAAAAACCATCCATATACTTGATTAATGTGTGCCCTTATACAAGCGCACACATTAATAATACCATAATTTCAGCAAATATCAACTAATTTTTATTATCTTTTCCCTTATGTTTCATACTATTTTTTTGAACACGGACAGACTTAACATTCTTTACTATGACAAATATCATAATTGCAAGAATTGAAACTATTCCAAGCGCACCAATAGCCAGCGGAACGACCATTCCACTCTCACTAATCATGGTGGCAAGCGGTACCTGCTCATCTGCTATATCATGCTTATTGTCGTTTGCCGCCTGCGGTACCTGCTCATCTGCTATATCAGTATTTGGCTGTGCCTGCGGTGCCTGGATGCCATCCTGCGGATCATTCTGTCCGTCAGGCACTATTGTGTTTGCGGCATTTACTCCATCTGCAGCTCCGTTATTTGCCGCTCCTGCTGCATTGCCTGCCCCGGCTGCATTTGCAGCTCCTGCGGCTGCCTGATTGCCGCCTGCCGCAGTATTGTCATTTGCTCCATTTCCGGCAGCCGCCATGCTTGATGCAGCCCTTGAATATACAAAATTGAACACGTTTTCTGATGCATTTGACGACAGCTTTCCTGTCTGATTATAGCTGTCCGGAATATATCCATCTATATACAGATAAGCTATAACCGGCTCATCGCCCACATTACCATAATAGGTACGGCTTTCTGCAAGCTTATTGCCATCTGTATCCACATAGTTGACTGTATACTCAGCAAGCTCGCCCGGTATGCCGTATGCAACAACATAGTCCTGATCTCCCGATACGAGAAAAGCCGACTGTGCAACCGTATTATTGTCACGGCCGCTTAATCTTATTCCCTTTACATAGTACTTGCTGTTTTCATTAAGTGCCACACTGCCCTGTGCATCACAGCTGATGACATCTCCATATTCAAGACCTGTGACAATTATTTTGTCTCCTTTAGCAGAAACAGAAACCGAAGCCTCATTGCCTGATGCCTTTCGTACCTGCACACCACCGTTTATGCTTCCCTGACCGCCGGCCGAGAAGGAAACTGTGTATGTATATGAAAATGCCCTTGCATCTGCTGTCTGTGAGAAAACACCGGTTATGACAACAAGAGCTGCAAGAAAATATTTAAGCAATCTTTTCATTTTGCTTAGCCCCCTTTCTGTCACTTACGAAAGCCAGTATCATCAAAATAATACCAATCACAAACACTACAGCTGATGCTATCGACCAGATATCTCCGGTCTTCACCTTGCTTGTTGTGGTTGTAAATGTAGGTGGATTTGGTGAAGTCGGATTTGAGTTGTCCTCCACCGCAAAGTTCATCATAAGCTTTGCAAGTGTATCCTGATATATATTGCCCTGACTCTCTCCGTCAAGCCCTACTAAAAGCTTCACACTGCCTCCCTCTCCTGGCTCTAATGTCTTTAAATAAAAGAACTTATCCAGAGAGTTTGTAGCCTCATTGAGTCCTTTTCCGGCTGTTGCCTCCTTCTCTCCACCTACACTGGTGCTGCTGTATATAGTGTTCTCTTTTCCATCCGGTCCTACGAAAGTAAGAATATATGAGTATCCACCGTTTTCAGCCACAGCCTGTGTATCCTCAAGACTCTTTAATACATCATTGGACATATACCATTTCGTCGAAATACTGCTGTTATTCTTTATATCAACGGAAAATGTGACAGAATCTCCGGGCTCCATCTGTGAGACAGAGGCTGCTATTTTATTTGAATCGAACGAACTGACCATCTCCTTGCCTGTAAACTCACACGAGCCGGCTACAGTAGTATTCTCATCAGCAAATACAGTGCCTATCGAACCAAGGATAAACAACATGCATGATAATAATGCGATAAATTTTTTCATATTGTCCTCCTTTACTCTAAGCTTAGTGCTCCATCATCTGATATATTTACATCAACACCCCACGCACTCTTAATCGCGTCCTTTGCATTGTGTGTCTGTACTGCATCAACTGTTGCCTCCAGCACAAATCTCGCCCCATCATACTCATAGGTAGTAGTAATGGTGGTAAGTCCATTATCATCAGTCTGTGATGTCTGATCCACTATTGTGGCAATATCACCGGCTATACTGATTTTGTCCGTAAAATCAGGTGAAGTCTGCCCCTTTTTCAAAATAGAATTATAGTAAAATACATTTCGTTCTGTGGTCTTAGCGCTCTCATCCTCTGTCCAGCCATCGTTTGTAAAACCAATCTGTATCTTGGATGGATCAAGGTTTGCAAGCTTATCACCCGTCTCCTTGTCTGCCCAGTAATGCTGCACAGTCACTCTCACATACTCATCTATCGAGCCGCTGTTTTTGACAGCAAGCCTCTCGTCGTACTTTTTGTTGAGAATCAGCTTTTCATCTCCGGCATTTTCTAACATATCACCAAGCAGCACTCCTGTTGCCTCGCTCCAGTCATCATCCTTATGCTTATAATCACGCCAGCTCACATCATTGCCATTCTCAGTCAAAGTAACACCAATGGATTTGATATCAATCTGAGCCAGATAATTATCACTCATATATGTAAGAGTCGCTTTTGTAGATCCAATCGTCGATGCTGCAAGCATTATCGCAGAGGATGCTACAAGTATAATTGGAAGTTTTCTCTTCATTACTCTTCGCCCTCCTCTTTATCATATTGTGCTGTCGCATCCCATTTTGCATCAGGTGCGACACACGGATTGCCATTTTCATCATATGTGACAGGAGTACACTCCTGAACCACAACTACATTAAAGCTGGTCTTTACCTTTTCACTAACGGTGATAGCCGCAACGATTGGCTCGGTTTTGCCACCAACCGGCACTACCTGACTGTAATACCAGTAGCCATCATCCGAAAGGCTCCAGTTTGAGCCTGATGCCTGTATATCAAACTGGCTTGCTGCAATTACCTTTACCCTGACAAAACAGTCTGCTTTTCCTGTATTCTCAATCTCAATAGTTTTCTTCCAGTCCTTAAACTTCTCCTTGACATCGGTTGTAGGACCGATATCTACCGGGATACCGCCCTTTGCCGTAGCATAGGTTGTAAAATATGCCAGTGTCGGTTTAACTGAAACACCACAGACAATGAGTGTGGCAGCAAAGGCTGCACATACAAGAATACGGTGATTTCTATTAAGTTTTTTACAAGACTCTGATAATTTTTTCATTAATTCTGCACCCATTCCCATCCGGTTCCGTCATACTCAAAATGGTTTACGACACCGGTACTATAAATCAATTTGTCGTTGTAATCGTTTGTAAAATCAACATTTGCGGTCTCACCGGCCACAATCTGTGTCTCTATACTGTCTGAGGAGGTTACCTGATAACTTCCTGCGGCATATACCTCCTTTACTATCACCATTGCCCCCGCCGGGATATTGTCAATAACAGTGCTCTTAGCCCCTGTACTGTCAAATCTGATTGATGCAATATCGGAAAACACCACATTGCCATCCCTGTCGTAGGCCTCAACATCAAATGCAAACACTGGCTCACCGAGTGCTGTATTGTATGTCTTTAATGTCTTGTTAATCTGTAAGCTTCCCATGAGCTCAGTCTGTTCAGGCTTCAGCTCGATACCGATATCATCATATATCCATGAATCTGAGCCGCTTCCTGTCATGGCAAACTCGTTATTAGGAGCCGAAACCAGATACGGCACAAATGTGTATCCAAATCTGGCTGAATTAGCAGGCTTTGCATACACCAGATACAGTCCCGTCTTAACACCTGTGATGGTTCCCTTTCCGTTTGAGACATTTATTGTCTCGTCTGCTGTCAAAGCACCTTTGTCTGCAATGCCCGCAGCTGTCTTTGCCATCTTTTCCCAATCATCTGCGGTAGTTTTACTGCTGATATCTGATATAGATTTAGCCAGCTCATCAAACTGCTTCGTTGCTGTATAGACATCATTCTCATCTACATCTGCCACTCTGTAAAGCTCTACGGGAAAATCCACAGTGTACAAATCCTCCCACGTATCAGGGATATCAACTGTTATAGAGCATTTCTTGTCAATGTCAATGTGCGTCCTTGCGAAAATGCTTCCACACGGCAGGGAAAACAAGACTATCGCTGCTATAGCTATACTGACAGCTCTTTTTATACTATTGTGCATTTTTCCTCCTTCCTGATTCTATCTGAATCTATACAATATCGTTTTACTAAGTATCTTACAAATTATAATATACAAAACCAGAAACAAAATGCCAAGCACTATGGCTTCATGTAACGGCTGTACCTGCTTTACATCCTCGACAATAAGTCCCTGTGCATCATTTGCTATCCTGTGACCCCTGATAAGAAGCCTATGGGAATTCACACCATACGGTGTACATGTGATAAGTGTACAGTAATCCTGCCCTTCCTCAATCTTTAAGTCATTAAGCTCATCAGGTAAAACAATCCTTATCTGATCAACCTCGTAGGTCAGTGTCTCGCCAAGCACATACAGCTTGAAGGTGTCACCCTCCACCATCTGGTCAATATCCGTAAAAAGCTTAGATGACGTAAGTCCTCTGTGTCCTGAAACAGCACAATGTGTGCTTGCTCCGCCAACCGGAAGCGATGTGCCCTCGATATGGCCAACACCTATCTGAAGTATTGTATTGTCTGTGCCGTGGTAAATCGGCAATGAGACATTGATGGACGGAATCTCAACATAGCCCATGACTCCTGTGCCAGATACATCAAGTAGGCTTTCATACTCTGCTCTGTCCGAATCAGACATATCATATCTGTCCTGCTTGCTTAAAAGCTTTTCATTGTAAGCCTCTGCCGCCTGTCTCATTTCTTCAAGCTTTTGTTCATCTGTATTGTCTACTGCATCGACATAGCTTGCAATTGCCCTTGACTGATGGAATGAATTCCAGTAATCACTCACCGTCGGATATAGCAGTAAGGACAGTCCTGCAAGAAACACTATGACAAACAAAATAGTTGATAATTTTCTTCTCATAGCACTCTCCTTACTGTTATCATTTGCATATAATTATGCCTATTGTAACTGCCACGAACCACTAAAGTGGCTCATGGCAGATATATTTTATCATAAAATGATATTATTTAACACGCTTCTTTGTTACAAGAACAATTCCGCCACCTACAACTAATATAGCACCGATTACATAAATTGCAACACGTCCAGCACCACCGGTTGAAGGAAGGACTGAGCCCTTTAAGTTCTGTACAGGTGTGCTTAAGCTGCCCTCAGCTTTATCTGCTTTAAGTGTAATATTACCTGTCACCTTATCTCCGCTTAATGAATTAAGCTCAGGAGCATCAGACTCAATTGAGTGGTCTGCTTTGATTGTGAACGCAATATCATTTGCAGTATTGTATTCATCAGGAGTCTTTGTCTCCTTAAGTACATAATCACCATCATCAAGACCGCTGAATGTGAAGACATCATTCTTATCACCGGAAATTACCGCTTTGATTTCTTTGTCTGCTTCGCCTTTAATCTTTTTATAAAGAGTGAACTCTGCACCATCGAGTGCTTTATTGTTCTCATCTACCTTGTTGATTACAACCTTGTATGTAAATACGATTACTGTATCTTCCGGAGTCTCACCTTTATCTCCCTCTCCGCCATTGTTAGGGTTGTTAGAGAACTCAAGCTTAACCTTATTTGGGTTTCCTTTTGAGCCGATAACAGCATTCTCATTGAGAGTTGCATTATACTCAACTACAACCTTATCACCATTTTTAGCTTCAAATCCCTCTGCTAAAATGTTGTCACATGTAAAAGTAAGCTTTTTGCCAGCTGCGTCATAATTTGTTGTAAAGAATGATGTAACATCCTTATCACCTAATTTGACAGTAACAGTTCCCTCATTGAAATCAAGTCCCTGTGAAAGAGTATCATCAAATTTGAGGAAATATGACTTATATGACTCAACATTTACAGGTAATGTAGCTGTAAGCTGGAATGGAACTGCATCTGTGATATCATAATCGGCTGAATCCTGCCATCCGGTTGTATCACCTGTTGTGTCATTTGTATCTTTTACTTTCTTCTCAACAGAAGGTACATCTGTCTTTGGTGTGATTGTTGTATTAGCAACGATATTGAGAATATACTCTGTGTAAGCCTCGTCACCTGTTAAAGAGCTGTCCCTATCCTTGATGAGATAGTAACCAGGCTCAAGTCCTGTAATCTCAGTCTTGGCATTGTCCTGTGTTACTGAAACAGAACCTGCTGCTGTAGTGCTTAAAGCTTGAGCAATTTTCTGTGCCTCTGCCTTAAGGGCTGAAGAGTTTGACTGCATTCCTGAAAGCTTCTCTACATAAGCTTTTGCATCCTTATTAGACTCAAGATCTGTCTGTTTGTCTTCCTTGATACCGCTACCCCAGCCTACGTTTGAAAGTGTTTTCTCTGATTCTGAAAGGTCACCCTTTAAAATCTGGTAAGCCTCATAAGTGTGGCCTGCCTTTGCATTATTAACCGTGATGGTAAATGTTTTTTTGGCGCTTTCGCCCTCAGCAAATACTGTAACGCTCATTGCAAGTGTAAGTATCATCGCAAGAACTAAAGCAATGCTTCTTTTGATTGTTTTCATATTGCATTCTCCTTTTTATAATGTTTTATGTTTTTTATAGAAAAGTGTTATTGCAGCTATTGCTATAAGCACAACTCCACTTAACATATACAACCATCTGTTACCGCTTCCACCTGTTTCCGGAAGCTGATACTCTATGAGTTTGTTTGTAATCTCAACAGTACCGGACTCTATTGCATTGGCGCTGCCCGGTGCAACGTTTGCATCAGTCTTTGTGATTTGAGTACCATTTATATCCTTAAATATATATGAAACATCATAGCCTGACATACTGTTGTTCTGATTTATTCCAACCTCTGTCACATAATATCTATATGTGGTACCGGTCAGAATACCATTTTCATCTACACTCTGCAATGGCAGATTTTCAAATACATATGACCATTCACCTGCCGAATCTGCTGTCACCTCAACCGGATTGCCATACTTCTTATCATTATTAGCTGAATCCACCTGATGCAGCTGCAGAAAGATCTTTCCATCAGTCTTATCTAACGGATTATTCTTAGAATCAGTCCATTTTTTATCAACCGAAATGCTTGTTGTCGAAACAGCTACATCCTCATAATAGTACGGTGTATTTACCTTCGCCATATCACTTCCCTGTAATGAGCTGTTTTCAGCTATAACAGGATGCGCCGAGGTATCTGCACTGAAATAGAAATACTCCTTATGAGGCTCAGTCGAGAGTATATAACCATCCGGAGCCTTTGTCTCAACTATATAATACTGCGTATTATACTCCAGATTATCAGTACTCATACTGATATCAATTCTGCCGTTCTTATCAGTGGTATACTTGCCTAACGACTTGTATGAACCATCCGATGTGTATCCAAACAGCTCAAACTCTGCGCCCTCAAGCTGCTTTCCATAATTAGTCTTATCTACCTTATACAAGGTAAATGTATTACTCTTAATTACTCCGGCAGATGATTTTGACTCTTTGTAAACAGTCTGGTTATCCTTTCTGTCTTCTCCTTTTTCGACACCCTCAAGCTTTGCTGTATTGCTGACGTCCATCTTTATAGGATTGTATTGATCCGGCGTACCAAGCACCTTTGCATTCACCTGATATGTATAAGTAAGCATTATCGCCTTGCCATCAGGTATATCTGCACTGATTGTCCTGTATGATGTATCATTCCATTCATACGTACCATCTTTAGTTGTATACGCCCACTTACAGCCATCTACCGTATCGCCTGCTTTGTATGTGCCATCATCCTGCTTTATTGCCTGCCTGAACTGAACAGTAGCCGGCATTAAATCTATATACCACAATGCCTGTGGACTGTATGTCATCGTCTTGAATTGAAGCACATCTGTCAGCTTTAATGTATCACTATTAGGCAGATAGTCCTTGCCATCAGGGTTTATTATAACTGTATAACGCAGCCTGTGATTATCCTCATCCCACTTGAAGTTCTTGGAAACAACCTTATCGCCCTCAGTAGGATTATCACTACCAGACTCGCCAGGCTTTGACATGGTCTGTGTCTGATGAACCCATCCGATTTCGCTGTTTGTATTTGAGGATGCTGTGGCTATATTCTTATAATCCACTGATTTACCTGCCTCAAAATTTTCAAAATCATCTATCTTACACTTGTATACTACATATATGTGAGAGTTCTCAAACCAACCATGTATCGTTGTATTGTTCTCATCAGGCTTTGTAACCCTTGTAACAACGGTATTAGTGGACTCATCTAACGTTGTACTTGTTTGAATTCCGTTTATGAACCAGTCGCCGTCAGTTACGGTATACAATGTACCGTCAAAGTCAGGATATGTAAAGCCATCGTTATTCGGATATGCCAGCATTGTCTTTACGCTCTGCAGTGTGACACCATCCGGAAGCTTATCAGTGATGGTATACTCTGTTGCATCGGCATCCATAAGTACATCAACGCGCCATGTGAGTGTTCCATCACTTTCTGTTGTTTTCAAATAAGTCTGTCTTGTATTACCGTTTCCATCAGTCTTTACAATCTTTGATGTCGTATGGCTATAAGATGCAGATGCATTTGAATTTAAAGCTTCAAATTTATTCACATATTCAACTCTTCCACTTGGCGTTGTGTCGGCGGTTGTGCTGTATGTAAATGCGACTGTCCTTTCACTGTTGCTTACCGGATAATCCTTATTAAAGCTGATATTTACTGATGTAATTCTGTAGTTACCGGTTTCTGATAATTTACCAAAATCTGTCTTTTGCGAATTATTTTTCTCATCCAGATATTTAACAGTAATGTCACCGATATATCCATCAAACTCTTTCTTTACCTGACTTACAAAATCATTCATCTGTGTATAAGTCATGTAATGATAATTCTTCTGAGATTTGGATGACATTGTATCAGCAATGCCAAACTCCTTAGGAAATCCCGATGCCGGAATTGTAAATTTTGCCTCCCACTTTAAAGTATACAGCCCATTATCTGTCTTTTGAGCATCAACAAGCCTCTTCGTAATATCCTGCTTTGTTTTTGGAACATTTACACTTGAAGAATCATCATATGACCTATCATCCTTAGTAAGGGTGGCCTTATTACTAAATTTCTGGTCATCAAATGTCTGCAATGCGTCTGTATAATATTTGACAGTATACTTATTACAGTTCTTATTTCCATCTGTAGGATTAAATGTAACCGATGTCACCTTGCCACTGCTGTCCTTGTTAATTGTATATCCAGCACTAGGTGATATGTCAATGCCTGTAATTTTATCAAACATATCATCTGTCAGGACAGCTCCCGCAATATCCTCACAGCTTTTATTTACTGTAACCGTCCAGATAATCCGGTTATTAGTCTTATCATATTTACCGGATTTCTCTATCAGATTTTTGTAATACTTCACGTAGCTGCTTGATGTATCTATGACAGTTTCTTTTGATTTTTGGTCTGTTGATTTACCGGTAACGAAATTAGTTGCCTGCCATGCAGCATTATTTCCCAAATCTCCGGCATTGGTCAGGTAATATCTGTATGTAATAGAACAGCTCTCACCTGCACTCAATTTTGGAAGCTTTGCAGTAAGTGTTGCCTTTCCCGCATCTGCCGGGTCATCCTTTCCTGTCGCCGTTGCAGTATAACTACTGTCAACAGCCTGACCGTTTTTCTTTATGCTGTAGGTAAATCCGGTAGTATCAACCCTCATACCATTGCCGTTAAATTCATCTGTGATTTCGATATCATCAGGTGTACCTTTTCCGGAAGACACATCCACAGTAAACTCAACATAATAATTACCATTTTCATCAATACCAATATTATTATTATTTGTATTGCTCTTCTTTACGGAAATATCGTAGTTTAAGGAATCATTTCCATTCCAGTGGATATTATCCTTGTCTACTGTTATTGTGACATCACCACCGATATAGATATCCACATCACCAGAATCATTGGTCTTGCCCTCACCAAAAGCTTCTGCCTTTGCCCAGCCATTTATATCGCTGCTGTTACCCTCAATATAACCATCTACAAACTTGATAAGAATTGCATATGTACCATCCTCATTCTTGATATATCTGTACTGAAACTGTTCCTTATCGCCGTTGTCATCACATTTTGTCTTCCAGTAATTGCACAGCTCATCCGGAATTGTCACCGATGGATCATAGACATAATAGTAATTCTTAACAGTATTGCCATTGGCATCTACCGTATCATTCTTTCCGATTCCAAAGTCCAGCTGAACCTCAAGCTTGAACTTCTCGCCGTTCCAGTCCACCGGTTTGCCCTCACTTGACATTTTGGTATATGAGCCATTTGATTGCAGTTTCTGAAGATTAACATAGTTTTCTGTGACATTATCTATGGTAAAATCCTTCTGATTCTGATCTGCTGCTGATGCAGGTTGTATAAGTCTGTACGCAGTAATGCCCAGCACTATAACAGCCATCGATATAATAAATGTAGCAAGCTGTCTACGTCTTCTCACTCTTTTAAGCCGTTCTTTGCCAAGACGTTCCATATCCTTATCCATTCTGCATCCTCCTTTCATAGAGTTATATATAATTCATTTTACTTAATCGTTATTCAACAGCTAATATATTACACCCTTTTGGTCACACAACGGTCACACGGGACTTTAAATCGGGATTTTCTATTTTTTTACCAAAAAGTTTCAAATAACACTAATCAATTTTGCCAATTTTAGACAACGGCCAGATGGCAAATGTGATTTTGCCGACCACCTGTTCCTCTGAGACACAGCCTATAGCTGTATTTCTCGAGTCAAGTGATACGCTTCTGTTATCGCCCATCACGAAAATTTTCGACTCCGGAACCTGATAAGGCAGCTCTATATTGCAGTCTCCTAAAGCTTTTTCCTTGAGATACGGCTCATCAATCGCAATATCGTTTACGTAAACAGTTCCATCATCCGATATATTGACCCAGTCACCCGGCATCGCAATAACTCTTTTTACAAGTATCTTGTTATTGTAATAAAAAGCTATGACATCACCTGTTTTAAAGTCATGTCCCTTTGATGCCATAAGCACCTGCCCCTCCTGTAACGTCGGTGACATAGAGGTTCCGGTCACCTGCAAAATCGGAAGCCACAGGTTTGCGACCAATATTGCTGCCGCTGCCACTACCACAAGTGTTCCTACGGTATTGAAGAGTGTTGCTGCAAATTTGTTGTTATACTTCACCCTTCTTAGCTCCTGACGCAGCTCCTTTATGCCAAGATCATCGCTGTAACGGTCATAGTCGTCTGTCATGATACTGCGATAACCCGACGTACTCTCATTATTCTCAGTGCTTTTATTCTCAGCTTCTTTATTCTCAACTCTGTTTTCTTCTGAAACCTTCCTTGATATTTCCTTTTCTATATGTACAGATATATCCTCCGGCCGGTTTTCCTTTTTAGTCTGCTGAAATTCCTTCTCTATTTCAATATTTTTTTCTATATCAGGAGTTATGTCTGGCGCCGGTGTTACATATTTTACCGGAATTATTTCCGCGATTTCCTGTGATATATTTTCATCAACATCTTGTGTCTGCTTTTGTACCTGCGTTACTTCTTCAGATGACTTAACAGGTATTTCCATCATCTGTGCCAAAAGTAAATCAAGCCTATCCTCATTGGTAAGTGGTTTGTGTTCGACATCCTTTAGCTCCTTGTCTTTGCTTAAATCCACTACATCAATATCGTTTTTGCTTTCTGCATTAGCCGCATCGTTGTTTTGATCAATCTCTGCAACTACCTTTTTATTGTATTCAGCATCTGTGTAGCTTTTTGTCGAATTTGTAAGGTTAGCTGATTTATTCTGCTTAATTTTCTTCTGTTCTCTTTTTTTTCTTAGCTCAATGTACTTTACGGCAGCTCTTGCCAGAGCATATATTGCCTTTTTATATATTTTTTCTATCATTCTTTTGTCCAATTATCCATTTCATAACCACAAAATATTGCTTCTATACTATTTTCTTGTCAGATTATTTGAAGCCATGGATATTACGGCGGCAAATTTCTGGATTTCCTCTGTTGCTGACGTGAGTTTATTAATTGCAGCATTGATATCACCCGATGTCTTTACCTCACGTTCAAGTGTCTGAATATGTTTTTTTGTCTCGTCAAGCTCTTTTCTTAAGTGTTCAACCTCTTTACTTCTGTCTAAAAGCATCTCTAGCAGCTCACTTCTGCTAAGCTTCTTTAATTCTTTTGCTTCCATATTCATAATCTCCATATATCAGAACAACCAAAGAATAGCTTACTATATCTTTGGTTGTCATTTGTCATCTATATTATATTATAAAATTAAAATTCAAATTTCTTTGCAAAATAAGCATCAAGCTCATCAATTGCGATACGCTCCTGCTCCATTGTGTCACGGTCACGTACTGTTACGCAATGGTCTTCCTCTGAGTCGAAATCATATGTCACGCAGAATGGTGTTCCGATTTCATCCTGACGACGATATCTCTTTCCGATTGTTCCTCTGTCATCATACTCACAGTTGTATGTCTTTGAAAGCTGTGCAAATACCTTTTCAGCACTCTCATTGAGCTTCTTTGACAGTGGAAGTACTCCAATCTTTACAGGTGCAAGTGCTGGATGGAAATGGAATACTGTTCTGACATCCGGCTTCTCCGGTGTACCGATATTCTCTTCGTCATAAGCTGCACAAAGGAAAGCAAGTACTACACGGTCTGCACCGAGTGATGGCTCGATAACGTATGGCAGATATTTCTCATTCTTCTGGTCATCGAAGTATGTAAGATCCTGTCCTGAAACTTCCTGATGACGTCCGAGGTCATAATCTGTACGATCCGCAATGCCCCAAAGCTCGCCCCATCCGAATGGGAATAAGAACTCGATATCTGTAGTTCCCTTTGAATAGAAGGCTAACTCAGCAGGATCATGATCACGCAGTCTCATCTCATCCTCCTTGATTCCAAGGGAAATAAGCCAGTCACGGCAGAAACCTCTCCAATACTTAAACCACTCAAGATCTGTTCCAGGCTCGCAGAAGAACTCAAGCTCCATCTGCTCGAACTCACGTGTTCTGAAGGTGAAGTTACCAGGTGTAATCTCGTTACGGAATGACTTACCAACCTGTCCGATACCGAATGGAATCTTTTTACGTGATGTACGCTGTACATTTTTAAAGTTTACAAAGATACCCTGTGCTGTCTCAGGACGAAGATATACTGTATTCTTAGCATCCTCTGTAACACCCTGGAAGGTCTTGAACATGAGGTTGAACTGTCTGATATCTGTGAAATTGTGCTTGCCGCATGATGGACATGGAACATTGTGCTCCTTGATGAAATCTACCATCTGCTCGTTTGTCCAGCCATCAACTGATGTCTCAAGCTCAATACCATTGTCCTGCGCAAAATCCTCGATGATTTTGTCGGCTCTGAATCGCTCGTGGCACTCCTTACAATCCATAAGCGGATCTGAGAAGCCGCCGAGATGTCCTGATGCAACCCATGTCTGAGGATTCATGAGGATGGCACAGTCCACACCTACATTATAAGGATTCTCCTGGATAAATTTCTTCCACCATGCTCTTTTTACGTTGTTTTTAAGCTCTACGCCCAGGTTTCCATAATCCCATGTATTTGCAAGACCTCCGTAAATTTCTGAGCCCGGATATACAAATCCTCTTGCTTTTGCTACCTGTACGATTTTGTCCATGGTCTTTTCCATAATTCTTGTTTCCTCTCTATCTTACTTATGATTTATTTGTATTCGTAACTGTTCAGTACCTTCACAGCTGCAAGCTGCAGGCGCATTTGAATCAGCTGTACTGAATAGTTACTTGTATTCTTAATTATAATTAAATAACAATTCACGCCTTAATCTACTTATATATAACATATGTGATATATGACACCGGCACCGAATTGTCCTCCTCACTGTCAAAGTCAAATGTGACCTCGTTGTCTTGCTTGACCGAGTTTAATATATCATCATCGCTGACACTGTCATCCGCTCCGTTTTCCGTTCCTTCCGTCGCATCGGATTTTACTGCTTCCGTGCCCTCCGTGGCACTCTCTGTCCCTTTAGTCTGTGATGCAAGCAGGCTGTACTTGTCACCAATCGCAACTGTTTTGTCATCTACAAGCTTTACTTTGTCGACAGATGCATATAATATTTTCCCTTTCACGTGCAAATTTGAGCTGCCTTCGTAAACAACGACCTTGTAGCCGGTTTCATCCAGAAACTCAGATGATTCACATTTCTTTGCCTTGCCATCATCTATCGCTGCGAAATCGGTCTTGAAGTCATATCCGGCTGCCAGAGCCTCCGCAATCGTCCCTGAAAAAAGCTTTGTCCCATTGAAATCAGTATATTCGTCGGTTGACGCATAGCTCATGGTAAGAGATGCCTTCTTTTTCTCGACAGTCAGCTTTTTGAGTTTGATCGAACCGTCATTCTTCTTATTGTAGTCGTCTATTGACTTGTCCACATAGCTTTGTAAGTCATCCTGCTTGTATGCAGCTGTATCAAAGTCCTCGACATCTGTAGATACCACACTGCCGTTTTTTGCAACAAACACCGTGCTGTCCTTGGTATAATAATCTGTACCGCACCCGGCAAGCAAACCGCATGTCGCAATAACAGGCAACAGCATTGATAGCTTTTTATTCATAGCTGCCTCCTAAAATATAATCTATGATATTATACCCTTTTGTATATATGATTTCAAGTATCATATTTTAAAGGGCAACGACATGCATAGTATCTATTAATTATTTCATGATTTAATTTCATGCTTTAATTTATCACAGAAAAGCTGCTGATTTAAAATCATGATGCACATAGATTGAAAGATATTCCTTCATTATGCTTCTCAGCTCCTCAAGCACATCGTCTGACACTGCAAATGTGTACAGCTTCGTGATATCAGCTGAAACAATATACTGCATGGTATAAAGTGTATCGCTTAGTATATGCCTTCCCTGCACCTGCGTGCCACAGTTGTCGCAAAACACCCCTCCGCGACTTGCCGAAAAGACATTAAGTTCTTCCCTTGAATGACAGTGTATACACGAAAACAGCGATGGGCCCTCGCCATTTATCGTAATAGCCTTAAGCTCAAAAACAGCCCTGACCAGCTCATTTTTATATGCCGGTGATTCAAGAGCCCTGAGTGATTGATAAAGGAGCTTTAACATATCCTTCTCGTCATTGTTCTCCTGACAAAAATATCCGCAGAACTCCAGAAAGTAAAACCCGGTGTATACTGCTTCCAAATCCTGTGTCAGCTCCCTGAAATAGTTGCTGATTGTGACCTTTGAAAGAGAATATGCGCTTTTACCCTCAAACAGCTCAAACTCACCGAACGAAAATGGATTGCTTCCTGCCATAAGCTGGCTGTTTGGACGTCTTGCGCCCCTTGCAAAGGCTGTGATTTTCCCTCGTTCCTTTGTGAGAATCGTTATTCTTTTGTCAAAATCCCCTACCGGCATGGCTGAAAGCACCATACCGGTCAACACTACACTCTGCGACATCTTAATCTTACTTTCAAATTACTATTCTTCCTCTTTGTATCCAAAGTTCTTGATGAGGAAATCACTGTCTCTCCAATCCTTCTTTACCTTAACCCAGAGCTTCAGATTTACCTTACAGTCGAGCAGTCTTTCCATCTCATAGCGCGCATTGGTGCCGATTTTTTTGAGCATGCTGCCCTGCTTTCCTATGATGATTCCCTTATGGGAGTCTCGCTCGCAGACAATTGTGGCATCCATATCTATAATAGAACCACTCTTTGTCTTTCTTGTCTTCATGCGGTCAATTCCTACTGCAATGCCATGCGGCACCTCGTCATTTAGAGCATGGAGCGCTTTTTCCCTGATAATCTCAGCACAGATTGCACGCTCCGGCTGATCTGTGATGGTGTCCTCATCATAGAACTGCGGGCCATAAGGCAAATACTTAAATATAGAATTAATAACATCGTCCGTATTCTGTCCTCTCAAGGCTGACGTAGGAATAATCTCCGCAAAGTCATATACCTTGCGGTAGGTGTCTATATACTCAAGCACCTTTTCCTTTTCCACTGTATCCACCTTGTTAATAATCAATATAACAGGTGTATTAACCTTTTTAAGCTGCTCTATGATATGCTGCTCTCCCGCCCCGATAAAGTTGGTCGGTTCCACAAGCCACAGCACAACATCCACCTCATTTAATGTCTTTTCCGCCACATTGACCATATACTCGCCCAGCTTATTTTTGGCCTTGTGTATACCCGGAGTATCAAGGAACACTATCTGTCCCTTTTCCATATCCGTGTATACTGTCTGGATGCGGTTTCTTGTGGTCTGAGGCTTGTTTGAGGTGATGGCAATTTTCTGACCGATAAGCCTGTTCATCAGTGTTGATTTGCCCACGTTTGGTCTACCGATTATTGTAACAAAACCCGATTTGAAATTCTGTATCATTTTTCCTCCTATGTGAATCTGTATTTATAAGGATATGAGGGTCAAAAGGTATTTTGCCCCTCATTTATGATTAATCAGATTACTACATGCTACGCATTCCCGTAATCTGACTCCACCTCGAAATCCGCTAATTTGCTGCATCCCCGCAGCAAATTGCTACTTTCTCGGTGTAGTGCGGGTCACTAAGGTATACATCGAATTGCATGCAAGCATGCATCGCTGATACCTTGTGACCCTTTAATCATATAAGCTTTTCAACATTCTCAAAGAGCCCCGCCGACTCTTTAATCATATTTTCATTGCCGATGACACATATACTGTCCTTCTTAAGTACTGCCTGTACAAGGTCTGCAAGCCTTCTGATATCCTCCGGCTGTGCATTTAGTATCTCATTTCTCTCCTTTTGAATCTGCTCGTAGGTAATACCCTCGAGATATGCAGACAGTGATCTGCTTCCCTTTGCTTCCGGATTCATAGGCGTATCAAGTGCACTGAAGGTACCGATAATATACTTGGTCATATCCCTCTCATCAGGTGAAAAGCTCTTTATATACTCAGGTATTCTGTCATAGACATCAAGTGTGTCTGAAAGGTTAGGGTCTCTATATGAGACAAAGTAGCTCTCTCCGCTTCTAAGGAATGTATTCATGCAGCCGTAAGCACCGCCCTTTACCCTGACATTTATCCAGAGATAATCATAGCTTAAGATGATACGCAGCAGTCTCAGTGCTCCGGTGTATTCATAGCCCTCACAGATGAAATCACCTGTTTTTGCAACATATTGTATCTGGGATGCATCAATAAATGCTTCCTTTGCTGTATTAAAATGAACCTCTGCCTGATAGCCTACAGCACTCATTTTATTAAATCCAGTTATAACTTTTTTCAACGAAGGCTTTGCATTGCCGTATGCCTCGTTATTTCCGGTAAAGCTGATAAGCATTCTGTTTCTTGCAAACAGTTTTTTTGCTATTGCCGCAAGCTTATCTGACACACTCACCGGTGACTCGGAAAGCTCCTTTTCTATGCGGCATATAGAGCGGTAAAAAGCAATTCCCTTTAGCTCGTCCTGATAAAGTGCGTAGCGCGAGAAGCTCGACATGCTTCGCATAGCTGCAACCAGATGGCCTGAGCTGCTAAGGTTAGCCTGAAGCCTTGCCTTAATCTGCGCTACAAGCTCACCCAGCCTCTTTGTATCGGTAAAATCCGATGTAAGAAGCATCTGCTCCATAAGCTCAAGTGCCTTGTCGAGATTTTTCTCCAATACCTTAAGCTTCACTTCAAACTTAAACACAAAATTATTTCTATCCTTAATATCCGGGTGACTTGCAGTACCTGTGCTGATTCCGCCGGTATATATGTTGGTAGCATTAGCTAAATCGGTATAGCTGTACTTTTCGGTGCTCACCAGCCCGAGTGCGTTTGTAAAGAAGCCAAGATAGCCAAGCTCACTCTGGGCAAAATCACCTGCATCAAATAAAAATGATATATAATCAATGCCGTTTGACTCTATGTCATGACGCACAACCTTTACATCCAAAAGTTTATCCTCAATGTTTGAAAAAGGCATAGCATTCTTTTTCATATCCGCTCTTGTAAGCATCGGAAGCTTGCGCAGATCCTCATCCGACGAAGGCTCCTCCTGGTATTTCTTTAAATGTTCTGTATCCTCAATCAGCTTCTTAATCTCTTCATCCGAAAGAGATGCCTTGTAATCGGAAAGCTCCTTTGCCAAAGCCTCCTCCCTCTCATTGCCAAGTCCACGCTTCGGCTTTACTGTGACAGATGAACCATGGGTATTGTCAAGCAGATACTCCTGTATAAGCTTTTCAAAATAATCCGTATCTACAGCCTTTCGAAGCTTAGCAAAGGTACCAAGACACTCCAGATGTATAAAAGGCTTCATATCATCAAACAGCCAGCTGTCTAAACAGTTTAATCCAAAAAGAAGTCCCTTAGGAAACTGTCCGAAGTCAGCCTCCCTGAATTTGAACTCGCTACTGTTGATTCCAGCGAGCAATGCTTCTTTATTAATTCCTGTTTTAACAACTTCTTTAAGAGTGTTTTCTATAATGCTTTCAAACTCATCTGCCTGAGATGCATTGGCATTCTTTGCCACAAACGAAAATACCGGCTGCAAAATTCCCGCATCGTATGAGCCATACACATCATCACCGATTCCCGCATCTATCAATGCCTGCTTCACCGGTGCTCCCGGTGAGCTGACAAGTGCATAGTCAAGCACATCAAATGCCTGATAGAGCATCTCATCAAGCGAATCCCCTACCACACGGTTATAAGACAGATAAGTCTTATTCTCCTGTGAATCATCCATGGTAATTGAATACTGTGCCTCAACATTCTTTATTTTATCAAATGCAGGCTGTTTATTAATTTCTGAATTAACTTTTTTATAATCATACAGGCTCAGATATTCCTTATCAAGCCACACAAGTCTCTCGACAACATCCATATCACCATACAGATAAATGTATGAATTGGACGGATGATAATACTTGTGATAGAAGTCCAGATATGCTTCATACGTAAGCTTAGGAATATACTCCGGATTGCCGCCTGAATCCTTGCTGTAGGTATTATCAGGGAAAAGCGAGCGGTAAATCTGGCTTGAAAGCACCTCGTCAGGCGATGAGTATGCTCCCTTCATCTCATTGTACACCACTCCGTTTATCTTAAGCTCATCATCCTTGCCTGTAAGCTCGTAGTGCCAGCCCTCCTGCTTGAAAATTTCCTCGTACTTTGTGATATTCGGATTAAACACTGCATCCAGATACACATCCATGAGATTCTTAAAATCCTGATCATTGCAGCTTGCAACAGGATAAACTGTCTTGTCAGGGTATGTCATGGCATTTAAAAATGTATTGAGTGAGCCCTTTGCCAGCTCAATGAAGGGATCCTTTACAGGGAACTTCTTTGAACCGCAGAGTGTGGTATGCTCAATAATATGCGGTACACCCGTCTCATCCTCCGGCGGAGTCCTGAAGCCTATATAAAAGACCTTGTTATCATCATTATTTGATAAAATGGCAATCCTTGCACCACTTTTTTTGTGTCTCAGAATGAATCCGTCCGACTGGACATCCTCCACTCTGTGCTCATCTAAAATCTCGTATTCAGCCAAATCGTGAATTGTCATCAATTATTCCTCCTAAAATGCGATGATGATAGTATACCACATTTTTACATATTATAGTTAAATTATAAGTATATTTACCACAAAAAATCTGTTAAAGTAATATTCTGCAACATCCGGCTTTAAAAGTCAGATTCTATGCTCCTCTTCTGAATATTAACATCCATCTGCGGAAACGGAATTTCGATGTTATTTTTATCAAATGCTGTTTTAATTTCTTCTGTAAGCTGCCATTTTGTATTCCAGTAATCCTCGTTCTTCACCCAGATTCTCGCACCGAGCTCTATTGCCGAATCCTGCAGCTCACTCACAAACACATTGCTCGTCTCATCGTGAAGCATCGTATCTGCTGATGTGACAACAGATTCCAGCACACTCTTTGCAAATGCTAAATCTGTGCTGTAGGATACTGTCACTCTCAAATCAAGCATCCTCCTATCCATCATAGATACATTTGTGATACACGAATCAGCAAGCTTTCCGTTTGGTATCATAACCATCTTGTTATCTATTGTCAAAAGCCTTGTATAAAACAGATTTATATCCTTTACAGTGCCCTCTGTACCACTTGAACCGTCAACTATGTAATCGCCCACGCTAAACGGCTTCATCAAAAGAATAAGCACGCCTCCTGCAAAATTTGACAGACTGCCCTGCAATGCCATACCTACAGTAAGTCCGGCAGAGCCAAGAACCGCTATAACTGAGCCGGTCGCCACTCCAAAGCCCGAAAGCAGTGCCATGACAAGGATAAAATACAAAAAGTATTTAATAACATTTGCTAGAAATGATGCCACTGCAGCGTCCATTCTGCTTTTATCAAATCCTTTTTTAATTATTTTCACAACTGATTTAATCACCTTAATACCAATAAGCAGTATCACTATCGCAACAACAAGCTGCACAAGAAAGCTTATAAGCGATGGCATATATTTTTCCAGATACGTCTTTACAATGCCCGGGTTTTCAATAACCTGCTGTACCTCAGTGTTTGCAACCGGCACTGATACTTCACCAAGAATTTGTCTGATCATATAATCTCCTATATATCTCTTATATCTTTTATATTTCTTATATCTTTTCTATATTTGTTATTTCCTTATAACCCACTAAATCCCCCATATAAAATATGGGGGATCAGTATTTAAATCAAATATTAATTCACTATTTAATAACTCTCACTCTGAGCACTCCGTCAATGGCAGAAAGCTTCTCAACGGTAGAAGCATCAATAGCTGAATCAAGATCAAGAAGTGAATATGCATAGTCACCCTTGCCCTTGTTTGTCAGATCAGATACATTGATATCAGCCTCTGCAAGAGCTGTTGTAATCTGTCCAATCATACCCTTAACATTCTTGTGAAGGATTCCGACTCTGCCTGAAGCTGTGCATGCACCCATGCTGCAGTCAGGGAAGTTTACTGAATGAACGATATTACCATTCTCTAAGTAATCTCTCAGCTCCTTGACAGCCATAACTGCACAATTGTCCTCTGACTCTGCTGTAGATGCTCCAAGATGAGGTGTTACGATGCAGCCCTTTGCTCCAACAGTTGTGTTGTTAGGGAAATCTGAAACATACTTCTTAACCTTTCCCTTGGCAAGTGCATCTACCATAGCCTCTTCGTCAACAAGAAGATCTCTGGCAAAATTTAATACGATAGCGGTTGGCTTCATCATTGCAATAGCATCAGCGTTTACCATCTTCTTTGTCGAATCAAGAAGAGGTACATGGATTGTGATGAAATCACAGTTCTTGTAGATGTCCTCAACATTGCTGATATGCTTAACGCTTCTTGAAAGGTTCCATGCGGCATTTACTGAGATGTATGGATCATATCCGTAAACATCCATACCCATATGTACTGCAGCATTTGCAACAAGTACACCGATGGCTCCCAGTCCGATAACACCGAGCTTCTTGCCTGAAATCTCTGTTCCTGCAAAGTTCTTTTTCTGCTTCTCGGCTGTCTTTGCAATATTCTCATCGTTCTGGTTTGCAAGACACCAGTCGATACCTCCAACGATATCTCTTGATGCATAAAGCATTCCGGCAAACACAAGCTCCTTAACACCGTTTGCATTGGCTCCCGGTGTGTTGAATACAACGATTCCCTGCTCGGCACACTTGTCAAGCGGAATATTGTTTACTCCTGCTCCTGCTCTTGCCACAGCAAGCACCTTGTCACCAAGCTCCATGTCATGCATAGCGGCACTTCTTACAAGTGCTGCATCTGCATCCTTAATATCATCAACCTTTTTATAATCGTCAGAGAACAGGTCAAGGCCTACTCCTGCGATTGGGTTTAAGCATGTGTAATTAAACATTATGCATTCTCCTCCTCAAACTTCTTCATAAACTCTACAAGCTTCTCAACGCCCTCTTTTGGCATAGCATTGTAAATAGATGCTCTCATTCCGCCAACTGTACGGTGTCCTTTAAGGTTTACAAATCCGGCTGCAGTTGCCTCCTTTACAAACTTGGCATCAAGCTCTGCATCTCCTGTTACAAACGGAACATTCATGAGTGATCTGTCCTCTTTTCTTACTGTTCCCTTAAAGAGCTTGCTCTGATCAAGGAAATCGTAGAGAATCTTGGCTTTCTCCTCATTTCTCTCCTTCATAACTGAAAGACCGCCCATCTTCTTGAGCCATTTGAATACCTTGCCACAGATATAGATGCCGTAGCATGGTGGTGTATTGTAAAGAGAATCATTATCGGCCTGAGTCTTCCACTTGAGCATGGTTGGTGTGCCCGGTAGACAATCATCTGTGATAAGGTCCTCTCTGATAATTGCTATAACTACTCCCGCAGGTCCTACATTCTTCTGTACTCCGCCATAGATAACAGCATATTTTGATACATCTACAGGCTCTGATAAGAAGCATGAAGATACATCAGCTACAAGGTTCTTTCCCTTTGTGTTTGGAAGCTTCTTGTACTTTGTTCCGTAGATAGTATTGTTCTCGCAAATATATACATAATCCATATCATCTGTGATTGGTAAATCTGAACAGTCAGGTATGTATGAGAAGGTCTCATCTGCAGACGAAGCAAGCTCTACGGCATCTCCGTAAATCTTAGCCTCGGCAAACGCCTTTTTAGCCCACTGACCTGTGATAATGTATCCTGCTTTTTTATTTTTCATAAGGTTCATCGGTACCTCAGCGAAGAACTGTGAAGCACCACCCTGAAGGAAAAGTACCTTGTAATTGTCAGGTATATTCATAAGCTCGCGGAGATCCTTCTCGGCATCCTTAATGATGTCATCAAACCATTTAGATCTGTGGCTCATCTCCATAACCGACATTCCGCTTCCCTTATAATCCATCATCTCTGCTGCTGCTTCCTGCAATACCTCCTCAGGTAAAACTGCAGGTCCTGCTGAAAAATTGTAAACTCTACTCACTCTAATTTCCTCCTTGTGTCGCATTGTAGTCCTCTTCATCGAAAGACTCGTTGATAGGCTTGCCCGGTGCAACCATAGGCCATACCTTGTCATCTGAATCAATGATACAATCGATGACAAACGGTGTCTTGCTCTTTAAGGCATCTGCAAATGCTTTTTCAAATTCTTCCTGGGTCTTAACACGTCGTGCGGTGGCTCCCATTGCCTCTGAAAGCTTTACATAATCCACCCCATCATCAAGTACGGTTGCCGAGTAATGCTTCTCGTAAAAAAGAGTCTGCCACTGGCGTACCATTCCAAGTACATGGTTGTTTATTATAACCTCGATAAGAGGAAGCTTTTCTCTTGAAGCTGTTGCAAGCTCGTTCATGTTCATTCTGAAGCATCCGTCACCTGCAATATTGACTACAGTCCTGTCAGGATTAGCTGTCTGGGCACCGATTGCAGCACCGAGACCGTATCCCATGGTACCAAGACCTCCTGATGTAAGAAGAGTTCTCGGCTTACTGTATTTGTAATACTGGGCTGCCCACATCTGATGCTGACCGACCTCAGTAACCATTATAGCATTTCCTTTTGTCATTTCATAGATTTTTTCAATAACAAATGGTCCGCTAAGTCCCTCTTTGTGATATGTAAGAGGAAAAGTCTTTGCATATGCAAGCACATGCTCAACCCATGAATTGTGATCAAGCTGTGTGAGCTTTTTGTTGATGCGTGTAAGTATTTCCTTCACATCGCCTATAACACTCGATGTAACACGGATATTTTTATTAATCTCTGCTGCGTCTACATCAAACTGTAATATCTTTGCCTGGTCTGCAAACTTTTTAGGATTGCCAAGCACTCTGTCCGAAAAACGTGTACCGATCGCAATCAAAAGGTCGCACTCTGAAACTCCAAGGTTTGAGGTCTTTGTGCCATGCATACCAAGCATGCCTGTGTAGTTATCACTTGTGCCGTCATATGCACCCTTGCCCATGAGCGTATCGCAAACAGGTGCATTCACCTTGTCTACAAATTCCTTAAGCTCTTTGCTTGCTCCGGAGAGAACCACTCCGCCTCCTACAAATATATATGGCTTTTTGGATGCTTTTATGAGTTCAATTGCATTATCAATGTCACTGTCTGTAATTGTTTCTGTCTCACGTTCAGGAAGCTTGATTTCCTGCCTGGTGTACTCTACCAGATCTGCCGTAACATTCTTTGGAATATCCACAAGCACAGGACCCGGTCTGCCTTTTCTTGCTATATTGAAAGCTCTTCGTATTGTATCTGCAAGCTTCTCTATATCCTTTACAATAAAGCTGTATTTGGTTACAGGCGTTGTAATTCCGGCAATATCTATCTCCTGGAAGCTGTCCTTTCCAAGTAACGAGACTCCGACATTACATGTGATTGCGACGATTGGAATCGAATCCATGTATGCTGTCGAAATTCCTGTGACCAGATTTGTCGCACCCGGTCCGCTTGTAGCCAGACAGACGCCAACCTTTCCGGTGCTTCTAGCATAGCCGTCGGCCGCATGGCTTGCTCCCTGCTCATGTGAGGTCAGCACATGCTTAATCTCCGGATGCTTGTAGAGCTCGTCATAAACATTAAGGATGGCTCCTCCCGGATAACCGAATACTGTGTCAACACCCTGTTCTTTTAAGCATTCTATAATAACCTGTGATCCTGTTAACTGCATCTTGTATTCCTCTTTTTCTTATACGAATCCTTTACGATAATAGGTAAAAGCCTTATTCGTACTGAATTTTCTATCAAAATATATACTACGCGTTCTGCTCGCCCGGAAGTGCAAGGATGGCTCCTCTGTTTCCTGATGTAACAAGCGCTGCGTATCTCTTCAAATAGCCTGTTGTAACCTTTGGCTCCCTTGGCTGCCACTTTGCCTTACGCTCAGCAAGCACCTCGTCTGACACATCGAGCTCAAGCTTCATGTTTGGAATATCGATCTTTATGATATCTCCCTCTTCAACCAGGGCAATCGGTCCGCCTACTGCGGCCTCAGGTGAAACATGACCTATTGAAGCTCCTCTTGAAGCTCCTGAAAAACGTCCGTCTGTGATGAGTGCTACAGAGCTTCCAAGTCCCATTCCGGCAATAGCGGATGTAGGGTTAAGCATCTCTCTCATTCCAGGGCCGCCCTTTGGTCCCTCGTATCTGATGACAACCACATCACCCTCTACGATCTTGCCGCCCTTTATTGCTGCAATTGCATCCTCCTCGCAGTCAAATACTCTTGCAGGGCCCTCATGAACCATCATCTCATCAACAACTGCTGAACGCTTTACTACAGAGCCGTCCGGAGCCAGATTTCCTTTAAGCACTGCAAGTCCTCCGGTCTTTGAATATGGATTGTCTACCGGTCTGATGACCTCAGGGTCTCTATTGACTGCATTCTTTATATTCTCTCCAACTGTCTTTCCTGTAACAGTCATACAATCTGTATTTAAAAGTCCGATATCAGCAAGCTCTTTCATGACAGCCCACACACCGCCGGCCTCGTTTAAGTCCTCCATATATGTAGGGCCCGCCGGGGCAAGGTGGCAGAGATTTGGTGTTCTCTCACTGATTGGATTTGCAAAGCTGATATCAAAATCAAAGCCTATCTCATGAGCGATAGCCGGAAGATGAAGCATAGAGTTTGTAGAGCAGCCGAGTGCCATATCAACTGTGAGTGCGTTCATTATTGCATCCTTTGTGATGATATCTCTCGCCTTGATACCCTTGTTGTACATATCCATAACAGCCATTCCGGCATGCTTTGCAAGACGGATACGCTCTGAATATACAGCAGGTATTGTTCCGTTTCCGCGAAGTCCCATACCGAGCGCCTCTGTAAGACAGTTCATAGAGTTGGCTGTGTACATTCCCGAGCATGAACCGCAGGTAGGACATACCTTGTTCTCATACTCACATACATCATCCTCAGTCATAGTACCAGCAGCGTATGAGCCGACAGCCTCAAACATCGATGAAAGACTTCTCTTTCTACCCTTTACGTGGCCTGCGAGCATTGGTCCGCCTGATACAAATACTGTAGGCAGATTAAGACGTGCAGCCGCCATCAGAAGTCCCGGCACGTTCTTGTCACAGTTTGGAACCATTACAAGTGCATCAAACTGATGAGCAATTGCCATACACTCTGTAGAATCTGCAATCAGATCTCTTGTGACAAGGGAATATTTCATACCCACATGTCCCATTGCAATACCATCGCAGACTGCGATTGCAGGAAATACTACAGGCACTCCTCCTGCCTCTGCAACTCCAAGCTTTACAGCCTCAACGATTTTGTCTATATTCATATGGCCCGGAACAATCTCATTGAATGAGCTTACGATTCCGACCATAGGCTTTTTCATTTCCTCCGGTGTAAAACCAAGAGCATTAAATAAACTTCTTGCCGGTGCCTGCTGCATTCCGGCTCTTGCGTTATCACTTATCATATTTTATCTCCTTATTTATCTCCGACTATTTCTTTGAGCACTTCATCATTACTACTGTATACACAACTATCTGCCTAGCTATAACCTATTAGCTGTCTATTATAAGTCATGCAGCTACACACGTTCTGCGATGAGATCCCCCATCTGTGCTGTGCCTACCTGTGTGATACCCTCTGTAGTCTCACCCGGCTGTGGCATAATGTCGATTGTCCTGTAGCCCTCCTTAAGCACCTGCTTTACAGCATCCTCGATTGCCTGTGCTTCCTTGTCCAGATCAAATGAATAGCGAAGCATCATGGCTGCTGAAAGGATTGTTGCGATAGGATTTGCAATTCCCTTTCCTGCGATATCAGGAGCAGATCCGCCACTTGGCTCGTAAAGTCCGAACTTTGTATCGTTAAGGCTTGCTGATGAAAGCATACCGATTGAGCCTGTCACCATACTTGCTTCATCTGATAAAATATCGCCAAACATATTCTCTGTGAGAATAACATCAAACTGCTTAGGATCCTTTACAAGCTGCATTGCACAGTTATCAACAAGCATATGCTCGTATGTAACCTCCGGATAATCCTTAGCGACCTCCTCGACGATCTTTCTCCATAATCTGGAAGAATCAAGCACATTTGCCTTGTCTACAGATGTAACTTTTTTTCTTCTCTTCATGGCTATATCGAAGCCTCGCTTTGCGATTCTTCTGATTTCATTCTCATTGTATGTCAGTGTATCTGTGGCCGTAACAACTCCATCCACCTCTTTTGTCTCTCTGGCTCCGAAGTAAAGACCTCCTGTAAGCTCACGCATAATCATCATATCAAAGCCGTCTCCGATGATATCGGCGCGGAGCGGACATGCTGCAGCAAGCTCCTTGTACAGGTATGCCGGTCTAAGATTTGCAAACAGATTGAGCGACTTTCTAAGCTTTAAAAGTCCTGCCTCCGGACGAAGCTCAGGGGCCAGCTTGTACCATGGTGATGTGGCTGTGTTGCCACCGATAGAACCCATCAGCACCGCATCTGAATCAAGAGCAGTCGCAATAGCCTCATCTGTAAGAGGAACACCTGTAGCATCAATTGAGCAGCCACCCATAAGGATGTCTGTGTAGTTGAAGCTGTGTCCATACTTGTCTGCTATTTTGTCCAATACCTTTTTTGCCTCAGTGACTATCTCCGGTCCGATTCCGTCTCCGGAAATTACACCAACTTTATATTCCATAATTTCTTACCTCTTTTACATAAAAATACATATTCTTATATTAAAGCATTAAAGTAGTTATTTCAATATGCCGGGATATTTTACTTTTTCATGCAATTTATAACTGCAGCTTATAATAACTGCATACTATAATAACAGTTTTTTATTATTATTGCAAGAGATGCGGATAATAAGAAAACCGCCACTTATGTGACGGCTTTACAAATCTGCATTATTTAGCTGAATCCTCTGCTTTCTCAAGGTCAGCGATAGCTGCCTTCTGCATTGGAATACGGCAGTTCTTGTTGTTACCAAACTCAACGATTACAGTATCGTCCTCGATATCGATAACTGTACCGTAAAATCCACTTGTTGTAAGAACTGTGTCTCCTGTTGCAACCTCATTAAGCATAAGCTCCTTTTTCTTCTGCTCCTTCTTCTGTGGACGGATCATAAGAAAATACATAACTGCGAAAAGTACTACTAACCAGACAATCATTCCAATTGTTCCTGCTGCCTGACCGTTTGCTAAAATTGATGTCATCAATTGTTCCTCCTAAATATTCTATAATTGATGTGTTCTAAGCACTATTACCATAATACACGTTAAACGTGCTAACGGCAAGGATTTTTTATCATTTTCGAGATTTTTTATATTTATCTGCTAGCTCTGCTCTCCCTGTGTCATTCCATAGAGCTTTTCAGCCTTGTATGAGGCAAAACGGCCTGCATCAAGTGAATCCCTTATCTCCTCCATCATGTTGTTGTAGAAATACAAATTATGGAGCACGCACAGTCTCATTCCGAGCATCTCCTTTGCCTTTAAAAGATGCCTGATATATGCACGCGAATATGTGCGGCAGGCAGGACAGTTACAGCCCTCCTCAATAGGACGCATATCCTTCTGATACTTCTGGTTGAACAGATTAAGCTTGCCGTGATTCGTGTATACATGTCCGTGACGGCCGTTTCTGCTTGGGTATACACAGTCAAAGAAGTCGATTCCTCTCTCTACACCTTCAAGTATATTGGCAGGAGTTCCTACTCCCATCAGGTATGTAGGTTTATTAACTGGCAGATGAGGCACTGTTTCATCAAGAATATGGTACATCTCCTCATGGCTCTCTCCTACCGCCAGTCCGCCGACAGCATAGCCGTCCAGCTCAAGCTCAGAAATGCGCTTTGCATGGTCAATTCTTATATCATCATAAATAGCTCCCTGATTGATACCGAATAAAAGCTGCTCCTTATTGATAGTATCCGGTAAGCTGTTTAAGCGTGCCATCTCCTTTTTGCACCTCTCAAGCCAGCGCGCGGTCCTGTTTACAGAGTTTGTCACATACTGTCTGTCTGCAACGCTAGATGGGCACTCGTCAAATGCCATAGCTATCGTGGAGCCGAGGTTTGACTGTATCTGCATGCTCTCCTCAGGTCCCATAAAAATCTTGGCACCGTCAATATGCGAGTTGAAGTACACGCCCTCCTCCTTTATTTTGCGAAGACCTGCCAGTGAAAACACCTGGAATCCGCCGGAATCTGTAAGGATTGGTCTGTCCCACACCATGAATTTGTGCAGTCCGCCAAGCTCTTTAATGATTTTGTCTCCGGTTCTTACATGCAGGTGATATGTATTTGACAGCTCAACCTGACACTTTATCTCCTTTAAATCGTCCGTAGAGACAGCGCCCTTTATCGCACCTACTGTTCCTACATTCATAAATACAGGTGTCTGTATATCTCCATGCACAGTATGGAATGTACCTCTCTTGGCACGTCCCTCTTGTTTTAGTAACTCATATTTAGCCATATTTTCGTTTAATTCTCCTGTTTCTTTTACTTATCGCCATTGCCTACGATTTTTCTGATTAATATTCCGTTGGTCAGCAGTGTGGTATCTATGCAATGCCTCTCAAAAAGTACCTCGCCATCCTTTGGCACCTCAATATCCTCATCAGAGCAGTTGACTATAACCTCCACATATGTATCCACCCAGCCCATCTTTCTGAACTGGATTACCCTTGGATTGTCAGCAAAATCGTCAGGGAAATGGAAGTTTCTGCCCTTTAAAAGCGGCTCACTCGCCCTTAAATGAATGAGCTTTGATACCATCTCAATGCGCTCCTTAAACCTGCCTGCCTCAATATCATCCCACGGCATACATCGTCTGCAGTCAGGGTCATAGCTGCCCGGCATGGCAATCTCAGTGCCGTAATATATACATGGGCTGCCCGGCATGGCAAAAAGCACTGCAAGCTGTGCAAAATACTGGTCGAGATTCTTTGTATCAGAGCGAAGGCGCTTTGTATCATGTGAATCAAGCAGATTGAAAAGCACATCATTGGTCTGCTGCATGTAGTTGGTATAACATCTGTTTATAGTATACTCAAAATCCTGATTCGTCTGGCTCTTATCTATCCAGAAATCCTTGATGCTCTCTCCGAGCGGATAGTTCATAACCGCATCGAACTCATCTCCACGCAGCCACGGAAGAGCATTATGCCATATTTCTCCCAAAATGTAAATATCCGGATTGATTTCCTTAAGCCTTGCCCTAAGCTCCTTGCAGAATCGGTGTGACACCTCATTTGCCACATCAAGGCGCAGTCCGTCTATATGATAATTTTCTACCCAGTTGGCGCAGATATCGATAAAGTATTTTCGCACCGCCGGATTATTTGTATTGAGCTTTGGCATATTGTCAAAAAATCCAAACGTATAAAACTGACCCTTTTTAGCCGCTCCATGCTTAAAGTCAAGAGGCCATTCATTGATCATAAACCAGTCATAATACTCTGAATCAGTCCCCTTTGCTAAAACATCCTGCCACGGTGCAAAATAATAGCCACAGTGGTTGAACACTCCGTCAAGCATTATTCTCATATCACGCTTATGGGCTTCTAGCACAAGCCTCTTAAAGGTCTCTTCATCTCCAAAGCGCGGGTCAATCTTTGCATAATCCGTTGTATCATACTTATGATTGCTCGGTGACTCGTTTATCGGTGTCAGGTAGATTCCGTTTATTCCAAGCTCCTTTAAGTAATCAAGCTTTTGAATGATTCCTGCGAGGTCTCCGCCGAAGCACTCCTCATTTTTGACCTTTCCCCTGTTTCTCCACGGAACAACATAATCAGGATCTATCGAGTGGTCTCCATTGCAGAATCTATCCGGAAATATCTGATACCATATAGTGTCATTTACCCACTTCGGTGTGACCGGAATATCACACGGATTCATCCATGGGAACACAAAGCACTGGCGGCTCCTGCCCTCAAGTGCCATCTGCTCTGCACTCACGAAGCCATCCTCAAAGTAAAACCATCTCTCATCCTCTGTGATGAGTTCAAAATAATATTTAAGTCTCTTGAATGGTGGCTTTACCGTGGTTGTCCACCATATCTGGTGCTTTAATTTCTTTTTAAATATTATCGGCTGCTTATCGCCATTCCAGGTCTCCCCACCGCCTAAGATACCGGCTGCGAATGGGTCACCGAGTATGATATTTACTTCCTTAACATCATAACCGGTCTTTATATTTATGATTAATTCATCCTCATTTAAAGGATAGCAGTAGTTGTCGTATGCCTGGTGAAATACCCCATTAAATTCCATGTTTTCTCCCTCTTTTGCTGTCTTATTGTAGTTGTTTATCATTGTGGCGCTAAGGACGGCACGTAAGTCGCGGCTACCGTGAGCGTTCACATGCTGCCCTGTTCGCTACGCTGCGCTGTTAAGATTCTGTACGAATTATGCTTATAGGCTTTCTTTTGCTGACGAAACCGTCGCTACTCGCCCTCCATGGCTCGATAGCTCCTTGCCCCGGCGTCCCTGCCGGTGCATTTCTGTGTATCGAAGCATAATTCTACAGACTCTAAACAGCTTCGCTATTCGCTCCCAGGGCAGCACGTGTACGCTCACGGTAGCCGCGGCTTACGTGCCTTACGTTGTGGCAAAATTGCTACAAATGATGCTGCTTAATTATACTTGCTTAAATTATGCTTCGCCTAATTTGCGCTTTGCATATACAGGCATGCAAGCATGCATCGATGATACCTTTTGACCCTTTAATCACATAATTATACACAAACATAGTTCGAAAGTTATCTAAATAAAATAATATCATAGTTTTCTTGACTATTCAACTTGGTATTACTTATAATATACCTATTATTATAACTATAGGAGCTTCCGTGAGAACAAGAAAGACCGTTGCTATTACCGTTCATCCTACCTAATAGTGTGTCCAGCAACGATTACAGCCCATTTAAAATTTCTTTTCGAAGCATGGGATGCAATCCCTCAATAATTAGCACTATGGCGCATCAGCTTTTTTTATTCTCTATGGTTCTAAATAGTTATGTACTATATAAAAAGGAGACCATCATGGCAGGTTCATCATACGGAAATATTTTTAAGGTAACAACATGGGGAGAATCACACGGAAAGGGCTTAGGTGTCGTTGTGGACGGCGTTCCTGCGGGGCTTGAGCTGTGTGAGGAGGATATTCAGATATTCTTAAACAGAAGAAAGCCGGGACAGTCCAAGTTCACTACTCCGCGCAAGGAGGATGATGCGGTTGAGATTCTCTCCGGTGTGTTTGAGGGAAAGACTACAGGCACACCTGTTTCTATGATTGTGTGGAATAAAAATCAGAAATCAAAGGATTACAGTGAGATTGCTTCATACTATCGTCCGGGGCATGCTGACTTTTGCTTTGATGAGAAATACGGCTTCAGAGACTACCGAGGCGGTGGTCGTTCTTCGGGACGCGAGACAATAGGCCGTGTTGCAGCAGGTGCTATCGCTGTAAAGATGCTATCGAGCCTTGGCATAAAATTCCTTACATACACCAGGTCAATAGGCCCTGTTACAATTGATGAGGTTAATTTTGATGCCCATGAGATTTACAACAATTCGCTTTATATGCCTGATGCCGATGCAGCACTAAAGGCTTCTGAATATCTGGAGGAATGCCTTAAATCACTCAATTCCTCAGGCGGTGTGTGTGAATGTGTCATCACTGGTCTTCCTGTCGGGCTCGGTGATCCTGTATTCGAGAAAATTGATGCTAATCTGGCAAAGGCTATTATGTCTATCGGAGCTGTAAAGGGTTTCGAAATCGGCGATGGCTTTGATGCAGCAAAGGCTACAGGACTTACAAACAATGATGCCTTTATTATGAGGGATGGCGCTGTTTCAAAAGAGACAAATCACTCCGGTGGTACTCTCGGCGGAATGACAGATGGCTCACCGCTTATTTTAAGGGCTGCCATAAAGCCTACTCCTTCAATCGCAGCTACACAACACACTGTAAATAAATCCGGTGATAATATAGAGATTTCCATCAAGGGACGTCATGACCCGATTATCGTGCCACGTGCCGTTGTTGTTGTTGAAGCTATGGCTGCAATTACTATTGCGGATGCACTGCTTATGAATATGGGAGCACGCATGGACCGCATATCTGATTTTTACAAAAAATTATAACTTTGTCATATAGCAAAAAGCATCTATCCATTTTTTCCGGACAGATGCTTTTCACCTATTTCATTGGAACAACCTGTAATGTTTTTCCTAGTGAATTCAAAATTTTTAATACTGTAGAGAGCTGTGGGTCTGACGTTCCGTTTTCCATTCTTGAAATCACAGGCTGCTTAATTCCACTCATCGCCTCAAGTTGCTTTTGCGTTATTCCATTCTCTTCTCTTGCTTTTATCATCTCATTAATAATTGCAACACGAACTTCACTTTCTGCAATCTCTTCTGATGTAAATAATTGTTTTTCAAGTTCATCCCATGAAGAACCTTTTGGATTAATCTTTGATTTACTCATTTTCATTACTCCTTTCTATATAATCCTTCATAAGTTTATTAGCTTTTTTTATTTCTCTTAGCGGTGTTTTCTGTGTTTTTTTATGAAACTGCGATAGCAAAATAATATCATTACCGTTATATGCAAAAAACAGTATTCTATCCTTTAGCGGTCTTAATTCCCACAGTTCACCATCTAAATGGCGTACAAAAGGCATTCCGGCTCTGGTTCCATTTTCTCTTAAAATATTTAGATAATCCTGTATTTTTTGTAATTTAATTAAACTATCCTTAGAATTTTTCTTTTTTAGAGAAATTATATATTCCTTAACCGGCTCATTGCCCTTTTTATCTTTGTAGAAAAAAATATTATACATTTCATACCTCCCCATAAACTAAATATAACTTAAATGCATATTTATGTCAATAGAAAATGCACTCAAAATATATTTCCAAGAAGCAGAGGATTAAACAACAGATACTGCGCATTTGTCACCACAAAAGCCAAGTATGCATTTGATTCCATACAACAGCAAAGTGATAAGAACGACCGCCATAACCATCACAAATGACTTTGATGCCATAAGCTGCCTTCTGCCCATGAGCATATGGTCAAGTGTAGGTGTCAGATTTTATATTCAAAATAGTAAAAAGCTGCTACTCTCTAAAGAATAACAGCCTTTCTTACTATATCAGCCTTTTGGAATCTGACCATCAACATACAAAATGTGATTCACTAACCACTCTGTGAGATATTTTAAAATTCCCATAATCTGTTCATCCTGATCTTCTATCTCATCATTATGGTGTTCCATAAATTCATCAAGTTTGTGTATAAATTCCTGATGCTGAACTTTCTGTGTAAATAACTTCTTATAATTAATAGACTCCATATACTGCTCTTCGTCAGTAAAGTGTTTTACTGTATAATCACGAAGATTTTCCAATATTATGTCAATTCTATCATATTTATCTGGTGTATTCTCGTCATGAAGCAATTCATAAGCCTCATCTGCATACTTAAATAACTGCTTGTGTTCTTCATCTATCATATCTATTCCGATATAATATTCTGGTTTCATTTCATACATTCATTAGTCCTTCTTTCATTTTTATTCAGCCTTTGAAAAATGTTTTTAGCATTTCCATAATCCATGCAGGTTACAATATGCATATACTTCTTCTACCTGTTCACCATCGCAAAGGCAAAAATCTGCTATCGGCTCCTGCCCTGGATTTAACTGTTTTCTGTATATTCCCTGATTGGTATTTAATGTAATCCACTCAATGAAATGCTCTTCAAGCATTGGATGTTTTGTCTCTCCGACCACGACATGAACATAACTGCCTTCTATCGTATATACAGGTACATGCTTCTCGACAGCAGCATCTGTCACTCCGGCTTTTAATTCCTGCATAGGTTCTCCGCAACAAATTACAGGAACACCCTTATCTTTTACCTTTTCAATAATATTTCCACAATGTTTACATATATAATACTTTACTTCCATGCTTTTCCTCCTTTACCTTCTCCCTGCATTTCGGGCAAATGCCCTTAAATGAAATATCATAATCCAAAAATTCAATTCCATGAGTGTTATGAATTCTTTCCAATAAATCCGGTATTTCATCCATATCCACATCTGAAACCTCACCACATTTTACACACCTGACATGGTAATGATTTTTCAATGTGAAATCGAATCGGTTCGGTCCATCCGGAACTTCAACCTTTCTTAATGCACCTTCCTCTACCAATATATCAAGATTTCTATATACAGTTCCTTTTCCGATTGTAGGATATGCTTCTTTTATAAATTCATACACTTCATTTGCTGTAACATGCCTTTTCATCTCATATACAGCATTTCTTACCAGATCTTTCTGAATTGTGTTTCTTCTATTTGTCATCCGCCCTCCTTGTTAGGATTTATTCTTAATTAGAATTATATATTGTTTTAAATTACTTGTCAAGAAAAAATAGTAATAATTCCTATTATCATAAAAGATGCCCTTACCGAGCATCTTTAATCTAAATCATTGTTCTATTTTTCGTTCAAAGACATATTCTGTAGCTGATGACAAATCAGACCGGAAAAAATAGCCAAGTCTGTCAAATTTCTGAATCTCCAATTCCGACCTTTGCCTGCATTTCTAAACGATAAGGTGTCACACCATCCATTGGTTTCAGAATCCCATAAAATGCAGACAGTATTCTCAACTGATTTTGCACATACTCAAACTGAATATCTTCAAACACAGATGGTGCCATATATTGAAAAGCAATTCCTTCATATGATAAAACAGCTGGAGTAAACATCTGATAAAGATTCTCTTTTTCCAATCTATAAAAATTCTGTTCCAGAATCTTGTCATTGCATTTCCAGGAAATATACCATCTCTTATCGTATTGGTTTATTATGATACGACAGTTAGAAATAAATCTCTCACTTAATCTTTAATTCAATTTTCATTCCTCAACCATATCTCTATCGCTTTTTGCCTCTTATCGGCTGATTATAGGTAAGCGATGTATCCAGCATAGATTGGCAGAAACTAAAGATAAATATGAATCGGGCACAATTTATAATAAGGCAATGCTGCCTACTAAAAAAAGCAGACAGCATTATCATAAATAATATTATAATCAATATCTAGAATAATTCGCACCCAAGTCTTGTAAGTGTGCCACACGGTCATCACTATAGGAATGAGTTGAATAAAGAGCCTTTAATTGTAAATCAATAACTATTCGTTTTCTATCGCTTGTTGCTCCTTTTTGAACGCTTCTTCCATAAACTCAATAAAATCTTCACGCTCTGGATTATTGTAACCGATAAAGACAACATCATTTATGTCGTTGTGGTTAAACAAGAAATTATACTCATTACTTAAATATCCTTCAGGATATACTACACCGATATAATCAAACACAGTATTAGGATTATCTTCTGACACAGGCTTTATGCCTATAATCATCAACTTCTTTGTACCCTCCTTAAGTAAAACCACGCTTCCAATAGGTAATAATTCTTTTAACATAATCATTTTTTCCTTTCTTTTTGTTTTTTAAAATAAGTTCGTTACAACATTCCATCCGGTTGATATCCAACTTCCAACGGTTTTGGCTCTGTCTGCAACACCATTAACTACTTTCTTTCCCAAAAGATATCCGCCGGAACCTACTGACACACCAAATCTCAATATAACATTATTGTCTTGATTTCTAATATATTTAGCCGCCCAGCTATCACCCCGAGCAAAATTATCTGCATCATTTTCAATATCAGTTGCGACTTTTTCACTATCAAAATGCACAAGTCCTAGAGTTAAACTACTGCTAACAGTATTTAAGCCACTTAAACAACCATGTACACTAACAGAGCTTGCATCGACCACATCACATTTCCCATCCGCAGTTACTTCTCCATATCGTTTTACACCGCTTGAAATAGTGGATGCTGTAACATTTACTAACGCAACAATTGTATTTGCTTTTGATATGTTTTTTGTCGCTGCTGCTGAAGTTGTATACTTTAACTTTTGTTCAGTAGCCAAAATCTGATTAACCGCTTTAGGTGAACCACTTGCGCTACTAATAAACTGTAATGTCTTTGAACTGGCTTTCTTTGCAATGTAAGCCTTTCCGCCGAAGTCAAAAATTGAACCGCACATTTTAATTGATTGTGCTGCTTTATCGAAAGCGGTACTATTGGAATCAGAAAATATCTTATATGTATCAATACCTTCACTTGCAGTTCCCGCTAAACTTGAAGCAACGGATAAACCTGTCATTGTTCTCCCGAATCTCGCATCAAGTTTTGAAAACTCATAAGGATGTAAAGTTTTCTCGTAGTATTTATATATTCCAGATTCAACGCCACCTGACGACTTGAAAAGAGATAATATATTCGAAGTAATATCTAGCCCCGAACTACTCTTAGAATTGGCAATGCCACATAAAGTACCTATATAGCTTAATATTGAAGAAGATAAAGTCACACCTTCCTTTTTTCCATATTTACCAATGTTCTTATTTAGTCCTGATAAGAAAGTTAATCCGGTTTTTATATTTTTGTTTGTTGATTGTTTATCTTGTTGGGCGCTTGATACATATTTCATCAATACTCTTAACGACAGACAACTTGTTAATCCGGTAGGAGTCGTTGGATTTCCAGTTAAAAACCTAAATAAATTCGATGCCCCGCCTATATCTTTATCAAGAATTTCTGCTAAGTATTTCCGCAAATTTGCAAAGTTTTCATTATGAACTTGGATCGAATCATCTGCAAATCTCTGCATCATATATTTTGCATTAAATTTGCCATTACGAGGATTTACAATTTGGCTCAGTTCATCAATATATCTCTGCCATTGTTGAAGCTGCGATTTCTTAATTGAAAAAGTGTTCTTATATGAAGCGTCTACCGATTTGACTTTATTGAAAATCGTATTTATAGACGATTTTGTAGCATTGTTTTTATCAATGACTTTTTTATGGTACTCATTGACATTGTTGAGATAATTCCTTATATTCAATATTCCAATCCACGATTCAAAATCGTACCAGCGGTCTCCAACCCAATCTGTGAAGTTTGATATTTTTTCATTCTCAACCTGTGAAACGAGCCCAAGCAATTCATTCCTTGATTTTTCAGAAAAATCTCTATACACAATATCAGCTCCTTCCTTGCTTATTTTTTTATTCCCTGCGCTGCTTTGGCGTCACTTGAAGCATAACTATTCTTTACATTTTGCAGAAACGAGATTGTATTTGAAATAAGAGTTTCAAAATGAGTATTCATTGACTTATAGACTTCTGCAATATCTTCTAATTCATTAACGGTTTTTCCCCCGCCAACGGTCGCAGGAGGGTTTATGTTCCTTGAACTGCATTTAGATTGCAATCCTTGCAATTTTGTTATTGCATTATTTATTTCCGTTATTTTTACATTAATTTCAGCCATACATATCACCTACTTACATCAAAACAGATACTGATCCTCAGAATCGACTCGTGCTAAAAAATTGTCAACCTGAGTTTTAGTAGAAGTTGAAATATTGCCTATTTTTTTATTTAGCTTTTGTACATAGCCAATGTACGCAGACAGTGCTTTGGAAACTTCACCGCTTGTGATTGCCTTACTTTTAACTTCTTGAAGGATTTTGATATACTCCACCGTGAGTTTATCCATTTCTTCACCTTGTTTTTTGAAATACGAACCCATTGCCTTACAATATTCATCATCGATGATCAGTTCATTACTTGCCATATCTTAATTCCTCCTATTTTATCTTGCATACCTTAATTGGTTTTTCCAATATGTTATTCGTTGTCTTCGATAGGACAAATTTGAATTTGTCCTATTAATTTGACTCTGATATGAACTTATATCTCTCCGAATCGAATCAATGCTTCTCTGTTTTGAATTAACATCCTTTTTCAAACTGTCAATTTCTCTCTGAATCGATTTTATTTTGTTAGAAATGGTGCTAATTGCCGAACTTAACCCATTATAAGCACGCTGATAATCGTTGCCGGATAATAAAGATTTCATTCCGCTTATGTATGACCTAATAAAATTTAAATTAAGGTTCTTTGAAAAATTAACATTAAACCTATTAACTCTTTTTGACTGTCGGCTTGCAAAATCATTTTGTAATTTCTGATATTTGCTCTTTAGCCGATTCAGTTCATCTATCTGCGATTCTTTGCTCTTAATATTTGAATTCAACTGACTAATCTGTGAGTTGTATTGGTTGATTTGAGAATTCAGATCGTTGACTCTCTTTCTCAATCTACTTATAGTATTCAAGTATTGATTCACCAAATTTTCATTATACTTGATATTGTTACGAACCTCTTGCTTGGTCATATATTTGTACCTCCTACGAAGTATTGTATATCTTAACTGCATTAGAGCAGAGAATTTTCAAAGTTATAACTTTAAGATTGTTTTCTTTTGCACAGATTTCAGCAACGGCGGATTGACGTTTTATAAAAGCAACAACCCGTCGTTGCCTCCACGTGCTGAAAATTACTTTCTGAACTGACTTGCAATGTTCTTGTCTGTTTCTTCGACAATTCTTGCTGTTTCTCTGAGATTGTGTGCAATCTCGCCCAGCAGTTCCTTGGCATTGTTGAGAGAAGGTTTGATTTTGTTATATCTATCCTCATAACCCCTCACAGCATCGCCTTCCCATTCACCTTTGAGAGTCTGGAGCAACTTATCCATATAACGGATAACATCACTAACTGCTTTTTCCTGATTATCAGTTTCTTTTGCTCGTGTTCTCATAGTATCTGGAGTCATTCTAATCTGGTTAGCCATAATTTTCACCTCCTTGCATTGTGTTTTTATAGGAAATCGGTCAAAGACCAATTAACTAACATAATCTTATCCTTCTGAGGGATTCGACTTAACTATTTTGAGCTTTGTTACCATATTATCTTCTATGTAATATGCATCACCGGTTTCAAGCCGCTTGCGGTTAGCTTTGAGTTCCTCATAAGGAACTTCAAACGGTTTAAGATTGTCAAGATCTTCAAAGAAGATAATATGTTGTTGTTCCTTGATCAATCTTAATGGCTCAGGAGCATCGTATGATAGAGATACATTGTTATAGTTTGAGAATATGATTGCAACATTCATTCCCTTAAACCTTGAAATCATCTCGTTAAACTGCTCCATTAGATCAAAGTCATCACCGATTTTCTTAGCTATGTCATTATTTTGAACAATCATAAGCAACAGTTCGGAGTTTTCTCCGATAGAACTTTCCTCGATAAGATTGTTGTATCTTTCACTAAGAATAGTGTGCCAATCTTGAATTGTATCGGCTACCTGCTCGACATCTAATGTATAAATGTCAACTATTGGACTGTTCTTAAAGCATTCATATTTACGAGTAACATCATCAAAAATCGCAACTCGAACAGGGTACTTTTCTCGATTTGACTCAAACGCACCAAGAACATACTGCACGAAGTTTTTGTGTCCAGTATTTTCTTTGCCGCACAATCCCATAATTCCCAACAGTGAGAAATCCAAATAAAATGGTTGAACCTCACTATAGGTAAGACCGAGTGGCAATTTGTAACCATCGGAAATTGCATTGAAATCTTGTTTCATTGATTCCTCGGTCAATAGTGTCGGTATGCAAGGAATAGGCTTCGCTTTCATACCCTCACATCTTCCATTAACTTCGGCAATGAATTTTTGCATTTGTTGCACTCGTTCAATTTCCTTAACACCATCAAACGCTAAGTATGTTTGACACTCAAGCATACGTTTGTCTATTTCAAGCACACATCTTCCTGCAACATCATCAGGCTGCAAGGATGCATGGTCGAAAATATTGGTGTATTCAGCACTATCATTACAATAAAGAGCAATCTTATTTGCAAAGTTAGATAAATACTTATATCCAACACCTGCTGTCTGCGAATTCGCAATAATTGTGGAAATGCCCACCGATATGCCTTCACGGACAATGTTTAATAAACTATCGTCATCCTCAAGATACAGTTCAATAAGTGCAGTTAAATTATCTACCATAAGATAGATATGTGGAAGATCCGTATAACCCGCTTCAAGATATGATGAATACGAGCTAACACCTACTGAAACAAGTTTTTCTTTTCTCGAAGATATTTCTGCAAATAACAACTTAAAAAGATTTTTCAGTTTCTCATCTTCAGAAGAACAAACTACGCCACCAACGTGATTTAAGCTCTCAAAGTTCTTCAATACCATTGAGCCAAAATCGAGAATGTAAATAGTCGCTTCATTAGGCGTTGAAGAAGATGTAATCGATCTAATAAAGCTCTGCAAAACATTGGTCTTTCCGTACTGAGAAGAACCGATAATAAGAGTGTTCTTATTATCTAAATCAAGAGCAGCAGCTTCTTGAACTTGATTGTCCGGATCATCGTAAACTCCGATTTTGACCATTGCATTATTTTTAACCAGCATTTCTGGATAAGCTATCATTGTTGGCAATGGAGGCAAACAAATATTTGCAAGACGTTCGATACCCTTCTGTTCGCAGTAATTACTTACATACTCAACGATAGACTCCAACTGCGTAAAATTAGAACCAGTTGCTTTTTTCTTCTTTTGTACGAAGATAGGACTTCTTTTACCTGATTCGTTCACTTCACACAATACAAATTCCTTGATGTTTGTGTCAGCCATTTTATCAGGAGCACCACTATAAGCGGATTGAAACAATTCAAACACTTCATTATTACCAACCTGCAAATATGCACGACCGGGTTCTTTAATCTCAGCCGCAAGTGGAGACTTCAAAACCTCATTACTATCTTCCTGACTCTGAACTTTAAGACAAAGTTTGAATCTTGAGTTGCTCCAAATTTGATCGTCAACCTGGCCTGAAGGTTTCTGAGTTGCGAGTATTAAATGAACACCCAAGCTACGTCCGATACGAGCAGCAGAAATCAATTCCTTCATAAACTCAGGTTGTTCCGCTTTTAGTTCCGCAAATTCATCAACTATCAGGATCAAGTGAGGAATAGGAGTCGTTACTTGTCCGGCTTTATATTTTTGAATGTATTTATCAATGTGATTAACTTCTGCTTCTGCAAAAAGCCTCTGCCTTTTTTGCAGTTCTGCCTTGATAGATTTCAAAGAACGGTCTATCTCTTTGCCATCAATATTTGTAATTGCACCTAATAAGTGTGGTAGGTTCTTAAACTGATTTACCATACCGCCACCTTTGAAGTCGATAATTACAAATGCAACTTCATAAGGGTGGAAAATAGTTGCAATAGACAAAATGTATGTTTGTAAAACTTCTGATTTACCTGAACCAGTAGTACCTGCAACCAATCCGTGCGGACCGTGGGCTTTGTCGTGCAAGTCCAAACTTATAATTCCGGTTTTTGTCACACCAATTGGAGCTGCCATTGATTGAAACACTTTTGAATTTGCCCATCTTTGCTCTAAGTCCAAATCATCAACAACTAGTATATTAAACATTTCAAACAGAGAAATATTCTTCGTTAAAGATCCTTCCAATGATATTTCTTCTGTATATACCGGAGCCAAGAGATTGACTATCTGCTGAGCATCTTTATCATCAATACTATTGAATGTAAAAGCAATCTTTTCATCCTGATTTGAAGAATTAACGAGAGTTCCCGATGATAGAGAGTCAACCCAAATCAACGATGAGCAGCCTTGCGGAATCTCACCCTTTGTATCAGCCATAAAAACAAAGGTAACAGATAAATCTTTCAACTTGTTAGTAAACTTTGAAATAGGGTGTGTTTGAAAACCGCACTCATCGTAAAAGAATACAACTATGTGCTGGCCTTTTTTGCCTTGTTCACGCTGAGATAACTCTTTGAAAAGGAAATCAAAAGTTCTATTTTTACTTTCATCATCACAAACAATATTGCGAGAATTATTTACCTCGTTTGATACGTGCGGTAAAAATCTTAACCATTTAACCTTATCTTTGTGGTTTTCGGTCGCAACGAAGAACAGTTGAACATCGGTATAGTACTGTCTTGCACAAATATCAATTATTATGTTTTTCATTATAGAAAAACGATATTCTTCCTTGCCGATAATACCAACCGAGTTGCTATCCTTAAAATTGCACACTACCGGTGCATCAGCCAAAACAGAAAACTCATCAGAAATTTTCTCCGGAATTAACTGTAAATCATCTTCAACTTCCAAACGCTCTTGTTTTTTGTACTCAACATTACGTGCCGGTTTTATACTTCCCAACCCTAAACGCACTTGAAGAAAATCATCATCCTGAGCTTGACGGTCAAACAAATCGCTTGAAAAATTCATAAACAACGATTGCTCTGTCGGTAAATCTGTGTAAATTTGTTCAAGGGAATCTCTTTCCTCGTTACGGTATTCAGTTATTTCAAGTCGCTTATTGTCGGCGTATTTATGATACTTTTCAATTCGTTCTTTACTTTCTTTTTTGAAATCGGCTTTATTTTGAATTGCAGTCATTACAGCAGTAACAATCGCCATACCACCGGAAATAATGCTGAAAATTACCATACTGCCACCCATTGATGCCATTAAGCCCGAAGTTACCAACATACCAAGAGAAGGCAAAAGGCTCATCAATAGATTAGATCTTGTTTTTTGAGGTTTTGCGGGCGGGTCAAGAACCTCAATCTTATCCTTGTTCAGAACCGTTCTAACTCTTGTATTACGGCTGAATTTAGGATAATTGTTGGGATTAGGATAATCAGCAAACGACAGTCCATTTACTGTTAAACCATCTCGAATTTCAGTCCAAATAACACTGTTTTTATAATAGAAAATGAAATCAGAGACCGAAAAGAAATCGCCATTCTTCACCGTACAATTATTTGTAACTTTTGAACCATTGAGATAAACACCATAAGTTGTTTGTTTGATTCTCAGGTCATAACCTTTTGCTGAACGTTGCAGCTCGATTAAATCGTTCTTTATGTAGGTGCTATTTAATTTAATTTGGCTTGAAGAATCTGATCCAATTCTAATGTTTGTACTTCCCGAAACATCAATTGCTCTTTCATATTTTCTTTTGCTATTATCAAAATCAATTAAGAATTCAACAGTAAAAACCTCGCTGTCTGACTCTTGATACTTGACAAAAAAAGTATCACCGTGCTTTAAGGACAAAGTCATAAGTTTGCGACTATCTCCTACAGACACATAAAGATTGTCAGAACAGAACAATGACCATACTTCTGCGTTTTTTACAAAAGTAAATTCTACCTGTTCAAAGAATAAATCTCTATGTAATCTGAAATCACACCCAACATTCGTTCCGACTTTAACTTCTTTCTTATCTGTAGGAAGTTCAAACTCTTTATAGAGATTTTTGTTTGAGATAATAATCTTATATCTATTCTCCATATCATAAACCTCCTATTCTGTGTAATATATAATGCTACCGTTACGAATCCCATACTGAGCCAATGTTTTATTGCCTCTCAAAAGTGCAATTGGATTTTCTGCCTTCAAGTAGCAATTTTTAATATCCGAAGTATCTATCCCCAAATCATATGCAGCATTTAAGCCGAACACTAATTCGGTTGCTGTAATATCAAGCGGAACCTCAATATCTACTGACGTATTTAATTTGATATTATTGAAAACAATTATCGCTTTTTCTTTACCCATAATCACACCCCTCAAATAATCAAAAAGGCAATTTTTTGAAGATCATTTATATTTGCAAAATCACTCGCCTTTAACTGTTCGTAATGAGATAAGTGACCAACATAATCCGCAACGGCAAACTTATTGACAACATCCGGCGAAATCAAAACATTAGTATTATCTTCATCAAAATCATTACAAATAAATATGTACTTATCGCTATTTGAACCGTTTATATTAGAAACAAGAATATTTGTAGCATAAACAGAAGCCTTGCTTTGCTTTGTTACAATAATTACTCTATCAGCAATATCCATCAGCCGAGCTTTATCTTCATCAAATGTCGTATCTGCATCAATTATAATGTAATCATAATCTCCTGTTCTTTTTGCAGAAGTAGCAATCTTCTCAAAGATTGAATACTGTATGCCCATCGACATTAATGCTGCCCTAAAAGGTGGAAGATAACTGAACCCTTCGTTTCGTATTGCGTGCTTAATATCCGAGTAAATGTTGTTGGTTGCAGATAACATTTTTGCATATACATCAGAAGTTGTAATTGGTGTCACATTTGAAAGCAGTGCTTGAAATGATTGCAACCGTGATGCATTTATGTAGAGAACTCTTTTGTAATTCTTGTTCAAACAAGCGGAAATTCCAAGAGCAATTGTTGTCTTTCCAACTCCGCCACAAGCAGACGAAACCACAATAATTTGCGTTTCTTTCCTTGCGTTATTTGATACACTCAAAGAAGCTGCCCCTTTGCCAACAATGACATTAAATATCTCATTAATACTCGTGTATTTATATATCGTATTTACATCTACCTCTCGCATTTGATTTTCCGAATATTGTTCGGTCATCAAAAAAATGTTTCCAATATTGTGTCGTTGAAGGTTAGTAGAATACAGTTCCTCTGATACAATCAATACATCCGCCTTTTGCGGAGATGAGAAAAAAAGTTCATAATAACTTGGATCACTTATGATTTCCAAATCAATTTTTTCAAAATATTCCTCAATGAATTTCTGCTGTAGAGGAATAATATAGCTAATATCTGTATCCGCAATTATTATTCTTGGTTTAGACATATGCATCATTCCCCCTTATCCAATGATCACTTGAAATTCACTATTTGCAAGTCGTATCATATCTCCATTTTTTATGGGACACGGCTGTTCCGGTTGCAAACGGACTCTGTTTACATATGTACCATTTGTACTGCTAAGATCAATAATAGCGAATTGATTACCTTGCCGGGTGATTCTACAGTGAGAACGACCTATCATTCTGTTAAAGGATATAACCCCATCCACTAACCCTTGCTTTCTGCCAAGCGTAAATTCATCTTTTGTTATTGTAATTTCAAACGGCACAGGGGCATTCGTTGCAACAAGTTTCATACTTATGTTATTACGTACAACTTTGTCAATGTGTCCAGATGACACATTTTTTTCTACTACCGTTGCCCCTTTGATTTTTGAATAAATACCTTCTATTGTAAGCATACCGTTAGATAAATCAGCTTCAAGCTGCATTGTTTTAGGCGAAGATAAGGAGGGGATACCCTGAATAAACTTAATTAAACTCGTTCTCAATTCATTTTCAAAAGCCGAAACATCATAAAATAGTCTTTTCCCAATTGGCAAATATACTAAACTAATTTTATATGTAGAAGGATCAATAAAAATATGTTCAGAGGATACATCAATGTTTTGACACGATAAAAATCCATTATTTTTGACTGCAATAATATCGGCAAACAAATTGGTAACTATTGTTAAAAAGTTTTCTGCATCAAGGGAAGGAAGCATACTCGTCAAAGATTTATAGCCATCGGTCAAATAATAGAGCTGCACCTTTCCGTTATAAAGTAATTTCATACATTTAATAAACGATCCTTTTGCCTGACTTTGTAAGACTTTATACTCAGTAGACAGAAAAGCATTATTGTCATTTATAATGTAAGCAAAATTATTACCACAGGTAATTTCATTTATCAAACCGTTTTCTATCAGCATATTCACTCTATTTTCCACCTTCCATCTAAGTATCTTTTATTTATTACAAGTTGTACTATGTAGTTTCTCATAGTACAACTTCTAACAAATAACTTTCCGGACTCTCGTGCAGATTACTCTGCACGGGAGTTGCCGAAATAATTATTCTCTTTTCATATCAGCTGTTTGTGATTTGCAATCAATGTCCTCATCTGTATGAACAAGCAATACCTCATCTAATACAATTAATCTATCTTCCTTTGTTTTGCTAACGCTTTGTACACAATAAATAGTTATACCAAATACAAAGATTGCAATAGCAAAAAATATTCCGGACACAACAAATAAAATTATTGACACATCTGATATTTCATTCATTTCTTGCTCCTATTCTTCGCATTTAAAGTAAAGTGTACAGTTTTACACCTCACTATGTCTGCCAACATATTTTCTTTTTTTCAAACCTGAATATGCTGTAGCAACAAGACCGCACAATGAGGCTATTAGTAATGCAATCCAAAGCGTTAAATTGGTATCATCACCAGTCTGAATACTTTTTTCATCATAATTATGATTTATATTTGCATCAGATTTATCGCCCTCTCCAATATATATACCTTCACTGTCCTTATAGCCCTTGCTTGTATCAATAACAGGTGCCTTATTACCATTTTCAACATTAAGGAATGATAATGTACCGTTATCTAACTGCATTTTAACCGTGAATACAGAACCATTTTCAGCAATAATCTCGTTACCGTTCAAAGCAAGTGGGGAACCAAGTGCAATATTGAATTCTCTCTGAGAAATAATATTACCCTTTGCATCTTTTACATAAACGGTATGTTTACCAAATTCGACATTATTAAATTGGAAACTGCCGTTCTCATCAGTTCTGCCTGTTTGTACAACAGAATGAATTTCTACTATCATATCAGATAATGCTTTGCTGTCTTTATCAACTAAGATTCCTACAAATGTAACGCTTTCCGTATTCCCAGTTTCTTTTTCCAACGCAATAATTGTATTTTCAGCTTCCTGCAACTTAGTGTAGTTGGTTACATAGCCCTTTTGTGAAGCGGTAAGCATATTGTAGGCATTTCTTGCAGCATTAACAGCATCTTTGCTGTCAATAGTTATCGGATTCTGAAGATTATTAATCAAGCTTACAACTTTGTTTGCTGCTGCTCGATCCTTTTCCCTCTCTTCTAACTGTGTAATTGCCGTTTCTGCTTTGACTAACCTATCATAATTGGTCACAAGTTTTTTCTGATCCAATGTCAGTGCGTTATACGCATTTCTTGCATTGCTAACTGCCTGTTTATCATTTAAGGTTATGTTTGATGGAAGAGCGTTAATTATAGCTATAACATTGTTAGCAGCTGTTCTGTCACTTTCCTCTTTTTCTAATCTCGCAATGGTAGCTTCAGCAGCAGTTAATTTGCTGTAGTTTGTAACCTTCTTCTTATCAGCACTGCTGAGTGCGTCATATGCATTTCTTGCCGACTGAACAGCCCCTTTGTCCTTGAGTGTAATATTTGACGGCAATGCAGCAATTTTTTTGATAACCTTGTCAACATCAGTTTCAGCCTTACGGATGAAGTTTTGTGATGTACGGTTCATCTTTGCACCGCTATCACCTTTACCATCGCCGTTTGTATCTTTACGGAATTCCATAGCTATGGTGTTCGTATCTCCGGGTTTGGTATTTTTGTCTAAGGTTTGGCTCTTAATAGTAATTTTTGTACTGCCTGATTCTGAATCGTAGTCAGTACCTTTTTCCAATTTTTTGCCATTTAGGTAAAGTGCTTCAAACTCTCCGTATTCACCATTTGAAGTAAATACTGTATCTTCAATAGTATCCAATTCAAATGAGTATTCACCGGTTTGAGTACCAATATGCTGTTTAATTGAATATCCTTCATCACTGTCAGAAGCCAAATATACATTTTCATCTGTATTCGGTTTAACAGTCAAACTGAACTCTTTGCGTGAAGGTTCAAAATATCCGTCACGACCATCAACAAAGTAATTTGCTTCAACAGTAAACTTATATGTTACTTCTGCATTTCCATCTGGAACCTTCGGGACACCATAAATTTCACCGGTATCACTGTTTAATGTTACCCCATCAGGAAGAGCACCGTCCACAATACTGAATTGCGTTGAAATCCAATCAGGGTGAATGTTGTTTGTTGTAACAATTTGCTGATAAGGAACATATTTAACTGCATCACTGAGTTTTTCAGTGACAATTTCCGGATTCTGTGCTTTACCGTTAAGTGTTATTAATACAGGTTTTTGTCCCTGTGCTGTTATTTTAAGTGTACCTTTGACTTCTCCTTCACCGTCAGGAAGCAAGCGGATTTTAGCGAGGTTTGGCAATTCACCATATTTCGTATTGGATGAAGTTGTTGTAAACGCAGCAAGAGTATCATTTCCGTTGCCACCGACATTCCAATAAGGATCAAGTTTTACATTTTGAGCATCTAAAAGCTCGACATTAATGTCTTTCAACGGAGCATTACCGATATTCGCAATTAAAATATCGTGCTTGAATTCAAAGTATTCATCAAGAATTACTTCTCGTTCATTAGGCCCATATACATAAAGCTCAGGACCGTTATTATTTAATTTTTTAAATGTAAGCCAATAGTTACGTTCATTTTCTTTGCCGTTGTCAATAATAATTCCGGTATATTGCTGATTTTCATTATTAAAATCCCTTGTATGATTTTCATCAACTCGGTTACCGGAATCTTTTGAAACGGCATACACTCTGTCGGTATTCGCATACCAAAAATCAGGCTTGATGTTGGATAAGTCAGCATTGGAATCATTAATAAAAATTGTCTGATAACCATAGCCGTAATATGTATCCATATTTATGTTTTTGCCGTTTTCGATCACATAGGTATCATATTTTTTACCATTGCTGCTTTCTGCACCTGTCACTCTAAGCCAAGGATCAGCTTCACCAATAATAGGATCTTCTGTAAAACTTCTAACATAGCCCTCATCATATTTCGGATCATATTCCATAGCCAATACAAGTACTTTCCAAACGCTTCCATCTTCGAAGAAAATCGTAAACGGCATTCCACCATTCTTATAGTTATAATCAGCCTTATATCCACGTATTGATGACGTTTTATCGGCAGGAATCAACTGGTCTTTTATATCTTCGCAACTAGCTGCCGCATCTAATGTATCATAGTGTCCTACAACAGCTTTTGAAACGTAACTGTTAGCAGTATCGCCGTATGTTGATCCGTGAGCATTTAAAACACAGTAAATATCCGAGTCTACAGGATAACCATCTTTCAGCATTAAGCAAAGCTCATGAACACCTTTACCCGCAAAAATTGAATCAATGTCATCAAACCCTATATGGTCTACATCGAGCATTCCTATATCTGTATACTCACTATTGTCTTTGTGATAAAGATTTGCTTCAATATATGAACTGTCTTTTACTGCCGCAAAACTTACGAAAGACTGTCCAATGATTTGATTGTTCTTATCAAAATATACTAACGCAAGCATCTCTGCATTTGCTGAACCATATGTAATCGGTAAACCGCTTCCGCTTTGTTGCATATTTTGATGTAAAGCCGTAGAAGTGATAGGAGTCGCATTCACACTAGAAGACGCATAATCCCAAAAACGATACACTTCGGTTCTCACATTCGGATGCTCGTCAGCAACAGATGAAATGTTTAAATAGTATTGACTTCCACTCTCAGGTTCTGGAACAGACCATTCATTAACTGTTATCTCAAAAAGTTGATTATTAACTGCGGATGTTGTTCTTTCAGGTGTTACCTTGCTACGGCTTCCGTTGGCATCCTGCAAATAAAGTTCATAACCAATTTCTTCTTGAATAGTGTTAGTGACATAAACCTTAATAATATAACGTATATTGCTATCATCTAATTGGTTAGTAGAACCAATAATCAATTCCACTGTATATGCTTTGATGCCCGACTCAACAGACAAATCAATTGCTTCATTTTGACCGATATTATACTGTCTATACTCCTCAAGACCATCTTCCTCAGATTTCACATACCTCCACACAGTTGTTGCATCACTTGAAATTGTGATAGGATTTCCATCGGAATCAACAAGCATACCTAATATTTCGTCAAGATTCAGAGCTGCAAGCTCGTCATCGGTTTTTCCGTTTAAGACTAAATATGCCTTAACTTCCTCCAACGGAAGCATAGAAGCATATGCAATCATCCTAGTTGAAAGCATTGTCGTACATAACATTGCTATCGTTAAAACGATTGACAATAACCTTTTGAATTTTGCCATATCAATTTCCTCCTTTTAGCTCATTTTGAGCCATTTTAATAAGTTCATTTATTTTATAAATGCGAGATTTTCGCATATTGCCCGTAGGATAATCGAAGTATAGTTCATTATTCATCACATCGCTTAAATACGGAAGATACGCAAGTCTTTCACACTTATCATTCAATAATACACCATAATAATAACTGTCCGCTGTAACATATTGGGCAACGATATAATCTCCAACCTGCGTTATATATGTCAGGTATCCATCTTCATTTAATTCACAGATCAACTTATCTGTTTTTTTATCGTGAATTGTCGGTGAACCGTGCAGAGGAGATTTTATTATAAAAGAATCCGTATAAAATTCTTCGTACAGCGATAAATCGGGTTTATCAATTTTTTCTTCTGAGACAAGGTTTCCATCTCTTGCGTTATAGATTAAAAGTGTTCCGTCATTATAAGTAACCTCTAAATGCGATTCGTTATCTTCTCGTATGAATTGCTGATCATATATTTGGTCTGCATTCGGCAGGTCAACTTCCTTTATAAGCGATCCGTTAATATCGTAGACACGGAATTGTTTATATGAGAAAAGCATTACGTTTTTTCCATCAACACTGATGCGAGCTTCATCGTGTCTATATGTATGATCATATGTAAACACTTCTGATTCAGGGTGATTTTCATATTTCATAATCTTGATTTTGGGCGTATTCATACTGCCTATTAACGCAATACCGTTTGAAATACATAAAAAATCACCAATATCCTTTTCTTCAATCCTTGTAATCAATTTTGAATTGGAGTCAAAGAACATAACTGATTCATTTGAAACAACCATCGTCTGCATATTATCGGTAGCATAATGCAATATTTTTTCAGATGTTGTCACCAGCGGAGTCTGTTCGCCCGTAACCGGATGAATCTTCACCAAAAGATTATCACGCAATACATATATACCGCTTTCATCGACATTTACACCAAAATATCCTGTTGAATCAAAACCGCCTGTCTGCTCTTTAGCAACTGTATCTATCACTGCAAAAACAGAACTTGACGGATTTGTTGCCGAAAAGGCTAAATATTTCTCAAAAAAGCCGCCCTCAAAATGAGTGTAACCCGATGTGTTGTCAAAAAGTTCAATTCCGTTATCAGAATCCGTTAAATCAAAAACCTCTAATGAACCGTCAGCAAAACTTACGGCTAACAATGAACCATCTGAATTAATCTCAAACAAATTATCATTAGGATTAGCAAAACTATCGTTTACCGTGACACTTTGTCCCCGATTACCAAAATTAATTTCCTTTTTTGTTTTGCCTGTTTCAGCGTCATATATCGTTGCAAAATGTTCATCTTTATAAACTGATGCAATATTTTTTCTGTCCTGTGATATGCTTATTGCCGTGCTTGGTTTACCTGACCATAATTCAACATTTTTAAAAATATCATATGCTTTTATGCCGTCTGCTCCAGCGTAAATAATCACATTATCGTTCAGATACTCAACTTCTGATAACGCTGATTTGTTTGCAGGCAGTGTTACAAGAATATTTGCCGAATCAGTATCAAATACTGCTACAAAACCCGAATAAACACTCGCTGCTGTCCTACCATTTGGTGCTATAACCATATACAGCGGATTGCTTGACAGTTCGGCAATCTTATGTTTCTTAAAACCGTCAGATAAATCATATACACCTAATGCTTCTGTCAAAGCACTTTGTGCTTCAGGGATATATGAAGGTCTTAACAGACTTTTATTTGTTGGTAACGCTTGTAAAGCATAGTTAAGTGCTGTTACTGAGTCACCATCATCCAATGCTGTCTGAGAATATTCGGAAAGTTTGAGCCAGCTTTCTACTACCTGCATTCTTTTCAATCCAACAAAAGTAGTCAAAGCCCCTATTAAAAACAGTACTGAAATAGCAATACAAGCGATTAAGTTGCTTTTTTTCAACCGCTTGGTTCTTGGATCATTCTCACGTAAATGAGATAATTCCTCTAACATTTCATCAGCTGTTTGATATCTTAAATCCGGGTTGGGATTCATAGCTTTTGAAATTATGTTGACGAATTGAGGACTGAACTCTTTATCTGAAAGCGGGGCAACTTCCATCGCATTCTTTGCTGGTCGCTGACCACTTAACAGGTGATACAATGTTGCGCCAACGCTATAAATATCTGAACGAACATCCGGAACTATTTTCTTTACAGATGATGCAGAGCGTGCGTTTGACAATGTAAGCGTTTGGGTTTCATCAAGTAAAGTTACGGTTTCATCTTCTATTGTCGCTGTAGTACTTCCAAAAGAAGAATAATCCAAACCATAATGTTCGGGAGAAGCATATCCAGCACTGCACCCAACAACGTTCTCTTCACCGAGGGCGAGTGCAATATTAAAATCTATCAAGCAAATATCATTATATGGTGTACGCATTATATTTGCAGGCTTTATATCACTATGCACATATCCCTTTGGTGGATCGCCATGCGTTGGACTGTGTAAATAGCAAAGAGCTTCTAATAATTGTTTTGCCCATTTAATTACTTGCGCTTGAGGAAATCTTTCGCCTCGCTTTAACGGTTTATCGAGACTTTCGCCTTCAATATAATCCATTACTGTATAAACAGTTTCATCTTCTATGAAGAAATCGTATACCTGTGGAATATAAGAATGACTTAACTCTTTTAATATATCTACTTCCCGGCGCAACAAATCAGGACGAGCAGTAATTTTTCGCTTGTCCGCTTTTAACACAACTTTTTTACCTAAGCGTCGATGATTGGCAAGATAAACATTACCACCACCACCTGAGCCAATCTTTTCAATTAATTCATATGTTGATGCTATCACTTTTGACATACTATATTTCCTATTCAAATATTGGATGTTTTACAGTTTCAATACTATTTCTTCTTTCTTTCCCCATACTCTGCATCTAATTGAGCGTTTAGTCTTACCGCTTTTATCTTTGAAACACACAAAAATATGATTGCTGACAATATAGAGCATCCCGTAATAATAATGCCACCGTAAAATAAAACCTCATTTGTTAACCAATCCACTATATGTTTCCTCCTTGTTAAGTGTCACATACACAGCAAGCCAATCACAAAAAATGCAATGCTAACGGTTAATAAACCTATGGCAAGTAAGTATGCTGTTGTCTTTGAGCGAATTATTTTTTCAATAAAATTCAACTTAATTCCTTCTGAATTCTCTCCAAGATATGACTTAATTAGAACAACTGAAATATTATCTTTTTCGCCACGTTGTTTAATTAGTTTTATCAAGCGCTTGCTATTTTTTATCATCGTCCATTTATTTTTTAACCTTTTGGGGGTTAACAAATCAATAAGTTCTTCTTCTGTTACTTTATGTCTAAACCCATCAGAACAAAGCATATAAATGCCTTGCTTTACTTCACCGCAAATAATTTGTGGTTCAACAGTTTTGGAAGCTCCTATACATTGTAAAAGCATATTTCGATATTTGTTGACATTTGCCTGTTCAGGTGTAAGTGTCCCTTTTAAAACTTCTCTTGCAACATATGTATGATCATTCGTCATTTGTTTCAATGATGTATCAATGTGATATAATCGAGTATCGCCCACGTGAACAACTACAAACTGATTATTAATAAATAAGGTTCCTGTAAATGTTGTTCCTAATCTTTCATTAAACTTTTGTCCATATTCCTGAATGCTAATATTTAATGACCTAAGAAGTAAAGACCACTTATATCCAATAACATTCATATCAATTCTTTTAAGTTCAAAAGGCAATTCCTTTATAAACCATTTCTCAAATTCACGAATAACAGCTGCACTTGCAATTTCACCTCTTGAAAGTCCTCCCATTCCGTCACAAACAATAGCCATTAGAACTTCGTTGTTGTCATATGTGGCGTGTTTAATCAGGACACTGTCTTGGTTAGTATCTCTAGCAATCCCTATATCTGATTCAGCTATTGCCACATATCGCATTTTCATCACACTTATCTTTCCTTCAAAAACTATACTTGAAATAAAAATTCTTCATTAGCAAGTTTCAAGATATCGCCGTTAAATATCTCCACCTCGTGTTCAGCAGGTAAAACCCTATTATTGATATAACTCTTGTTTTTTGACCGTAGGTCAAAAACAAAGTATTTTCCGTCTCGACTGATAATATCAGCGTGACTTCGACTAATAGCAATATTGTTGGACACAATATAATCAACACAATTTTCTTCCTTGCCTATACGAAACACAGGTTTATCTATTCTAATAACCTCTTCAGTGAGAGTTCTTATTAATGTTGGGAACTTATAAGTAGTCGCCTGAATTTCATCAAACAAATCGGTTTTATCATCGTCATCGGAGAAAAGCGCTGTTGCTTCATCATCTAATAGGCACGTACTTTCGTCATCAACAACGGTAGCATTTCTTTGGCTTTCTGCAAACAAATCCATCTGAGCATTATTCGAGAAAAGATCTGTTGGTTCATCGTCATCGAATAAGTCTGTTTTCTCGTCACCCGACATAAGATCTGTTGGTTCGTCATCAAAAGTTTCTGCGCACATTTTGACACTTATATTGTTTGCCGCTGTACTTATTATGTTGCTTTTTTTTAAATCCACCCTTTTAATAACACTAACAATGTCGCTATTAATATGATTGATATATGATTCAACTTTATCCACTTCGAACTCACTTAGACCCTTAATAAAGTAACTAAAATTTGACAAAAAATTTGTGTCAGTTTCAACCGGCTTCGCAGAATATATAACTTGCTCTACAAAAGACAAAACACCTATGCTGCTATGTGGAGTAGCAATTGGTAAATATATGAAATGCAATTCCTTTGTTGATTCATTAAAAAACACATATTTTAAATCGAGAACAAGGTTATTAAGGGATAAACCAATTTTTTCAAGTTTCTGTGTAACATCTACAAGTTGCTCTACAATAAAGAAAAAATCATATTCGGAAATTGGCTTTTTAAGTCTTTCATATAAACTTATTCCCTTTGGTCCGGTAAACTCCATTTTGTTCCTTTTCACACTATTTAATTTTAAGAACCCGTAGTTATATTTTTTTGATAAAAGGTCACACTGATTAGTATTGACAACAAAATCAGATGAAATTTTCACTTTAGCAATACGGCAACTGTCTTTAACCTTAATTTTTATCCCCTTTTGACTTTTTTCCTTCATCAATTTTGCACCTCATAGCAGTAAATGCTTACAAATTAAATATAAAGGCTATTTAATCACCCGTTAATTTATTTCTGTCTTGAGCTATTTCATCTAATAACCAACATTCATCCAATTGAGCTGGAAATGCTTCGAGTTGTCTAATCATAATATGCGAATTGGGATTATAGTCGAAAAACAGTATCAAAGAAATATAAGTATTCCAGGACATCTTTCTCTTCTGCATTTCAATTGAATTATATGTTTGCCTTGAAACTCCAATCGCATTAGCAATTTCATCTTGAGTCGCTTTAGTTATACCTCTTAATGCCGGCAAGGCAAATGTGAGTTTTTGTATAAGAATATCTTTTTCTTCAGGCGAAAAACGCCAATAATCCATATAGTTTTTCCTTACCTCGCTCGTAATCTCATCCGCCTTTTCATAAATTTTCGTAAAGTATGCCACTTAACGACAAAGCAGTCGAAAGTCCTTAAACCATAAGGATTATCGACTGCTTACTGACGGTTATTTTGACGGCTTATATAAAGGCCAACTTGTTCATATTGGAATATTTAAGTTCAAATGAGGAGTGGACATATCTATTGAGCGTAATATTTACATTGGAATGTCCAAGAACTTCACTTAGACTTTTTAACTCAAAACCCACTTCTACGCATCTTGTTGCAAATGTATGCCGGAGAGAGTGAAAATTAGCATCACTGATTCCACTTTCTTTAACATAGGTTTTAAATCGATTTTGCATTGTTCGAGGTTCGATATACTTTCCTCGTTCACCTGACAATATATATGCCTTAGGTTGATCTCTAAACTGTCTGGCGATCTCAACTAAAAAGGACGGCAGGGGGATATCTCTGATGGAGCAATCGCTTTTCGGTTCCGTAATAATAATTTTCGTCTTGCTTGATGCACCTATATTTGTTTCCTGTATCCTTTGCATTGTCTTTCTGACTTTGAGTGTTGAATTTGTAATACTTAAATCTTCCCACTGTAATGCACAAAGCTCACCGATTCGTATTCCTGTATAAAGGGAAAGTAGTACGCCAAACTTGTATAAATCCATATCCGCTATCAACACCCTTATTAGAGCGTCCTGCTCAGATTGACACAAAACCCTCATCTCTTTATCTTTCTTCTTGATTGTCAGTTTGCTAAGATTGCATGACACTACAAGATTATTGTATCTTGCATAGTCTATAGTGCTTTTTACAATCGTAAGAATATCCGTAACGGTTTTTGTGGACAAACCACCATTGTTATCCACTCTACCACAACTCAGTAGATTTTCAATGAAGCCTTCAATAAGCTGAGTGCTAATCTTTGATATCTGGTATTTACCTAACTGTGAGCGAATATGCGTATCAATCAAATGTGAATAACGAGCATAGGTTGACTCCTTAATATTTATTCTTGTAGATTGCAACCACGCATCCAAAACTTCACTATATAGCGCTGAGCATTTTGAAGCCATATCTGCTTGACTGCCGGAATAAGCCTTTTTTTCAAGTAATCTCTGTTTCACATCACTATAGTTTTTTCCGTAAACATAACCATATTTAGCTTTACCATTCTCATCGTAAAGGCGGATATAACGACCTTCCCATCTTCCATCCTTGCGTTTGTAAATATTTTCGCCTTTCTTTGACATATGTCATTCCTCCGAATTGTTAATTTAGTGGTGACGGAAAAATGACGGCTTTTGTATGTTGATTCCATCCAAATAAGCCCGTTTCCTCACAAAGCTATTAAAAATTTCACCCAAATTTTCCTCAAAAGATTTTGGCTCAAAAGATTTTATGCTTTTTCATGACGACATATTGACAAATCCGACAACACTATGTACAATAATTATAATAGATTTTGACGAAAATCAGTTTCGTTAAGTGGCATACTTTACGAAACAAGAACTTGCAAACAGGTGTATTTTTTCACCTGTTTTTTGTTTTTGTAGCACATTTTCTATTGAGATACCCTTCGAAACCGCATATTTAACGGTATATGCCGTTCCTCCTGTTTTTTCTGTAGGATAACAAACACACAAACGCTACTGTTAATTAACTGAATAATCATTACCTTCAACCGCCGAGTGATTTCATCTTTCTTCTCAGGCGGTATTTTCTATGTCCGGTAAAGCAAGCCGCCTTTTCTCTGTATTTCATCATCTAAGAGCCTCTATTTAGGTTCATTATAACATCTACAAACCAATAGAGCAATACAAATACAGCCCTACACCCAACAAATTTTGTACTTTTGTGGGTTACAATATAACAAAGGTTGGTGAGGTATATGACAGAAAAGGATTTTTCATTGCGCTTGGCAAAACTTCGGGAGGGAAAAGGCGTATCCGCTCGTGATATGAGCTTATCTATGGGGCAAAACCCCGGTTATATTAACAATATCGAAAGCGGTAAGTCTATGCCGTCCCTGTCAGGCATTTTCTATATTTGTGACTATCTTGGAATCTCTCCAAAAGACTTCTTTGATATGGATGCTAATAACCCCTCAAAGGCAACGGAGCTATATTCTATTGCACAAGGATTAAGCGATGAACAGTTAGATAACCTCATTGGAATAGCGAAAGGCTTACGAAAATAGCCAATATATACGAGATGCCACCCATTTATTGGGCGGCATCTTTTTTAATACTGTGGTGTACCGTATAGCTATTTTTAACATTTTTTCCATTAATATCTGTTGTATTTCAGTTATTATTTCAACAAATATTTAAATAATCCGTATATTTTTTTACGAAAAAATCCGCAATACTATAATTTAGTATAGCGGATTCATTCCTAAAAAACAATTATTTTAATCTAAAGCGATAGCCTCATTCTCCTGACGTCTTAAAATATCAAACTCATCAGGTGTCTCTGACAGCTTTACATAGAATACCTGCTGTGGATGTGGGCAGGATTCCATCTCATTGCCGTCCTCATCAACGAGTGCAAGCACTGTTGCAAGCACATTGTCTCCGTTTGGCTTCATGATTTCAATCTGTTCGCCAACTGAGAACTTGTTTCTCTGCTCCATACGGTAGAGGCCTTTTTCATTTGGAGCACCAACTATTCCAAGATAGGTGTAGCCCTTCTCGTAAGTATTGTTATCGTATATCTGAGTCTCCTCCGAAGGCTTTCCGTAGAAAAAGCCAGTGGTAAACTGCCTGTAGGTACAGCTCTTTATCTGCTCTAAGTACCATGGCATATTTGCCTCGTATTTTTCAGGTGATTCAAGATAATCATTTATCGCCTTGCGGTAGGTTCTTGCTACTGTTGCCACATAGAGAGCGGTCTTCATACGTCCCTCTATCTTGTAGCTGTCTATTCCTGCATCAATCAGATCCGGGATATGCTCTATCATGCACAGATCCTTTGAGTTGAAGATATATGTGCCACGCTCATTCTCGTATACCGGCAGATACTCACCCGGGCGCTTTTCCTCCACAACAGAGTACTTCCAGCGGCACGGATGTGTACACGCGCCCTTATTCGCATCACGGCCTGTGAAATAGTTGGAAAGCAGGCATCGGCCGGAATATGAGATACACATTGCTCCGTGCACGAAGGTCTCTATCTCCATCCTGTCATCTATGTGCCCTCTTATCTCCTTTATCTCCTTAAGCGAAAGCTCTCTGGCTGTCACCACGCGGCTGGCTCCAAGATTCCACCAGAACTGATATGTGCCATAGTTCGTGTTGTTGGCCTGTGTGCTGACATGTCTTTCTATCTCCGGGCAGACCTCCTTTGCAATCATGAAAACTGCCGGGTCTGCAATGATCAGTGCATCAGGTCTGTCCGGCTTCATATTGTGAAGCTCTGTAAAGTATTCACGCACTCCGTCAAGGTCATAGTTGTGAGCCAAAATATTGGCAGTAACATACACTCTCACACCGTGAGCATGCGCAAAGGCAACACCCTCTGCCATCTCCTCCATTGAGAAATTCTTAGCCTTGGCCCTTAGTCCAAATGCCTCTCCACCGATGTAAACTGCATCAGCTCCATATATAACTGCTATCTTAAGTACCTCCAGGCTGCTCGCCGGACAAAGTAATTCTATTTTTCTCATTTTTTCTCCCATACAGTTTTGTATTCATCAAATCTTTGTTGACACCGTAATTCCATCACCTATAGGCATCACTGCCGTCACCAACTCATCGGAGTGTGTAAGCTCGTAGAGATACTCCCTCATACGCTTGTAGATGGTACGGTTTCTGCGCTCAACGATATAGTGCGATTCTATAATATCGCCATCCTGCAGCACATTGTCGGACACCAGCACCCCGCCTGTCTTTAAAAGGCGAAGCACCTGCGGCATAAAGTTGATATACTGTCCCTTTGCCGCATCCATAAATATCATGTCAAACTGTCCTTCAAGCTGTGGAAGTATCTCCGTTGCATCGCCCTCTAAGAGTGTAATCTGCTCCTGCTTCCCGGCTCTTTCAAAGTTGGCCTTTGCGATAGGTATTCTTTTTTCGTAATTTTCAATCGTCACTATCTGACAATCCTTCGGTGCATACTCTGCCATCAAAACGGCAGAAAAACCAACCGCTGTTCCCACCTCGAGAATACGCATTGGTTTTTGCATTGCAAGAAGCAGCTTTAAAAAGCTCTGCATCTCTTTTCTGATAATCGGAACGAAGTCTCTTAAGGCTTCCTTCTCTATCTCATCTAATACAGGCGTGTTGCCTCTGTCCAAGGAATTGATATATGTGACAAGTCTCTCATCAACTATCATTCTTGTATTTCCTAATCTAATTATTGACACAAATGCGCTTAACGGATAATTACTGTGTATCCGAAGGCTCCGTAGTCTGTGTCTGTTCTTCATCGCTCTTGTCGGAGGACATGATTACCATCATATCCTTTGCCGTCATTGAAGTGTTGAGTGTGTATATCCCTGGCTTTATATGTCCTGAGTAAGCAGACAGCTTAAGCTGGAGATAAAATAAATTGTGATCCCTTACAAGGCCCTTGTCCTCCAAAAGCTGTCCAAGCTCCTCTGCGGAGATGCCCTTTTCCACCTGAACGAGTACATCCTGACCATCGCCATTTGTCATGGCAGGCTCAGTAAAAACTCTGTAGCCAAAATCATAGCAGATGCTGCAGATTTTTATGCCCGCAAACAGCACTAAAAGAGCAATCATTATTGAAAAAGCAACCCTTATAAAACCAAATAAAGCCTTGTTAAAATCCATAAGCTGTTCCTACACTTCCATAATTATAGGTATAATCATCGGTCTTCTCTTTGTTTCCTTCCAAACAAAGTCTCCCAATGCATCCTTTACCTCTGTCTTTATCTTGCCCCAGTCTGTCACATTGTTGTCTGTCAGACGCTCCATTGTGTCATCCAGCACGCATTTCGCCTCATCCATCAGGCTCTCAGAATTGCGCACGTATACAAATCCTCTCGATACAATATCAGGACCTGCAAGCAGCTGTCCTGAGCCTGCCTCAAGTGTCATCACAACGATGATGATTCCGTCCTCAGCCAGACGCTGTCTGTCACGGAGCACAATATTTCCTACATCTCCTACACCGAGTCCATCGACCATGACATTGCCCACATGCACTCTGCCTGTCACCTTGGCACCGTCCTCATTGATTTCGAGCACATCTCCTGATGAAAGGATCTTGATGTGGTCTGTATCATATCCGAGCTGCTCGGCTATTTTGGCCTGTGCCACAAGATGCTTGTACTCTCCATGAACAGGGATTGCGTACTTTGGATTGACAAGAGAATAAATAAGCTTTATATCCTCCTGGCACGCATGACCGGAAACATGGACATCCTGGAATATAACGTCTGCCCCCTTCATCATGAGCTCATTGATGATACCTGTAACCGACTTCTCATTTCCCGGTATAGGGTTTGAGCTGAATACAATGGTATCGTTTGGCTTTATGGATACCTTTCTGTGGGTACCGTTTGCCATACGTGAAAGAGCTGCCATTGACTCTCCCTGGCTTCCTGTCGTGATAATGACAGTCTGCTCATCAGGATAGCTTCTAAGCTGTTCTACATCTATAAGAATATTGTCAGGCAGCGACAGATAGCCAAGCTCTGAGGCTATCGAAATGATATTTACCATGCTTCGTCCCTCGATGGCTACCTTTCTGCCATACTTCTCAGCACAGTTGATAATCTGCTGCACACGGTCTACATTTGATGCAAATGTAGCAATGATAATTCTGTTTTTCCTGTGATCCTCAAAGATGCCGTCCAATACCTTTCCGACAGACTTCTCAGACTGTGTGAAGCCCGGTCTTTCTGCATTGGTACTGTCGCACATAAGCGCGAGCACGCCCTTCTTTCCAATCTCACCAAACCTTGCAAGGTCGATTGCATCTCCAAATACAGGTGTATAATCCACCTTGAAATCGCCTGTATGCACAACTATACCTGCCGGTGAATATATAGCAAGCGCTGCTGCATCCTGGATACTGTGGTTAGTCTTTATAAACTCAACCCTGAAGCAGCCAAGGTTGATATGCTGTCCGTATTTTACGACTTTTCTCTTGACAGTCTTGAGCATGCCATGCTCTTCAAGCTTTCTGTCAATAATTCCGATGGTAAGCTTTGTAGCGTATATCGGTACATTTATCTCCTTAAGCACATAAGGAATAGCACCGATATGATCCTCATGTCCATGAGTGATAAAGAAGCCCTTGACCTTATCGATGTTCTCCTTAAGATATGTGATATCAGGGATAACCAAATCTATTCCCAGCATATCGTCCTCAGGGAATGATAATCCGCAATCTACTACAATAATACTGTCCTCATACTCAAAGGCAGTAATATTCATTCCAATCTGCTCTAATCCTCCAAGTGGAATGATCTTAAGCTTACCTGTATTCTGTTTTTCTGTTTTCTTCAAAATATTACCTCCAAATTTATTTCACGTACAACTGCAATCCTAATATTCAAGTGCAGTGTCATCATCCGTAAGCTCAGAAAATACCTTAGCAATAGCCGAAAACTCAACATCGTCTTCAACCATCTGATAAAGCACCTCTTCATCCTTTGTGCTTACTTCTTTTAAAATATATGCTTCACAGTCTCCGCTTTCTTCTCCTTCGGAAACTAAAAGATATCGTGTTCCATTAAGTGTTGTCTCTTCTTCAACCGCAAACTCGACAACATCATTAGTCTGCGGGTCAGTAAATTTAATTTTCTGCATAAAAACTAAGACCGACTATTTGACAGATAATCCAAATATCCCTGCAAAATAAAAATCGCTGCTATCTCATCAACAAACTCCTTGCGATTCTCCCTGCGTATGCCGGTTTCCATCATAGAACGGTCGGCTGCGACTGTTGTAAGACGCTCATCCCAGTATATGACCTCAAGACCTGTGCGCCTTGCAAGCATATCACCGAACTCCTTCGTCTTCTCGCAGCGTTCTCCTTCCGTATTATTCATGTTTTTAGGATAGCCGAGCACAATCCTGTCCACCTTGTACTCTGCAATAATCTCCTCAATACGTGCCAAAGTCTGTCTGAGCTTGGATGGCGACTTCCTGCGCACTATCTCAACACCCTGTGCTGTGATTAAGAGCTCGTCGCTCACCGCTACTCCGACTGTCTTTGAACCAAAATCAAGACCTAATATCCTCATATTAATCCCATGCGCTGTTCTCAATGTATGTCTTGAGAACCTCCTCCACAAGCTCGTCTCTCTCAACCTTCATGATGAGACTTCTCGCGTTATTGTGGCTTGTGATATATGTTGGATCTCCGGACATAATATATCCAACAATCTGATTAACAGGATTGTAGCCCTTTTCCTTTAATGCCTTGTACACAATCTCAAGTACATCGCTTACCTGAAGCTCAGGCTCCTTTTGAACTGTAAAAAATTGTGTGTTGTTAATATTTTTTTCCATACGTTTCGCCCTTCTTGTAATATTATTTTATTATAAATGTAATAAAATTACAACCTTTTATTATTCGAAGAGTAATATTTCGTCTGTAAGCATACCCGATATACGGCCTGAAACTATCTGATTTTCAAGGTTTTCGTCAGTTTTCTTAGCGACCTTGACATATTCCTTAGTATATCCGACAAAGTATTCTTTATCACCGATTACGGCCTTTTCCTCAAAAAGCACCTCCTCATTCTTTCCGATATAGAATTTCCTGAACTCCTTAGACATGTCATGACCGAGTGCTATGAGCTTTTCGCTTCGTGCCGCCTTAATCTGCTCATCTATCTGGTCAGGCATTACTGCTGCGCGGGTGCCTTTTCGCTTTGAATACTTAAAGATATGCATCTCATAAAAATGTATATGCTCAAGATATGCCTTAGTCTGTTCAAACTCCTCCTCCGTCTCACCAGGAAATCCCACAATCACATCGGTTGTGATGGCCGGATGAACAAAATATTTACGCAAAAGCTCACAGCCTCTCTCGTACTCTTTAGTGGTATATTTTCTGTTCATCCTCTTAAGTGTTGCATCGCAGCCGCTCTGAAGCGACAGATGAAAATGAGGACAGATTTTATCAAGCTTTGAAAGCTCGCTCGCAAAGTGCTCTGTCACAATCTTAGGCTCAAGTGACCCAAGCCTGATGCGCTCTATGCCCTTTACTGCGTTCACCGCCTGTATCAGCTCAAGAAGGCCTGTAGCTTCCTCAAAATCCACACCGTATGAGCTTAGATGGATACCTGTCAGCACAACCTCCTTGAAGCCGTTTGCAGCGAGCCTTTCAACCTCTGCTATTACATTTTCAAACCTACGGCTTCTGACACGTCCTCTGGCATACGGAATGATACAATAGCTGCAAAACTGATTACAGCCGTCCTGCACCTTGATGAAGGCTCTCGTGTGCTCCTTTGTCTGGTCTATAAAGAGCTCCTCAAAATCATGCTTTCCATCATTTATATCGTCCACGGTATCGCTTACACTGTCCAAAGAGTATTCCTCAAGCAGCCTTACAAGGTCATGCTTTCTGTCATTTCCGATGACTATGTCCACCGATAAGTCGTTTAATACCTCTTTTTCACTTGTCTGCACATAGCAGCCGGCTGCCACAACTATTGAGTCCGGATTATTTTTCTTTGCCTTGTGAAGCATCTGTCTGGATTTTCTGTCAGCCATGTTGGTGACTGAGCATGTATTTATAACATACACATCAGCTTTTTGTGTGAATGGAACTATCTCATAGCCCGCCTCCTCAAGCAGATGCTGCATGGCCTCTGTCTCATATGCATTTACTTTACATCCTAAATTATGTAAGGCTGCTTTTTTCATTTTATTTTTTTACTCCTATTTAATTGACTTTTCCTTAAAAAACTATTACTATCTATATGACAGTAGTTATTTAAGGAGGTTTTCAATATGAAAACAGTACAGATTTCATTAAATTCCATTGGGAAAGTAAAATCATTCGTTAACGCTATTACTCAGTTTGATTTCGATTTTGATTTAATATCTGGCAGATATGTCATTGATGCTAAATCAATTATGGGTATCTTCAGCCTAGACCTCTCTAAGCCAATAGAGCTCGCTATACATACAGAAACCGGACTTGACGAGATTATGGAAGTATTAAAGCCATATATCATCGACGAAGCCAAGTAATACAGACACAATGATTTGATTAATTAGGACCTGAAGCTCAGGTCCTTTTTATTTTGCTCTAAGGTGGCGCTGATTACTCAGCATCCACCATAATCACTTCTGTAGTATCTATAGCTGTCTTCATAAGCTCATCTATCACATCGTTAAGTCTTTCCTCAGACTTCTTAATCCTGTTTATATTCGGCTTTGTAACAGGATGCTTTGCCACGAAAATAGTACAGCAGTCCTCATACGGAAGAATCGATGTCTCATAGGTATCAATTTTGTTTGATATATCAATGATATCATTCTTGTCCATGGCAATGAGAGGTCTGTATACAGGCATATGGCACACCTCGTTTGTTGCAGCAAGCGACTGCATTGTCTGGCTTGCAACCTGTCCGATGCTCTCACCTGTAATAAGGCCTAAGCATTTATCCTCATCGGCAAAGTGCTCTGCTATCTTCATCATGTATCTGCGCATGATGATGGTCAGCTCATCATGAGGACATTTCTCATATATGGCAAGCTGTATATCGGTAAAATTGACAACATGCAGCTTTATCCTGCCCGAATATCTGGCAACCTTCTTTGCAAGGTCTACAACCTTCTGCTTTGCTCTCTCACTCGTATATGGCGGTGCATGGAAATATGTGGCATTGATTACCACGCCTCGCTTTGCAATCATGTATCCTGCAACCGGGCTGTCGATTCCACCTGAGAGCAGAAGCATTGCCTTTCCTGCTGTGCCAAGCGGCATACCGCCCGGTCCTGGAATCTCCTCTGAATAAATATTTATCATAGGTCTGATCTCGATATTGATCATAACCTGTGGATTATGAACATCTACCCTTGTCTCTGGAAATGCCTCTAACACCTTTTCACCGACTGCGGCATTTATCTCCATGGAGGTCATCGGATAGTTCTTTCTGGCACGTCTCGCATTTACCTTAAAGGTAAAGCTCTTATCCTTGTATACATGGTTGATATGCTCGATAACTGCTTCACAGAGCTTGTCAAAACCCTCATCCTCATGCAGCTCGACCGGACAGATACCCACGATACCAAAAATTCTTGACAATGTGGCAACTGTCTCGTCATAATCATAGTCTCCGTCTGTCTCCACATACACACGTCCGCTTTCCTTTCTTACCTCAAAGCTTCCATCCACATTGCGAAGCTGATATTTGATATTCTTAACGAGCGCGTCTTCAAAAATGTATCTGTTTTTGCCCTTTATCGCAATCTCAGCATACTTGATCAAAAATGTCTTGTACATGTAACTCTCCTGTTCTGGTTTTATTTATTATTTTTAATTACTTAATATTTCATTGTATGCGTAACTTTTAGCCCTTCATGGTTACCGGCTATGCCAATACCTGCGATCTCTTTGCAGCTCATTAGCGCCTTGTATATCTTCGCAGCATTGGTATCACCTCTGCCATCACTGATACCGCGTAATCAATTTCCTCCTGTGTGGTATTCACGCAAAAGCTGAATCTGATTGTGGAATCCAAAAGTGACGGCTTAAGCCCTATGCTCTTTAGTGTTGAACTGATTGCCGGTTTGTTTGATGAACAGGCACTTCCTGCAGACACATATATCTGCCTGTCCTCAAGAGTATGAAGCATAACCTCCGCTCTCACACCATCTACGCTCACGCTTACCACATGAGGGGCATTTGTATGGTCCGTGCGTCCATTTACCGATACTCCGTCAATACGCTGCACTGACTCTATAAAATGATCCCTAAGCTCATACATATGTGCTGTTTTTTTATCAAAATCCGTGTAAATTTCCTCTGCTGCCACTCCAAGACCTGCATATGCAGGAACATTTTCCGTACCTGAGCGCATGCCCTTCTGCTGGCCGCCTCCGTATATAATCGGCTTGATTTTAGTCTTGTCCTTTATATATAAAAATCCGCTGCCCTTTGGTCCGTGAATCTTGTGTCCACTGACTGAAAGCATGTCTATATTCATGCGCTTTGGTCTGATTTCAAGCTTGCCGTAGGACTGTATGGCATCCACATGAAAAAGTGTGGCAGGATTTTTCTCTTTTATAGCTGCCCCCGCCTCCTCAATCGGCATGACTGCGCCAATCTCATTGTTTACATGCATAAGCGATACAAGAATTGTATCCTCCCTTACGGTATTTTTCAGCTCTTCAACACTTATCACGCCGTCATGGTTTACAGGCAGATATGTGATTTCAAAGCCCTGCTCCTCCAGGAACTGCATCACAGACAAAACCGATGCGTGCTCTACAGAAGATGTGATGATATGCCTTCCTGCACGCTTATTGGCCATTGCAGCACCTATTATTGCAGTATTATTCGACTCAGTGCCGCCGGATGTAAATAGTATCTCCTTGTCCTGCACTCTGAGTGTCTTTGCAATCTTTTTCTTAGCATCATTAATATAATTTTCTGCCTCAACGCCCTTCATATGAAGTGATGAAGGATTACCGTAATCCTCTGTAAGCAGCTTATAAACCATATCTGCCGCCGCTTTTGAGCATCTGGTTGTGGCAGAATTATCCAAATATGCTTCCATTTTTTCTCCTGACTTCTACTTCTTAACTGTTAAGTATCTCTACTGTCTATATATCCAAATTGTATACAAGCATGGCAAGTGCAGCAAGTCCTGCTGTCTCCGTGCGTAAAATCCTGCGTCCCAAGCTTATTCTGTGCATTATGGCATGCTCATCCACAAGTACTATCTCCTCCGGTGCAAAGCCGCCCTCAGGACCCACGACAACACCGATAGTCTGACCAGCCTTAAGCTGCCCCATTATCTCTCTTGTCGCATCCATGCCACGCTCATTCTCATATGGCACCAGCGTGATGTCAAGCTCTGAAGCAATTTTCAAAGCTTCCTTGTATGTAACCGGCTGCTTCACAGTGGGAATCACAGTGCGCTTTGACTGCTTTGCCGCGCTCTCAGCGATAGCCTGCCATCTCTGCAGCTTTTTTGCTGCCTTTTTTTCATCCAGCTTTACCACACAGTTTTTCATGGCAACCGGTACTATCTCAGATACACCAAGCTCCACAGCCTTTTGAATAATAAGCTCCATCTTATCGCCCTTTGGCAGCCCCTGATACAGCACGATGTGATTGTCAAGCTCTGTGCCTGTCTCATCTGCACTGTCAATAGCTGCGATGACCTCATCATCCAGAATCGACGATATGTGACAGAAATATGCCTGTCCGGATTTTGAGCTTACTCTTATTTTTTCCCCGTTTTTCATGCGCAGTACATTCTTTATGTGATTTACGTCACCTCCGGTGATTGAGATGCTGTCAGAATGAACCTGCTCTTCCTCTACAAAAAACTGATACATAATCCACCAAACTATTTAGCCTGCTTCTGCGCAGTGATATTGACCCATTCACCCTGATGATTGATTTCTATCACCTTAAGCCCCGCTGCTTCGATAGCCTCTTTAACTTCATTTTCCTTGAAATCTATGATACCCGATGTGATAAAATATCCGCCTTCCTTTAATCTGTCAGGAATAACAGGTGCCATAGGAATGATGACATCAGCAAGGATATTTGCAACAACGATATCATATTTTTCGGTACCGACCTTCTTTTGAAGCTCTGTATCATCTATGAGATTGCCGACATAAAACGTGCCAAGCTTCTCATCCAGATGATTGACCTGCATATTGTCACGCGTAGAAATCATGCAGTCAGCATCAAGGTCAGTACCTACAACCTCCTTTGCACCAAGCTTTAAAGCTACAATTGAAAGGATTCCGCTTCCACAGCCCACATCAAGCACTGTAGGTGCTTCCTTTGCGCCCTCAATATACTTGATAAGCTGCTTGATACAAAGCTGTGTTGTCTCGTGCTTTCCTGTACCAAAGGAGATTCCCGGATCAATTTCTATCATAAATTTATCCGCATCCTCAGGCTTTACATCTTCCCATGTAGGCTTAATCAATATATCACCGATTGTAAATGATGAAAAATACTTCTTCCAGTTATTAATCCAGTCGAGATCCTCTGTCTCAGATGATGAAATCACACCGCTTCCCACATCAACAGTATCTCTTAAATCCTCAAGTCCAAGCTTTACCTTTCTAAGCATATCTGACTGATCACTGCCATCATCCTCAATATAAAAGCTGACATGGCTTATGCCCTCATCCGGAGGCAGCTCCGGCAGAAAATCAATAAACATATCCGCCTGGTCCTCTTTGGTCAGAGGAATATTGTCCTCAATCTCGATTCCCTCGATACCAAGCTCCATAAGCATGCTGCTCATAAAATCCTCAGCCGCGGTTGTTGTCTCAATCGTGTATTTCTTCCACTTCATATAAAAATCCTCTCTTAATAAAATAGATACATAGTATAAATACAGTTTTATTTCAAAACATTTCCGTACATTTTACAAGGCAGTCATACGACTGCCTCCACAACTTATCTCATATAATACCATAAAAATGTGCTGTATAAAAGCCCCATTTTTTTATACGTAAAAATAGCCTAAAAAATGCCCCGCCACACATGGCGGGACATATATTATAGGACATCTATTTACAGATCATCTATTTACAGATCGTCCAAAGACTCCTTGAGCTTATCCATAAATCCTTTTTTCTTTTTAGAATCAGTAGAAGATCCGCCCTCCTTGGTCAGAGAACCGCCTGAAAGCTCATCAAACTTCTTAAGAGCCTCCTTAGCTTCCTTAGACAGACCTGTAGGCGTATTGACAACAAGTGTGACATAATGGTCACCTCTTATTGCTTTATTTCTTGTTGAAGGAACACCCTTGCCCTTTAAGCGGATACGTGTACCTGTCTGTGTCCCCGGTGCAACTGTGTATATAATATCTCCATCAACAGTCTTGATTCTTATATCTCCGCCTAAGGCTGCAATAGCATACGAGATGGATGCCTTTGAAAAGATATTAACATCCTGACGCTCAAAATCCCTGCTGCCTGAAACAATAACTTCAACAAGAAGATCTCCACGCGGTCCGCCATTTATGCCCGGCTCGCCGTATTCACGTATTCTGACACACTGTCCATTATCTATACCGGCCGGAATCTCAACAGTCTTTCTGACCTTCTTGGTATTGTAGCCTGTACCGTGGCATGTAGGACACTTATCCTTTACTACCTTGCCCGAACCACCGCAGGATGGACATGTTGTGACATTCTGCACTACTCCAAACAGAGACTGACTCTGTCTGACAACCTTACCTGTACCATTACACTGGGTACATGTCTCAGGAGATGTACCCGGCTTAGCTCCGTTGCCGCCACAGGTAGAGCATGTCTCCTTATAGTTGAATTCAAGCTCCTTTGTGCAGCCAAATATAGCTTCCTCAAAAGAAATTCTTACACTGAGACGGACATTTGCACCCTGTGCAGGACCATTTCTTCTGCCACTGCTTCTTCCACCTCCGAAGAAATCTCCGAAAATGTCCCCAAAAATATCCCCCATATCCATGCCTGAGAAATCAAAGCCACCTGCTCCGCCGCCTGTGCCATCAAATGCTGCATGACCGAACTGATCATACTGGCGTCTCTTATCCGGATCAGACAATACGGCATAGGCCTCCTGAGCCTCCTTAAACTTCTCCTCACACTCTTTATCACCCGGATGAATATCAGGATGATATTTCTTTGCCTGCTGTCTGAAGGCTTTTTTAATCTCTGCATCTGTTGCAGTCTTAGATACTCCTAATACCTCATAATAATCTCTTTTTTCTGCCATAATTGAAAATTCCTTTTATTATACAACTAATTCGCAAGGCCGGCCAAGTGGCTAACCTTGCGAGTAATTTTACTTACGCAGCCATTATGATGCTTTGATTGATAACCCGGATTACAGGTCATTAATCCTCATATCATTATGGCAGCATCTGTTTAATTATACTTCCTTGAAATCTGCGTCGATGACATCATCATCTGCACCGTTTGAAGCGCCTGCATTCATATCAGGTCCTGCTCCTGCTGCTCCTGCATTCATGTCAGGTCCTGCTCCTGCTGCTCCCTGCGCTGCCTGAGCCTGCTCATACATCTTTGCAAATACCTTCTGAGCACTCTGTGTGAGCTTCTCCTGTGCTGCCTTAAGCTCTGCAACATCAGCCTCTGTCATAGCCTCAGCCTCTTTATGTGCATCAAGGAATGACTTAACTGCTGCGATATCAGCCTCAACTGCTGACTTATCAGCGGCATCAACAGAATCTCCAACCTGCTTTAATGCATCCTCTGTCTGGAATACAAAGCTCTCAGCATCATTTCTTGCATCGATTGCTTCTTTTCTCTTCTTATCCTGTGCCTCAAACTCAGCAGCCTCTTTAACAGCCTTATCAATCTCATCATCAGACATATTAGATCCTGCTGTGATTGTGATGTGCTGCTCTTTTCCTGTTCCAAGATCCTTTGCAGACACATTTACGATACCATTTGCATCGATATCGAATGTAACCTCAATCTGTGGAACTCCACGACGTGCTGGTGGGATACCATCAAGTCTGAACTGTCCGAGTGATTTATTATCGCGGGCGAACTGTCTCTCACCCTGTACTACGTTGATATCAACGGCTGTCTGGTTATCAGCGGCTGTAGAGAATATCTGGCTCTTTCTTGTAGGAATAGTTGTATTTCTCTCGATAAGCCTTGTAGCAACACCACCCATTGTCTCGATTGAAAGAGAAAGTGGAGTAACATCAAGGAGAAGTACTTCACCGGCACCGGCATCTCCTGCAAGCTTACCACCCTGGATAGAAGCACCGATTGCTACGCACTCATCAGGGTTAAGAGACTTGCTTGGCTCTTTTCCTGTCATCTGCTTTACCTTGTCCTGTACGGCCGGAATACGTGTAGAACCACCTACAAGTAATACCTGTCCAAGGTCTGCATTTGTAACGCCTGCATCCTTCATAGCGTTCTGTACTGGGATTGCTGTTCTCTCTACGAGGTCATGTGTCAGCTCATCGAATTTAGCTCTTGTAAGAGTCATATCGAAATGCTTTGGTCCCTCTGCTGTAGCTGTGATGAATGGAAGGTTGATGTTTGTAGTAGTAGCTGAAGACAGCTCCTTCTTTGCCTTCTCAGCAGCTTCCTTTAATCTCTGGAGTGCCATCTTGTCTGTAGAAAGATCAACACCCTCTGCCTTCTTGAACTCGTCAATCATCCACTGTGTTACCTTGTTATCGAAATCATCACCACCAAGGCGTGTATCACCGTTTGTAGATAATACTTCGATGACTCCGTCACCAATCTCGATGATAGATACATCGAATGTACCACCACCAAGGTCATAAACCATAATCTTCTGCTCTTTCTCATTGTCAAGACCATAAGCAAGTGCTGCTGCTGTAGGCTCGTTGATGATACGCTTTACATCAAGACCTGCAATCTTGCCGGCATCCTTTGTAGCCTGACGCTGAGCATCGTTGAAGTAAGCCGGTACTGTGATAACTGCCTCTGTAACCTTCTCGCCGAGGTATCCCTCTGCATCAGCCTTTAACTTCTGAAGTACCATAGCTGAAATCTGCTGTGGGCTGTAGCTCTTGTCATCAATCTGCACCTTGTAATCTGTACCCATATGTCTCTTGATAGAAGAAATTGTCTTCTCAGCATTTGTAACTGCCTGACGCTTTGCAGGCTCACCGATAAGTCTCTCTCCTGTCTTTGTGAAAGCAACTACTGAAGGAGTAGTTCTTGCACCCTCCTGGTTTGCTATAACTGTAGGTTTTCCACCTTCCATAACTGCTACGCAGCTGTTTGTTGTTCCTAAATCAATACCAATGATTTTGCCCATTTTATTTTCCTCCTATTAAATATAGTGTTTTTACATGTTTAATATATTTGTAACCATCCGGTGCTTCACATGAATCATAAAACTCTGATTTGCTGTCATGCCGGATAGATGTACACATCATTACTGTACTACCGATACCATGCTGTGGCGTACCACTGAATCCTTGTACATATAGCCCTTCTGCAGCTCCTGTGCTACGGTGCCTGACTCAAGTTCATCATTTTCAACCTGCATCACTGCATTGTGGAAATCAGGGTCAAACTCCTGTCCTACGCACTCTATTGGCTTTACACCTGCAGCATCAAGCTCTGTGAGCATCTGCTTATAGACCTTATCCATACCTGTGATAAAAGGATCATCCTTCTTATCATCCGGTACTGCTGCAAGACCTCTCTCAAAATTGTCGATTACAGGAAGGATTTTCTCAACTATTGTCTTTGCTCCCATGTCAAACATCTGGGATTTTTCCTTCTCACTTCTCTTGCGGAAGTTCTCAAACTCTGCCATCTGTCTTTTCAGACGGTCGTTAAGTTCTTCTATCTGCTCATCCTTCTTGTCTTTTTTCTTTTTCTTGAAGAGGCCTTTCTTTTCATCTGACTTTTCATCTGCATCAGCTGAAGCATCATCCACTGATTCAGTTTCATTCACATCTGTATCTTTTGCTTCTTCGGCTGTCTGAGTGCTTTCCTCATCAGCTCCTTCAATCTCTATCTCTTCTGCTTTGCTTTCTGCAGTCTCATTGTCGATTGTTTCTTTTTTAATATCCTCTGGCATTTTTGACCACCTTCCTATGTTTCATCCTCAGACTTCTTATAAATTCCATCTAACTGGGATTTAAGAGTCTTTAGATTATCCATTACTTTTTCATAATCCATGCGCTTTGGTCCGACAATTCCTATCGTGCCCTTTACGCCCTCACCCAGATCATATGTCGCAGTGACAACACTGCAGTCCTTCATGGTCTGGATTGGAGATTCATTTCCTATATAAACCTGAATGCCTGTTCCATTGTCCTTCTTCTCGGAATCGGATAGGGATTCAGTAACAAGGCTTGCTAGCTCTTCCTTTTCCTCAAATGCTGACAAAAGCGTCGCTGCATTATTGGAATCCGAAAGCTCAGGATACTTCAGAATATTTGTTGCTCCGCTGGTGTAAATCTTAAGATCCTCACTCTCAGCGAAGGTCTGTGCCAATGCATCAATCACATCAGAGACAATTCCTGAATGAATACCAGCGCGTTCCTTTATGCTTGCAATGTTTCCAAGATTAATCTCATTCATTGCGAGTCCGTTTAATGAGGTGTTAAGCAGAATGTTGAGCTTAAGTATTGTCTCATTGTCAAGCGGCTCATATAAATCAAGCATCTTGTTTCTGACCATATTATTGTTCATAACAATTACTGCAAGCAGGTGCTGGTCGTCAACCTGTGAAAGCTGGATGAATTTCACCTTGTTGTGATTGACATCCGGTGCAGAAACAAGTGTGGCATAATTGGTATTGTTTGCAAGTACCTTTGCCGCCTGCTTTAACACCTGCTCCATCTTCTCGGTATTTTCAATGACCAGCTCCTTCATATCAGAAAGCTCTTTTTCCTTCTTATCATTTGTCTCTATAAGATGGTCTACATATAATCTGTAGCCCTTATCCGAAGGAATTCTTCCTGCTGAGGTATGTGGCTGTACTATATAGCCCATCTCCTCTAAGTCACTCATCTCATTTCTGATTGTTGCCGAGCTCAGATTAAGATCTGTATATTTTGAAATTGTACGTGAGCCAACCGGCTCTCCTGTGGCGAGATAATTGCGGATGATTGCATCCAGTATGGTAAGCTGTCTCTCGCTCAATTCTAGTTCTTTGTTTTCATTTTCCATTGGTCACACGCTCCATCTGAAGTATGCTTTTAATTTGTTAGCACTCTGTATTTTGGAGTGCTAATTTTTTATCTGTACATAACATACCACCACCTATTAGCAATGTCAACCCTCGAGTGCTAATTTTTTTAATAAAATTTTTGAAATCCTTGATTTTACTGGGGTTTCAGGCTTTATTAATTTTCTATTAAATTGATTTTGACGGTATTTACACCACTTTTACACCATTTTTCAATTTTTCATTTCAAGCTTAGTATCAAATAATACGAAAAAGCAGTCAATCCTAAATGTGAAAGACTGCTTTATATCATATTTCTTATTGTTTTGTGTGTATATTTAGCTGATTGTCTATATCCCGTCCTGCCATATTTTTATGTTATGCAATAATCACCAATCACTATCCCAGTCACTGCCGCCCGAATCCCAGCTATCACCGGAATCCCAATCATAGTCACTGTCATAATCACTGCTCGAGCTGCCTGAGCTCTCATAATGGTCTTCATAATAGCCGCTATTTTCAAATTTGATAATCGAGCTGTCCCACACCAGATCTGAATAGTCATAGCCATATAGAGATTTGTTATCCAAAACCTCCTGTGGAACAGCCGAGCGGCTGATTTCATTATAATCATAGCTGTCGTCATCGTATTCGAACCAGCTATAATGACTGTTTACATAGACTGTGTCATTATACTTAAAGTAATCTGTTTTGCAATAATTGTGTATAGGTGTAATGAGCACAAGTGCAATTAGAAGTACAGTAATAAAATAATGCATGGCATGGCGCATTGCACTGCCTTTTGGCTTTTTAAGCCATGCTGCGTACATTCCAAACGGCTTAAACCTTTTGTGATTTTCAATAAAGTCTGTCAGGAAAAATGCGCCTACAATACCGGCAATACCCGATATCAGCAAATCCCAGCCAATGCCTTTATACGTATCATTGAGTACAAATCCAACTATAATCAGGACAATGAACATAACAATGCCTATAACCATAGCAATAGATGGCTTAATGATATACTCATTTACATTTTTAGATGAAAATGTATCTGAAAACATCTTCTTCGTTTCCTGAGCAAAATCCTCATTCGTATGCTTCTGCTGATGCGCTTTTTGATTTAAAATCTCATCCTTTAATTTAAGATACAGCTCATTAACGGCATACGCCTCATCTGTACCCTGATATCGCACCGCACGAGTGCCGTCGGCCTTATTTTTGTAGACGATAAATTCATTTCCAGCCTGATAAATACCAAATGCCCTAGGCTGTCTGTAGTCGATTCCTATAAAAAATCGTGTGATTTCATATGGTGGAAGATGTCTGTCCTCGTACCATTTTGCAAGCTCTGCTATGGTCTTCGGCGTACCGTCTGCCGTCCTTTTTATTGAATTATTGCTGGCCCCACAATAAGGGCACTGCTCAACAGTCTCCGGTATCATGGAACCACAATACTCACATTTAATCTCCAATTTAATTCCCTCTAACTTTCTAAAACCTAAATTTCCATAAATATACTATCAAATATACTCCTCAAAGTCCATAATTCAGTTATTATTATTCCTAATCAAAATCTGTATGATTTTATCATAATTTTCCGGTTTATGCGGAAATGTACAGTCTGTGCATACCTTGATTTTTTTGCCATTCTTCTCTATGTAGGTCTTACTTCCGGGACAGTTTGGCATACTATACATAGGACAATAACAAAACAGACAATTAAAGTCATCCGAAAGTCCCTTGTGACACGGAAAATATTTGCAATCTGTGTTTTTAAAGTATTTATAAGAGTTTTCCATTTTTATTCCTTCTATATTTATATGCTTTTCTCACAAGGCTCTCTGCAAAATGCGGATTTGACGGATAATACAGGTGCGGAAACCCCAGCCAGTAATTATCATGGCTTATCACGCAGTCGTAGCTTCTGCCTGTGGCCGGCTTGGTCGCAATACAATCGGCTCCGTTATCGGTGCTGTCGTAATAATGAAATTCATGCGCCTTTATTTTTTCATTTGGCGGTAGAAAATTGCTATACTTTTCCGCAAGCTCAATATATCCGAACCTGACCAGCTTTCCCTTAAAATGACACACACCATCCAGTGCCCCCACAAGCTTCGACTTATTCATATCATTTTGTATATCTGTATTATTTTGTGTATCAGCATTGTTTTTTTCATCATTATCATCACAGATGTTACGGATATATGTGTGAAGATACATAAATCCTCCACACTCGGCAACCGTCGGCATTCCGGCTTTAAACGCTTTTTTTATGTCAGCCAGCATAGATACGTTTTCACTCAGTTCCTTTGTATACAGCTCCGGATAGCCTCCTCCAAGCAGCATTGCATCACAATCCTTTGGAAGCTTGGTATCGTGAATCGGTGAAAAATACTGTAATTTTGCACCGCATTTTTCGAGCATTCTTAGGTTATCTTCATAGTAAAAACAAAATGCTTCGTCCATGGCAACAGCTATGTTTACGGTATTTATTGCTTTATTTTGCGAAAATTCATTTTGATCACAATTACCTATATTTTTTTCATTATATACATCTGCATTTTCGCTGTCACCAATTTCATATGCCGCTTCTGCTATATCTATAAACAAATCCAAATCTATTGTCTTTTTTAGTCTGTCGGCAGTTTCATTAAGCTGTTTTTTTATATCTGAAAGCTCATCCGGCATAACAAGCCCCAGATGTCTGCTTGAAAGCCCAATATCCTTCTGTTCCGGAAAATACCCGACTACTTTTACGGAAAGCTCCTTCTCTATCAGAGGCTTTATGATGTCATAATAGCCCTTCGACATCCGATTGAGCAGAACCCCCTTAATCAAGTGGTGCGTGTCATACTGCAAAAAACCGGCTATAAGAGCAAGCACTGACTTTCCCATTCCCTTTGCGTCCACCACGAGTATTATCGGAGTCTGCGTCACCTTTGCCAGATGGTATGACGAACCCTGCTCATATATTCCGCCAAGCCCGTCATATAATCCCATCACGCCCTCAAGCACCGCAAAATCACCATCGGCTCTTTCTTCTAAGAAAAGCTGCACTGTTGTCTTTTCGTCCGAAAAAAACGTATCGAGATTTTTGGATGGTACGCCAAGCACCTTTTTGTGAAACATCGGGTCAATATAATCAGGTCCGCACTTATATGACAATACGTTTTTTCCGCTATCCTTTAAAAGCTGCAGTAAAGCGCAGGTTATCATTGTTTTTCCACTGCCGCTTTTTGGCGCGGCTATCATAAAACGATTTATTTTCATGTATTCATCCTTTATTTCATCATATATCTTAAAATATCAGCCTTCGATGATTTATTACGGGTTGTAGCATAAAAGCCCGGGTTAAAATTCAAACGAACATATCCACACCGGATTTTCTGCCTGCATCAGATGGTAATGTCCTATCTGCTTTGAGCGGCTGACCTGCAGTTGCACGATATCCTCATTTTTCACATCATATGCCGACAATATCTCCTTTGTCTCACAAATTGTTTCCATGGAAATTGCATTTATCACTATACGGATATGTGGATTTTTTGCTTTAAGAGCCTCTATTATCTCCTTTAGATTGCCACCGCTGCCTCCGATAAATGCGTGTGTCGGCACCGGAAGAGTGTCCATCCCGTCAGGAGCCTTTGCATTTATAACATGGATATTTTCAAGTCCATGCTTTTCTTTATTTTGTGTGATGAGCTGCACGGCATTTTCCTTCTGCTCGATGGCATAGACCTCCATATCATCGGAAAGTGATGCGGCCTCTACCGCTATGGAGCCGGTTCCGCTTCCCACATCATAAAGCACTGAATCCGATTTCAAATGAAGCTTGCAGATGCTTACATGCCTTATTTCCTCTTTGGTCATCGGAACCTTTTCACGGATAAATGCTGCATCACTTAGCTGCGGTGTAACATTTTTTGCAACCGGATTGGGATTTTTTATCATACAGATATACAGTCCCTCCCTTTTAAGCTTTGTGCACTCCTGTGGCGAAAGCTGCGATATAGTTTCATCCGGATATGATAGCTGGTATCCCACAGTTACCGAGCATTTTTGTAAACCATACCTTTCGTCACTGCTTAATAGGTGTCCAAGCATATTCACATCCTTTACACCTGACATCAGCATAAACGTTTTTGCATGATGGCTAATCCGTGATGTGATATTAGAAAGCTTTACTCCGTGGATGCTGCAAATATACGCATCGCTGTAAGTTTCACCGACTGCTGCCGCCATATATGACACCGATGAAATTCCAGGAAAGATTGACACATCCGCATTTAATTTTCCTTCTATAATTTCATTTTTTATCGCCAGATACAGCTTTCTGCTTCCACTGTAAAAGCCTGTATCTCCCGAGAATAATATAAGAACATTACTGATTTTTGCAGTATCTGCACAAATTTCATGCAGATATGGGATAATCTGTTCTGCAAGATAATACGGCTTTTTGTCTATCTTCGCACTGTATTTTTCTATCATGCGGCTTGCGCCAAGTATAATATCAGCGCTTTCTATTGCATCTGAAACAGCTTTTGTCATGCAAGCATCATTTCCCATTCCAATGCCGGCAAGCATGATATGAAGCTTGTTATATTTCCTGTCAATATATTCACAAACAGCTTCAAATGACATTCCATCATCCTGCACGCTTTGCCCCACAATATAGACCGGAATATTTTTATTTTTTGCGGCAGCTATTTTCTCAATAAAGCCCCCGGCCGCACCGCTTTTTTTGGTGACCAGACATCTGATATCATACTGGTCAATAAGTGCCTCATTAAGCTGTGTGCTAAACGGTCCCTGCAATGCCAGAATGTGCTTTCCTGTAATATCATTGTGCATGCATAAGCTTATGCTCTCAAGCCCCGGAAGCACGCGCACATACAATCTTTCCCTGACGTCTGAGGTTTTACAATACACTGACAGCTCCTTGCTTCCTGTTGTGAGCAGTATATTTCCGTCTGTATTGTTAAGTGCCTTAGCACATGCCTCATTGTCCTCAAAATAGCGGATATTACCATAATCTGCTGATATATCCGTATCTCTTTTAAGACGCACATATTCGATATTATCTGATATGCTGCTATCCGCCTGATTGTCTGTAACAGCACATGCCTCATTAAAAGCATAAACTGCCTGCTTTATATTTTCGGTAACAATGGCTGCATACGGATGGGTTGCATCCACTATGAGCTTACATTTTTGTTCCGCAAAGAAGCTTCTCATGCTTTCGCTGTCCATACGCCCCATATGAACATGCGCGAACGGATTTTCATGCAGCACGATTTCACCGTATTCTGTTGCCACGCAAACCGTATGCTCTATGCCTCTTTCACACAGGTGCTCTGATAGCTTACGTCCCTCTGTTGTTCCTGCAAAAATCAGTATTTTACTCAATCTGATATCCTCTCCTTGTGACAAGCTTTCCGTCAATTATTTGTGTACCCTCATTGCCGATAAAGACTGTCGTAAACATGTTAACCTGTGCACTGCGAAGCTCACCGAGGGTACAGACCGTATAGCTTGTTCCCTCACGTCCGATATTTTCGACATAACCGCAGGCCCTATCCGGCTCTATCGCATGAAGCAGAATATCACAGGCTCTCATCAGATAGTCCTTTCTCTTGTGACTTGACGGATTGTACAGTGCTATGACAAAATCACCCTCTGCAGCAGCCACAAGACGCTTTTCAATCTTTTCCCACGGTGTGAGCAGGTCACTTAAGCTGATGGTACAAAAATCATGGTTTAATGGTGCTCCAAGCACTGCCGCACCACTGTTTGCCGCTGTAATGCCGGGTATTACCGAAAGCTCTACGTTATCGTATTCCTGCCCAATCTCATACATAAGAGAGGCCAATCCGTATATTCCGGCATCACCACTACATACAAGGGAGACTGTTTTGCCCTCAAGTGCCTTTTTAAAGCACAGATGACATCTTTCTTTTTCCTGACGCATCGGAGTTGTCAAAAGCTCTTTTGTCTGGAATTTTTCTCCAAGCAGCTTTATATATACGGTGTATCCCACTATGACATCACTCGCTTCCAGGGCGTCAATCGCCTGCTTTGTCATCATGCTTTCAAAGCCCGGCCCCATACCTACTATGTAAATTTTATTCATGTTAATCTCCATCTCTACTATTTTTATATAACCTTGCTGCCGCAACCGTTACACTGTCATATTTATGTTTTTTATAGATAAGTTCTCCTGCTTTATTACATTCCCTGCTGCCTGCAAGCACTGCTGCACGCTCGCACACGTTGTCCACTCCAACATGCTCCCTGACAAACTGCGAGGCACTGAATTCTCCCTGCACCGCCATAAGCTCATCCGCGGTATAAGTGACAAAATCTATCCTGTTTCTTTCGCAAAATTCCTTTATTCCCGGTTCATCTTTTTTCACATCTATTGATGCGATCATGTCTATATCCGAAATATCTATTTGCAGCTTTAAAAGACTTTGTCTGATTGCCCTGTCAATATTTTCAAACGCTGTATCCCTTCTGCACCCAATACCAAGTACAAATTGTGTGGGTTTTAAGTAAATACTGCCATTTTTAGGGTCCTTTGCTTTTTCGCATGATACTACAATATCAACACCGTAAACAGGTGGGAAGTCCACTGTTTTTATTGCATCAGCACTCATATCAGCCTCATCTAAAAATGACTTTATAAGCTGCCTATGCTTAGCCGGGATGTGCTCCCAGTCGATTGACATCGTAACCACTTCCCCCGCCAATACCTTTGATGATACTCCGGCGATGCCATCTTTATTGACTATTGCAAGCCTGCATTTCTTTGCAAAAACATCAACTGCAAATTTATTATTGATATCAGTAGCGGTTGTTATAACAGGTGTGGCATTCATCAGTGCTGCTAATAATACCGCAAGCTCATTGGCACCTCCCACATGCCCTGAAAGAATCGGAATAACAAACTGCCCCAGCTCATCTATCACAATAACAGGACTGTCTTTAAGCTTGTTATTTACAGAAGAAGCTATAGCCCTCACTGCAATACCACATGCCCCGATAAAAATCAGAGCCTTTTTTTCACTCATCTGTGCAGCTGTCCAGTCTGATATATTTTGTGATATGTAGAGGGTATTTCTAAAATTTTCATCGGTGGAATTTTTAATATTCTCATCCGATAATCTCGAGCATTTGGTAAAAACCTCCACCTCATATTCACTTTTTTCAAGCTTATAAGCTATGTCACATGACAGCTCATAGCCCTTTTTTGTGAAGCTTACAATGCAAATTTTCATATTTTCAATTCCCATATATTTCCCATATTTATATATTCACGCCTTTTTTCAATCGTTATCCTTTGACTCTACTGAAGCCTTGCGATACTCTGTCGAAAAATCCGGTGCGTAAAGTCTTGATTTCTCGTAATGCCGGTGAGCTATTACATCCCCCACAAGCACAATCGCTGTCTTTGTGATATTGTGCTCTCTCGCAGTCTGCTTAAGTGTAGCGACAGTGCACACGTATGCCTCCTCCTGTGGCCAGGTTGCCTTGTATACAATTGCAGCAGGTGTATCTGCCGCGTATCCTCCCTCAATAAGGCTTTCCGTAAGCTTCTCTAAAAGCCCGGTGCTTAAATAAACCGCCATGGAAGCGTGGTGTGAGGCAAAGCTTGCTATGCTCTCCTTAGGCGGCACCTTCGTGCGCCCCTCCATGCGTGTGATGATGAGCGACTGGGAAATACCGGGGAGCGTGTACTCAATGTTGAGCGATGCAGCAGCGCCAAAGCACGCGCTCACGCCCGGACAGCTCTCATATGGTATTAAAAGTGTATCAAGCTCATCCATCTGCTCGCGCACTGCGCCGTATATGCTTGGCTCTCCCGTGTGCAGGCGCACAGTCATTTTCCCGTCTGCCTCAGCAGCTTTCATGACTGCAATGACCTCATCCAGTGTCATTTTTGCACTGTTATATATTTCACAGCTCTCCCTTGCATAGTCCAAAAGCTCTGGATTAACAAGCGAGCCTGCATAAATTATCACATCTGCCTTTTGTAAAAGACGCATTCCGCGTACTGTTATTAAATCTGCTGCGCCTGTTCCTGCGCCAACAAAGTAAACCATTTTTCTGCCTTTCTGCTTTTTGCAAGCTCACCAAATTCGTTTGAATACATAATACAGTCTATCTCAAGTCTGCCCCTTGCCCTCTTATCCAGATAAAAGCATATGCGCTCCATCGCATAATCCATTACCTCATACAGCCTGCCGCTTTCCTTAAGTGCCGCCAGGGCCTCCTCTGTCGTAAGGCTGTCCATAATGCGCTTTATGTATTCGGGCGCTACACCGCACTTAAACGCAAATGCCGTCAAAAGCTCTATCCTGCAGTCTGCCTCCCTCGAATGAGTGTTCATGATGCCTCCTGCTACCTTTATAAGCTTTCCTATATGTCCTGTCAAAAGCATCCTCTTAAAGCCCATATCTGCTGCCATATCAATTGTTTCACCGATAAAGTTGGAGCATTTGACACTCCTGTCCAGATCATAGCCATAGCTTTCCTTCATAAAATCAAGACCGTAATTTCCCGGAGCAACCGCCACATAATCATATCCAAGCGAATATCTCTGCCTAAGCTCCACCCTTATCGTATCAATAAGAGCCTGTGAGCTCATGGGCTCAACAATACCGCTCGTGCCGAGAATTGATATACCACCAACTATCCCAAGCCTTGGATTAAAGGTCTTTTCTGCAAGCTCCTTTCCCTTTGGAACCGAGATTGTGATGTCAAGTGTCCCCTTAAAATCCAAAAGCTCACAGACCTCCCTTACCTCTTTTTCTATCATCTCACGCGGCACATGATTGATAGCCGCGTTTCCGACAGGCTGGTCTAATCCGGGTTTGGTGACTCTTCCCACTCCGTCACCACCGTCAATATTTATGATAACCAAATCCTGCCTTTTTTTGCATAAAGCAGATGTATCTGAATGCAAAATCCGTACAGAAGCATATATATAGGCTCCGGTGGTCACATCCGGGTCATCCCCTCCATCCTTTATCACAGCACAGCTTACCTTGTTTTCACTTCTTTTTATGTCGGTGATATCAGCCGTGTAAGCTATTCCCTTAGGTGTCTGAATCGTTATTTTGTTTTTAGCCTTTCCGGTTAAAAGCATATATGCCGCTGCCTTTGATGCCGCCGCAGCACAGCTTCCTGTGGTAAATCCGTATCTCATAATCACTAAATTTCCTCATGCATCAGCCTCTATCAACCAGACTGTAAATCAGCGCATTGCATATAGCAGCCGCAATATTGCTGCCACCCTTTCGTCCGACATTTACTATGTATGGCACTCCTGTCTCCATAATAAGCTCCTTGGCTGCCTCCACATTGACAAAGCCCACCGGCACACCGATTACAAATGCAGGCTTATATATTCCTTTTTCTATCATATCGTACAGCTCTATAAGCGCTGTCGGTGCATTTCCTATCGCAAAAATCACAGGCTTATCTATCCTTGATGCAAACTCCATGCTTACTGCCGCACGCGTTGTCTTTTTCTCCTTTGCAATAAGAGCGACCTCATCATCAGCCATAAAGCAGTGTGCCTGTCCGCCGAATTTTGCCAAATATTTTTTATTTATGCCTGAAAGAGCCATGTTAGTATCAGTCACTATATCAGCTCCCTCTGATATCAGCCTTTTTGCGATAGCAACGGCGTCCTTAGAGTATTTAAGCGTCTGTATATAATCAAAATCAGCACTCGTGTGTATGACTCTTTTTGTTATCATCTCCTGATCAGCAGGCAGCGTAATCTGCATTTCAGACAGCTCATGTGAAATTATCTCAAAGCTCCTCTTTTCAATCTCCATCGGCTCTAACTGTTTAATTTTTTTCAATACACTCACCTATCACTTTCAATAATCTTACATTTTCATCATAAGTCTTTACTGCCACACGAAAATACCCTTCCGAAAGCCCCACATAGTTGGAGCAGTCCCGTATCAGTATTCCCTTATTAAGCAGTATATCATATAATGGAAGCTTGCTGTAAAACAGTATGAAATCAGCATCACTTTTATATACCTTAAAACCAAGCTTTTTTAGTCCATCTGACAGCAGCCTTCTTTGTCTGCTCACATACGATGCCGTTTCTTTAATATACTCTGATTCCATAATGCATGCCTCTCCTGCCATCTGTGCCAGGACAGACACGTTCCACTCCGGCAGATTTCTTTGAACCTTTTGTCTTAATGCCTCATTTTTACTGAGCATATATCCAAGCCTTACTCCCGGAATAGCAAAAAGCTTGGTAAAGGCTCTTACAACAATCAGATTATCATAGTCACATAAAAGTGACAAAACAGAATAATTTTTTTCACAAAAGCCCATGAAGCATTCATCTGCCACTACATAAATATGCTTTTCTTTGCAATGCCCTATTATTTGCTTCATGAAAGTGCTGTCTGCAAGATACCCTGTCGGATTGTTTGGATTTGCGATAAAAAATATATCTGTATCATCTGTAAGCATATCCATTAAAACATCCAGCCGTGCAGCAGGAGAAAAATCACTCTGCTCATCCAGCAGGAAATATCCGATATCACAGCCGACTGCACGAAGCACATGCTCATAGCCGAAAAAGCCCGGGGCCAGAAGCACTGCTTTTTTGGGCTTTATGGCATGAGCTATCGCCATAAAAAGCTCTGAGGCTCCGTTTCCGGGAATTACATCCTCGCTTTGTATGCTGCAGCCTTGCTGTGTGAAATACTCTGATATCGCTTTTTTAAGGCCACTGCATGCCATGTCGGGATATCTGTCTGCATACGAAAGTGCATCACTCATAGCCTCTTTAACAGAATGCGGTATGCCAAGAGGATTGATATTTACCGAAAAATCCATATTTACTTTATTGTTGTATATGTCACCGCCATGGATGCTTTTCATTCAAGTCCTCCATCAATTCTTACATCAATTTTTCATATTCAAAGCAATATTAAAACAAGACTCATAACCGCCACAGATAAAAGCTCACACAAAAACGCAGTAATATACATCAGCCTGTTTGCACGCTTTATATCCTCGTACTCTATCTCACGCAGACCGTCTCCTATGTATTTTTTCTTCACAAGCTTCCCGAAATACACTGCATCACCCGCAAGCTGCACCCTTAAAGCCCCTGCACATACGGACTCTGTCTGGGCTGAGTTGGGGCTTGCGTGATTGAAACGATCTCTTTTAAAGATGCGGTATGCATTTTTGCCATCAAACTGCCTTCCACCGATAAATGCCGCAGCAATCATCAGATATGCACTGATTCTTGCCGGTATGAAATTGACCACATCATCAAGCCTTGCCGCAAATCTGCCAAAATACATATATTTATCATTTTTGTAGCCAAGCATGGAATCCATCGTATTCACAGCCTTGTATACAAAGCCAAGCACCGGCCCGCCGATTGCCGTGTAAAGCATAGGTGCAATCACTCCGTCAGATGTATTTTCAGCTATCGTCTCAACTGCAGCCCTTGTGACGCCTGCCGCATCAAGCACAGCTGTATCTCTGCCAACAATCATGGAAACAGCCCTTCTTCCTGCATCAACTCCATCTGTCCTTAGCGTATCGTACACCCTCATGCTCTCCACACGAAGACACTTTGTGGCAAGAATCTGCCACGTCATGACAGCCTCTGCTATTACCCCGGCATATAAATTTATACTGTATGCTGCCACAATAATAATTACCGACATTGCAAAAGTTGCAAAAATTACAGTAAAAGCAAGAAGCATGCCTCTTTTATATTTTATTAGATTTAATTTTTTTTCAGAGATATTATATCCGGCATCACAATTAAGCCTCTTATCGAGAAAAGAAATGAGTGAGCCGATAAGCCTGACCGGATGCGGTATAAAATGCGGATCTCCTATTAATAAATCAAGCACAAAGCCTGCTATAAATGCAAAAATATGATAACACATATGTTAGTCCTTCTTAAATAAATCATAGCGATATGGGCACTATTTCATTAAACACAATCTCATTGCCCTCAACAGCCACCTCACACGAGTAGCCACAGCCGTTTTTCACCTGGTAATCATAGTAATCCATATCACAGTAATGGCTCATTATCGCCATGATAGTCCCTCCATGCACAAAAAATACTATTTGTATCTCTTTATCAGGCATAGCCCTCTTAAGCTCTAATGCCTGTGTGAGTGCCCTCTCAAAGCCACATATACTTCTTTTGCAAAACTCTTTTCTGCTCTCTCCGTTTGGAAAGGCAAGTGTTCCACCACTGTCAATCCACGCCTGATATGAGTCCCTGAAACGGATATCTGTGCTAAGTTCCTTATAGCTTTTTAGCTCCCATTCACCGAAATCCATCTCTGCAAACTCTTTTACGGTATGAATTTTATGGTGCTGTGCGACCGGCAAAATAATCTCTGCCGTCTGTTTACAGCGCCTCATTGGGCTGGTAATAATTATCTGCTCCTTTAAGCTATTTTCCTCCAAAGCCTTGTATACACCATTATTTAGCGCATTTTTAAGTTCAAAAACTCCGGCTTCATCGAGTGGCTCATCTGTCCTGCCCAGATATCTGTGCTCTCTGTTTGAGACAGTGCAGCCGTGTCTTATAAAAATACAGTTTATTTTATTTTCTGACCGATTCCACATATTACGCGAACTACCTCGTCTGCTTTTTTTGCAAGCAGTATCTCTGCTCTGCCTGTCTGCTCCCTGTACTCTCTCTCAAACGCATCAAGAGGCACTATGCCGTTTCCAATCTCATCAGCAATGACTATTGTATCCTTATTTTTCTCTGCAAACTGCATAAATTTCAAAATATATTCCTGCAGCGGAAGATTTTTTTCAAGCACAGCCCTGATAAAATAATGGAATTTATCTATTATGAGTATACTCTCATCATCGACGGCAAAATCCCATGGCCATTCCATGTTTGATGCCTTATCATTGCAGGCATTATCTTTTAGAAAAAAGCAGTCGTATACATCATATTTTTCTGATTCTTCTATCATATTTTCAAGCACATAATCAAGCTTTCCCTGTGCCACTCCGCCTATCACAAGCTTCATATTTTCTCCAATTCCAAAGTTTCAAATTCATAGTACAACTTTTATCAAAATTCTTATCCGTACCATTCCTATATTCAAAACAAATATACTAAATAATAAAAGAGACACCACCCAAAGCCACTGCCATGGCGCACTCACATATACACACAAAATACCCTGCCGTATCGCCTGTGATGCCGCCAAGCTCCTTTTTGGTTTTCACATAATAATACCAAAAGCTAAGTGCTGCCGCAATGATCATGGTCACCGCATAAGGCAGTGACACAATGAATAAAACAGCTATACACAGTGCAAGATGGATGTATAGTGCTGCCCTGACAATCGTTCTTTGTGCAGTGTCCGCAAACATAAATAACAGTCCATCGCTTTTTGCCGATTTAAATGACACAACAGCTATTCCACTTAAGCATCTTGCGATGAAAAAGCCTGCACAAAAAACAATAAATGCTTTATCATCCATTATCTGAGAAAAAGCTCCCATGAATAATAATCCGTAGGCTGCAAGCATTATAACGGCAAATGCTCCTATATGTGAATCCTTAAGTATTGCAAGCTTTTCCTCCCGCGGTTTGTATGAATGAAACGCATCCATTGTATCCATAAAACCATCTATGTGAAAGCCTCCCGTAACCGCTATCGGAATGAGTGCGCCTATGCATACATAGCAGATATCCGCTACTCCAAAATGAGAGTATATATATCTCCAAAGCATAAGAAGCAGTCCAATCACAGCTCCTATCCACGGAAAGAATACCAGCATGTACTTCATGTCATCATCATTCCATTTAAATTGTGGCATAGGTATCTTTGAATACATGGAAAAAGATACTATGCACGACCTTATCAACTTCATAATACACTTAACCTCCACACTGCTTCACTTAACCGCAACAGGAATGCCTGCAACCACCTCAACGACACGCTCTGCCATCGCAGCAAGCCCTCTGTTTACAATACCCATTGCCTTTATGTAATTCATCGTTGATTCATCATAGCAGGCTCCGTCTTCAAATACATTGTTTGTCACAATAACAAGCTCCGCAACATTTTCACTTAAGATACTTACCTCTTTTAACACCTTTTTACTCACACGGCTGATTTGAGCAGTCTCATAATCCTTCATATTTTCAAGGGCATCCAAAGCCTCTTTTTCAGCTTCGGCAGCCTGTATATCGGAGGCATCTACAGGTGGAAACATCTCATTTGCCACAAGGTTTGACATACACTCAAGCAGTGCTGACCGCCCGGTTTTTAAACTGCTTTCTGATTGCAGCTTAGAAACCGCATTTTGGATATCACGAGGCTGCTCGATGGTAATAAAGCCTTTTCCGGCACGAAGTCTTCTGTGCCTGTCTATCTTCCGCTGTCCCTCATCATCAAATACCTGCATGGTGGCAATATAATATTTTTCTTTGTATTCCTTTTCATTTGACGCGTGACAAATATACTTTTCTGCATATGCTGATTTGCCGCTGCCGCTGCCGCCTGTTATAAGTGTAATCATCTATACGTACCTCTCATACTGTGATACCGAGATATCGTCGAAGGTTGTCCGTCCTTTGTATACGCTAAGTGCCATATCCAAAAGCGCAAACATCATCACGGCACCTGTTCCCTCTCCAAGCGCAAGAGATGCTCTTATGACCGGCTTTACGGAAAGTGCCTCACACAAAAGCGCCACGGCAGGCTCCCTGCCCTCATGGGATGGAATGATAAAATCAGTAACTCCGGAAAGAAGCCTTCCTGCTGCCAACGCTGAAACCATGCTTATCACTCCGTCGAGCACAACAGGAATATGGTATAATGCACCGCCTATACACACTCCGACAAGTCCTGCAATATCGAGTCCTCCGACTGTCATAAGTATCTCAAAGGTGTCCTTATTATATAAATCATACTTTTCTATTGCGCTCTCAATTACACGGATTTTTCTCTCAAGCCCACTGTCGTTTAGGCCTGCTCCTCTTCCTGTCACTGTGGCCACATCGCACCTTAGCATGGCGGCTGCCATTGCCGCGCTTGTGGTGGTGTTTCCTATACCCATCTCACCGGTTGCAATAATTCTGCAGCCATCTGCCTTACACCCACGCACTATTTCTATACCTGCTGCAATCGCTTCAAGTGTCTCAACCCTTGTCATGGCAGGCTCTTTTGCAAAGTTTCTCGTGCCCATGCGCACCTTTCTTTGAAGCAGCCCTTTAACACTCTCGTCACTGTTTATTCCTATATCCACAGGAATTGTATCAGTCCCTGCAGTCATTGCCATGCGTCCGACAGATGAAGCCTTCCTTGCCATGGATTTTGCAACTGCAAGTGTCACCTCCTGTCCGGACTGGCTGATGCCCTCAGCAACCACACCATTATCCGCACACATAATTATGACCGCTTTTTTTGAAATATCTATATTTTCATCTCCCAAAACAGCGCCGATTTTGGCCGTTAAAAACTCAAAATCACCCATGCCGTCGAGCGGCTTTGCCACCAAATCCCAGTTTGAACGGATTTTTTTGTACATTTTTGCATCAGGTGGAGTTATTTTTAATTTTTTTAATTCTTCAACTGTAAAATGGTCAGAAATAATATTGTTTTCAATCATATTTTGCCTCACGAAGCATGCCGTACACTGCATCCATATCCAGATACTCTCTCAGTGTATCCGCAAGCCTGTCATACTGTTTTTCTTTGAAGCTCTTATAGCTTACAATAGCGCTGTCATTCACATCAATGCCCTTTTTATCGGCAATATAATCCACTATCACTCTGGCTGCCTCTGCAGTATCAAAAATGCCGTGGATATACGAGCCATACACATTTCTGCCATAAGATATGACATTATTTAACTCATTTTTCCTGTCAGCACAAGCCCCGTGCTCCTCTAAAGCTGCGCTATATGCGCTCTTACCCATATGTATCTCATAGCCCAGAAAGTGACAGCCTGAAAGCCTGCTCAATACACCATCTACATGTGCTATTTCACCGCTTGTCTGAAGCCGTGTCTTGCTGTCTTTTAGAACGGTATCTATAGGAAGAAGCTCCATGCCACGCATAAAGCCTCCCTCCTCGACACAGTCAGGGTCGGCTATTGAAGCCCCAAGCATCTGATAGCCTCCGCATATTCCAAAAACAGGTATCTCACAGGAGAGCTTTTTGACAGCGGCCTCAAGTCCGTTTTGTCTCATCCACAAAAGATCCCCCATCGTATTCTTGCTTCCCGGCAGAAATACTATATCCGGATGACGCAGCTCATTTACTGTTGACACATACCGCACTGTTACCTCGGACATCTGCTCAAAGACATTGAAATCCGTGAAATTTGATATTCTCGGATATCTGATGACCGCTATATCAATAAGCCCATCTGTCTTTTTGTCAAAGCGCTCTGTCAGGCTGTCCTCATCCTCAAGCTGTACATCCATATATGGCACCACTCCGGTAACAGGCACCCCGCCTCTCTCCTCAAGCATCTGTATCCCCGGGTCAAGGATCGTCTTGTCTCCACGAAATTTATTGATGATAAGCCCGCAGACACGATCCTTTTCCTCATCGGTTAAAAGCATAAGTGTGCCAAGCAGCTGCGCAAAAACACCACCTCTGTCGATATCACCCACGAGCAGCACCGGTGCATCAACCATATGCGCAAGCCCCATGTTTACAATATCATTTTCCTTCAGATTTATCTCCGCCGGGCTTCCGGCGCCCTCAATCACTATGATATCCGCATACTCCTCAAGCTTTTTAAATGCCTTTTTTATATCCGGTATGAGAGTTTTCTTGTATGCAAAATACTCTCTCGCCGGCATGTTCTTAAGCACTCTTCCGTTTACAATCACCTGTGAGCCTGTATTATTTGTGGGCTTTAAAAGAATAGGATTCATGCAGACCATAGGCTTAATGCCTGCTGCCTCAGCCTGCATCACCTGTGCCCGTCCCATCTCAAGTCCTTCGTCTGTTATATAAGAGTTGAGCGCCATGTTCTGTGATTTAAACGGTGCCACTCTGTATCCGTCCTGTCTGAAAATACGGCACAATCCCGCGACAAGAAAGCTCTTGCCTGAATTGGACATTGTACCCTGTACCATAATTACCTTTGCCATATATATACCTGCTGTCTGAATTTATGTGGTAGTCTGTTGCTTAATCGTCATAAAAAGAAATTTTTCCTGTAGAGACTGCATACTCATAAAGTCTGCTGTTAAACTGCTCATACGTGCCAAACTCTGTTCTGTCACATATGACACTCTCGCATGCATCAATAAGCTCCTTTGCCTTTTCAATAAGGGCATCGTCTACAGGCTCAAAGCTTCTTGCGCTGACAATCTCAGCAGAAAGCGCCTTTGCCGCAGGATAATCCAGATCATTTTCATAGATGATTCCTGTCGCAAACGGGATACCCTGTCGCTGTAAGCTCCTAAAGCTTTTTCTGCCCATGCCCCCTCCTGCTATGACAAATACCCTCGCCATTCCATCCGGTTTTTCCAGCTCTAAATCCTCTCCTGTTTCGTCAAAGCTTCCTGCCGTAATTCCAAAAAGCCCTGAAACATATTGGTCAGTAAATACCTCCTCGGGAGTTCCGTATCTGTCCACATATCTGCCATCTATACACAAAATATGGTCTGACACACGCTTTGCCATATCAAGCTCATGGAGCGACATGATAACCGTAAGATTCTTCTGTCTTTTAAGCCTTTGGAGTATTGATAAAAACTCAAGCTTGTACTTTATATCAAGATACGAGGTAGGCTCGTCTAACACTATAATCTCCGGCTGTTGACATATAGCCCGTGACAGCATAACCCGCTGCCTTTGACCATCGCTTATCTTTGTAAAATCCTTATCTTTTATCTGTGATACATTGACCAGCTCCATCGCCTCATCCACAGCCTTTTTGTCCTCATCCGAAAGTACTCCGAACCGGCCTGTGTATGGATATCTGCCGGTCGCAACCACATCATAGCAGGTCATAAGCTCCGTCTTTAGCTTATCGGTGAGCACAACAGCCATTTTCTTTGCAAATTCATTGCCATTCATCGTCACTACATCACTTTTATCAAGATATATCGTACCGCTCACAAGCGAAAGTTGTCTTGCAATACTTTTTAAAATAGTCGATTTACCGGCACCGTTTGGTCCGATTAATGTGAGAATCTCTCCCCTTTTCAGGGAAAAATCAATATTTTCAATAAGCGGCCTGTTATCATATCCAACGGCCATCTTTTGAGCAGTAAAATAATATTCCATCAGACATTTTTCTCCTTGCTGCGTCTTATCATGATAAACAGCACTACCGGTGCACCAAATACTGCCGTAACCGTGCTGATACTAAGCTCAGTAGGCGCAAACATCATCCTCGCAAGCAAATCACAAAACAGGCAGAACACCGCTCCCCCAAGGAAGCATGCCGGTATCATATATATGGGCTTTGTGCTCTTTAGCATGCTTTTTACTATGTGTGGCACGGCTATTCCGACAAACGATATCGGTCCCGCAAACGCCACTATACATGCGGAAAGCAGGCTTGAAAGCAATACCAGAAGCACCCGGATGTGCTTTATGTTTACACCCAGATTTACGGCATATGACTCTCCGAGCTGATATGCCATAAGGGGCTTTGACATGAGAAAAACAAAAACAAATGTGATTCCCACCACAATGCTCATCACCCCGACGCTGTCCCAGGTCATGCCCGAAAAGCTTCCCCTTGACCAGTTATGCAGATTTACTATGTCGGAATCATCTGCAAATGTCACCACAAACTCAGTCACCGCAGAGCATATGTAGCCAATCATGACACCGCTCACCACAAGCATTGACATGCTGCTTACCTTTCTTGAAATGATAAGCACAAAGCCCATTGAAAGCATTGCTCCCAAAAACGCTGCTGCAATCATGGCCAGTGAGCTCACACGTATGGCATTTCCAAGTAAAAATACCATAACAAGTGCCACAATCATCTTAGCTCCCGATGATATGCCGAGCACAAAAGGTCCCGCGATTGGATTATGAAAAAAAGTCTGCAAAAGATAGCCTGCAAGCGCTAACGCCCCGCCCAGTATCATCGCTGCGATAGCTCTTGGCATGCGGATATCCCACACAATACGTCCTACCCTGTCTGAGTGGTCATAAAGTGTCGCAAATGCAGCCTTAAACGATATGTGTACAGTTCCTATGCACACATTCATGATAAGCAATATAATAATTAAGATTATAAGAATAATAAATGTTGTAAAACACCTTATTTTTCTAGTTTTTTCCATGTTGTAGCTCCGCTTTTTATCTTTTTGTGCTATTGATTTTCCTGCATTCTGTCATATCCGGTAACAATTCAGCCCACCACATACATTCCACAAATCACAGTTATCTGAGCTTAAACAGATATTTCATGCTGCTGTCGGGTGCACCTGTAATCATCGAATGCATATCATCAATCATATATCCAATGGACATAGACTGCTGATACATATCGTTCGTGGTGCAAAATACATTGCCGTCTTTGACTGCCCTAAAATCAGCAAGCACCGGGCACTTGTCCAAAAGCTCAGCTATATTCTTCACACCGCCGTCTATCGCACTGTTATATATCAGATAGTCAGCATCTATTGCTCCATTGTAGAAATCCTCTAGCTGCATATTCATGGTTGACCTGCCTGTATCGTCGTCATTTGACGCATCAAAAATATATTTTCCACCGGCAAGCGAAATCATCTTTGGCACATAATCTGTGCTTTTGCGCACCTGAACCTGTCCATTGGACGTGATATAGAAAAATGCAACTGTATCACTTTTTGTGGCATCTTCCGTATCGGTACCATCTGTCTTTGCGATGCGATTTACAATATCCACCTGCTCATTAAAGAGCTCATCGGCCTTTTCATCCCGGTCTGTGAGTGCTCCGAAAAACTTCACCCACTCTACTCTGCCGAGCGGCTCCTCTTCATAGCTTGAGTACTCGATTATTGAAGGGATATCAAAGCTTTTAAGCTTTTCAGTCACCTGCGGCGAATGAGTAATCATAGTATTTTCTATGGCAAGAGAACAGTTTTCTGACACCAAAAGCTCATAATCGGGCTTTGAATATTTGCCGGCATAAAGCATTCTGCCACTTTCAAGAGCCTTTCTTGCACTGTCAATGTACCAGCCATCACTGTCAAGCCCCGAAAATTTAATAGTGCCCACTGCATCAAGCTTGTCAAACATATCCATCACCCCTGATGCGACCAGATACAAATCACTTACAGGCTCCTTCAATACAATGATATCCTTGTCAATATCCTTTGGAGTCTTTCTGCCATTTGGCACGGTAAGTATTTGGGTACCGTCCTTTGTAGTAAGTATCTTGTATCCACCCTCATAATAATCAACAGAAAAATTCTTTGCATATAAAAGCTTCATACTGCTCTTATATATAAGACCGTTTTGTGCCTCTGCATAAGTCTTCGATTCGGTATTCCCTGAATCGGAAGAAGGACTGTCGCAGCCTGACAGCCAGAACAGTCCTATAATTGATATCAATATATATATAATTATCTTTTTTCTTCCATGCATAGCTTAATTATTCTCCATCCTCACCAAGCACCTCTGTAGCAGAATCTGAATGGAAGGTGAGTGTATACTCAACCTCGTGCGGCTTGCTCATAGCAACTGTATCTCCGATAACCTGCATAGGTGTATCAAGCTTAACCGGAATTTCAAATACAGAATTGCCGTCTGTATTTACAGGCATGTATTTCTGTCCGTCAACTATCATATAGTCATAGTTTGGACTGCTCCACTGCACTGTTGCAGTAGCGGCTCCACCGCTTATAGTCACCTCAGCCGGTGATGCAATGCTCGCCTTACCGCTTCCGCCCTCGAAATCGAGATTGATATTGTATGTTCCGTCAGGAAGCTCTTTTCCTGCACTCTCAGATACGCTTGCATCTGCGTCCGCAGGTGTGGCATTTGAGACCTTTACCTTGTGGTCATACCATTTGCCCTTTGTACCGATAAGTGCAAGGTCAAATTCCTCATCCAAAACAGGAACCGGTATATCAAACGCATTGACCTCCTCAGTTGTGCCATCGCCATAATCGACAGTCTCAACAGTTGGCTCCAAAAGCTCAGCCTTGTCCTTTGAGGCATCCTCTGCTGTTCCCAAAAAGAGATTTACAATGTGTGTGGATGTAAGAGCAACATGTATTGTTGCCTTGCCATCCTTCACGGTGAGTGTACCTTTGTTGTCATATGCATCATTCACATGAAACATTGAGCTGTCTGTAGTAAACTCTGCTGTATATGTACCATCTGAAAGTGCTATCTTCTCTGTCGCGCTCTGCACTGCTTTTTTGCTTTCTGTTTCAGCTTTTGCATTCTTATTGCCGCAGGCTGCCAGGCTCATGGCACAAACTAGTGTCATTGCAACGATATAAGTAAACTTGTTTCTGAATAATTTTCTCATGTCTGATATACTGCTCCTGTTATTTTATAGCTTCCCCACTATACATTTAAGTAACTGCTACTTGCCCATGGCAGCCGCTGTATGCTCAACATAAAGCTTCTGGATACCCTCAATCTCACCAAGTCCGTTAATCTGTGTATTGATTTTATCGAACTTTCCTGATGCCTTAAACTGTGAAAGCCATGAATCATCATCACTTCCTGCCATATCATTGTTGGCATGGTCTCCTGCAACAACCATAAGCGGACGAAGAATGACGTTCTTGTAACCAGCGGCTGACACCTTCTCAATGACAGACTCACATGATGTATCCTCCGGCTCACCCTCTACAGTTCCGATAAATACGTTTTCATAACCCAAAGCTGTCATCTGGCTCTGCATCTGGCTGTATGAAATCTTTGCTGTATGGCTTGTTCCATGTCCCATAAATACAAATGCTGTGCCCTCTTCCTTTGCAGCATCAAGGCTGTCATAGCCTGCCTTTTCCACTGCTTCCTTTGTAAGAATTTCTGCAACGGCCTTTTTATCCTCATTTACAACTGTTGCATCACTTCCAACCTCACCGAGGAGTGGCTCTGCAATCTTTACAGACTCAAATTTGTCCTTATACTTCTCTACAGCCTCTGAAAGCTCGTCGTACTCTGCGCCATGCATCAGGTGTGTAGGCTGTACCACAAGATTCTTTACACCATTTTTGACTGCACGCTCAAGTGCCTGATCCATATTGTCAATCTTCTCGTCATCTCTTGCCTGTACATGATTGATGATAATCTGTGCTGTGAAGGCTCTTCTGACTGACCAGTCAGGATTTGCAGCTGCTATTGCATCCTCCACACCCTTGATATCAGCCACACGGCTGTCATTAAAGGATGTACCAAAGCTTACTACAAGAATCTCGTTCTCGCCGATATCATCCTGGTTTCTCGGATCATCCTTTGAAGCATCGCCTGTATCTCTGCCGAAATAGTCAGGATCAGCATTTTCTCCCTCTACAAGCTCCTTCTGTGCGTCTGTGAGCTTGTCCCAGGCCTCCTTAGCCTCCTTGCACTGCTTGTCTGTATCATCTGTTCTCTCCTGCACGTAGATTGCATCGATTAAATCTGCCACATGCATTGCTGCCTCCTGATCTGCGTTTGCGCTTGTCTCACTCTCTGAAGCCTTAGATGCCTGTGTACCATTCTTTGCATCATCTGCCTTGCTGCCACAGCCGGTCACTGCTGTCATAGCCATAACTGCTGCCATCAGTACTACTACTAATTTCTTTTTCATGTTTTCTCCTTTTCATTCTCCTTGCAGCTATTAAGCTGCACATGTTTTAAATATGTAAGACGAAAACATTTAAAGCGCCAAAAATAAAAGCTCTTTGTACTATTATGTCAAAGAGCTATACATGTCAAAATCCTTCTAACCCAGACTATACGGCTATCATAGCCTTGTCTGTAATTATAATTATTTTATCACGTACAGCCAGTTACTCGTGGCTTGAAACACTATTGTTTCCGTACAACACAAAGGCAGGTCTCCCGGCTTATATATCATTGCTTCGGCCGTCTTCCCGGTTGCCCAGTGACCTATCGGCCGTCACTCCTTAATTACGGTGACGAGTTCGTACAGGATTTGCACCTGTTTCCCTTTTCACCGGAGCCAGCTTCACATCACCTGTCATAAATCAGATTCAAATGCTTGTCTGCTCCGACACCTTTATGCTACATATTCAGTTTCTTCGTGCGTTGCTTACGCAATCGCTTGGATTATTATATTACAACTTGTAACATTATTCAACAGATTTTTATCAGACGCTTTACAGACACATTTACAAAAGCGGTGCAAAAAGCTGCAAAATACTCTGCAGCAGCCTGCCTGCAAATGAGATATCATTTGTGCTTTCCTCATACACCTCCTCTGAAACCGCAAACGTCTCTAGCGCATCCTCTTTTATTTTTCCGATGCACTGAGTCCTGTACATGTATACAAAATCCTCAAAATTCCAGTACATGCTCCTGAAATCCAGATTGCATGTGCCAACTATCGCAGTATCATCATCTGCCACTATACACTTTGAATGTATAAAGCCGGGTGTGTATAGATATATCCTTACCCCCGCCTCGATAAGAGGTCTGAAATTGGCTTTTGTCTGCAGATAAATGAGCTTTTTATCTGGAATCTTTGGTACAACAATACGCACATCAACACCTGACCTGGCTGCCGATATCATAGCATGTGACAGCTCCGTTCCAAGTATCAGATATGGTGTAAAAATATAAACATATTTTTTAGCTCTTGAGATGATACTCACATAAAGATTCTCTCCTACATCATCATGCTCAAGTGGAGAATCGCAAAATGGCTGGACAAAACCGCTTTTCTCTGACTGGCTGAAGGTATTGTGTGGATTCAGATATTCATCATGCACAGCATTGTCCTTATTGATATAATTCCACATCTCAAGGAACATCGTTGTGAAACTGTTTACACACTCTCCCTCCACACGGATCCCGGCATCCTTCCAGTATCCAAACCTGATTTTTTTGTTGATATACTCATCTGCGATATTGTAACCACCGGTATGCGCCACACGTCCGTCTATCACCAGTATCTTCCTATGATCCCTGTCATTCATAATTACCGAAAGCATGGGCTTATATGGATTGAATCGTCTGGTCTGTATTCCGATGCTCTCCATCTCCTTTATAAAATGTGGCGGAATGGCATTTATGCTGCCAAAATCATCATATATGATTCTCACCACAACTCCATGCTTTACCTTTTCTTTGAGTATATCAAGTATCTGATCAAGCATAACGCCACTGCCGATTATGAAATACTCCATAAAGATAAACTTTTCAGCTGACCTTAAATCTTTTAAAATGCTTCCAAAAGCCTCCTCACCTGATTTAAAGTACTCTGTGCAGTCCTCCGCATACAGTGGATATTTCTGATTTTGAGTGATAAGCCTGCTTTGTCTGTATGCATCCATATCTGTCTGTCTGAGTGTCTCATTTAGCAGCTCGTTTTCAGGCCGAAGCGGCGCATATGCTTCCACAATTCTTGCCATTCTTTTCTGTGTCTTTGACGTAAGCTCCGGTCTTCCGAAAAAGAAATAGCACGGAATACCAACGATTGGAACACTCAGTATCAAAAATATCCATGACATTTTTATATACATTTTCATCCGCCTGTTGACAATATAAAGCGAAAGCAATATGGCTGCCACATACAGCAGATCCTGAAACACCCTGCTGGCAACAGATGCCGTATAAAACAAAAAGAACCACCATATCATCTGTATGATTATTATTGTAGAAACTATAAAAAGCTTTGAAAGCAGTCTTTGTAATATTTTTCTCATATAAGCCCTACCACGAAATTACAATTATACAACCTAATATTTCCTATATTATCTATAATAAATCTCTAATACATATTATAATATTCCCACCAATTTATCAACATTTATAATCCCCCATGAGCCTTTATGACTATCCCCTGCCCTGTCACATGTATTATACAGGGCTAGCTTAACCGCCTCCGGTCTCATATTTGGATTTTTTTCCAATAGAAGTGCTATGGCACCTGACACAATCGGTGTAGCCATTGAAGTACCTGTTTTTCTTACATATGTGCCATCCCTCGTTCCAAGGCTTATGATATCATGCCCGGGAGCCAGAATCTCAGGCTTTACAATACAACAGTCGGTAGGACCTTTGCCACTTCTTATATCATCAAAGCTACCGACTGTTATTATTTTTCTTGAAATTCCCGGCACAGTTACAGAAAACGGTGCCGGGCCGTAGTTGCCCGCTGCTGCAACAACTACCACTCCCATGTCCCACAATTCATCTATCAGCTTCAATATCTTAATACGCTCTGCTGTATCAGAACATGGCAGATATCCTACAGAGAAGTTGAGTATTTTTATATTAAGTCTGACGCAGTTTTCTTTTATATACTTAAGTGCACGAATTGAATCCGATGTCTGCCCCATGCCAAGATAATCAAGCACCTTAAACACATATAGTCCTGCCCCCGGAGCCATGCCTATATCTGCAGCCGATAATATACCGCACACATGTGTACCATGCCCGTTATCGTCATAACATGTCTCCTTTCCACCCACAAAATCCATAAAGTGCTTTATGCACCCATCAAGCTGTTTGTGTTTAAACACACCCGTATCAAGCACTGCTATATTGACATTTTTACCACTATATCCATTTTTATATACCAGATTTGCATTTATACTATATTTCGCATTTTTCATTATTATTTTATTTTTTAATTTAGTATATGATTCGTTTTCACAATATGTCACAGATGCACCTGTTTTGCCTTACATCATATCACCTTACTATAATTTCATATATTAAAAGGACTGCACCTGCGTGCAGCCCTTTACTTGGATATTATTGTCATACTTTAACGTATATTAATTAATCCTCTTTTACATCCTTCATAGAGAAGCTGATTCTTCCCATCTTGTCCTTGCCAAGGCAAACAACCTTTACCTTGTCTCCAAGTGTGAGTACATCCTCTACTCTGTTGATTCTCTCTTTTGCAATCTTAGAAATGTGAACCATTCCCTCTTTGCCAGGAGCAAATTCGATGAAAGCACCGAACTCCTTGATGCTTACAACTGTTCCCTCAAGGATCTGTCCCTGCTCAAAATCAGTTGTGATAATCTTAATCATGTCGATTGCCTTTGCAATCATCTCTTTGTCTGTTCCGCAAACTGAAACAGCGCCATCATCTGTGATATCGATCTTGACACCGGTTCTGTCAATAATCTCGTTGATTGTCTTACCCTTCTGTCCGACAACATCACCAATCTTTGATGGATCGATTGTAATCTGCTCAATCTTTGGAGCCCACTCATTTACTTCTTTTCTAGGCTCAGCGATTGCCTTGCTCATGACCTCATCCATGATGTAGAGACGTGCCTCACGTGTTCTCGCGATTGCCTCCTCAACGATAGGCCTTGTAAGTCCGTGAATCTTGATATCCATCTGGATAGCTGTAATACCCTTATGTGTACCTGTTACCTTGAAATCCATATCTCCGAAGAAATCCTCAAGACCCTGGATATCTGTAAGTACAAGGAAATCATCATCTGTATCGCCTGTTACAAGTCCGCATGAGATTCCGGCAACCATAGCCTTAATCGGAACACCTGCAGCCATAAGTGACATACATGATGCACATGTTGAAGCCATTGATGTAGAGCCGTTTGACTCAAATGTCTCAGATACGGCACGGATAGTATATGGGAACTCCTCAATGCTTGGAAGTACAGGAACAAGTGCCTTCTCAGCAAGTGCTCCGTGTCCAATCTCACGACGTCCCGGTCCACGTGATACCTTTGTCTCTCCTACAGAGTATGCAGGGAAGTTATAGTGATGCATATATCTCTTTGTTGTGATATTTGCATCAAGTCCGTCGATTTTCTGAATCTCTGATAAAGGAGCAAGTGTTACAACATCACAAATCTGTGTCTGTCCACGGGTAAACATTGCAGAGCCGTGAACTCTAGGAATCAAATCAACCTCTGCTGCGAGTGGTCTGATCTGGTTGATTGCACGGCCGTCCGGACGCTTATGATCCTTTAAAATCATCTTTCTGACTGTCTTCTTCTGATACTGGTAAATAGCCTCACCAAGTACTGCAAGGTACTCCTCATTGTCAGCGAAGGCTTCCTCTAACTGCTCTGTGATAGCTCTTATATTTTCCTCACGCTTCTGCTTCTCATCTGTGAATACTGCCTCCTCCATCTGCTCAGGAGTAACAATTTTCTTGATATCCTCGAACATCTGCTCAGGAATAGCACAGCTCTCATACTCATGCTTTGGCTTGCCAATCTCATCACGGATCTGATCCATGAATGCGATAACTGTCTGGTTGATATCGTGGCACTTGTAGATTGCCTCAATCATCTGATCCTCAGGAATCTCATTGGCTCCTGCTTCAATCATGATGACCTTTTCCTTTGTAGAAGCAACTGTGAGCTGTAAATCGCCCTCATCCCACTGCTTCTGTGAAGGGTTTACGATAAACTCTCCATCAACAAGTCCCATCTGTGTCATGGCACATGGTCCGTCAAACGGAATATCTGATATATGAACAGCAAGAGCTGTACCGATCATTGCAACTATCTCAGGACGGCACTCAGGATCCACTGACATGACAAGGTTGTTTAATGTAACATCATTTCTGTAATCCTTTGGGAAAAGAGGTCTCATAGGACGGTCAATTACACGATCTGTAAGGATGGCGTTCTCAGATGCCTTTCCCTCACGCTTATTAAAACCACCCGGAATTTTTCCTACAGAGTACATCTTCTCCTCGAACTCAACGCTGAGTGGGAAGAAATCCACACCGTCACGTGGCTTGTCAGATGCTGTAGCTGTTGAAAGAACTGTTGTATCACCATACTTGATAAAAACAGCTCCGTTTGCCTGAGCTGCTACTCTTCCGATATCTACAGTAAGAGTCCTGCCGGCAAGTTCCATTGAATAACTTTTGTACATATTAATTCTCCTTAAAATTCTTTTGCAGAAGTGTATTCCTCTTCCGAAACTACTAAACAATACATGTACGCTCATGCACTCTTTAGTGGTCTCGGCTTACTTCTGCTTTTCAAAAAACAATAATAAAAACAATAATAGAGCGGAATAATAATTACTCCGCTCTAAAGAAAATACTATTTTCTGAGTCCTAAACGCTCGATAAGTGAACGATATCTCTCGATATCAATCTCCTTAAGGTATGCAAGTAATCCACGTCTCTGACCGATCATCTTTAACATTCCTCTTCTTGAGTGATGATCCTTTGGGTTCTGTTTGAAATGCTCAGTTAACTCTGCGATTCTTGCTGAAAGAATTGCAATCTGAACCTCTGGTGAACCTGTGTCATTTGGTGTTCTACCATACTCTGCGATAATAGCCTGTTTCTTTTCCTTTGCGATCATTGTTGATCCTCCTTATATTATAATGCGCCCTGATAACTGTATGATGCTCAGCAATAGGTCGGAGTGTCCAACTACCGAACATGGGCAAAACCACACTTATGCAGTATAGCATAGTAAGCATTTGTTGTAAACTGTTTTTTTATTAATCCGGCAAATATCTTGCGACACAAATCGGATTTCTGTAATATGCATTTGAAACCTTGATTCCATCACGCTTGTTGCTGGCATGTACAATCTGTCCGTTTCCGATATAAATTGCGACATGTGAGATACTCCTTCCACCTCCGTAGAAGAATAAATCTCCCGGCTTTGCTTCAGATGCACTGATTTTTTTGCCGTATGAAGGCTGTGCTCTTGATGAATGCGGTAATGAGATTCCATACTTTCCAAGAATTCTCATTGTGAAGCCTGAGCAGTCAACTCCCTTCTCAAGGCTTGTACCACCCCACACATATCTGTTTCCGACAAACTGTAACGCATACGATACAACAGATGCCCTTACATCTGATACGCCGTCACCATACTTCACCTGCTCTATTGTCTTTGCTGTAGGAAGTGCCTGTGCCAGTGTCACATAATCCTGTGATATATATCCTACCGAATCATCCACACTTATCTCAACCCAGCCGTCAGCGACAGAATTAACTGTGAATGCCTCTGAATTTCCAACCTGCGAAAGCACCGCAGCATCTGTTGACTTCTCTGCACGCACATTCAGTGTTTCCGTATTTACTGTGGCAACCGTCTTAATCTCCTGTTCTGCAATAGACTCTGCCTCATCTCCTGTTACAAGATACTGCTTGCTTACATATCCTGTCACCTTGCCTGATGTGACCTTGTACCATTCTCCGGCATCCTCAAGAAGCTCACAGGCATTGTGATTGGTAAGGATACCTACCACTTCACTGTCTGTCGAAGCCTCCTGTCTTATATTTAAGTTTCCGCTGCTTATAACCGACATACCAAGATTTGTATAACCACAGGTCTGTGCGGCTGTCGGTGTCTGAGCTGCTTCATTTGCCTGCTCAGACTCCTGTGAAGCATCGTCTGTCTGCGGTGCGCCCTGTGCAGATGCTGTTACAACATTGCTGTCATTTTGCGCAACAGTAAGCTCAGCTCCGTAGTATGTGAGAGCAGATGTCGCTCCTGCTGTAAGAAGCTCCGTAGCATCTGCCGCCTCTGTCAGACCAAGGGCCACCCCCGCATTGACTGTTCTGTTTTCCTTTAATGATGCTCTGGCATCTACTGTGCTGCCTGAGCTCATAGATACAGCACCTATAATAATAGCAAACGCTACAACGCCTGCTGCCTGTCCTAATTTTAATTTATTTTTCATATAGCCTCCAATTCATGCTATCCATAATCCCATGTTTACGAGTATATCACGAATTGTTAAAATGTCAATATATTCCGTAATATTTCCGTAATATTTGTCATTTTTTCGTTATTTTGGGTAATTTTGCAAAAAAACAGCCACACTAGAATGTGTGACTGCCTGCATAATTGATTGTATAATTGATATCTGCACTCATCTGGCTCTTTAACGCTTCTATTGAATCAAACTTCATCTCAGGTCTTACGAACTTGTGAAGCTCTACCATGATATCCTGCCCATAAACATCCTGCCCAAAATCTATGATATATGTCTCTGCACCGATTGGATTTTTGCCCTCTATAGTAGGTTTGCATCCTATATTGGTTACACCAAGGTACCAGTTGTCCCTGACAAGAACTCTTGACATATACACTCCCTTTGGCGGAAGCAGCTTATCGTGCGGCACTGAAAGGTTGACTGTCGGAATGCCAATAGTCCTGCCCAGTGCTCTGCCATGCACTACTCTTCCTTTTATGAAAAAGGGATATCCCAGCAGTTCATTCGCCTTTTTAATATGTCCTGCCGCAATCTCCTCGCGGATATAGGTACTGCTTATATCCCTGTCTCCATCCTTTATCTTGTCCACCACAATAAGCTTATATCCAAGCTCTCCTGCCATCGCAGAAAGCAGCCTGTGGTCTCCTGCCCTGTTGTGCCCGAAACGGAAATCATCTCCGACAATGATACACTTGACATTAAGACTTTTAACTATCCATCTGACAAACGCATCCGCCTCCATCGTCATCACCTGTGGCACAAACGGACACTCTATCAGATAGTCAATACCTGATTTTTCAAACACATACTCTTTTTCATCGTTTGTGATTATAACCTTTGACTCAACGCCAAGTACCTCCGATTTGGGAGGAATGTCAAACGTAAATATGATGCGCTTGTAGCCATGCAGATTGCTCTGTTCAATTTGCTTTTCCATCAGAAATTCATGTCCTCTATGAAGCCCGTCAAACTTTCCAAACGAGATGACGGACGGCTCCTTGACATGAAAATCCAGAGTTTTGCTTATATATTCCATAATATCTGTATACTATTCTATTCCATAAAAATCTTAACCGGCTTAAACTCACCGGTCTCATCAAGATACGAATACACCCCGACAAATATGCCCTCATGATTGTATACTCTGTATCTTATATCAGAGTCAGCACTGTATTTTAAATAATCCGTAAGCACTGCCGGAATTTTATTTCCATTTCTGACAAGCTTATCAGCATCTGAAGCAGTATTCACTGCCGGCAGATTTTCGAATACTCCGTCAACAGGCATCACCATATCAAAGCAGCCTTCATCCACCTTTGACTGAATCTGTGAAAGTGTAAGTGCATGCTCTAAGTCAAAGCCTGCTACCTTTACTCTAAGCAGTGACTTCATGCAGCCATGGCAGCCCAGCCTCTCTCCGATATCATTGCACAGCGTCCTGATATATGTGCCCTTTGAACAGTGCACCGTCATCGTAACCTCAGGCAAATCAATGCTTTCAACCTTGATATCAAACACCTCGATATCCCTGGCTTTTCTCTCTATAACCTTGCCCTCCCTGGCAAGCTCATAGAGCTTTTTCCCATTGACCTTTAGAGCCGAATACATTGGCGGCACCTGCTTTTGTCTGCCAATAAACTGTGATATTGCATCATACACCGCCTGCTTGGTCACATTGACCTTAGCCTGATTCAAGACCTGCCCTGAAATATCCTGTGTATCTGTCTCCTGTCCTAAAAGCAGCACAGCTTTATAGACCTTGTCCTTATCTGTCAAAAGGTCACACACTCTGGTTGCCTTTCCAAGGCAGACAGGAAGGACGCCCTCTGCATCAGGATCAAGTGTACCTGTATGACCAATCTTCTTCTGGCGGAATATGCCTCGAAGCTTTGCCACAACGTCAAAGCTTGTATAGCCCTTTTCCTTGTATACATTGATTATTCCATTAACCATCTGCCCAAGAATCTCTCCCTAAATATTATCCTTAATTGCCGTAAGGATGCGGTCTGTTGCCACCTCAAGCGGTCCTTCGATTGTAAATCCTGCGGCCTTTACATGTCCACCGCCGCCAAATACTGACGCAACCTTTGCCACATCATAATCACCGTTTACGCGCAGACTGCCCTTGTAGGTACCATCCTCATTTTCGTAGAGAAATACAGCAACCTTTATATCCTTTGTCACGCGCAGCTGATTTACAATACCGTCGAGATGCTTTGGAAGCACATCGTACTTCTCCATCTCAGCGCGCGATACTGCAGACAATATAACATCACCATTCAGATACAAAGCAGCATTCAAAAGTGCCTGCCCCATAATCTTGTTCTGAGCAAATGTCTTTGTATAAAATGTATCATCGATTATCCTTGAATAATCAATGCCCATCTCCATCAAAGAGCCTGCTATATCCATAGTCTTTTTTGAAGTGCATGAATACTGGAACACGCCTGTATCATGCACCATGCCTGTGTAAATACACTCCGCTATCTGTATTGTGATGCGCTCCTTCGGCAGAAGTTCAAACACAAGCTCACAGGTTGAGCTCGCATCCGGAAAGATGTAATTTGCGTCTGCAAAGGCCACGTTTGTAACATGATGATCTATGCAAAGTGTCCTTTTTGCAGACTCAAAATACTTAGCTGCACTTCCCAGTCTGCCTGTGTCACTGCAGTCACATGCTATGAACAGATCGTATACTGTATCATCCGCATAGCTGCTGTCAATCTCATCTGCTCTTTGCATAAACTTAAAGATGTTTGGGCTTGGCTCTAAATAAAGCCTTGCCTTTATATCAGGATAATAATCCTTTATGTAGTTGTATACCGCAAGTGTTGAGCCGACACAGTCACCGTCCGGTCTCACATGACCGGAAACAGCAACTGATTGTGCATCCTTTAAAATAGAATCAATCTCTGTCATAATCAATCCTCTTTGTTAATCCTCTTTGAGATTTTTTGTTACTTCATCAATCTTTTTAGACATCTCAACACCATACTCTATAGACTGGTCTATGATAAATGTAATGGCAGGTGTATTTCTTAAATTGATGTTCTTTGCGAGAGTTCTGCGTATATATCCCTCCGCTGACTTAAGTCCTGCAAGTGTATCAGCCTGTGATTTCTTGTCACCAAGCACACTGATATAAGCCTTTGCTGTCTTTAAATCAGGTGCCACCTCGACAGCAACAACACTTGTCATGGGATTGATACGCGGATCCTTTATCTCACCGCGTATGATATTTGACAGTTCACGCATTACCTCTTCGTTGATACGAATATTTTTTATGCTGTTCTTTCTCATATAATCCCGCTTTCTTTTTATATTAAACCGTAACTATCCGAATAGCTGCATTAATTCAAGATAACCAATATATGATTATCTCGGAACCTCTACCATCTTGTAAGCTTCAACTATATCGAATTCCTGAATATCATTAAATCCGTCAAATACAAGACCACACTCGTAGCCTGTCTTGACTTCCTTGACATCATCCTTGAATCTCTTGAGTGAAGCAAGGTCTCCCTCGAATATCTGCTCGCCCTCTCTGCTAATTCTGACACGGCAGCCTCTCTCCATAAATCCGTCAAGCACATATGAACCTGCAATGTTTCCAACGCCTGAGGCCTTGAAAATCTGTCTGATTTCCGCATGTCCGATAACCTTCTCCTCAAATACAGGATCAAGCATACCCTTCATGGCAGCAGATACATCCTCGATTGCATTGTAGATGACCTTGTAAAGTCTGATATCTACGCCCTCACGGTCTGCTGTAGCCTTGGCAACAGGATCCGGTCTGACATTAAAGCCAATGATGATTGCATTTGATGCTGATGCAAGGATAACATCTGACTCGTTGATGGCACCAACGCCGCCATGGATGACCTTGACCACAACCTCCTCATTTGAAAGCTTGACAAGACTCTGCTTAACAGCTTCAACTGAACCCTGTACATCTGCCTTTACGATGATATCAAGCTCCTTCATGTTGCCTGACTGAATCTGTGAGAACAGATCATCAAGTGACATCTTTGCCTTTGTATCCTCGATGAGCTTATTCTTTTCCTCTGAAATATATGTGTCAGAGAATGCCTTTGCCTCCTTCTCTGAATCACATGCCACAAATGTCTCTCCTGCTGATGGCACACTGTTAAGTCCAAGTATCTCTACAGGCGTAGAAGGCTTAGCCTCCTTTACTCTGCGGCCCTTGTCATCAATCATGGCTCTTACCTTACCATAGCTGCTTCCGCATGCGATAGGATCTCCGACATGGAGTGTTCCTTTTTGTACAAGCACTGTGGCAACCGCACCACGGCCCTTGTCAAGCTGTGCCTCGATTACGAGACCTCTTGCATTTCTGTCTGGATTAGCCTTAAGCTCGAGCACCTCTGCTGTGAGAAGAATCATCTCAAGGAGATTGTCGATACCCTCCTTAGTATGTGCAGATACAGGACAGAATATTGTGCTTCCGCCCCAATCCTCCGGGATAAGCTCATACTCTGAGAGCTCCTGCTTAACCTTGTCGATATTGGCACTTGGCTTATCTATCTTGTTGACAGCAACGATAATCTCTACACCAGCTGCCTTTGCATGGTTTATTGCCTCAACAGTCTGTGGCATTACACCATCGTCTGCAGCAACAACAAGGATTGCGATATCAGTAGAGTTTGCACCACGCATACGCATTGCTGTAAATGCCTCATGTCCCGGTGTATCAAGGAATGTGATATTCTGGTCATTGATTGATACAACAGATGCACCGATGTGCTGTGTGATACCACCTGCCTCACGGTCTGTAACACGTGTCTGTCTGATAGCATCAAGCAGTGATGTCTTACCATGATCTACGTGACCCATTACGCAGACTACAGGTGGACGAGGAACCATCTTGCTCTCATCCTCTTCATCCTCCTTGAGAAGCTCTGCAATCACATCGACCTTCTCCTCTTCCTCACATATGAAATTGAACTCTAAAGCAATCTCCTCGGCAGCTGCAAAATCAACCTCAGAGTTAACTGTTACCATCTCGCCCTTCATGAAAAGCTTCTTTACGATGGCTGAAGGCTGAACCTTCATCTTATCAGCTAAGTCCCTTATTGTAATCTTCTCCGGAAGAGAAATTGTCTTAATCTCGTTCTCATCCTCTTTTGGCTGTGCCTTAGGCTGCTGTGGCTTTTTCTTGCCGCCGTGCTTCTCGAGATTGATGTAATTCTCCTGCTTCTTTCCGAGCTTATCCTGCTTCTGGCTCTGATTGTGATTGTGCTTATTCTTTCTATCGTTACCTCTGTCGCGGCTCTCCTTTCCCCTTACATCATCAGGAGCTGCAACTGCAACTGTTTCTTTTCTGAAACGGTTTCTGTCATCACCTCTGCCGCCTGTTCTATCGTTATTTCTGTCATTACTGCGGCTTCTGTCGTTGCTTCTGCTTCTGTCATTATTTCTGTCAAAGCTTCTGCCACCCTCTGCAGGACGTTTGGAGTCATTTCTGAAGCCTCTGTTATTGTCTCTATTATTGTCTCTGCTGTTATCTCGGTTATTGTTGTCGCGATTGTTTGTTCTTCTATCGCTGTTTCTGTCCGTATTTCTGCTTCTGTCGGCATTTCTGTCAGTGTTTCTGTTGTTGATTCTGTCGCCATTGTCCTGACGTCTGTCGCTTCTTCTATCAGCGTCAGCCTGACGTGCCGGACGTGAATTGGCTGCCTTCATATCCGCATACGGATCTGCTGTACGCTCACTTATAGGGCGCATGGCTCTCTCTCCGACCGGTCTTGGCTTAATAATGCTGTGCTGCTCAGGACGTGATGACTGATTATCGCGTCTTCCATTGCCATTCCTGCGCTGCGAACTGTTATTTCCATTATTTCCGCTGCCGTTTCCACCATTTGTTTTCCTACCCTGCTTACTGTACTGGGCATTGAAAACTGCTGTGATGCTTGCCTTTTTCTTTGGTCTGTCGGCTGCCTTAGCCTCATCCTTTTTAGGTTCTTCCTTTTTAGGTTCTTCCTTCTTAGGTGCATCTTTTTTTACTTCTGTTTTTGCGTACTTCTTTCGTACAATTTGCTGTGCCTCATCCTCAAGACCGCTCTGCACATTTTTGACAGCAAACTGTGTGCCGTTTAATGTGTCTATGACGTCCTGCGACTTTATATTTAATTCTTTTGCAAGTTCATGAACTCTCATTTTTGCCATATATCTATTTTCCTCCATTATTCAGTTTTATTCGACTGCAGCTTTTTTATCACTGCATTTGCAAGGTTTTCATCCGTTACTGCAAGGGAAGCGCGAAACTCTTTGCCTATTGCATTCCCTAACCCCACCTTGTCACTATAAAAATAAATCGGAACCTCATAGAAAGCAGTCATATCCGAAAAATGCTTCTTTGTGTTGTCTGATGAATCATCTGCAACTATCACTAAAAATGCCTTTCCTGTCTTTACAGCTTTCTCGGTAGAAAACTCTCCGCTAACCACATTGCCTGACTTTGCTGCTAATCCCAGCATAGAAAGTACTCTATCTGTCAATTTGGTTCATCTCCTTTTCAAGCTCCTCATATACCTGTTCTGATACACTAACACCAAGGGAACGCTCAAGTGCCTTTGTCTTTTTAGCCTTTTTAAAGCATTCAAGGCTCTTACATATATAAGCTCCCCTGCCGTTTTTCTTGCCAGTGTCATCGAGAATTATGTCGCCCTCCGCAGTCTTTACCACGCGAATAAGTGACTTCTTTTCCTTCATCTCCTGACAGCCTACGCATTTGCGCATTGGAATCTTTTTATTTGCCATTACTGCTCATCACCACTATCTGCCGCATCATTTTCTGTACCTGCTGCTTCGTTCTCGTCAGCCTCTGTATCAAAAGCCTCTGCCTGTACATCTGCCTGTTCTGTATCAGCTAATCTCTCGTTCTCAGCAAGCTCATCATCCGAATAATCATAATCGTCATCATAATCATCCTCTTCATAGTCATTCTCATAATCCATGAAGTCCCCTGACTCTCTGGCCTGTGTCTCGCTCTTGATATCAATCTTGAAGCCTGTAAGTCTTGCTGCAAGTCTTGCATTCTGTCCTTCCTTACCGATTGCAAGTGAAAGCTGATAATCCGGAACAACAACCTTTGCTGATTTCTCATCTGCATCTGCGATAACAGAGATAACCTTTGCAGGGCTAAGTGCGTTCTGGATAAGTATTGCCGGATTCTCATCCCATGTGATGATATCGATTTTCTCACCGCGAAGCTCATTTACGATAGCATTTACTCTGGCACCATTCATACCTACACATGCTCCTACAGGGTCTACATTTGGATCATTTGACCATACTGCAATCTTTGTTCTGCTTCCGGCCTCACGTGAAATAGCCTTTATCTCAACTATGCCCTCTTTAACCTCTGTAACCTCTGACTCGAAAAGTCTCTTCACAAGCTCAGGGTGTGTTCTTGAAACAAGAATCTTTGGCCCCTTTGATGTGGACTTAACCTCAAGGATATATACCTTGATACGCTCTGTAGGCTTGAATACCTCACCCTTTATCTGCTCACTCTCAGTCAGAAGTGCATCTGCCTTACCTAAGTTGATGCTGACATTCTTTCCGATGTATCTTTGGACAACACCTGTCACAACATCCTTTTCCTTGCTGTTGTACTCGTCAAATATTACCTTTCTCTCCTCCTCGCGGATTTTCTGAAGGATAACATTCTTTGCGTTCTGTGTAGCAATACGTCCGAATTCCTTTGACTTAACCTCAACTCTCACGATATCTCCAAGCTGATAGTTACCGTTTACCTTGTGCGCATCTGCTAAGGAAATCTCCTCAACCGGATCCTCAACCGTATCTACAACCGTCTTCTCCTGGTAGCATGAGAAAGCACATGTCTCAGGATCTATTTCTACCTTTACATTGTCTGATTTACCAAAATGGTTCTTGCAGGCAGTCACAAGAGAGTTCTCAATTGCCTCAAGTAAAGTTTCTTTACTGATATTTTTCTCCTGCTCTAATATATTTAACGCTTCTAATAACTCATTGCTCATTATTTTTTCCTCCTATTTGTGTTATCGTGCGCTTTAATTAAAAATCCAATGCCTGACGTATAAGCGCAATGTCACTCTTATTGAATGTAGTCTCATTGCCGTCTTCATCGGTTATTGTCACTGTATCCTTATCATAGGCTTTAAGCAGACCATAAAATTCCTTTGATTTGTTGATAGCCCTGTATGTGCGAATCTCTATCTCCTTATTCATATTGCGCACATAGTCCTTTTCCTTCTTGAGAGGTCTTCCAAGCCCCGGCGAGCTGACCTCGAAGGTGTACGAATCAGGAATATAGTCCTCTCTGTCGAGAATCTCATTCATCTGCCTTGCAACCACTTCACAGTCATCAACGGTTATGCCACCCTCCTTATCGATATATGCTCTCAGGTAGTTCATACCGCCTTCCTTAACATACTCGACATCAACAAGCTCAAAATTCATGCTGTCAAGAATTGGTTGTATAAAGTTCTCCGTCTTTGCCTCATATACACTTGCCTTTGACATTTTATCACCTCTCTTTTTTATACTTGTAACTATTCATAATTGTTCCAAGTGGTTCTGAATAGCTGCCTGATGTTTATAAACGTGAATTGAGAGAGGACTTTTGCCCTCTCTCAATCTAGTCAACGTTGTTATCATAGGTATAATAGCACTATCAGAAAAAAAAATCAAGTTTTTTTAAAAAAGTACTTGCTTTTTTTGAAACTCCATGATAGTATAATACACGGTTCGTTGGTCAAGCGGTTAAGACGCCGCCCTCTCACGGCGGAAACACGGGTTCGATTCCCGTACGGACTGCTCACTGATATTTATTTAATTAAATACAGCCCAACCCGAAAGCATCGCATTTATGCGATGTTTTTTTATTGTTGTTGACACCGGACGCACCCGCAGCGCCGAAATGCATCTTGCATGCGCTAACGCTACGCTGTCAAGATACTGTACGAATTATGCTTTTTAGGCTCACTTTGCTTGACGAAACCGTCGAAACGCGCCGTCCATGGCGCGGTTCTCCTTGACTTGCCTTCCATGGCAAGTCATTTCTGTGTTTCATGGGCATAATTCTACAGTATCTAAACAGCTTCGCTAGTCACGCATGCAAGGTGTATTTCATTGCTGTGGGTGCGTCCGGCGTCTATCCACGCTTTGATAAATAAACGTTTCATATTTTATATGAATATCATGTAAAATGCCCGGAGTACACTCTGTGACGCACAATACCTCGCATAAGCGACTAGCGGTGCTGTTTAGATGCTGTAGAATTATGCTTCACAAATAGAAATGCCCCACCATGGACGGTGGGGCAAGGCGTTACGCACCACGGACGGTGCGTAAAAGCCGGTTTCGTCATTCTGTGAAACTCTATATGCATAATTCATACAGCATCTTAACTGCAAAGCGTTAGCGCATGCGAGGTATTGCGTGTCACAGAGTGTACTCCGGGCGCCAATATTTCTGATAATTAGTCATCATATCCGTTAGGATTGTTCTTCTGCCATCTCCATGAGTCGGCACACATCTCCTTGATACCATACTGTGCTTCCCAGCCGAGCTCTCTCTTGGCCTTTGATGGGTCACAGTAGCATGTAGCAATATCGCCAGGTCTTCTAGGCTTTATTGTATAAGGAATCTTAACACCTGTTGCAGCCTCGAAATTCTTTACGATATCAAGCACGCTGTAGCCGTGTCCTGTTCCAAGATTGTAGATGCAAAGACCTGCATTCTCCTCAATTTTCTTTAAAGCCTTGACATGTCCAACCGCAAGGTCAACTACATGGATGTAATCTCTCACACCTGTTCCGTCAGGAGTATCATAGTCATCTCCGAATACTCCAAGCTCTTTGAGCTTGCCTACTGCCACCTGTGTGATGTAAGGCATGAGGTTGTTTGGAATACCATTTGGATTCTCACCCATTGTACCACTCTTATGAGCTCCGATCGGATTGAAGTAACGAAGAAGAATAACGTTCCACTCATTATCTGCCTTATAGATATCCATAAGTATCTGCTCAAGCATAGACTTTGTCCAGCCATATGGGTTTGTACACTGTCCCTTTGGGCACTCCTCTGTGATAGGAATCTGTGCCGGATCTCCGTATACTGTAGCTGATGAAGAGAAAATGATGCTCTTGCAGCCATTCTGTCTCATCACATCAACAAGTGTAAGTGTTCCTGCAATATTATTGTTATAGTACTCCCAAGGCTTTGCCACAGACTCTCCTACTGCTTTGAGTCCTGCAAAGTGAATACAGCTATCTATCTTTTCTTCCTTAAAAATCTTATTTAAGATGTCTCTGTCAAGGATATCTCCCTTATAGAACTTTACTTCTTTGCCTGTAAGAGCCTTAACTCTGTCAAGTGACTTCTCAGATGAATTTGAAAGATTGTCAAGTACTACAACATCGTAGCCTGCATCAAGAAGCTCCACACATGTGTGGCTTCCGATATATCCGGCTCCACCAGTAACTAAAATTGCCATAATAAATATCTCCTTTTCATTTTTGTTAAATTTATTGTAGCGCATTTGCTCATTTTTGTATAGAATAAAATGTAGAAGAAATATGTAAAAATGTTGTAAAGGTAGGCAATATGAATAATAAATACAAAAATTCCTATATCGTAAAAGAAAAAGAGCTTGTATCTCTGTCCGTATATAACGTAGGCTTCCAGAGCTGTGATAGCCTGTATCAGTGGGGCCCCGGTATCAGAGACCATTATCTGATTCACTATATCATAAGCGGTAAAGGCCGCTACACTGTAAATGGCAGTGTTCACACATTAACTCCCGGTGATGCGTTTCTCGTATATCCAAATACCGAAGTGATTTATCAGGCTGATGAAAAAGATCCTTGGGAATATACCTGGGTAGGCTTTACCGGCAGCGATGCTGCAACCATTTTAAGAGCCACTGATTTTACAAAAGCGCATCCATACATACACAGTGTATCAAACGGAAACGAAATCAAAAGACAGCTCATGCATATATACGACGCCAGAGGCACAGAATTTGAAAATGCACTCGAAATGACCGGGCGACTCTACACCACCCTCGCTCTTTTTGTCAGCGCCGCCACATCAAAGCCACCTCAAAACAGTGCAAACTCATATGTACAAAAGGGCATCGAATACATCTCCGCCAACTATTCATACCCTATCACCGTTGAGGATATTGCATCATATATAGGCTTAAGCCGAAGTCACCTGTTCCGTTCCTTCCAGAGCATCCTAGGTGTATCGCCAAAGGAATATCTGACCGATTTCAGAATCAAGCAGGCATGCTATCTGCTTAAACACTCCTCATTGTCCATCACAGCAATTGCAGGCTCTATAGGGTTTGATAACAGCCTTTATTTTTCAAAGACCTTTCATAAAATAAAAGGCCTTTCGCCTAAGGAGTATCGCAGTAAATACAAAAAAGCTCAAGAATAAAAAAGCTGCCGGGCTTCACATGAAGCCCGGCAGCTTTTTTCATATATCTCTTTATGCTAAACTAAGCAAGCTTAGATTTAGCAACCTCTACTAATTTAGCAAATCCTGCTGCATCTGTAACAGCCATATCAGCTAATACCTTACGGTTAAGGTCAACGTTTGCTAACTTTAAGCCGTGCATGAACTGGCTGTATGAAAGTCCGTTGAGACGAGCTGCTGCGTTGATACGGGCAATCCATAACTGACGGAACTGTCTCTTTCTCTCTTTACGTCCAGCGTATGAGCTTGTAAGTGCTCTCATAACTGACTGCTTTGCTACTCTATACTGCTTAGATCTAGCGCCTCTATAACCCTTTGCTAACTTTAATGTTCTGTTATGTCTTTTCTTAGCGCCTAAACCGCCTTTAACTCTTGCCATTTGTTGATTCCTCCTTAACTAATACTACCGATTACATGTATGGTAAAATCTTCTTCATATTCTTAACATTTGTCTCATCTGTCATTGTTGCTTTTCTGAGATTTCTCTTTGTCTTTGTTGTTTTCTTAGTTAAGATATGTCTCTTGTAGGCTTTATTTCTTTTTAACTTTCCTGTTCCTGTAACTTTGAAACGTTTTGCAGCTGCTCTGCTTGTTTTCATTTTTGGCATTGTGTGTTCCTCCTTAAATTGTTATCTCTTTTCTGCCAGCACCATACCGATGCTTCTTCCTTCAACCTTTGGTGCTTTCTCCACTACCGCTACATCTGAAAGATTCTCCGCTATATCATCAAGGATATGTTTGCTTGCATTCATATGAGCCATCTCACGTCCTCTGAATCTGAGTGTGATCTTTACCTTATTTCCTTTTGCAAGAAATTTCTTTGCAGCATTCATCTTGGTATTCAAGTCGTTAGCCTCAATGTTAGGTGAGAGACGAATCTCTTTCAATTCAACGGTCTTCTGCTTTTTCTTTGCATCCTTTTCCTTACGGGCCTGCTCATAACGATACTTACCATAATCAATCACCTTACATACAGGTGGCTTTGCATTTGGTGCTATCTTTACTAAATCAAGTCCTGCCTCGTCTGCAATCTTTTGAGCTTCTCTTGAAGAAACAATTCCTAATTGCTCTCCATCCGCTCCAATCAGTCGAACTTCTCTGTCTCTGATCTGTTCATTAATCATTAATTCGCTAATGGTCTTGTACCTCCATAAAAAATAGTGGATAGGCAGACTATCCACTATACAATCTTCAACACAAATGTTTGAAAATATTAACGCTAAGTCGCGCCATTGCGCTTAGGTGAGAGTGGATACTCTACTTTGTTTTCATACAACTATTAGAATATAGCACAGACAATTTCTGTTGTCAACACTTTTATCTAAATTTCTATCATCTAATATGTACCAAGAATTTTAAGGGCAATTGCCTCTTCCCTTATGCCTCTTAACGCATTCTGCACCGCTGTATCCGTAAAACGTCCTTCAAAATCAACAAAGAACCTGTACTCCCATGCCTTATCAGATATCGGACGAGACTGGATATTTAACATATTGATTCCATTGTATATAAAGTGTGCCAGCATATGATACAGTGCACCACTCTTGTGAGGTGTCTCAAAGCATATGCTTATCCTGTCCGCATCTCTGCGGCATACCCTTTTAGCCGACACAATTATAAACCTTGTTGCATTGTTTTTATTGTTCTGTATGCGGCTCTCAAGCACCTGAAGCCCGTATATATCAGCCGAGATATGGCTAGCTATGCCAGCCTGTGTGATATCTCCGTCATCCTTTACCTTCTTTGCAGAAAAAGCTGTATTCCTGACAGCCACCTGGTTAATATCCTTATGCTCATCAAAAAAATCTGAGCACTGCATAAGTGCCTGCGGATGTGAATACACAGTCCTGATATCAGAAATCTTTGCACCCGGAAGTCCCATCAGACTGTGGTCGATGCGTATGATCTGTTCCCCAACTATATAATTGTCGTATTCAACAAGCAGATCATAGTTTTCCGATACAATACCGGCTGAAGAATTCTCTATCGGAAGCACTGCATAATCAGCCTTTCCGCATTTGATATCCTCCATGGCATCCTTCCAGGAATCCACGTTGTAGCCATTACAGTTCTCGCCAAAGTATGTCTTCATGGCAAGCTGTGAGTATGCACCCTCAACTCCCTGAAACACAATCCTTGCATTGGAAAAATCCAGGCTGTCTACCTCAGTAAAGTTTTCCTTCTCCACTATGCCATGCTCAGTCATAAGCTGATACTGCTTCTTTCTACTGGTCGACATAATCTGTTCAAAAAGCTCAACTATACCGTGCTTCAAAAAATCATCATCTGCAAGAGACGATAATTTCTCAAGCTTTTCATCCTCTCTCGTCTTGTCAAAGACCTTTTTGCCGGTGGTTATCTTATACTCGGCAACGTGCTTTGAGATATCCATTCTTTCCTTATATAATCTGACTATTTCACTGTCTATCTCATCGATAGACTCTCTCAATTTCATTAAATCTTCCATTATTGTCTCCTAAAAAAGATATAATAAAATATTATTACAAAATTTATATAAAGGCAAGTAATCCTTGAAAGATTTATCATATATAGATATAATTTAGTTAATATCTAAGCATAAATCTCAAATACCCTCAGGAGAATTACATGAAAAAATATCTAAAAATAATTATTCCACTAATTTTAATATGCATCACAGGCCTTGTTATATACCATTTTGTATCAAAGGTAAAGCTTAATTCATCCTATGTAAATGGTAATACTGCAGGTAATCTGTACAATGCCGGGCTCTTCTGTGAAAGTGACGGTGAAGTATTTTTCTCAAATACAAACGACAACGGCAGGCTGTATGCCATGAATATTGACGGCAGCAATATTCATAAACTGAGCAATGACACCGCCATGTACATAAACGCAGATAAAAACTATGTCTATTACGTGAGAAACAACAATCAGAAAATCACAAGCCAGACCTTCTTTTCATATGACAGGAACAGTCTCTGCCGTATAAAAAGAAATGGCCATGGCTCCACCGTACTGGATCCTGACCCATGCATCTATGCATCCCTGATAGGCAACTACATATATTATCTGCACTATGACACACAAACAGCTACCTCTCTATACCGCATCAGAATAGATGGAGAAGAAAAAAAGAAAATAAAAAGTCACTATCTGTTCACCTGCAACACATCAGACCGGTATTTTTATTATAATAATCCAAAAAACGGACAGCTATACAGATATGACACTGCTTCACAGAGTGAAGCCTTATTCTACGACTGCAACTGCTACAAGCCGGTTGTGCTGGATGACACAAATGTGTACTACATGGATGTAAATCGTGACAATGCAATTGTCCATGTCAATATCAACAATCCAAATCCTGTAGTTTTAACGGAGGCCAATATTGAGCATTACAATGTATATGGCAGTCTGATATTCTATCAGCGCGGTGGTGATAATCCGGCACTGTGTGTTGTAAAAAATGACGGCACCGGCTTTAAAGAGCTTGCTAAGGGTGAGTTTTGCAACATAAACGTAACATCACAGTATGTGTATTTCACAGATTTTGTCTCGAACAAAGAGTACTGTACATCCACACAGAATCCGGATACAGTAAAGGCTTTACAGCCATAACAGATAATTTCATTAAAAAGAACACGCATGATTGATCAACTCATGCGTGTTTTTTATTAATTCATATAAAATTCAAATCTTGATCTGTATATATCACTGCACTTTCCGGTATTCTGGTCTATCGCAATAACAGAAAGCACATTATTTCCCTCAGGAACAGGTATTGGAGCTGTATACTCTGTTGATGCAGCACTCGGATCTGACGAATCCCAGGTATAGTATACCTTGCAATTTTCAGGTACTGTGATTGTAATGTCTGTCTGTGCACCAAATGTACCTCCGTCAGGGTCTATCTCCGGTGCATCCGGTGCCTCAAACTCGATTTCATACTTGGCAGATGCCACCTCGCTTTTGATTCCTCTGTCATCAACCGCAACAGCTGTTATCTCATATGTGCCTTCCTTGTCCAGGGTGATTGGGCTATAATATCTTTCTCCTCTGGTCAAAGGATTATCCGAATCATATGAATAGTATATTTTGGTATCGCTGTCTGCATCTATAGAAAGCTCAATAGCCTCTCCATACTTGCCACTGCTCTTGCTAAACTGCGGTTTAGATACAGTATAATCCGCAAAAAGCTTTAAAACAGATGCATCCTTAGCACTCTCACGCAGCGCAGCAATTGCATCATAATCCTTTTTTGATTCATAAATCGAGATAAGTTGCTTATAAGCCTCTTTGCTCTTTGGATCAATATTGATAATTTCCTGATACAGCACAAGAGCGGCATCATAATCCTTCTTCGACATATATATATCAGCCAAAGCAAATCTGACATCTGTATTATCCGAATCAATCGACAAAGCCTTCTCATAATAAGAAACCGCGGAATTTATATTCCCCGCCGAATAAGCTGCCTTTGCCTGCTTCACCTGATAATCAAATGAATTGTCATGTGATCTGCTCACATTACGTGTAATAGCTGCAATAAGTATTACAATTGCAACAACGCACACTACAGCTGATATAATAATTATCTTCTTCTGCTGCGCTCTCTTTGCCCTCTGTCCGTCAGACTGTGGCTTCTCACATGGTTGTTTCGTCTGGGCCTGCTGCTCACCTGTCTGAGCCTGTCTCACCTGCTGCTTTACAGACTGTGACATTCTGTCCGGTTTTTGTCCGTTCCGCTGACCGGCACTATGAAGCTGTTCCCTCACCGGCTCATCAAACCTGATTGTCCTATCAGACACAGTCTTTACAGTCTTTTGTCCATCAGTTCGCCTGTCATTATTTCCTACCAGATTATCAAGATAATCATCAAATTCGTTGTAATCAGGCACTATCTGAACCGGATGCCCGCAGACATCACAGTACAGACTGCCCGCCTTCAATTCATTACCACAATTGGCACATCTCATACATCTAATCCTCTTACTTATTGTCTAATTGTCTAATTATCTCTTCATAGCCTCAACACAATTGCTCATGAGCATCGCAATTGTCATAGGACCCACACCGCCCGGTACAGGTGTGATATGTGACGCTTTAGACACAACAGAATCAAAATCCACATCCCCACACAGCTTATTTTCAGCATTTCTGTGGATTCCAACATCAATGACAACCGCACCATCCTTCACATATGAAGCATCTATAAACTTAGGCTTTCCTATTGCCACTATAAGTATATCAGCATTTTTACATACATCTTTTAAATCCTTTGTATGTGAATGACATACCGTAACAGTTGCATTCTCCCTAAGCATGAGAAGTGACATAGGCTTGCCGACTATATTGCTTCTGCCAACCACAACACAGCTTTTACCATCAATATCTATATTGCTTCTCTTTAAAAGCGCAATGATACCGGCCGGAGTACACGGCAAAAAACCAGGCTTTCCTATAACCATCGCTCCAACACTCTGTGGACTGAAGCCGTCAACATCCTTCTTCGGATCAATAGCATCAATAACCGCATCCTCATCGATATGCTTTGGCAGCGGAAGCTGACAGAGAATACCATTTACAGAAACATCAGCATTGAGCTTTTCGATAAGCTCTAATATTTCCTCCTGTGTAGTCTCCTCTGCAAGTTCATATGAAAGCGATTTGATTCCGACATACTCACATGCCTTTTTCTTGTTGCGCACATACACTGATGATGCAGGGTCATTTCCAACCTGAATCACCGCAAGGCAGCCCTCAATGCCTTTTTTCTTAAGCTCTGCCACTTCTTCCTTAAGCTCATCCTTAATCTGTGTTGAAATTAATTTTCCGTCTATTAGATTAGCCATATTCCCTCCTAGAATAATCCTGTGATCACACCATTGTCATCCACATCAATGCCGTATGCAGCCGGCTTCTTTGAAAGTCCCGGCATAGTCATGATAGAACCGTTTACTGCTACAACAAAGCCTGCACCTGCTGACGCATAAACCTCACGTACGTTGATTTTAAAGCCGCTCGGTCTGCCAAGCTTCTTAGCATCATCAGAAAGCGAATACTGTGTCTTTGCCATACATACAGGGAAATCTCCCATTCCAAGGTCTGTAATTCTCTTAAGCTCTCTCTCTGCTGCCGGAGAATATGTAACACCATCTGCTCCATATATTTCTTTTGCAACAGTTTCAATCTTTTCCTTAAGTGACAGGCTATCATCATAGAGCACTTTAAAATTGCTTTCCTTGTGCTCGATTGTTTCAAGTACCTTGTTGGCAAGGTCAATTCCGCCTTCGCCACCCTTCTCCCATACCTCTGAGAGTGCAAATTCACAGCCTCTTTCTTTACAGAACTGCTCTACAAAATCAGTCTCAGCCTTGGTGTCTGTGACAAATGAATTTAATGTGACAACTACAGGCACACCAAACTTGTGAAGATTCTCAATATGCTTCTCAAGGTTTACGATTCCAGCCTTAAGTGCATCAAGATTCTCTGCTGAAAGCTCATCCTTTGGCACACCGCCATTATATTTTAATGCTCTGATTGTTGCAACAAGTACAACTGCATCAGGCTTAAGTCCTGCCATACGGCACTTGATATCAAAGAACTTCTCTGCGCCAAGGTCTGCGCCAAAGCCTGCCTCAGTGATAACATAGTCTGCAAGCTTTAATGCTGTCTTTGTGGCACGGACACTGTTACAGCCATGTGCTATATTGGCAAAAGGTCCACCGTGAACTATTGCCGGTGTATGCTCAAGTGTCTGGATAAGGTTCGGCTTTAAGGCATCCTTTAAGAGAGCTGCCATAGAGCCTGTAGCCTGAAGATCATCGGCTGTGACAGGCTTTCCGTCAAAGGTGTATGCCACGATAATTCTGCCAAGGCGCTTCTTTAAATCTGCCATATCATCAGCCAGGCAGAGTATAGCCATAATCTCAGATGCTACAGTGATGACAAAATGATCCTCTCTGACCATTCCGTCCATCTTGCTTCCAAGACCAACAACGATATTTCTAAGGACACGGTCATTCATATCCATACATCTCTTCCATACAATCTGGCGCGGGTCGATACCAAGCTCGTTTCCCTGCTGGATATGGTTGTCAAGAAGTGCTGCAAGCAGATTGTTCGCAGATGTAATTGCATGAAAATCTCCTGTAAAATGAAGATTTAAATCCTCCATTGGAACAACCTGTGCATATCCGCCACCGGCTGCTCCTCCCTTAATACCAAAGCAAGGTCCAAGTGACGGCTCACGAAGTGCGATAAGTGCTTTCTTTCCCAGGCGTCCAAATGCCTCTCCAAGACCGACGCTTGTGGTTGTCTTTCCCTCCCCTGCCGGAGTCGGGTTAATAGCTGTAACAAGTATGAGCTTTCCGTCAGGATTTTCCTTTGTACGATTAATAAGCTCATCCGAAATCTTTGCCTTATACTTTCCATAAAGCTCTAAGTCATCCTCTTTAATCCCTATAGTTGCTGCTACATCCTTGATTGGAAGCATTGTAGCTTCCTGTGCGATCTGAATATCTGTTTTCATTTTTCTTTGCTCCTTTGTGTTAATTATTCTCTAATATAGTATCTAATTCCTCTTTAGTCACCAGAACCTTGCGGGGCTTTGTCCCCTCCTCAGGTCCCACTACACCGGCCTCTTCGAGCTGATCCATGATGCGGGCCGCCCTGTTGAAGCCAATTTTAAGATATCTTTGAAGCATTCCGATTGAAGCCCGTTCCTTATCTGTGATAATTGACGCAGCCTCTGCAAAGTAAGAGTCCCTGCCATCATCCGTGTTTTCCACATCTGAAATGATAACGGTTGTATTTGTCGTATCATTCGACAGGCTCTCCATCTTTTGTGCCACATCATTACTGTACTGTGCATTCTCATTATTTTCAATAATAAATTTCACAATATCGGAAACTTCCTTATCTGAAACGAATGCGCCCTGTACTCGAAGGGGCTTCGGAACACCCTGTGGGTCAAATAACATATCTCCCTTTCCAAGGAGCTTTTCCGCACCATTCATATCAAGTATGGTACGACTGTCAACACCGCTTGTAACCGCAAATGCGATACGGCTTGGCATATTCGCCTTGATGAGACCTGTAATAACATTAACAGAAGGCCTCTGTGTAGCTATAATCAGATGTATACCGGCTGCTCTCGCAAGCTGTGCCAGCCTGCATATTGCCTCCTCTACATCCTTTGATGCAACCATCATAAGATCTGCAAGCTCGTCCACTATAATGACAATCTGTGGCATCTTTGGCGGTTTTTCTGTATCCTTGCCATCCATTGCATCAATCATGGCATTGTAACCGTTTATTTCCCTGACACCGCTGTTTGCAAACTTCTCGTATCGGTCTGTCATCTCTGAAACCGCCCAGTTTAATGCTCCTGCAGCTTTTTTAGGATCTGTAACAACCGGAATCATCAGATGAGGTATGCCATTGTATACACTAAGCTCAACCACCTTCGGGTCAATCATAATCAGCTTTACCTCATCCGGCTTTGCCTTGTATAGTATACTCATGATAATTGTATTGATACAAACTGACTTACCTGAGCCGGTAGCACCTGCAATTAAAAGATGTGGCATTTTTGCGATATCCGTAACCTTAACCTTGCCTGCAATATCTTTTCCCACTGCAAATGTAATCTTTGATTTGGCATTTTTAAATTCTTCAGACTCCACAAGCTCCCTGAAGGAAACAGCAACACTCTGGCTGTTTGGTACTTCGATGCCCACAGCGGCTTTTCCCGGAATAGGAGCCTCGATTCGTATATCCGCGGCTGCCAGATTAAGCTTTATATCATCTGCCAGATTCACAATCTTTGATACCTTCACTCCAAGCTCCGGTGTGATTTCAAACCTTGTAACAGCAGGACCGCAGCTTATATTATTCACCTTCGCATTCACCCCAAACACATTAAGAGTCTGTTCAAGCTTTGCCGCCGTTTCACGCAGATGAGCCTGCGAATCACCGGTTTTACCCCTGTCAGGAGCCTTAAGCAGATCAACAGCCGGAAATACATACGGCTTCTGCTGGATTGCATTTTCTGCGTCATTTATCGCTATCTGCTCGCTGACTTTTTCAACCTCTTCGGCGAGCTCATCCTTGTCTGATTTGACCTTTTTCTTACCTGGCTCTGCTGCAGGTGGTTTTGTCATTACCGCATCTGCAGCCGGAGCTGATAATTTTGATTGTTGCTCATTATCTTTTTGTATGCCAAAATCATCAGATATATCAGGCTCCACGCAGCCCGATATAGGTATCTGCGACACATGGCTTGCAGCTGCTGCACCCGAGCCGCCCGGTTTCATGCCATTAATCTGCTGCAGGGTCTTTCTGCCAAGCTCATCTGCACTATCACTATCGGCTGTGCCGCCCAAAACCGAAACAGGCTCCGATGCCACACCAAAGTCCGGTGTCTGCACTATTTCCCCTGCATCCCCTGATGTAAGGCTTGTCGTCTTTTTCTCCTTTATTGCAGGTGAACTCGGGTAATTCTCTATAGTTATCTCACCAAGCGCATCTGTAGCTGCTGCACCTTGTCCAAATATCCCCACATGCGCTGTATCACTACCTGCCATGCCTGAATCCAGTGCATTTTCACTGCCATCAATTTTTGTATCAAGTGACACGCCTGTTATCTTATTGTCCATCCTTCGGCCGGCACGCTTACTCCTTCTGCCACCTTTTGCAGCCTCCTTTATGTCACTGTCTGTATCATCTGAAGCTAAACCCTCTCTTGTCTGACGCTCTCTTGACTTATACTGCCGATACTCCTGATATCTCTCATTATTCTCACGCGCTGACTCGTATACCTTTCGGCCGCCGTTTCTCATACCCTTCATGAATGATTTACCGGTAATGAGCACAAGACAGATAATCATTACAACTATTGTCACCACGTATGCACCTATAATTCCTACCGCCGGGACTAAAATGCAGCCTATAAGAGCACCTATAAAGCCACCACCTGAATGCCTTTCAACACTGTCAATGTATGACTGCACCGGCGAAACCGCGAATTCACCGTACACTGCCAGGTACATAAACACACATATAAACCATATGAGAACTATGGTCATAACAAGCTTCATGATAGCATATGAATTGCCCTTATTGGACACAGCAAAAAAGCTGCCCACCAGAAGCACAAGCGGAAAAATATATGCCACCATTCCAAATACACCAAAAAGGAAACCGCTTACTGCGTTTCCCAAATGACCGCCTATTCCAAAATTGCTTATAAATAAAAGGATTGAAACAGCTACTACTATCCAGAGAAATATTTCCTTTTTAAAGGCCTGCTGCCTCTCTATCTGAGCCATTCTCTCCTTTTTTGTCTGTCTTTTTGCTGAGGATTTCTTCCTCGTTGCCATGTAACTAACCTCCGTATTTTGATTTACAGAGTATATAATAACATATTTCTTCTGTTCTGTGTAAATTTTCTAAAGTAATTTTTCGATTTTATGATTAAAGGGTCAAAAGGTATCATCGATGCATGCTTGCATGCAATTCGATGATACCTTTTGACCCGCACTACACCGAGAAAGTAGCAATTTGCTGCGGGGACGTAGCAAATTAGCGGATTTCGAGGTGGAGTCAGATTACGGGAATGCGTAGCATGTAGTAATCTGATTAATCATAAATGAGGTAAAAAATACCCCGCCATGAATGGCGGGGCAAAATGTTATGCAAAACCACAATTTCACCAAAATATTTTATTCACCAATAAGGTAATTGTATAATCCCTCATATTTGAACTTGGAAGCATTCCAAGAGAAATCATTGGCCATGCCCCTGTCCACAATCTGGTTCCACTCACGCTTCTTATCAAAGAAGATGTGCTTAGAATAATTGATGACTGCAAGCATCTCATCGGCGTTGTAGTTTGAGAATGAGAAGCCATCTCCTGAATTCTCATACTCATTATAAGGCTGAACCGTATCCTTGAGACCTCCTGTCTCACGAACAATCGGAACTGTACCATAGCGGAATGAGATAAGCTGTGTCAGACCGCAAGGCTCAAATCTGGACGGCATCAGAAATGCATCAGCAGCCGCATAGAGCTTGTGAGCCAGATCATCGGAGTAACAGATATTTGCTGAAACCCTGTCAGGGTATTTCCATGCATAGTGTCTGAACATATTCTCGTACTGAGGATCTCCTGTACCGATAACAACAAGCTGTGTGAAATCGTCCACGATACCTTCAATCACATGATTGATAAGGTCAAGACCTTTCTGGTCTGTAAGTCTTGAAATAAGACCTATCATGTACTTCTTCTTGTCAACCGCAAGGCCAAGATCCTGCTGAAGCTTTGTCTTGTTGTTGAACTTCTTCTTTCTGAAATCGGAAGCATTGTAATTGCAATAGATTCTGCCATCAGTCTGTGGGTCATAGGCATTGTAATCAATACCGTTTACGATACCCTGCATGTCAAAATGTCTGGCACTTAAGAGTCCGTTTAATCCCTCACCATAGTACTCTGTCTGAATCTCGTTTGCATATGTATCACTGACAGTTGTGATATAGTCAGCATATACAAGACCACCCTTAAGCATATTTGCGTCCTTCTTGAACTCAAGCTTGTCCGGTGTGAACAGATTGTCTGTAAGACCTGAAACACCCTGTACCCACTCCCTGTCCCAGATACCCTGGAACTTAAGATTGTGGATAGTGATGATAGTCTTGATACCCCAGAAGAATGGATTTGCGGCAAACTCATTCTTTAAGTATACAGGCAGAAGACCTGTCTGCCAGTCATGACAGTGTATAATATCCGGCTTAAAATCAATAAGCGGGAGCATTGAGAGTACAGCCTTGTCAAAGAATGTATACTTCTCAATCTCAAACTTAGTGTCAGAAGTATATGGAGAAAATCCTGTAAAGAACTCCTGATTGTCAATAAAGTAATATGTAACGCCGTCCTGCTCATATTTGAGCACTCCAACATACTTGTCCTGCACGTATGGACCTGAGCTCATGTAAAAATGGGTAACATACTCAAAATTATTGCGATACTGCTCCGGTATACAGCTATAATCAGGTATTACAACCCTTACATCCCAATAGTTCTTGTCAAACTCTTTAGGAAGTGCACCGCACACATCTGCAAGACCTCCTGTTTTTATAAATGGTACACACTCTGAAGCTACAAATAGAATCTTTTTCATATTCTCCTCCCGCTAAAACCCGTGATATATAATATTTAGTTTACTCTTCCCAATTGTGGTATACTTCCTGGACGTCGTCATCATCGTCAAGAAGGTCTAAAATACGGCCGATATTTGTGATGTCAGCTTCATCTGTCAGTGTGACATATGTCTGTGGAATCATTGTGACCTCTGCTGAAGCCATTGTGATACCTGCCTCCTCCAGAGCAGCCCTGACTGCATCAAAATCAGCAGGTGCAGTTGTGATTTCGTAGCTGTCCTCCTCATCGGCGAAATCCTCAGCGCCTGCATCGAGTGCCTGCATCATAAGGTCATCTGCATCCATATCGCACTCTTCCTTGTCGATGATGATCTGACCCTTCTCGTCAAACATGTATGATACACAGCCCTGTGTACCGATGCTTCCCTGTCCCTTTGTAAAGGCATTGCGGACATTGGCCGCTGTACGGTTCTTATTGTCTGTAAGACACTTTACGATAATAGCTGTGCCTGATGGTCCATAGCCCTCATATGTAGCTGTCTCATAGTTTACACTGTTGCCGTCTCCTGCTGCCTTTTTGATACCTCTTTCGATTGTATCGTTTGGCATATTGTTGGCCTTTGCCTTGGCAACTACCTGTGCAAGCTTGAAGTTATTGGCAGGATCCGGTCCTCCCTCTTTAACTGCAACTGCAAGCTCTCTACCGATCATTGTAAAGATTTTGCCCTTTGCAGCATCATTTTTCTCTTTCTTATGCTTGATATTCGCAAATTTAGAATGTCCTGACATAATTTGTATCCTCTTTTCTACTTTTAAAAATAATCCATACCTTATAATATCATTTTTTCTCTTCCGGCGCAAGTTTCTTAATCATTACCTGCTTAATCACCTTATCCTCGACGCTCATAACAGAAAATCTGTAGCCATATGCGCTAATCACAGTCTTATCCCCCTCCTCCGGAATCTTATCCGAAAGCGATATGATAAAACCGTTAAGCGTCTCGTAGGCATCATCATCAACAGGCAGTGACAGCGCCTCCTTCACATCGGAAAACTCAGTCATGCCGTCCATTATAAATGTCTCGTCATCATTCTTTCTAATGTAGTTTTCTTCCTCATCGTGCTCATCCTCTATGTTTCCGACAAGCTCCTCGAGTATATCCTCCATCGCGATAAGTCCCGATATCTGTCCGTACTCATCCACAACCATCGCAAGATGACTCTTTTTAGACTGCATCTTTTTAAACAGATCATTGATGTTTACCGTCTCGGGTATGAAGTCCACCGGCCGGATAAGCCCGTCTATGTCCTTGATACTGCTGCGGTAAACCTCATTTTTTTCAAAAAATGTAAAAGCATCCTTGATATGTAAGACTCCGATGATACTGTCAACATCATTCTCATAGACCGGAAATCGAGATTTGCCGGTATCTATGATAAATTCGATTGCATCGATAAAGGACATACTGCCGTCGAGGCTTACGATATTTTTGCGGTGAGTCATGATATCTTTTACTTCCTTATCATCAAACTCAAACACATTGTGTATCAGCTCTGCCTCAGATGCAAGGATTGTTCCCTGCTCATGCCCCTCCCTGACCATGGAAATAATTTCTTCCTCTGTGACATCATCATTTCCAAGTATTCCATCGAGAGTCTTTTTGTTGTTTTTCATTCCATAAAGCAATACTCCAATACACAAAAGAAGTATCACTACAAGTATTGATAAAATTATAATTGCATATAACATAATGTTTTATTATCCTATGTAATAAGTTCTAAGCTGATTTCAAGCGCCCTGTCTATTTTAAGCAATGTGTCCTCATCAAGATGGCACACCTTATCCTTAAGCCTTTTTTTGTCGATTGTGCGAAGCTGTTCTAAAAGCACAACCGAATCCTTTGCAAGCGCATACTCCTTACAGGCAAGCTCCACATGGGTGGGCAGCTTTGCTTTATGCATCTGCGAGGTTATGGCTGCGCAGATTACCGTTGGGCTGTGTCTGTTTCCGACATCATTTTGTATTATAAGGACAGGTCTTATCCCGCCCTGCTCTGAGCCTACAACAGGCCTTAAATCAGCGTAATAAATATCTCCTCTTTGAATAATCATACACGAATACACTCCATATTATGGTATACAAAAAGTATCTCCAGATTTTTCGAGTGTATTCTTAAAAGTTACACTTTTTTAGTTTTTGTGGTAGATTCTTGGAACACGCGGTGTGATAAGACATGCAAACTCATAGTTGAATCTGCCTGAAAGCTCACCTAACTGCTCCATAGTGATTGTCTCATCCCCGTCTTTACCGAGCAGAGTAACTGCATCGCCTATTTTCACGTCAGGTATGTCTGTCACATCAACCATAAACTGATCCATGCAGACTCTGCCGCATATAGGTGCTTTTTTTCCTTTTATGAGAACCCAGCCCTTGTTTGAAAGTCCTCTTGAATATCCATCACCATATCCCACCGGGACAGTTGCTATCCTCATAGGATGCTCTACCGTAAATGTGCCACCGTAGCTTATATGCCTGCCCGGCTCAAGCTCCTTTACATAAGCAACCCTGCTGTGCAGCGACATAACAGGCTTTAGGGAGATTTTACTCTTGTCTACCTCCTCTGACGGCCACAGACCATAGAGTGTGATGCCTGCTCTTACCATATCCATATTGCACTCCGGAATTTCTACTATTCCTGCACTGTTTGAGCAGTGCTTAATCGGGATCTCGACTCCTCTTGCCTCAACAAGAGCTATCATTCTCTTAAAAAGATCAAACTGCTCAAAGGCAGGCTCCTTTGACAGCTCATCTGCCCTTGCAAAGTGAGTGAATATTCCCTCTATCATAATATTCGGCAGCTTAGCAATCTGTGCAATAATATCTGCACTTTCCTCAGTCACCTGAAAGCCTATACGGCACATACCGGTATCTATCTTGATATGTATCTTACAGGTTTTATTCTTAGCGACAGCGATACGCGATAGCTCCTTAGCTGTCTCATATGTACATACCGCCGGTCGCACATCATTGTCCACTATCTCCTCAAACTGCTCCGGGAAGCTGAGTCCTAAAATAAGTATCGGCTTTTTTCTTCCTGCTGCGATAAGCTGCATTGCCTCGTTGCTTGTAGCAACGGCATAGCCCCACAGATACGGAAGCGGCTCCAGTACCTCTGAAACAGCCTCAGCGCCATGACCGTAACCATCAGCCTTTACGACTGCTGCCATCATTGTTCCCGGCTGTAGCTTATTGTGCATCGACTCCATATTATATAAAATTGCATCCAGATCTATATCTGCTCTGATTCTGTTAATTGCCATTTTTTTCCACCTTAATCCAAACTTTGTCTAATCCATCAATAATATCACTTGCTATCATACCATAAGAGCCGGTATTGTCAAATACCATATCACCGGCAAGTCCATGAATAAATGCACCGTATGCCGCGGCCTTTTTCGTGTCACGCCACTGTACCAGAATACCTCCCACGATACCGCTTAGCACATCTCCGCTTCCGGCTGTTGCCATACCGCAGTTACCGGACAGATTGATAAACTTTTCGCCATCAGCCGCTGCGATAATCGTACGAAAATCCTTAAGCACACAAGTCACATTGTACAAGCTTGCAAACTCTCCTGCCACACCGATGATATCTTCCTGTATATTAGCAATGCTCTTTTTCATAAGTCTGGACATCTCGCCCAGGTGCGGAGTCACGATGACAGGCATTTTATGCTCATTAAGTAAAGTCATGTTGTCTGATATGATATTAAGCGCATCCGCATCAATCACAAGAGGTATCTCTGCTGTTTTTAGTACTGTTTCAACTAACATTTTGGCATTATCAGACTTTGAAAGACCGGGACCTATCACCACTGCATCTGCCCACTCAAGCTCTGTCTCAAGCGCTTTAGCTGACGCGATATCAGTACAAAGCAGTGCTTCTGGCAAAGCACATTGGATTATTGAGCGGTTGCACTCCGGCGTTATAATTTTTACAAGCCCTGCTCCGCTTTTGTATGCAGCCTTTGCCGAAAGCACCGCGGCACCGGCCATATTGCGGCTTCCTGCTATAACTAACAGTTTTCCGAAAGTTCCCTTGTTGGAGTGTGCCGGTCTGTTATCAAGCTTCTTTAAATCAGACTCATCAAGAGCCCTTACTGATGGCAGATTACCACAAAAGCTGTGGTCATCTATGCCTATAGGCACCACCTTAACCAGACCGCAATAATCACAGCCCGGCCACAGGAGAAGGCCAGTCTTCTTATAAGAAAAAGTATATGTGAAATCTGCTTTAAAAGTGCATCCCATCACATGTCCTTTATCAGAATCCACTCCCGACGGCACGTCGACCGCCACCCTGTAAGCATTTGCCTTGTTAACGGCTGAAATCACATCTGCTAAAGAGCCTTCTATGTCTCGCTTAAGCCCTGTGCCAAACAATGCATCTATTATTACGTCACTTTTACACACACACTCAAGATCAGAGACCACCTTAAAGCCATACCTTGCGTATATATTTTTCTGCAGCTCAAAGAGCTCGCTTCCTGCCTCATCTGTGCCAAAAGCATAGTACACCATGCATCTGTATCCGGCCTGATTTAAAAGTCTTGCTATCGCGATACCGTCTCCTGCATTATTGCCTCTGCCGCATATCACGGCAAACTCCTTTGATTTATCAAAACATGCAACAAGCTCCCGGACAACACCGGCCGCAGCCTGCTCCATCAGCACCACCGAAGGAACCAAAAAGACCTGTGATGTTGTATCGTCCAGAAGCTTCATTTCATTACCTGTAACAATATATTCCAATATCAATTCCCCTTATTCTCATTGTTTGCATTATCAGTATTTGCATTATTGGCATTGAAAACCATAGGATCGTCATATTCAATATCAAAAAGATCTAAAACCTCAGCGCCAAAAATATCATGAAGATACGAATAAATCTCCCTGTTGTTAATATCTCTGTTCTGTTTTCTGATTACATTTTTCTTAAGTTCAACTCTTATATTTGCAATCCAGTCATCAATTTCTTTTGATTCCAGTTTATTTTTCTCGATTTTTTCACTGAAGTAATCCATCGACAAAAGCATCAGCCTGTCATTTACAGCTTTTATATTCTTCTGGATTTCAATAAGCTCTCCCTCAATGTTGTCAGCTTTCTCATTTATCTCATCTATAAGCTGCTTATCCTTGTCACGCTTTTCATCGCCGTCATCTCCCATGTTGGCAACAATATTAGACATAATTTTCGACTTAAGCTTTTTTAAATTCTTAAGCTCATTGTTGTACTTTCCCTGCAGCTTTAACAGCTCATCCAGTTCTTTTTCCGTGGCTGATATTTCGTCAGTCTTACCATGAATGGCAAAAAGTCTGTGCCACTTCTGGTCTAAAACCAGTAAAGGCACCTTTTTCCCTTTTAATGCAGTCTCAAAATCTTTTTTATCATTCATAAGACTCACCCTCTATTTATTTTTGGAGTTTTTAACAATATTATAGCTGAGCTGCATAAGGCTGTCAGACAGATGAACACTCTCCACAACCACATCTTTATTTGGAATTTCAAGATCCACATGTGCAAAATTCCATATAGCCCTTATTCCTAAATCCACTAGCTTTGACGCAATAGAGTCAGCCTTTGACTTTGGCATGGTGAGCGCCGCAATATCCACCCTGTGTGTTCTGCAATACTCATCCAGCTCACTTAGCATAAGGATTGGAATACCTCGCACACTCTTTCCTGAAAGCTCAGGATTTACGTCAAAAAGCGCTGTTATGACAAAGCCAAGCTTTTCAAACTTTACATAATTGGCGAGTGCCTGGCCCAGATTGCCTGCACCGATGATAATTATTCTATGCTCTGTGTTAAGTCCCATTATCTTTCCGATTTCCTCGTAGAGAAACTGAACATTGTATCCGTATCCCTGCTGTCCAAAGCCACCGAAATTATTGAGATCCTGTCTGATTTGTGAAGCTGTCACTTTCATTCTGTGACTCAGATCGTTTGATGAAATACGCTCCACTCCCTCATCCAAAAGCTCTCCGAGATATCTATAGTATCGTGGCAGCCTTCTGATAACCGCCTGTGATATTTCTTTACTCAAGTCTTATTCCTCCAATCATCAGGATATCATTTCTCTTTTAAAGACAAAAACCCAAGATTAATTATAATTTTTTGAAGGTCATCTGTCAATGTGTTAAGAATTTAACATTCAAAAAATTCATAATTATCCCCGGGTTATATCTTATTCTAAGGCTAAAAGCCAAATTTCAGATTAAATTGTCTTCTCAAGCTCCTCTCTGATTGCCTTGATGAAGCCTTCGCTGTTTAAAACAGTAGGATTTTCAATTGTTGTGATGAGTGCGAGATCCTTTGTCATCTTTCCGCTCTCAATAGTCTTTATGCAAGCTGCCTCAAGCTTGTCTGCAAACTCAGAAAGTGCCGGAAGCTTGTCAAGCTCTCCTCTTTTTCTGAGTGCTCCTGTCCAGGCAAAAATAGTAGCTACAGAGTTTGTTGAGGTCTCCTCACCCTTTAAGTGCTTGTAATAGTGTCTCTGAACTGTTCCATGTGCTGCCTCATACTCATAGTATCCGTGAGGGGATACAAGCACTGATGTCATCATGGCAAGTGAGCCGAATGCAGATGAGATCATATCACTCATTACATCTCCGTCATAGTTCTTGCATGCCCAGATAAATCCACCCTCAGATTTCATTACTCTGGCAACAGCATCATCAATAAGTGTGTAGAAATATGTAATTCCAGCCTTCTCAAAAGCATCCTTATACTGTGCATCAAAGATTTCCTGGAAGATATCCTTGAAGGTGTGGTCATATTTCTTTGAGATGGTATCCTTTGTAGCAAACCATAAATCCTGCTTTGTATCAAGTGCATACTTAAAGCAGCTATGTGCAAAGCTCTCAATTGAATCATCCAGGTTATGCTGTCCCTGAATAACTCCTGCGCCCTTAAACTCATGTATTAATTCCCTGGTCTCAGTTCCGTCTTCTGCTGTAAATACAAGCTCAGCCTTTCCTGGACCGGCTACCTTCATCTCTGTTGCCTTGTACACATCACCATATGCATGACGAGCGATTGTGATTGGTTTAACCCATGTCTTTACGTTTGGCTCTATGCCCTTTACAACGATTGGTGCTCTGAACACTGTTCCGTCAAGCATGGCTCTTATTGTGCCGTTAGGGCTCTTCCACATCTCCTTTAAATTGTACTCTGTCATTCTGGCTGCATTTGGTGTGATTGTCGCACATTTTACTGCGACACCGTATTTCATGGTTGCCTTTGCTGATTCAACGGTCACCTGATCATCTGTACGATTTCGCTCCTCTAAGCCCAGATCATAATACTCTGTCTTTAAATCGATAAAAGGTATTAAAAGCTCATCCTTTATCATCTGCCAGAGGATTCTGGTCATCTCGTCTCCGTCCATCTCTACAAGGGGTGTTGTCATCGTAATCTTGCTCATTCTTAAATCTCCTTTACTTAATAAGGTTTTCCCAACCAAGGTGTTCCATATTTTCCTTTGAATTGTTTATATGCTCTCTGGCGCATTTTTCTGCCAGCAGTGCGTCATGATTCTTAATTGCCTCGCATATCTGTTTATGCTCGTGAGTGGAGTTTTTGGCTCTTTTTGTCTCGCCGAGTGTCACCTTTCTCACTCTGCCGACATACTCATGATAGTCCTTTAATACCCTCATAAGCTCCTTGCTTCCGCCGGCCTCATACAATAGCTCATGAAACCTATTGTCCAGCTCAAGAAGCTTCTTTGCATTGCCCTTTTTCTCGTGAAACTCCGTGAGATAAATATTCTCCTCCATGGCCGCCATGAGCTCATCCGATATCCTCGTTGCAGCCCATCTGGCACAAAGTCCCTCAAGCAGAGCTCTTATCTCGTATATATCCCTGATATCGTCCGTGGAAACACCCTCCACGAACGCTCCCTTATTGGGGATGATAGACACAAGTCCCTCAAGCTCAAGCTGACGCAGTGCTTCCCTCACGGGTGTCCTGCTCACTCCAAGCTCATCACCGATATTCTTTTCCTTAAGCTCATCGCCCTTTGCAAATGTTCCTGCAAGTATACCATCCCTGATATGATTGTATACTCTGGCACTCAAGCTGTAATTATCATGTGACATGTACTAATCCACCTCACTATAATACTATATTAAGCTTTTTACAGCAATCAGTAATTTGAACTACAAGCTCATTATCTGTGATGGTAGTCACACGGCCCTCGTCGTACTGCTCATCTACCCATTTCTTTATCATGGTCACAAGCTTTGAGTTCTTATCTACTTTTCTGTCATCCGGCAGACGGTAGTAGGTGTTTATCCACAGCGCTATTCCTGCAAGTCCTGATGTATTTGACACAGCTACAAGAGGTGGTCTGTTTAAGAATTTACCTGTATCGAATATGTTGTAAATTTCCTCATTTTTGAGAAGTCCGTCAGCATGGATTCCGGCTCTTGTCACATTGAAGTTTCTGCCGACAAAAGGTGTACGGCTCGGCTGCACATATCCAAGCTCCTTCTCAAAGTACTCTGACAACTCTGTGATAACCGTTGTATCCATTCCATCGAGTGTGCCTTTAAGCTGTGCATACTCAAATACCATAGCCTCAAGTGGTGTGTTTCCGGTTCTCTCTCCGATACCAAACAGTGAACAGTTGACACCGCTTGCTCCGTAGAGCCATGCCGTAGTCGAATTGTTTACTGCCTTGTAAAAGTCATTGTGTCCATGCCACTCAATCTGTGATGAAGGCACACCTGCATGTGTGTTAAGTCCGTATATGATACCCGGAACGCTTCGAGGTATAACTGCTCCCGGGAAGTTTACTCCATATCCCATTGTATCACAGGCACGCACCTTAATCGGAATCTTGTACTCCTCCTGCAGCTTCATGAGCTCAACACAGAACGGAATAACAAAACCATATATATCAGAACGTGTGATATCCTCCAGATGACACCTAGGGCTTATTCCTGTCTCAAGACACTCCCTGATGACTGACAGATACATATTCATTACCTCGCGTCTGGTCATCTTCATCTTATAGAAAATATGATAATCCGAACAGCTTACAAGTATACCGGTTTCCTTGAGTCCTATATCCTTTACAAGCTCAAAGTCCTTTTTGCTGGCACGAATCCACGATGTAACCTCCGGGAACTTATATCCTCTCTCGAGACACTTGTAAACAGCGTCCCTGTCCTTTTTGCTGTAGAGGAAAAACTCGCTCTGTCTGATTATTCCCTTAGGGCCACCAAGCTTATGTAAATAATCATAAATGGTAACAATCTGCTCCGTCGTGTACGGTGCTCTCGACTGCTGGCCATCTCTGAATGTAGTATCTGTAATCCAGATGTCCTCCGGCATATTGTGAGGCACTATTCTGTCATTGAATGCTATCTTAGGAACTTCTGAATAAGGAAAGAGATTTCTAAAAGTATTCGGCTCATCTACATCCACGAGCTGGTAAAAATGCTCTTCAAGCTGCAGTAAATTTGTTTTTTCGTTCATCAAAACTTCTCTCATCTTCACATCTCCTGTGCTTAGTTTTATCTTTTGAATAATTGTATACAATTATACTTTTTGTGTCAATAAAAAAATTTAAATCTTAGTGTAACACTTTGTTATGTCTATCATAACCTAGAGTGTAAATAAATTTTATTGGAGGTCACTTATGAGTGATTTAGCAGCAACAAACTGTTCATGCAGCAATACAGATAACGGATGCGGATGTTCTTCGATCTTATGGATTATCCTGTTACTGTGCTGCTGTTGTGGAAATGGTAACGGAGGCTCTTTCTTCGGAGGAAACGACTGTGGAAGTGGCAATAACAGCTGTATCTGGGCTATCATCTTACTTTTCTGCTGTGGTGGCTTTGGCTGTGGTGGCAGCAGCAATAACGGCTGCGGATGTGGCTGCGGCTGCTGATTTACATTTTTACTGCGGGTCTTTTCGGCCCGCAGCTTTTTACGATTTTTCAGTATTCTTTTTTTGCCTGCGCTGCTCTTTTTCTTTGAGCTTTTCAAGGACTTTACATTCGCCCTTCACCCTGTGCTTTTTGATGCATTCTTCATCTATCTCGTATACGTCGTGACCATCTATGATAAGCATATATCTTTTTTTAATAATATATGCTGTAAACATGCATAATGTGAATCAGGTGACATATTATATAGAAATATATTTTAAAGGATTTTTATGGACGAGAACAGCCTGTTTACACCATTCGATGAAATAACCCAGACAAGGGAGCTTCAGATGCTTAAAACCATAATCCCATATATGCCGCATGACTCACAAAAGCAGATGACTCTTATGGTTCACTACATATCACTTATGAATTCAATGAGAATGATAGACTCAGCACCTGCACTGTCTGTTGCGGAGACTGAAAGTATGTCAGACAGAAGACTATCCATGCTCAATGCCTTAAAGAAATACTGCAGCAAAAGTGAACAGGATACGATAGACAATCTATTAAATATTTTTTCAGTTTTGGACAATAGGGAGATTTATGACAAAGCAGGAATTTTTAAATAATTTTGTACAAAAGGAAAAACCAAAGGACACAACAAGTGCCATGCCGTTTCTCATGGAAAGTATTAAAGAGGCAAAGCGTAACGGCATAGAATTTACCAAAGAAGAGGTCTATTCCATGTGCACTGAGCTAAGCAAAAACCTGCCTGAGAAAAACCGCAGGCAGGTTGAAAAGCTTTTAAAAATGCTATAATTAATTTTTAAACGAATCTGTATTTATGCGAAGTATCTTATCTATCGGTGCAGGCGAGTTTCCCTTGCCATCCGTGCCCTCAAGGTACTTCTCCCCCGCAGATTCAAAAATGACATACAATCTTTTATCCACACTGTCAAGCTCCTCTGAGCCCGGCGGCATCTCTATTGTGATGTCGGGGCTGTTAGGCCTTGACGACAGAGCTATGAGTGATTTGTAGCACTTGATATACGATGACTCATTCCTGCCATAGGAGGTGCTCAGATATACCTTTCCTGAGGCATCAAATGTAACGCCCTGCACTCTGGCAGGTATCGTATATGTGCTCAGGCTTGTGAGCCTGTCATCCTTTTTGTCATAATAATATGCTACCATCTTTGACTTAAAAAGGACATTGTGAGTGGCTATCCACAGCCTGCCTCCATAGTATGTGATGCACGACGGCTTGTTTCCCACATCAAACACATCTACCACACCTGTCGCATCGATGACCTGCTTGGAATTCGCAGTGGCCATTAGAGAGATAAAATCATACGAGATGCGCTCCACAGTTGTGTCGTAGGAATTGCACACCCATACATTTTCCCCATCAAAGGCAATTCCTCCCAGGTGGCTGTTTGCATCCATGCCAAGTGTCACAAGGTACTCTCCGTCCTCTCTGTCAAATACCATAAGCTCCCCGAGTGAGCCCTTGTCATCAGAATAGCTCGTGATAAGCACGTATTCGTCCGTGATACAAATTCCCTGAGGGCACTGTGCCTCACTGAAAATATAATTATTGAGAAAATCTTTTTCCTTCGTCTCCGGCATGCCCGGAATATCTATTTCATCTATAAAATCGTAATCGCAATCCTTAAGCGCTAGTGTATGCGCTTTTTTATTACTCCTGTAATTGTAATGCTCTACGCTGTATTCATTGTTAATCGTCCTGACCCATTTGGCATATACCACATATCCATTTGCTTTTTCGTAGGTCAGAACATCCGCCTTTTTTGAAAAATGCTCATCCAGATACCAGCCATCAAATTTATAACCGTATTTGTGTGGTTCTCTTAGTCCCATGAATTTCTGCTTTGGCGTGATGTATCCATAATTATTGATATTGTTTGCCGCACCGCCCAGATTATAGTAAATATATGAAACACCATCACTTTCTGACATGTTGTCAACCAGTGTATTTAGTGATGGCCCGGAAGCAAAAGAGGCAGCTTCTGCCTCTTTTATCTCCGATGCAAACACATGAGTATTGGTAAAAATCAATGTAAGTAATATAATTAATGCTATTCTACTCTTCAACTTCAACAAGCTTGCTTGCCCTTTCTTCTATCTGTTTTGCAGCCACATCATCCGGTGCCTGCTCATATCTGGCAAACTCATATGAGAATGTGCCGCTTCCGCTCGTCATTGAGCGAAGTGTGGCATTGTATCCATAAAGCTCCAGATAAGGAATATCCGCAACTATCTCCTGATATCCATTGTCTGTCGGGTTCATGCCCATCACCCGCGCACGTCTTTTGTTAAGCTCACCCATCACATCACCTGTATAGCCCTCAGGCACCACTACCTTAAGAGTGGCAATCGGCTCAAGAAGCACAGGCTTTGCCTCCATAATGCCCTTTTTAAAGGCCTGCTGTGTTGCCACCTTAAAGGCCATCTCAGATGAATCAACCGGATGATAAGAGCCGTCATACAGCACAGCCTTTATACCTGTCACAGGATAGGCTGCAAGAGGTCCCTTTTTCACGGACTCTGCAATACCCTTTTCAACAGCCGGGAAGAAGTTCTTCGGTACAGCTCCTCCTACGACCGTCTGCTCAAATACATATGGCGTATCCATATCACCTGACGGCTCAAAGGTCATCTTGACATGTCCGTACTGTCCGTGTCCGCCCGACTGCTTCTTGTACTTATACTCTACGTCAGATTTTTTCCTGATAGTCTCCTTAAAGGCTACCTTTGGACGCATAAGCTCTATCTCCACCTTGTACTTTTCAAGAAGCTCACTTGCCACTACCTCAAGCTGCATATCACCGATACCATATAGTACAGTCTGTCCATTTTCGCTGTCATTTACACTGTTTAATGTCAGATCCTCCATTAACAGTTTCTGTAAAGACTGGGAAATCTTGTCCTCATCGCCCTTTTTCTTTGCCTTGTAGCGCATTGCCACATACGGCTTTGATATACTTGTTCTAAGATATGTAACAGGCATATTTCTGGTGGAAAGCGAATCTGTCGTAAGAGTCTTTGTAAGCTTTGCAAGCGCTCCGATATCACCTGCATGAAGCTCCTTCACTTCCTCCACCTTACTGCCTCTCATCACATAGAGCTTTCCGATTTTCTCATCGCAGTCCCTGTGATAATTGTAAAGCACATCATCTGTCTTTAGTACGCCCGAATTAACCTTGATCAGTGAATACTTACCGATGTACGGGTCAACTATAGACTTGAACACATAAGCGCTCTTTGATTTTGCAAAATCATAATCAGCATTATACACCTCATTTGTCTTGGTGTTAATACCGGTACAGCTTCTCTTCTCAGGACTTGGCAGGTATTTCACAATATCAGCCATAAGTGTATACATGCCTCTTGCGAGAATATTTGAGCCCATGAGCACCGGTACAATAGAGCCCTCAAGCACGTTTGCACGAAGCGCAGCCCTGATTTCATCATCAGAAAACTCCTCTCCGCCGAAATATCTGTCCATGAACTCCTCACTTGTCTCAGCTACAGCTTCAACTAAAGCCTCACGACATATTCCCAGGTTCTCCTTTGAGTACTCAGGCACATCAAACTTATCCACGCCTCCGCTTTCATTCCATCTCTTTGCCCTCTGCTGGATGACATTGACATAGCCCACAAACTTCTCATTCTCTCTGATTGGCAGATGGAATGGAGCTATTTTCTTGCCATAAAGCTCCTGCAGCTTTAGCACCACATCCTTGAAGCTTGCATTGTCGATATCCATGTCCGTCACGAAAATCATCCTCGGCAGCTTGTATTTCTCGCATATCTCCCATGCTCTTTTTGTGCCTGTCTGTATGCCTGCCTTGCCTGAAACCACGATGATTGCAGCATCTGCAGCCGATACAGCTTCTTCAACCTCTCCCACAAAATCAAAAAAACCAGGAGTATCGAGAATATTTATTTTGACATTATCCCACTCAATCGGTACAACCGATGTATGTATAGAGAACTGACGCTTTATCTCTTCTTTGTCAAAATCGCTGATAGTGCTGCCATCCGCTACAGTGCCCATTCTGGTGGTCTGTCCTGCCAGATATGCCATAGCTTCCACGAGTGATGTCTTGCCACAGCCGCTATGGCCTAAAAGCACGACGTTTCGAATCTTCTCAGTAGTGTAAACATTCATTTCAAGTACCTCCCTGACATTATTATAGTATGTAAACATTGTACTAATATTTTATATAATTTACAACACTTTTATGCAATCTGACGATTATTTTTTATTGTTATATTGGGATAAATATGCTAATAATTTATTGCTTTATAGTGTTAAATTGGATATAATATATTGTAAATATTCAAAACCACTATAGTGCGATTTTGAGAATGTGCGTGTGGTGATTCTGAATAGTTACAATAAAGAATTAGGAGATACACATAAATGCATTTTGATAAAGTTGGCTTTATAGGGCTCGGTCTGATTGGCGGCTCGATAGCCAGAAAAATGAAAGAAAATAATCCAAATGTCTCAATTATCGCAACAGCCGGGCATCAACAGACCATAGATGATGCCTTTGGGCTTGGCCTGATAGATAATAATGAGCTTTTAGAGCTTAACTCTTTTAAAGACTGCGACGTAATCTTTCTGTGTGCACCGGTAAACAAAAATATCGAATATCTCATACAGCTTAAGGATATCATAAAGGATGACTGTATCATCACAGATGTAGGCAGCACCAAAACCCAGATTCACGAAAAGGTTATAGAGCTTGGCCTTGAGCGCAATTTTATCGGCGGTCATCCTATGACCGGCTCTGAAAAAACAGGCATACTCAATTCAGACAAGCAGCTTTTGGAGAACGCCTACTATATTATCACTCCTACTGCAGCAACTACTGAAGAAAATCAGAATGATTTCAAACAGTTTGTAATTTCACTGGGCTCGATAGCTCTCATTTTAGACTACAGGGAGCACGATCATGCTACCGCAGCCATCAGCCACCTGCCACATATGATTGCATACTCTCTTGTCAATCTGATTGAGCATATTGATTCCGAAAAAGAGACCATGAAAACTATCGCTGCCGGAGGCTTCCGCGATGTGACACGTATCGCTGCAAGCTCCCCTGTCATGTGGGAAAACATATGTGAGTCCAACAAAACACAGCTGCTCTCACTCATGGACCAGTATGAAGCCAATTTCCATAAGCTTCGCGAAATAATTGCAGAGGGCAGTTCTCAAAAGATGATTGATTATTTCCAGGATTCAAAGAATTACAGGGATTCACTCACACTGCCCGGTGCCAAAATCCGCAAGGATTTCCACGAGGTATTTGTCGATATTGCCGATGAGGCAGGCGGTATTGCAGTGCTTGCAAGCCTTTTAGCCTTCAATGGCATCAGCATCAAGAATATCGGCATCATAAACAACCGTGAGTTTGAGGAGGGTGTACTGCGCATAGAGTTCTATGACGAAGATGCTCTTGAATCGGCTATCAGCGTACTTAAAGAAAGAAACTATACTATTCACCGCAGATGATTTATCCTGTTATATGGCTTTAATCCAAAAACAAAGAGCCGTAAAGCGAAGTAATTTCGTTTTACAGCTCTTTTTGGTATTAATATACGCTCTCCTCAAGTACCTCATAGAAATTCTCAAAGGTCTTTCGGCAGCAATAAGGGTCTATTATCTCAACACCCTCTGCCTTAAGCCCCGGCAAAGTAAATGACATGGCTACGCGATGATCGTCATACGTTTTAATTTTACAAGGCTTAATACATTCTGCCGGATAAATCCTTAAGCCATTTTCAATTTCTTCAACCCTCACACCTAATTCCGTCAGGTTTTCCTCGATGGCGTTTATCCTGTCACACTCCTGCAGACGAATATGCGAAATGCCTTCTATCCCTACAGGTTCATTTGCAAACGGTGCAATCGCAGCAAGTGTCAGCGTCTGGTCTGAGAATGTTGACAAATCCCAGCTTCCGCCATGTATATGAGCATTCTTTGGTGGCATACACACTATGCCGTCTGCCTCATCGGAAATTGTGCAGCCCATATCCGCAAGCACATCAAGAAATGCCACATCTCCCTGCAAGCTGTTTTGGTGCACCCCCATCACCTTTGACTTAACATGTAAAAGCGGGCTCATTGCATAAAAATAGCATGCAGCCGACATATCCGGCTCTATATCATAGTCTAAGCTTTCATACGCCGCTTTCTTAGGGATAATAAAGCTGTTATTCTTTTTGTCCTGCATCACATCGAGCCCAAACTGCTTCATCATAAGACGCGTCATCTCAACATATGCCATACCATGCGTTCCTGTGACATTAATCGTAAAGTTCTTCTCCATCACTATAGCCGAGATAAGAAGGGCACTCAAAAACTGGCTGCTCTTGTCTACGTTTATATCAACAGTATCAGCATACTCTCCTGTATTTCCGATGGTAAAAGGAAAATGATATTCGTTCTCATCATACTCAATATGAGCTCCCAGCTTTTCAAGCGATACAAGCAGATCCTTCATAGGACGCTTCTTCATTTGCTCAGAGGACACTATATGGTATCTGCCCTTTGACAGTCCAAGAAGAGCTGTAAGAAAACGTGCAGCGGTACCTGCACTTCCCACATCTATCTCAGCTTCATTCTTTGGTATCCTGCCTCCAAAGCCTGTTATTGTTATTTCTCTTTTATCCTCATCCACCAAAACCGGAAATCCCAGACGAATCAGTGCATCTATAAAATGTCTCGAATCATCACTAAAAAGACACCCTTTTAAAACGCTGCGCCCACTTGCGAGTGCAGCGATTAAAAGGGCCCTGTTTGTGATACTCTTTGAGCCAGGTACACTGGTTACTATATCATGTGGATGATTTACTTTTTTTACTTTATAAATCATTGAAAATCTGATAAATATCAATCTTGAGTGCATCAGTGTCTGTCATACCGATAAACACAGCACCATAGTGATATACTCCTTCTTCACTGTCTGTTCTACGTACAATCTCGATAACCGCATCCACAACCTCCTTGGTCCAAATTTGGATCCTGGTGTCATAATATGTATGTATATCAAGAGGTACCTTTGCATTAAATCCGATACCGCTTCTGGAAATATCTGTGACATCCACATGACAATACTTAAGTGTTGTCACTCCGTCCTCATCCAGCCGCTCTAACTGTACCGATACATCAATGTCAAGTCTTTTATGTCTTCTCTTTTCTTCCATGCACTTTACCCCATCTACTATATTATTGACTAAGGGAACAAATTACCCTCAAACAACATATTAGTATATATGACTGATTTTTACAAGTAAAATTTATTCAGCTGCCTCATCGTCCATATGCATATCGTTCGTTATAAACATCGCATCACCAAAGCTGAAAAACCTGTATCTTTCCTCTACAGCCTCTTTGTATGCATTGAGGACATGCTCTCTGCCTGCTAATGCTGACACAAGCATGACAAGTGTAGACTGTGGCAGATGGAAATTTGTAATCAGACAGTCAATCACCTTAAAGCTGTATCCCGGATAAATAAAGATATCCGTCCATCCGCTGCACTCTTTTAGCATGCCGTTTTCATCGGATGCTGCCTCTAAGGTACGAGTGCTTGTAGTGCCGACAGATATTATTCTGCCGCCATTTTTCTTTGCATTATTAATCTTGTCTGCTGCCTCCTGTGACACCATGTAAAACTCAGAATGCATATGGTGATCAAGCACATTATCCACCTTTACCGGTCTAAACGTGCCAAGCCCCACATGTAAAGTAACCTCTGCTATATCCACTCCCTTATCCTTTACCTGCTGTAAAAGCTCCTTTGTGAAATGCAGTCCTGCAGTAGGCGCAGCGGCTGAGCCGTCATACTTTGCATATACTGTCTGGTAGCGGTTCTTGTCCTTTAGCTGATGTGTGATATACGGAGGCAGCGGCATCTGTCCGAGCTTGTCAAGTATCTCCTCAAAAATACCCTCATAGCTAAACTGAATCAGCCTGTTTCCATCATCAACCACATCTATTACTTCACCGGTTAAAAGTCCGTCACCAAATATAATCTTTGTGCCCGGCTTTGCCTTTTTACCGGGCTTTACAAGAGTCTCCCATACGTCATTTTGTCTGCGCTTTAGAAGAAGTATCTCTATCTTTGCCATAGTGCCTTCCTTCACGCCAAAAAGACGTGCAGGAATGACCTTTGTATTGTTGAGCACAAGGCAGTCGCCCGGTCTTAAATATTTAACAATCTCCTTGAACACATGATGGCTGACTTTTCCTGTCTTCTTGTCAAGCACCATGAGTCTTGAGCTGGAGCGGTCCTCCAGAGGATCCTGTGCTATTAGCTCCTCCGGAAGATCATAATCAAAATCTTTTACGTCCATAATTTTCCTATTCCTAACACTATACTAACGTCTAACCACGAAGTGTGATACCTGCAGTCTCTTTAAGATGAGCAAGTATATCCTTTACAAAGCCCTCGACCTTCTTAGTCTTAAGCTCCTCATCCTTTGGTGTAAATACTACACTGTACGCCATGCTCTTCTTATTCGGAGGAAGCTGTACACCCTCGTAAACATCAAACAGTGTAACATCTGAGACATAATCACAGGCTTCCCTGATACCGTTTTCAATCTGCTCACATGTGATATCCTTGTCCACAACAAAAGCAAAATCTCTCTTCTCATCATCAAATTTTGAGATTGGAGTAAATACTCTGTCCTTTCCATACCACTGTGAAAGAACTCTTAAATCAAGCTCCATCACATATGCCGGTACTCTCATGTCAAGCTCATCGCATATCTCATATCTTACCTGACCGAGATATCCGATTTTTTGTCCGTCACAGAATAACTCTGCTGTCTGATATGGATGAAGGAATGGCTTTTGAGCCGGCTTGTATGTAAACTTCACATCAAGCGCATCCGCTACAGTCTCAGCCAGTCCCTTTATAGTAAAGAACGATTCATCCTCACCGAATACGCCTGCGCAAAGTGTCTCTCTCTCATCCGGATACTCTGTAAGCGGAAGCTCCTTTGCAATAAAGATATTTCCCAGCTCAAAGATTCTTCCCTCCAGGATACCCTTCTTCTGGTTTCTTGCTATGGCATAAAGCATCTCAGAAGCAAGTGTTGTTCTCATAAGCGAGAGGTCAACATTGATTGGGTTTATAAGCCTGATAGCATGTCTTTCAGGTGCATCCTCCGGGAATCTGAGCAAATCAAGATCAGCAGGTGAGAAGAATGAGTAATGTATTCCCTCATACGCGCCTGCTGCACAGAGCACCTCTTTTATCTTGCGCTCTGTCTGCTGTCTAAGATTGAGTCCTCCGAGTGTAACCTGTGCTGTAGGCATGAATGCAGGAATGACATGGTCATAGCCATACATACGGATAACCTCCTCGGCCACATCCGGATAATCCTCCATATCCTCACGGTATGCAGGAATCATAAGTGTCAGCTCATCGCCGCTTACAACCGGTGCAAAGCCTAAATTTGTGAGTATTCTCACTATATCCTCTGTAGGTACCTCTATTCCAAGCACACCGTTTACCTTTGCAATAGAAACCTTCATCTCTTTTGGCTCAAGTGAGTTTCCAGTAGTCACCTCAACGTGAGTTGAAGAAACCTTACCACAGCCAAGCTCCTCCATCAGGTGAAGCGCTCTCTTCATGGCCATGGCTGTTGTGTACTCGTTTACGCCCTTTGAGTAAAGTGCACTCGAATCAGATGACTGTCCCAACGCACGTGAGCTCTTTCTGATATTGTCTCTTGCAAATTTTGCAGACTCAAACATCACCTCAGTGGTGCCGTCGTTAATCTCAGAATTTAAGCCGCCCATGATACCGGCAAGCGCAACTGGCTTCTTTCCATCACAGATAACCAGGTTATTGCTGTTTAACTCAAATTCCTTCTCATCGAGTGTGACAATTTTCTCTCCATCGTTTGCACGTCTTACTACAATCTCATCTCCCTCAAGGTATGAGTAATCAAAAGCATGCATTGGCTGTCCGAGCTCTTTTAAAATAAAGTTAGTTATATCTACTACATTTGAGATAGAGCCTATTCCAACAAGCGCAAGACGCTTTCTCATCCATGCCGGTGACTCAGAGATTTTTACATCATGCACATAGTGAGCTGTGTAGCGAGGGCAGATGTCCTGTGCCAGGACAGATACCTTGAAATTTTCCTTCTTCACATCATCAGCAGTATAGTCAAGTGCAGGCTCCTTAAGCTCTTTTCCCAAAACAGCAGCAACCTCTCTTGCCATGCCATATATACACTGGCAGTCAGGTCTGTTTGCTGTGATTGCAATATCAAAAATCCAGTCATCAAGGCCGAGGATAGGTTTTACATCATCTCCCGCCTTAGCATCCTCAGGTAAAACCAAAAGTCCGTTGTAGCCTGCACCCGGATAAAGGTCCTCATTTAAGCCAAGCTCTACGCCTGAGCATAACATTCCATATGAATCATATCCACGCAGCTTGCCCTGCTTTATCTCCATCACGCCCTCTATTGTAACGTGATCCTTTGCTGTGGCATATACTGTTGCGCCGATAAGTGCAAGAGGATATTTGCCCCCTGCCTTTACATTGTCCGCTCCACAGCAGATCTGGAATGTGCCATGTACTCCGGCATTTACCTGACACAGGCTTAGGTGTGTCTCCGGAATCGGCTCACATTTTTCTACAAGGCCGACTACTACGTTTGAGATATCCTTTCCCACCTCATATGATTCCTCAACCTCGAAACCACATGAGAATAATTTTTCCTCTAACTCCTTTGGTGTTACATCTATATCTACATAATCTTTTAACCAGCTAAGTGGTGTTAACATAATTTTTGCCTCCTGTTATATATTCAAGAAATGAATCTAGTTGTCATCAATCTGGTCTAATACCCTAAGGTCTGACTCGAATAAAAGCTTGATGTTGTTAATTCCGTATTTAAGCATTGCAATACGCTCAAGACCAATACCAAATGCAAAACCACTATACTCATTTGTGTCTATGCCACAGCCCTCAAGCACCTTTTTATTTACTACGCCTGCACCAAGCACCTCAATCCAGCCTGTGCCCTTGCATAAAGAGCAGCCCTTGCCGTGGCACTGGAAACAGCTTACATCAACCTCTACAGACGGCTCTGTAAATGGGAAGTATGAAGGACGAAGACGTGTTGTGACATTCTTTCCGAACATCTTCTTTACAAGCTGGTCAAGCATACCCTTTAAATCGCAGAGTGTGATGCCCTTATCTACCACAAGTCCCTCCATCTGTGTGAACATAGGAGAATGTGTCGCATCATCATCCGAACGGAAAACCTTACCCGGTGAAACAACCTTGATAGGCGGCTTCTTTGCTTCCATAACATGAATCTGTCCTGCTGAGGTCTGTGTACGAAGTAAGAACTCAGGTGATAAGTAGAATGTATCCTGCATATCACGCGCCGGATGATCCTTTGGAGTATTTAAAGCTGTAAAATTATAGTAATCATTCTCGATTTCTGTTCCCTCGTAAACCTCAAAGCCCATAGATGTGAAAATCTCCGAGAGCTGGTCCTTTACCTGTGTTACAGGATGAAGATTACCCTTTTTGCTTCTCTTTGCAGGCATAGTGACATCTATTTTCTCACTCTCATACTTGCGCTTGAGTGCCTCTGCCTCAAATTTCTTAACCTTCTCATCAAGAAGCTTCTCAACTGCCTCACGTGTCTCATTGACCCACTGGCCTACCTTTGGTCTCTCATCAGGAGCAACATCCTTCATGCCCTTTAAGACTGCTGTGAGCTCACCCTTCTTTCCAAGAATTGCAGCACGCACATCATTTAATTTTTCAAGGCCGTCAGCCTTATCAATTTCAGCAAGTGCTTTTTCTCTGATCTGTTGAATTTTGTCTCTCATCGAATTTCACCTCATAATATTTTTCTTAATTTGCATAAACTCGTAACTTCAAGCTTGAATTCGCCGTTTATGCGATAAAAAACGCCCCTGCATGGCTATTAAACCATGCAGGGACGAAAATTCCGCGATACCACCCTGATTTCCATTGAAGAAATATCCAATGGACTCTCATTGATATGTGTAACGTACATAACACGTCATGAACTACTGTGCTTCATCCATGCAGCTTCAGTGTGAACTTCAATCAATAGCCTTTTTGTAAGACTGCTTTCAGCCGGTGACAATCTCTCTCTGGTCAAAGTACTATAATCTACTATGCACCTTCATTGCTTTTATTATATATAGCTGCGACATATATACCGCAAATGCTTATTTCTTAATAATACATAAGTCATTTTAGCACAATCTCTATATTTTGCAAGTAGAAAATTTTATATTTGATTTATATTTTATTTCTAAGCCCCTTAGGATAATGGTTTTTAACCTGTGTGCCATTCACCTTGCCCCAGCCGGCCGTGTATCCGTCCACACATACAAGTGCCCAGCCCTTTTTACATTCAGCCGCCTGCTCATCAGATAACATAACTGACTGACCATTGAAAAAGCCGATAGTCTGCGGATTGCCACATGTAAGCTTTACTACGTTTTTAGCATCATTTAGCTTAAGTGCAAGTGCCAGCGAATGCGATGGCTCAAAGCGCTGTTTTTTAAACTCTCCTATATGAAGCCCTGCTCGCTGCACCTTAAGTCCTTTAATATCTACTTCCATATCAGGCAGCCTGTAGAGCTGCTCCCCAAACATGACAAGCCTTGAGTTTTTTATCCATGCTGCCATATCCTCTGATATGGTCTCATCAAGAAACTCTGAGAGAAGCTTCATATTTTCTTTTGTGAGAGCCGGCTTTGTTTCATTTTTCCTGTTCTTACTATTTTTGTTCTTTTTGGTTTTCCTGTCAGCTTTAAGACCTGTGTCCTCTACTTTATTACAGCTATCCTCGCATACATCATAATCCGCACCAAGCTCATTAACACTGCCTCTTCTCACAAGCTTTGCCACAAAATGCCCTTCTCCGTCCACCTTATGCGGCCAGAAGCGCTCCATTTCTTCAAGTGTAAAATCAGGATGCCTCTCCAAAAAATACTCAATCACATCCTCATTTTCTTCCCTCGAGAAGGTGCAGGTACTGTATACTATCACGCCTCCCGGCTTAAGCATCACCGCTGCATTATCCAGTATTTCCTTCTGCCTTGCCGCACAGATTGCCACATTTTCCATGCTCCACTGCTCTATTGCCTCAGGCAGCTTTCGAAACATTCCCTCTCCTGAGCAAGGTGCATCCACCTGTATAGCATTAAAAAAGCCTGGGAAATGTGAAGCAAGCACAAAGCTGTCCTCATTTGTAACAATCGCATTTTTGATTCCCATACGCTCTATATTCTGCGACAAAATCCGGCTTCTTTGTGTGTTAATCTCATTTGATACCAAAAGTCCGCTGTCTCCTAAATATGTGGCAAGCTGTGTGCTCTTTCCACCTGGTGCCGCACACAGGTCAAGCACTCTCATACCCGGCTTTGGAGCTAAAAGTGCAGCCGCCGACATGGCACTTGGCTCCTGTATGTAGTAAAGCCCCATCTCGTGATACGGATGCTTTCCCGGACGCACATTCTCATCAAAGTAATATGCCTCATTTGCCCACGAAACCCTTTTATCTGAAGAAATTCCAAGTACATTCAATATCCGCATTATTTCTTCAGGGCTTTGTACCTTTAATGTATTGAATCTGAGTGCCTGAAATCTGTTATTGTCATAGCTGTATAAGAAATCATCCCACTCATCACCCAGAAAGGCCTTCATCTTTTTTTCAAACTCTATCGGTAAATTCATTGTCAAATCCTCTTGTTCTCTTACGAAATAATTACAATGTATCTTACTATCACACACATAGTCATGTATCTAAGCACTTCGATATTACCACATTTCTACTATCCATGCTATCAATTTTTTGTAGGCATATCACTGCTCACTGCGCACACTGCTTATATCCACCACTGTCACATCCTTGTAATAATATCCAATTATATCCTTATAGCTGCTTCCTGCCTTTGCCAGCTTGTCTGCCCCATACTGGCTGAAGCCTATTCCATGGCCAAAACCTCCGCCGGACAGTGTATAGTGACCATTTGCACTGGCACTCACACTAAAGCAGGCGCTTGGTATCATCGACATATTCTCCCTCACAGAGCCATCGTTTAATGTAACTTTTTTCTGATAATGCCCTAACGCCTTTCTTATATCATTCTCCGCCGTAAAGGTCTGCGATTTGTTTCCATAATTTATTGTAAGCGAAAGTACATAACCAACATCCGACGTCTTATCGACAGAAATACCTGTTGCTGTGCCGTACTGAGGATCATTGTATGCCGATAAATCAAGCTCCGATGTCCATCTGTAGTATGGCGAATTGTCATCCACCGACTCCACCTTGTGTATGAAATCCGGTGTACTCGAAGACCATACCTCCATATCCTCGGTTTTTCCGGCAGACGTAGAAAAATAATAGCATGTTATTAAGCTTCCTCCACATGAGACAACCTGTCCTGCCGTAGCTTTTACAGCCTCATCGGTCGACTGCTTTGTTTCTGAAGCGTTATAGACCTGAAAAGCCGTGGTATTGTCAATATTTGCTCCGTATAGCGCATACTGTGTATTTTTCATCTGTGAATATACAAAGGTTCTTGCGCAAACAGCCTGAGCCTTAAGCGCCTCTGCATCAAATGTAGACGGCATCTCCGACGGCAGCACATAGCGCACATATGTCTCCACATCGACTGTATTCACCGCCACAATTCCTGCATCTGTCCCGATAAACTCAAATGAGCCCGGATAGCTCTTACCGTTTATGCTGACATAATTGTCCGCTGAGCTCACCTTTATCCGGCTTTTTTGTGCATTTGCCATATATGCTCCTACATCATCAATAGCATTGCTGCCACAGTCGGCATCATCCACATAAAGGTTAGACGCTGCACCTGCCGCAATTGTGGGAAATGCATCCTTTCCATCGTTTTTTATAAGCACCCTTATGTATGTAAGGTCAGGTGCCTGTCTTCTGACGATGGCACATATCCTGCCGGAATCAAGTATGTAAGAAAGTGTTTCACTTCCTATTATCAGGTCAGAAACCGCTATTTCCTTAGGCGCTGCTCCTGTCTCATCATACACCGGCAGCTTGTCTGACTGCATTGGAATGTCACCCTGCCCTGCAATCTGCATGGTACCGTCTCCGTACGACAGCATCACACCTGATATATCATCCGGCTTTATCTGTATCTTTTTGACCTTAGAGCCACTGATTTCAATATCACAGACACCTGTAAAGTTCTCTTCCATGGTACCCTTTGCCCTGTATAGATCTCCATCACATATGAAAATCAGCCTTCCATCGTCATTTGACACAATATAAGCATTCTCATACACCATATCCTTTGTCACTGCCTTCGCCTGTTTTACAAGTGCCCCCTTTTCCTTTTGCGCCATAACAATTGCAAAAACAATAACCACGCATACCATGGTTATCGCAAGCATTATCCAGACCATCTGATTCGGTTTTTGCCGTCTTCGTCTTCTATTTGCCAAATTTCTGTTCTCCTTAACACCCAAATAGTGGTTACTGCTCAAAAAATGGGAGCTGCAAAAACAGCTCCCTTTATCATCTGTACCTAAGAATCCTTTGTGCTTTAAAAATCTTTTGTATCTCATAAATCTTTTGTGCGTCTGGAGTTCTTTTGTACATTATTATTCTTTTGTAAGAACCCAAAATGCCGGTCCTGTAATTTAGACTCCTAGCGCTCTTGCTAGGTGGGTAACCGCAGTCTGCCTTCTGCCTTCCGCTGCATAATGACGGCCTGACATCCAACAGCTCATATAGGAATCCCGTTTAAAGTAAATGTAGGTTCTAAATACACAGGGTTGTCGAACATCTCAGGTATCTTTGTAAATTCATTATACTTTATTATGTCTCATGTTGCAATGCAAAATTCATGTTAGAATTTAACAAATTTTTCTCTGGCATTTCGTAACATATTTGAAAACCAGATAATTACTGCGACGAATATAATCATCTCCACATATGACCAGTACGGTATCTTTTTGAGGCAATCCGAAACTATCGCAACTATACTGATAACAAAAATCACAATGCCGAATACAAGTGACTTTGGATAAATATAAGCTATATATCCGGCCGTATCCTTTATCTTTTTCATCTCATCCTCAGCCACAAAGGTACTTTCAATTTTGCCGCTTTTCTTCATTCGTAGTGACACAAATATTATGTAAATTCCCAGTATCAGCGTGACCGCATTTATTATAATAAAATAGTTCATGCTTCTTTCTCCTGTATTTTTATTTATTATTCCTAAATAGTTATCACGGATCTTTTATATACAAAAAATATGTAAAATTACCAAAATTAGTATAACCTCATGTAAGGAAAAAATAAATGGTAAATAAGTCCCAACTATTTCTTGAATTTTTATTATTAATGTAGTAAAATGTATTTATATTTTCAAGGGGAAGGAGTTTTTAAAATGCAACTTGACGATTTAAAAATACTTATATGCGATGATTCGATTCTCGCAAGAAAACAGATGAAGGATATAATCAATTCCATTGGTTCACCGACTATCATTGAGGCGGCAAACGGACAGCTCGCCATTGATATGTACAAGGAGCATAAGCCAAATCTCACATTTATAGACATTGTAATGCCCGTAAAGGACGGCAATGCCGCTATCTCAGAAATTATGGAGTATGACAGCAGTGCTACCATCTTCGTTGCGTCATCTGTCGGCACACAGTCCGAGCTTAAAAAGGCTCTTGCCGCCGGAGCATGTGACTTCATTCAGAAACCAATCGACAAGGATCAGGTCATAAGTCTGATTAAGAAGCACATAGGAGGAAATTAATATGTATACTCAATTTTTTGGCAATTTTCTCCTATCAAAGGGGTATATCACTAATGAGCAGCTTTTTGACGCTCTCAAAGAAAAAGCACAAAAGCACGCAAAGCTCGGTACTCTTGCCATCCACTCAGGGCTTATGACAGCTGCCGAGGTTGATTCAGTAATAGTCGAGCAGACCCATCAGGACAAGAAGTTTGGTGAGCTTACAATAGAAATGGGCTATCTGACAGACGAGCAGGTAAAGGAGCTCTTAAGCATCCAAAGCCCTGACTTTCTTCTTTTAGGACAGATTCTTTTAGACAAAGGCATAATTGACAATACCACTCTCGAAAAGAGTATACATGATTACCGCAGTGAGAATGCTATTTCCGATCTTGACATGGTACTCGAGGATAAGGACAGTATAAATCATCTGATAGGTCATTTTTTTGCCAATACAGGCATAGATCCTTCTGCCATTGACATTATGTATCTTGAGCTTTTGTTTAACAGCTTCATCCGATTTGTCGGTGATGACTACACTCCGCTCTCTGCCGAGATATGTGACAGCTTTAGTGCGGACTGCATGGTACGTCAGGACATCAAGGGCAGCTATGCCATATCTACATACATAGGCATGAGTCAGACAACAGCCATCAATTTTGCATCACGCTATGTAAAGGAATCATTTTCAGTATACGACGAGTATGTACAGGCATCTCTCGAAGATTTCCTGAACCTGAACAATGGACTGTTTCTGGTCAACTGTTCAAATGATCAGGCACTTGAGCTTACTCTCACTGCACCTGAGCATTTTGATGGACAGACACGCAGCTTCAATAAAGCCTGCAAGCTCAAGCTGTTATACCCTTTCGGAGCCATTCACTTTATTATTGAATTCTAATATCTCTGCAAGGCAGTTTCAGTAATCTGTTAATTATTTACTCTATAATTAGAGCACAAAAAGAACATCTGCAATCAGCAGATGTTCTTTTATGTTGCGCTAAATATAATTATATATAAAACAAATTACAATTATATGATTAAATGGGCAAAAGGTAACATTATATTATTACTGCACACCGAGCATTTTCTTAACAGTGTTTTCCATCTGATCCACATCACAGACTGTGTTGTGAAGAATCTTTGCATCCCTGATTTCCTCGATGGCATTTGGTACCTTAACATTACCAAGCTTTGAAAGCTCATCGACAAGTTCAAAGTCTGTCATTGAATCGTACTTAGGATCAATTGCATCCATCACACTTCTTGTGAATTTGAATGGACTTGCTGTAGATGCGATAACAGTCTTTGTGGCTGTATCACCTGTAGCATCCTTATACTTGCTATATACACCTGCTGCAACTGCTGTATGAGTATCAATAATGTATCCTGTATCCTCGTAAAGCTTTTTGATAACCTCAGCGGTTTCCTTCTCACTTGTGTAATTTCCATAGAAGTCAGAAAGCTTTTCCTTCATCTCAGGTGTTACAGTGTATTTGCCATCCTTAGCAAGCGAAGCCATAAGCTGAGCATTCTTATTTGCATCATTTCCTGCGATACGGTAAATGAGTCTCTCAAGGTTTGAAGAGATGAGAATATCCATGGATGGTGAATTTGTGAGGATAAACTCTCTGTTTTTATCATACTCTCCTGTTGTGAAGAAATCGTAAAGCACCTTGTTCTCGTTTGAAGCGCAGATAAGCTTTGCAACGGGAAGTCCCATATTCTTTGCATAAAACGCTGCAAGTATATTTCCAAAGTTTCCCGTAGGAACAACGATATTTATCTTCTCATCCTTTGCGACAGCTTTCTGTGCAAAAAGCTTTGAGTAAGCATATACATAGTACACAATCTGTGGTACAAGGCGACCTATATTGATTGAGTTGGCAGATGAGAACTGATAGCCTGCGGCATCCATCGTCTCTGCAAGAGCCTTATCATTGAACATAGCCTTTACCGCTGACTGTGCCTGGTCAAAGTTGCCGTGAATACCCACTACATGAGTATTGGCACCCTTTTGTGTAAGCATCTGCTTCTCCTGAATCGGGCTGACACCATTCTTTGGATAGAAAACGATAATCTGTGTCCCCTCAACATCAGCAAAGCCTGCCATAGCTGCCTTTCCTGTGTCTCCTGATGTGGCTGTTAAAATGACAATCTCGTTTTTAACATTGTTTTTCTTTGCAGATGTGATAAGTAAATGAGGCAGAATGGATAATGCCATATCCTTGAAGGCTATTGTAGAGCCATGGAACAGCTCAAGGTAGTAAGCCCCGTCAGCAAACTTAAGCGGTGCAATCTCAGTAGTATCAAACTTGCTGTCATATGCCCTGTTGATACAATTTTTAAGCTCTTCCTCTGTGAAATCCGTAAGGAAAAGCTTCATAACCTCATATGCTACCTGCTGGTATGACATCTTAGAAAGCTCCTCAATAGAAACATCAAGTGCCGGAATGCTCTCAGGTACAAATAATCCTCCGTCATCGGCAAGGCCCTTAAGGATAGCCTGTGAAGCTGTTATTTTCTTTTCACTGTTTCTTGTGCTTGAATATAATAAATCCATTTTTTACCTCATTTCTCTTTTTATCTTATCTAAATCCATATTGCTGCATCTATATGCAGACAATTATTATCCTTTATAGTATAATAAATTTCATATATCAAATCAATAACAAAAATGCTACAATAATATATATATGATTAAAAATATATGTGAAAGGAACACAAATTATATCTATGCTCCAGGGAGTTTACACCGCTGTCAGAAAAGACGGCACCATTTACTACAGGTCCAACATCACCTACAAAAGCAAACACATCAGTCTCGGAAGCTTTGACAGTGAGCTTTCTGCAAGCCGCGCCTATGCCACTGCATCGACAATTTTATTAAAAGAAACAAACAGCATAGAGGACTCTTACTTTCACACCCATGCACTTGCATTCGATAAAATTGTAACTCTTATTAACTACCGGGACAACGGCATGTACATAAAGACGCCCATATATCTGCACAAAAACTATTTCAGCTATTTCATGGATATATCGTGCGAACTCAAATTTAATATAGATGACCTGTTCTACTACTCAGGGCACCGCATACTAAGGCGGCAGGGACATCTGTACGTCAACGACTACGGCATGCAGGTCACCCTGCTTAGCCGCTATGGCATACAGCCTCATGCTGTTTGCGGACGGGACTATGTATTTGTAAACAACGATTCAACCGACATGCGCTACGAAAACATCAAGCTGTTAAATCCATACCATGGTGTAGAGATTGTCAAAACTGCAGGGCTCGACAAATATAAAGCACGCATACACATAAACGGCAATTTTGTCATAGGAACCTACAACACAATCGAAAAGGCCGCTATTGCCTACAATAAAGCTGTCGATATGGCTCATGCACATGGCATAGAAAAAAACTATCCGGAAAACTATATCGAAAGTATATCAGGCAAGGAATACGCGGATATTTACACTTCTGTGACAGTTTCCGATAAATATGTGCAGTATCTGCAGCAATTTGATTTATAAAACGAATATCCCACAGTTTGCATATTACCATTACTTTTAATATTGTACTAAAAACTCCCGCGGTTATATAACCTCGGGAATTTTTATAATTACTTCTGATTTATATAGTTTACAAGTCCCTCGCAGTCGATAATCTTCTGCATGAACGGTGGGAAGGCCTGTCCCTTAAACTTCTCTCCTGTTGTCTCATCTGTGATGATACCGGAATCAAAGTCCACTGTCACCTCATCACCGGCATTTATTGCCTTTGCTGCCTCAGGACACTCAATAATAGGAAGACCTATATTGATTGCATTTCTGTAGAAAATTCTTGCAAATGTCTCTGCGATAACACAGCTTACGCCGGCAGCCTTGATGGCAATCGGTGCATGTTCTCTTGATGAACCACAACCGAAGTTCTTGTTGGCTACCATGATATCTCCGGCCTTTACATTATTTACAAAATCCTTGTCGATATCCTCCATGCAGTGTGTTGCAAGCTCCTTAGGATCAGAAGAATTCAGATATCTTGCAGGAATGATTACATCTGTATCGACATTGTCTCCATATTTAAATACACGACCGTGTGCTGCTTTCATTGTGCTTCCTCCAATCTTTACATAACATCCTTTGGTCCTGAAATCTTACCTGTAATGGCACTTGCAGCTGCAACAGCTGGGCTTGCCAGATAAACCTCAGAATCCACATGACCCATACGTCCGACAAAGTTACGGTTTGTGGTAGATACGCATCTCTCGCCCTCAGCGAGCACTCCCATGTATCCGCCAAGACATGGTCCGCAGGTAGGTGTGCTCACGATGGCACCTGCCTCGATAAATGTCTTAAGAAGGCCCTCTTCCATAGCCTGAAGATAAATCTTTTGTGTTGCAGGAATCACGATAACCCTGATACCATCCGCAACCTTTTTACCCTCAAGAATCTTTGCTGCAATACGCAAATCATCCATACGGCCATTGGTACATGAGCCGATTACTACCTGGTCAATCTTTACATCACCCACCTCATCGATGGTACGTGTATTGTCAGGCAGATGCGGGAATGAAACTGTAGACTTAAGTGTGCTAAGGTCGATTGTATACTCCTCATCATACTCTGCATCACTATCAGCCTCATACTCTGTGAACGGACGCTTTGAATGCTCCTTCATGTACTCTCTTGTGAGATCATCTACAGGGAAGATACCATTCTTGCCGCCTGCCTCGATTGCCATATTGGCGATAGTAAATCTGTCGTCCATAGAAAGATATTTAAGTCCATCTCCGACAAACTCCATTGACTTATAAAGTGCGCCGTCCACACCAATCATACCGATGATATGAAGGATGACATCCTTACCGCTGATCCACTCAGCCGGTTTTCCGACGATATTGAACCTGATGGCAGAAGGCACCTTAAACCATGCCTTGCCTGTAGCCATTCCTGCTGCCATATCAGTGCTTCCCACACCTGTAGAGAATGCTCCTAAAGCTCCGTATGTACATGTATGTGAATCGGCTCCTATAATCACATCACCTGCCACAGTCAGTCCCTGCTCAGGTAAAAGTGCATGCTCAATGCCCATTTTTCCTACATCAAAGTAATTTGTAATCTCGTTTTTGCAGGCAAACTCGCGAACACATTTACAGTGTTCTGCTGACTTGATGTCCTTGTTTGGTGCAAAGTGATCCATAACGAGTGCGATTTTATCTTTATTAAACACTCCCTCTACCTTCATCTTGTCAATCTCATGAATCGCTACAGGTGAGGTAATGTCGTTTCCAAGCACAAGATCTAAATCAGCCTCAATGAGCTGTCCTGCACTAACAGAGTCAAGGCCTGCGTGTGCAGCAAGAATCTTCTGTGTCATTGTCATTCCCATGCTTATATTCCTCCTAGCATATAAAAATATTGTATTATGATTGTATCTGAATCAAGTTTACTTAAGACATCATAACATATGATTTACCATAATAAAAATACATAATAAACATATTTACCATAACTAAATCTCATGGTATAATAAACACAGATTTGTTGATGTTCACACCTTTTTGTGACAAGCAACGATTACAGCCCATTAAAAGTACAAACCACAGGAGGTACAAATGAACCAGAATCTCTCATCTTACTGGATTTTCTATACTGTCGCCAATGCCGGCAATATATCAAAGGCAGCCAAGGAGCTCTATATCAGCCAGCCTGCCATCAGCAAGTCAATTCAAAAGCTCGAGGACGGACTGGAATGCAAGCTTTTTTCCAGAAGCTCCAGAGGTGTCATCTTGACCGATGAGGGCAGGCTTCTTTATGATCATGTAAGCGAGGCCTTTGAGGCATTAAATGAAGGGGAAGAAAAGCTGAAGCGCTCAATAGAGCTCGGTGTCGGCCAGCTTAAGATTGGTGTCAGCTCAACACTCTGCAAATATATGCTTTTGCCATATCTCAAGGAATTCATACACAGAAATCCTCATATAAGCATCTCAATCGAATGTCAGTCCACAAACGAGACCTTAAAGCTCCTCGATGATGACAAAATAGATATAGGTCTGATCGGAAAACCGGCGTCCCTTAAGACCTTTAATTTCTATTATCTGGACAACATCGAAGATATATTTGTCACTACAAAGGACTATCTGCGCAACTTAAGCGCCCGTGGTGTCAAAAAGAGCGAGATTTTGCAAAACTCTACTCTCATGCTTCTCGATAAAGGCAATATGACACGTAAATATATTGATGATTATCTGCAGGAGAACCAGATACACGTAAAGGACTCTATAGATATATCAAATATGGACCTGCTCATCGACTTTGCCAAAATAGGCGTAGGTGTGGCCTGCGTCATAAAAAGCATAGTTTCAAAGGAGCTTGCTGACGGTACCCTGATTGAAATTCCTCTCGGCATACCAATCCACAAGCGTGAGGTTGGCTTTGCTTACAAGGAGTCTTCAAAGCTTTCCACCTCTTTACAGACCTTTATCAAGTTTTATGAGAGCTACACACCAGAGGATTTTTAAATAACAAAATATGACCCCGGAGGTATTACCTTGAAAGAACAAATACACACTATCCCCATATCAGACGCCTTTGACAATGCCGGCGAATGCCCCTTCTGCTATATAGAAAAACGCACTGAGGATCACGTCATGGATTTTGTACTTGGTCATGGTGCCTCTTACATGGAGGCTGACATACGCGATATGACCGATAAGGAGGGCTTCTGCCGTGCACATTTCAAAAAAATGTTTGACTATGGCAATTCACTCGGAAACGCCTGGATACTAAAAACCATGTACATGCGCCATATTGAGGAGATGGACAAAGAATTTAAGAACTTTAAGCCTGATTCAGTGCAAAGGAGCGGTCTTTTCAAAAAAGCAAACGCCTCCTCCAATTCCATCGTGGACTGGATTAACAAGCGTGAATCAACCTGCTTTATATGCGACAGCGTAAACAAGACCTTTAATGCATACATGAAAACCTTCTTCACTATGTATGAAAAGGATCCTGAACTAAAAGAAAAATTAAAGAACACAAAAGGATTTTGTCTCAATCACCTGAAAGTGGTTCTGGAAGGAGCTGACACTTATTTAAAAGGTGATAAGCGCAAAGAATTTTACGATATCGTGCTCCCTCTAATGCACGACAACATGAACCGCATATATGAAGATGTTGCATGGTTCATCGAAAAATATGATTATAAAAATAAAGATGCTGACTGGAAAAATTCCAAGGATGCGATCCAGCGCGGTATGCAGAAGCTTCGCGGAAGTGATCCATCGCTTCCACCACATGTTCTCAAAAAATAAAATCACCCGGTATTCTGCCGGCCGTCTAATGGCTGTGCAAAATACCGGGTGATTTTTATTTCATTACGATGTTTACAATACGTCCCGGAACATAAATCTCTTTTACGATATTTCCTGTAAGCTTATCTGCAATAACATCCTTTGCTTTTGCGATAACCTCATCCTTAGGATCCTGTTTTCCGATTGCAAGAGTGCCCTTAGTCTTTCCGTTGATCTGTACAGCAATCTCTACTGTATCCTCAACAGTCTTTGCCTCATCGTATACCGGCCATGGCTCAAATGCGATTGTATCGTCATGTCCCATTCTCTGCCAGATTTCCTCACCAACATGTGGACATACACAAGAAAGCATCTTGATAAGTCCCTCTGCAAACTCTCTAGGACATCTGCCTGCCTTGTATACTTCATTAACAAAAATCATCATCTGGCTGATAGCTGTATTGTAGCCAAGTGCCTCAAAGTCGTTTGTGACCTTCTTTACTGTCTGATGATAGATTCTTGTGAGCTTTCCGTCATCCTCTTCTATAATATTCTCAGGCTCAGTAAAGAAATTCCATACACGTGTGATGAATCTCTTTGCTCCCTGTACATTGCTGTCGTTCCAAGGCTTTGAAACCTCAAGTGGTCCCATGAACATCTCGTAGAGACGAAGTGTATCAGCGCCATACTCCTCGACTACATCACTAGGATTTACTACGAACTCCGGGAATCTCTTGCCCATCTTGATACCGTTTGATCCAAGGATCATTCCCTGATGTACGAGCTTCTTAAAAGGCTCCTTTACAGGAGATAAGCCCTGATCAAAGAGGAATCTGTTCCAGATTCTTGAATACATGAGGTGTCCTACCGCATGCTCCGGTCCACCAACATAGAGATCTACAGGCATCCAGTGCTTTAAGAGCTCCTGATTTGCAAATTCCTTATCATTGTGTGGATCGATATATCTCATATAATACCATGAGGATCCTGCCGAGCCAGGCATGGTGGATGTCTCACGAGTACCCTTTACGCCGTTTCTGTCATACTGCTTCCACTCTGTAGCGTTCTCAAGAGGTGCCTTGCCATTCTTGCCCTTGTAATCCTCAAGCTCAGGAAGGACAAGCGGAAGCTCATCATCAGGAAGGAAATAGATTGAACCATCCTCCTTGTATACACATGGAACAGGCTCTCCCCAGTATCTCTGACGTGCAAAAATCCACTCACGGAACTTGTAGTTTACAGTTCTCTTTGCCACGCCCATCTTCTCAAGCTTGGCTGTGATAGCTTCCTTGGCATCCTCAACTACCATTCCGGTAAACTCCTCTGAGTTGATGAGCTTGCAGCCCTTTCCAAGGTAATCATGCTTCTCAAATGCATGCTCTGATACATCTGCACCATCAATTACCTGAATCATCTCAATATCATGAGCCTGTGCATACTCGAAATCTCGCTGATCATGGGTAGGAACTGCCATAACAGCACCTGTACCATAGCTTGCCAGTACGAAATCACCGATGAACATGCGCACTTCCCTGCCATTTACAGGGTTGATACAATGAAGTCCCTTAAGCTCACAGCCTGACTTTGTCTTGTTAAGCTCAGTTCTGTCCATATCGCTCTTCTTTACAGTCTCATCTATATAAGCCTGAACCTCTTCTTTGTTCTCGACTCTGTCCATGAGACCCTTTACTATATCTCCGTCCGGAGCAAGCACCATAAATGTGATACCATATATTGTCTCGATACATGTAGTAAAGATAGAGAACTCTCCACCGCCTACAATCTGGAATTTGACCTCGACACCTGTGCTCTTGCCAATCCAGTTTCTCTGCATTTCCTTGGTAGACTCAGGCCAGTCTATCTCATCAAGCCCCTCAAGGAGCTTTTCTGCAAATGCCGGCTGGTCAATAACCCACTGTTTCATGTTCTTGCGGACTACAGGATAGCCGCCACGCTCTGACTTGCCATCTATAACCTCATCGTTTGAGAGAACTGTTCCAAGCTCCTCGCACCAGTTTACAGGCATATCAATATGCTTTGCATATCCGGCCTCATAAAGCTTCTTGAAAATCCACTGTGTCCACTTGTAAAACTCAGGGTCACTTGTAGAAATCATCTTTGACCAGTCATAATCAAAACCAAGCTCTCTTAACTGCTTTGAGAAGGTCTCTATATTCTTCTGAGTGAAACCGTTAGGATGATGACCTGTGTTTACAGCATACTGCTCTGCCGGTAAACCGAATGAATCATATCCCATCGGATGAAGTACATTGTAGCCCTGCATTCTCTTCATACGCGACATAATATCTGTAGCTGTATAGCCCTCCGGATGTCCAGCGTGAAGGCCTACTCCTGAAGGGTAAGGGAACATATCAAGTGCATAGTATTTAGGCTTTGAAAAATCCCAAACATCTGTCTTGAATGTCTCGTGTTCTTTCCAGTATTCCTGCCATTTTTTCTCTATGGCCTTGTGATTGTATGGTTCTGACATACTTGCCTCCTTATATCAAAAACGCTCCGCCTCTCAAAGAGACGAAAGCGTATTTTTAATCCGTCTGATTAACATTCATAATTTTACACATCACACTATATTTTGTCAAGTTTTGCTATGTAAAAGACCCGGTGCATCACTGCCCCGGGTCTTATTGTCATATATATCTGACAGATTAGTTGTTGATGAGCTTGTCGCTCTCATCATTCCAGCTGTAAAGCTTACGGATTTCCTCACCAACCTTCTCTGAAGGATGCTCAGAAGCAAGCTTTCTCATAGCCTTGAAGTGTACCTGACGTCCTGCTGGTGACATATCAAGTAAGAACTCCTTAGCAAATGTACCATCCTGGATGTCAGAAAGAATCTTCTTCATAGCTTTCTTTGTCTCAGCTGTAACAATCTTAGGTCCTGTTACATAATCACCATACTCAGCTGTATTAGAGATAGAGTATCTCATACCTGCGAAGCCTGACTGGTAGATAAGGTCTACGATGAGCTTCATCTCATGGATACACTCGAAGTATGCGTTTCTTGGGTCATAACCAGCCTCGCAAAGTGTTTCGAAACCAGCCTGCATAAGTGCACAAACACCACCACAAAGAACTGCCTGCTCACCGAAGAGGTCTGTCTCTGTCTCTGTACGGAATGTTGTCTCAAGAAGTCCGGCTCTTGCTCCGCCGATTCCAAGACCATATGCAAGTGCAAGGTCCCATGCCTTTCCTGTAGCATCCTGCTCTACAGCGATAAGACAAGGTGTTCCTTTTCCTGCCTGGTACTCTGAACGTACTGTATGTCCCGGAGCCTTAGGTGCGATCATAGCTACATCTACATCCTTTGGTGGCTTAATGCATCCAAAGTGGATGTTGAAGCCGTGAGCGAACATAAGCATGTTGCCCGGCTCAAGGTTTGGCTCGATGTCCTTCTTGTACATATCTGCCTGTAACTCATCATTTATAAGAATCATGATGATATCAGCCTGCTTTGCAGCCTCTGCAGCAACATATACCTTGAAGCCCTGCTCTTCTGCTTTCTTCCATGACTTGCTGCCCTCATAAAGACCGATGATGACGTTACATCCTGAATCCTTTAAGTTAAGTGCATGTGCATGTCCCTGGCTGCCGTAACCGATAATGGCAATTGTCTTGCCCTCTAATAATGAAAGGTTACAATCATCCTGATAAAATAATCTTGGTTCTGCCATTTTGTTTTCCTCCTGTTTATTTAAGTAAACTATTTATATGTAAGGATTGTCCTGTGACTAATCCAACATAACTACATCATCGGAACCTCTGGTAAGTCCTGTGATTCCCGTTCTTGCGAGCTCTAATATCTCATAGCCGCTAAGTAAGTCTATGAAATTATCAAGCTTGTCCTGTGTACCTATGAGCTCAATAATCATAGAGTCATGAGTGACATCAACTATCTTGCCGTGGAAGATCTCAGTCACATTCATAACTGCCTGTCTTTGTGTATCGAGTGCTCTTATCTTTATCATAATAAGCTCCCTGCACACTGAGAGTCCCGGCTCAAGCTTCTTGATATCAAGTACATCCTCAAGCTTCGCCAACTGCTTCTCTATCTGCTCAAGCACCTGCTCATCACCGCTTGCAACAATTGTGATACGTGTGTAGCGCGGATCTGCTGTAACCCCTGAGGAGAAACTATCAATATTAAATCCCCTGCGACTGAACAGTCCTGAAATACGACTGGTCACTCCGGGATTGTTCTCAACTAAAAGAGATAATGCCTGTCTTCTCATCGAAAAACCTTCCTCACAATTTCTATTATTTCTGTTCACATGATGATAATATTACTATAATCTGTATTTGTCAAGCAATATCGTTAATATAACTTAAATTCATATTATCAATAACAATATTTATACATCCATAACCTCGATAAATGCCTGTTTTATAACGTTTTATACAGTATCTTCAAAAAAAGCCGGGCGACATACACCGCCCGGCTTTAGAATTATCTAATATAATTCTGTTGTAATATATTATAACTGTGGTCCTGCTGCAACAAGTGCTTTACCAGCCTCATTTGTTGTGTACTTAACAAAGTTCTTGTTGAATCTCTCTGCAAGATCTTTAGCCTTTGCCTCCCACTCAGAAGCATCAGCATATGTGTCACGAGGATCAAGGATTCCTGAATCAACTCCAGGAAGCTCTGTAGGAACCTCGAAATCGAACATAGGGATCTTCTTTGTTGGAGCATTAAGGATATCACCAGAAAGGATAGCGTCGATGATTCCTCTTGTATCCTTGATTGTGATTCTCTTTCCTGTTCCGTTCCATCCTGTATTTACAAGGTATGCCTTAGCGCCTGACTTCTCCATCTTCTTAACGAGCTCTGCAGCGTATTTTGTAGGATGAAGCTCAAGGAATGCCTGTCCGAAGCAAGCTGAGAATGTAGGTGTTGGCTCAGTAATTCCACGCTCTGTTCCTGCAAGCTTTGCAGTAAATCCTGAAAGGAAGTAGTACTGTGTCTGCTCAGGTGTAAGAATAGATACTGGTGGAAGTACTCCGAATGCATCTGCTGAAAGGAAGATTACGTTCTTAGCAGCCGGTGCTGAAGATACTGGCTTAACAATATTTGTGATGTGGTTGATTGGGTAAGATACACGTGTATTCTCTGTTACACTCTTGTCCTCGAAATCAATCTTTCCATCATCAGCAACAGTAACGTTCTCAAGAAGAGCATCTCTTCTGATTGCGTTGTAGATATCAGGCTCAGACTCTTTGTCAAGACCGATAACCTTAGCGTAGCATCCACCCTCGAAGTTGAATACACCGTTGTCATCCCAGCCGTGCTCATCATCTCCGATAAGAAGACGCTTAGGATCTGTAGAAAGAGTTGTCTTTCCTGTTCCTGAAAGTCCGAAGAAGATTGCTGTATTCTCTCCGTTCATGTCAGCGTTTGCTGAACAGTGCATTGAAGCGATGCCCTTAAGTGGAAGGAAGTAGTTCATCATAGAGAACATACCTTTCTTCATCTCTCCGCCGTACCATGTATTGATGATAACCTGCTCTTTTGATGTGATGTTGAATGCAACACATGTCTCTGAGTTAAGACCTAACTCCTTGTAGTTCTCAACCTTAGCCTTTGAAGCATTGTATACTACGAAATCAGGCTCGAAGTTCTCAAGCTCCTCTGCTGATGGCTTGATGAACATGTTTGTTACAAAATGAGCCTGCCAAGCAACCTCAACGATGAAACGAACTGCCATACGTGTATCCTTGTTTGCTCCACAGAATGCATCTACTACGAAAAGCTTCTTGTTGCAAAGCTCTTTCTTAGCAAGCTCCTTAACTGTTGCCCAAACATCCTCTTTCATTGGATGGTTGTCGTTTGGATACTCAGGTGTATTCCACCATACTGTGTCCTTAGAATTCTCGTCCATAACGATATATTTATCTTTAGGAGAACGTCCAGTGTAGATACCTGTCTTAACGTTAACTGCACCAAGCTCTGTCTCCTTACCAACCTCGTAACCCTCAAGGCCGGCTTTTGTCTCCTCCTCGAATAATGTCTCGTAAGAAGGATTGTGAACGATCTCTGTTGTTCCGGTAATGCCATACTTTGTTAAATCAACATTTGCCATTTGAATAAACCTCTTTTCTATAAATTATGGATTTACATCCATTTCTTTTGTTAGTATATATGTTTGTTAAAAAAAAATCAATATCTACTTTTCAATTTACACTTATTTCACACTTTTTCGACATGTATAATATATTTCTAACACATCAGCCGTTAGCATATCTGGTGAGGAACTGCCTGGTACGCTCCTCCTTCGGATGGTCAATCACCTCATGTGGGTCGCCATGCTCAACAATCACACCACCGTCCATAAAGATCACCTGATCTGCAACATCACGCGCAAAGGCCATCTCATGTGTGACAATAATCATTGTGGTATTCTGCTGCGCAAGGGAACGGATGACCTTAAGCACCTCTCCGGTAAGCTCCGGGTCAAGAGCCGATGTAGGCTCATCAAAGCAAAGTATATCAGGCTTAAGCGCCAGTGCCCTTGCTATAGCTACACGCTGCTGCTGTCCACCCGAGAGCTGATGCGGATAATGGTTCATCCTCTCAGCAAGCCCCATTCTGTCCAGAAGCTCCTTTCCATGCTCATCAATACGTGTAAGGATTGCTTTTTTATCCTTTTTAAACTCAGGTGTCTCCTGTGCCAGAAGGCGCTCTGCCAGAGTGACATTCTCAAGTGCTGTGTACTGTGGAAAAAGATTAAACTGCTGAAACACCATACCAAAATGCAGCCTCTTTTTGCGAAGCTCCGCGTCTTTATCCTTGCCCTCTTTAGAAGCATCAAAAAGAGTCTCACCATTTACAATAATCTGGCCACTGTCAGGTCTCTCAAGGAAGTTAAGGCACCGTAACAGCGTAGTCTTTCCTGAGCCTGATGAACCGATTATGGCAAGAGCATTGCCCTCCTCCATGGAAAAGCTGACATCCTCAAGTACGTTAGTCCTTCCAAAGTGTTTTTCTATATTTCTAACCTCTAAAATTGCCATGTCTTCCTCCTACCTGAAATAATCCAGCTTTTTCTCGATATAATTAAATAAAAGTGTAAGGATTCCGACAAACACGAGATAAAATACACCTGTATAAAACAGCGGCCATGTAAGTCCGTCAGACTTCATAAACGCCGCTCCCGCAAAGGTAAGCTCGTATGCCGCAATAATTCTGGCAAGAGAAGTATCCTTTACCAGAGTGATTATCTCATTTGACATAGGCGGAACAACACGCTTGATCATCTGAAGCAGAGTGATTTTAAAGAAAATCTGCTGCTTTGTCATGCCTAACACCTGTCCTGCCTCTCTCTGACCGGCCGGAACACCCTCTATGCCTCCTCTGAATATAACAGAGAAATAACATGCATAGTTGATGACAAACGCTACAACAGTTGCTGTAATACGTCCGGTCTCGTCACCACTCCAGATAGCCTGATGAAGCCATAAGCCCGGTCCGTAAAATATGATAATAAGCTGAAGCATAAGCGGTGTGCCGCGGATAACCCATACAAACACATTCATGACAGCCTTAACAGGCTTAAACCTGCTCAAAAGCCCAAATGCAAATACAAGCCCCAGTGGCAGTGCAAATATAAGTGTCAGTATAAATATTTCAAAGGTGGTCCACAGACCACTCATTAGTGCTTGTGTAACAGTCCAGAACATTTTATTTCTCCCGCTCAACAACTACCTGTGCATTGTTACAGTATGCATTTGTGCATTCCATAGACTTTGTAACCTCATTTGTGAGTGTCATGCCATTCCAGACAACGTCAATCTTCTTTGAATCAAGCTCCATAACCTTGTTGTCCCAGTCGATAACTACAAATTCAACATCCACGCCGAGCTTCTCACCGACAAGTCTAGCCATATCTGCATCAAAGCCAATCCATTTGTCATCCTTATCCTTGTAATCCATAGGCTCAAACTCTGTGATACCGACAATCATCTTGCCCTGTGACTTGATATAATCCACATCACTGTCGCTTTCAGACTGCTTGAACTCGCAAGGCTCCTGCTCAAGAAGTGAATCCTGTACTCCGTAATTCTTTGCAATCTCCTGCATGCTGCCGTCAGCATATGAAGCTGCGAGTACACTGTTGATATATGAAGCAAGATCAGAGCCCTTACGGCATCCGACACCATACTTTTCTGATGTAAGCTCTGTTGTATGTACTAAATCAGGGTAGCTTGTGCCCTCTCCTATCATGGCTCCAGCCATTAAAAGGTCTATAATTGCTGCATCAGAAGTGCCTGATTTAACCTCCATAAGTGCATCAGCCTGTGATGAAACCGCATTGTAATTAAAGCCCTTTTCCTTTGCCACAGCCTCTCCAGCTGAGCCTGCCTCAACTGCGTAGGTCATGCCGTCGCCCTTTTCGCTTTTTTGTGTTCCTGCACCCTTGCTGCCACCACAGGCAGTCATTGAAAGTGCTAAAGTTGCTGTCAAAAGAAGTGCTAATCCTCTTCTCATGCTCATTTCCTCCATATGTTAAATAATCATTGTAATTATTCAAAATCATCCAATAACTACAATCTTTTAACATATTAGCAAATTATCACGCTAAAGTAAAGAGGAATTATCCACCAAATCATGAGTTATGTTCTTCCATAAAATTCATAAAACTGTTTAAAGCAACCGGCTTTTCATATAAATAGCCCTGATACCAGTTGCAGCCCAACTCAAGCAGCTTATCCCTCTGCTGACTGGTCTCCACAAACTCCGCTATCACCTCGATATCCAGCTTTCTTGCAAGCGTAACGATTGACGAAACAATCTTTTGATTTGTAGTATTTGTCTCTATGTCGCGCACAAGTGAACCATCCAGCTTGACCACGCCAAAGCTGCTCGACTGCAGATACAGAATAGATGTATGGCCCATACCAAAATCATCAATCATCATCACGTGTCCCTGAGCCTTTAGATGATTCATTTTTTCAATAACCATGGTAGCCTTTGAAAGCACATCCTGCTCCGTAATCTCAAGCCATAGCTGTGACGGCTTCACATTATACTTTTTCAGTGTCTTATCAATATATTTGTCCACATCCCATAAAAGTGACTTGGCGGTCAGATTCATTGAAATCTTAAAATCCGGTCCACATTTCTTTGACACCTCTGCAATGGAAGAAACCGTCATATCGATTATCAACTTCTCCATATCTTCAAGCAAATCACTTGCCTTAGCCAGATAGATAATGAGTGGCGGATAAATCAGTCCGTAAACCGGATGCTTCCAGCGAAGTAAAGCCTCCCCTCCTATACATCGTCCTTTTTCATTCACCTGAGGCTGTATCAGAAGATAAAGCTCTTTATTTTCAATTGCGGTCCGCAGATCATGACGCAGCATACGGCTTATCTGTCCTATCCTGCCTGACTGTGACAGCAAATCATAGCTCTCGTTTAGCTCCTCCTTTTCCCGGATGTAGCTTATGAGCCCATCCATCTCTTCCTTTGTGTTCCTTACAGCCAGCCTGTCATTCAGCCGCAGGAAAGGCACATATATGGCAACTCCCGCTGCTATCATAACAATCTGTAAAATACATCCTGCAGCAGAGCCTGTTCCCAGATAGCCGCTGAATATAACTGGTGTAGACCATGGCACTGTATGTGTCACAGGCGGCACAATACCTATATATGTCGCGGTGTACGCTACGATATAGCAAAGCAAAGGTGTACAGATAAACGGTATAATAAGTATCGGATTGAGCAAAATCGGAATACCAAATGTAAGAATCTCATTGAGATTGAATATAACCGTAAATGTTGAAAGCTCAGCTATCTTGCGAAGCCTTGTATTCTTTACAAAAAACAGCAATGCGATCAGTACGCATATAGTGGTTCCACAGCCGCCCATCACTATAAAACTGTCAAAAAAGCTTTTACTGAATATATCCCCTGCTTTGCCTATTTGAAACGATGTTGTAGCAACAGGTTCTAAAATATGGCTGCCATGCAGGCCAAATGCCCACATGATATGAAGCAGTAAGGTATACAAAAGTCCCTTAAAAAACTCATTATGCACATCATCAAAAAATCCACACATTGCATCAGAAAAAAGCTCATACAGTGAATCTACTTCAAACACTGTAACCATTGACTGCACTACAATTGTAAAAATCACTATAACAATAGCTGCAGGAATCAGCATGCCAATAGCCAGTGCCGTAATTCTCTCCACACCATTCGTCTGTTCCCTGAAATCAAACAGCGATACCTTCTGCAGCTTTTCAAGCAAAATGCACGATAAAAGAGCTGTCACAATCGCAAAAAAACAGCCTTTCACGTCAAGCATATCTGTATTACAGCTGCCGCCTGTATTGTAAAGCTGTGTACCAAAGGCCCCAATAGCCACTATCACATACATCACAGTCTTATCTACTGTCATATTTTTCTCCATGCAATAGCTGCTGCTAAGTGCAATAAGCATGGTAACCGAAAAAAAGCCAAATGTACCAACGTAGACAGTATGCAAAAAAAACTCAAAAAAACTATTCTCTATAAGCCTCTGATAAGCGTGGATAGGCAGATTCATCAATGCATTGGCAATGCCCCCGGTAAGTAAAATCGGAATCATCATGGCAAGCCCATGCCTGATTACATGAATATAAAAGCTGTTTTCAAGATTATAAGTAATAGTTTTAAGTCTTTTTTTCATAATAAATTTATCCCCCACAGATATTTTGCCTAGTACTATATTATCACTTTTGCACGAAATATACAATTAATTTTTAAAATCAATATATTTTTTATGAACTATAGCTAATAAAATCCCCATATCTCACAATAAACAAATGAAATACGGGGATTAAATTTATGATTATACAAGTCCAAGGCTTCTAATTATGTAAAGCCAAATTGTCAGCGTAAACGCACTGAGCAGCGTCGTAAGCATTATCGTGGTCGATGAAATAACGCCCTCATGCCCCATGTTCCTTGCCATGACAAAGCAGCTGACAGTCGTTGCTGAACCAAGCATCACAAGAATTGCAATGAGCTCACTGTCCCTGAATCCGAAGGCTACCGCAATAGGAAGAAATACAGCCACAAAGCCTACAAGCTTGATAAATGTAGCTGCAAATGCAGGCTTCGCCTTTGCTGATGCTTTTTTCAAATCAAAGGTGGCACCCATAGCCATAAGTCCCATAGGTGTTGCCATATTACCAACGCTCGTTACTGCCTTTGCCGGTATTCCTGCAAACGGCAGACCTATAGCAGACCACAGAAGACCTGCAACAATTCCTAAAATAATAGGATTGGTCACTATTCCCTTAAATGTCTTTTTGAGTACTGATCTGTCTATGCCGTTTTGTCCCGGCTTAAAAAATGAAAGCACTATAACCGCCATAACATTGTAAAGCGGCACACTTCCTATAATCATGACAGGTGCCATGCCTGCGTTTCCATAGATATTCTGGATAAAAGCTATTCCAAGCAGTGCCGCACTGCTTCTGTATGAGGCCTGTATAAACTCACCTCGTATGGATTTATCGCTCCACAAACAGGAAACAAGTGTTGATATTGTAATGCTTATCAGCGTAACCACAAAGCAGAATACTATAAACTTAATGTTCCAAACCTTTGAAAAATCAACTGCTGCAAGATCACTAAACAGCAAAAAAGGCAAAGGAATCTTAAACACAAACTTATTCATCCTGTTTGCAAAGTCTTCGTCCAAAATTCCCACTTTGCGAAGAAAAAGTCCAAACACCATCATCAGAAAAATAGGTCCTGTGGCATTTAGACAAAAAATTAAATTTTCCATCTCAAATTAAGCCTCCGTCATATCAGTAATCTGTAGTTTATAATTATACTATTTTGTACATTCCAGCTACCACAATAAGCTTTGAACTTAGATATGTCAACCTTTTATTGCACTGTAGATTATTTTAAAAAATTATGGTACACTTATCGCATATTTTATTTAGGAAGGAATTAAACGGTTTGAAAATTCTTATTTTATCCTGTGACACCGGCGAGGGACACAACAGTGCCGGTAAAGCTATAAAAGAAGCGGCAGAGCATAAAGGACATTCTGTGACAATGATAGATATGTTTCTCTTATCGGGTAAAGGAACATCGCACGCCGTATCAGGAGCATATATAGGCATCGTAAAGCATATTCCGTTTTTCTTCGGACTACTCTATAAGGTTGGCATGCTGATATCGAGTGATAAACGTAAATCCCCTGTCTATTTTGCCAATGCCCTGCTTTGTAAAAAGCTATCAGCATACATTGAATCAAACGGCTTTGATGCTGTCGTCACACCTCATCTGTACCCTGCTGAGACCCTGAGCTGCATGAAGCGAAAAAAAATGCTTCATATCCCTGCCGTCGCTGTAGGAACCGACTACACCTGTATCCCATTCTGGGAAGAGACAAATATGGATTATTATGTTATTCCACACGATGATCTGACCGATGAATTTGCAAAACGTGGTATTCCTGAAAACAAGCTGCTGCCATTAGGCATCCCGGTACGACAGGCCTTCTGTACAAGGACTGCTAAAGCTGCTGCAAGAACAATATTACATCTGCCATCCGATGTGCCTATCTTTCTTGTGATGAGTGGCAGCATGGGTTTTGGCAAGCTTGCTGTCTTTGCCGCAGAGCTTGCCATAAGATGCCATAATAATGAGCATATTGTAATCATTTGTGGCAACAATACTAAGATAAAACGCATACTGCAAAAGGAGTTTAGGTTCAACAAACGTGTACACATAATAGGCTACACCAATCAGGTTTCACTTTTCATGGATGCCTGTGACGTAATCTATACAAAGCCCGGCGGTCTCACCTCCACGGAGGCACTGGTAAAAAATATACCGATTGTGCACACTGCTCCAATACCGGGATGCGAGGCAGCAAATATTGCATTTTTCAAAAAACGCCATCTGTCTGTCTCATCAAAGCGTCTGTCAAAGCAGATTGAGCTTGGAAAAATAATGATAGAAAATAAAGAACGCAATGCAGAAATGATACGTGCACAGCGCCGTGAGCGAAAGCCCGATGCTGCCATGCAGATTGTCAGTCTGCTTGAGAAACTGGCTCACATTAATACAACTGACTGATTATAAAACCATGAACTATAAAACTATAAGGAAATTATCATGCCATATTTTTTATTTACACTCTTAGGCTTCGTACTCGGAAGCACTCTCTTTGCTTACTGGATACCAAAACTATTAAAAAACATAGATATCTGCACACTTCCCGATGACCACAATCCCGGTGTGAGCAACGCATTTATGTACGGTGGCTTTTTATGTGGAATACTCTCACTCATATGTGAGCTTGCAAAGGGATTTATCCCGGTGTATCTTGGTCAGAAATATTTAGATATTAACTCACTGCTGTTCGTACCGGTTTTAGTCGCACCTGTCTTTGGACATGCATTTCCTTTTCTACAAAAAGAAAAAGGCGGCAAAGCTATTACCGCCTCCTTCGGAGTCCTTTTGGGCCTGTTTCCGGAATTGCATCCGGCTGTCTATCTAGCATTTTTCTTTATATTCTTTTCAGTTGTAGTAATAATAAATCCACATTCGCTCAGATCTATTCTGACATTTGGTTTTTTTGCATTCAATGTCCTTTTGACTATAAAAACAGCCTCAATCCAGATTGGCTGCTTCATAATCGCAGTGATTGTGATATACAGACACCTGATAAAGCACAATAACGGACCTGTAAGGATAAGTATACTGCATCAGCGGTAATTATGGTATCTGCTTTTACTCATTGATTTTGCTTCTTACACAACTGTTTATTTTCATACATATAAGAATCAGCACTATCAAATAATATTTGTATTGTACTCTCCTTATAATCCTCCGATATCGCCCATCCGCAAGCGTAATCAATTAGCAGTTCATTTCCGGTGTTGTTTAATTTATCTTTTTCCAGACATAAGCATTTCAGGATTTTATCAACCTCCGCTTTATCTGTGTCATAAATGACTGCCATAAATTCATCGCCGCCATATCTTCCCACAAAATCTTTTTCAGGAAATACGCTGCGCAAAAGTCCGGCAAACTTTACTATCAGCCGGTCTCCTGCCGAATGCCCCATTGTATCATTAATAAACTTTAAATTATTTAAGTCAAAAATAATGCATGCCGTAGGTGAACTGATTATCTCATTATTGTTAAGAATTTCTTTACAGGCACTTCTATTAGGCAATCCTGTACGGGCATCAGTATATGCTCTTTGCTCTAACAGTTTATTTTGCCTTGCCATCTTCATTGCCATTAAGGTCTGTACAATAATCAATATCACAAGACACAGCATATCAAGTACTGACAAAAGCTCTATCGTGCGGATCTTTGTAGCAATCTTTTCTGAATAATTTTCCGCTGCAGACACAGTATCATCAGCCATCTTAAAATAAGTCTCACTCATATTGACAATATCAGTATTTTCATATCCGTTACTTCTTACAGCTTCAATTTCTTTTTTTATTTTATTCCAATAATCAATCTGGACCTGCAATTTATCCTGATAGTCCTTGTCCTGAAGCTTTACCAGATCATAATTTCCATCCTGATATTTTAATCCGCTCAAAATATCATCCAAATATTTAATCAACTCATCATTTTGGGATCCTGTAATCTCCAATTTTACTTCACGCTGTGTTGCTCCACGTACCAGACCTGCATAATTTATTACCCTTGCCGTTCCTTGCAGCCGGTTAATCTGTATCATCATAAAAATAACAAGAATAACCAATGCAAAGATGAGACAACTTTGTATAATACCTATTATATTTCTGTTTTTTTTATTCTTTAACTTCATTTTCCGATTTATCCTTATGAGGATTTTTTTAAAAAATTATATAGTGTATTATAAGTTATGTCAACCGTTGGAAGTCCTTTTTAATCCGAATACATTTGTATACTCTTTAGCGCATCTTACACATGTTTTTTCGCCACTTACATCCAAATGCGAGACATTATGTATGAAATATTGTATGATTAACTCACCAAAAAGAAAGGAGGATTTTACATGAAGGTAAGTATTGAACTTTCCCCTGAATACAGCGAACCATATGCCATCATATATGCAGATAAAATCACTGACAGCATCCAGCGTACCCTTGATATATTCGGTTCAAATGAAAGCCCAATTACAGCTTTACAAAACGAAAATGATATTGTCATTTTACAGCCAAAAGAAATATACATGGTAAGGGTAGAAAACAAGGATACTATTATTTATGGCAAAGAACACCGCTACCGTTCCCGAAAAAGACTGTGCGAAATGCAACAGCAGCTTGGTGCCGGATTTATGCAAATTTCAAAATCAACTTTGGTCAATCTGTCTTATATGAGCAATGTCGAGGCTGGTTTTAGCGGCACTCTTCTTTTGAAACTAAAAAACGGATGTAAGGATTACGTATCAAGAAAATATCTGCCTGAGTTTAAAAAATATCTGGGATTATAGGAGGACAAAAATGAGAGAAACTATGAAAGATTTGATTAAAAGCACTATAACAAGCATTGGTATAGCATTGACCATTTTCTGCATTACAGGAATGGTATTTGACATCGCCTATGACGGTAATTTCAGTTTAGATAATTACCAATTTTCCAAAATGGTTATCGGATGCATAATTGTAGGTCTGGGTTTTGGACTTCCGACCATGATTTATCACAAAGACAATCTTCCAATGCCATTTAAAATAATTATCCACATGGGAACAGGCTGTGTTATTTATACAATCGTCGCATATACTGTCGGATGGATAGGAGGAACAAGTTCTATCATTCACGGAATTATTGCAGCCATATTTCAAATAGCCTTGGCATTTATAATTTGGGGAGGCTTCATGCTTCACTATCGCAATGATGTCAGAAAAATGAATGAAAAAATCAAGGAATTATAGACTTGTTCGTACTGCGTGTCTGTGGAGTGATACTCTGCAATATCGGACTAAAAAACGAGGGCAAATCAAACCGATTTATACCGAATTTGATTTGCCCTGTAATAAGTAAAAAGTGTCCGATAGTGTTCAATAATCACTACTGTTATTCCTAAATCAGATACTACATACCTCTGCGAATCAACGAATTGTAATGCTTTTTGAAATAATAGAGCTGAACACCTACAAACTCGTCTCTTTCTTCTCTGTTGTATAATTCATCCATTATCTTTTTAAGCGTTGCTGATGTACATTTTCCTTTTATATTCAAGGCAGCCATCATTTTCTTTGCTCTGTCATAGGCGTCTTTTCTGCCCTTTAACAGCTCTGTAGATGTATCTCTTACCGTACCATCCTTTTTCTGAATACCATTCAACAAGAGAACTTCATTTATATCCCTTTCCATATCTTCATCTTTCGGTTTCGTATAGATTTTGCCTTCAGAATCGTATGCGATCTTATTCATCTGTACCTTATTAAGAGGACTAATCATGATCTCAGTCTCTTTCTTATGTGCATCACAGCAAAGAATATGCCCTTGATTCCCAGTTACTTTCTCACCACCATCGCATACTCCAAGCATATTATTATAATCAATTGCCATGTCCTTGTTTTTGCTCAATGGTACAAGATGCTCCACTCTGGAATGATTGTCCATACGGATACGTCTCATACAATAAGCACAGATTCCATGCTGTTCATGAAGTAAAATCTCTTTCACTTCATTCTTAGGGAAATCATTGTCGAAGGCATTACGAATTGCTGTTGTGTCTTCTTCGCTAATGCTTTTCCATTTGCCACTTTTGCTCAACTCTATGATTTTACTGTTTATATCATTTGGCAAACCTTCTTTTTTTATATACAGCATATCAGCACTCCTCTATCAGCTTCGCATCTGAAATACATCCTGCCATCTTCTTGTACTCTGAATTATCTTCACCCAGCACATCTTTTAATCTTTCCAATGCAGCATCAGCTTTATCAAATTCAATATCATCGATTGCATTCTCTATCTCATCGACAAGCATTTTCACCTTCTTTGGTCTTGATACACTCTCCTGACGATAACGCAGTACATCCTCCACTTCATATCCATAACAATCCGGTAGATAGCTTATATCCTGTGAATCATCCAACAGAATCAGATTTGCTTGTTTTGATGCAGATATAACAATTGGAGAATGAGTTGCAATGATAAATTGAACCCCTGAAAATGTTTTTTGCAATGCGTCAATTACATTCCACTGCCATTTTGGATGAAGATGTAAATCAATTTCATCTATAAGCACAATACCCGTAATCTGTTCTCTACTTTCTAATTCCGGATTAAGCATACATACTCGATACGCCAGATCCATAACCATCCACAATAGAGACTGATAGCCGGCACTCAGTTTTGAAAGGGGCATCTCTGTCTTATCATTCTTGTAAACCAGCTCTGTAAACTGCAGAGAATAGTAAATTGAAGGTGCCTCGTTCAGTTCATTAATTTCTTTCATAAACGAAGCCACAATATTCTTAAACATTTCATA